>Ga0075418_10002356_pt1 | contig 21596 bp, 17 predicted proteins | sample SoiMetdeltSBSDD2_FD_81776 | JGI IMG/M metagenome (GOLD analysis project Ga0075418, IMG submission 81776) | Bulk soil microbial communities from a Populus tree surrounding site in Tennessee, USA - Soil MetaG P. deltoides SBSDD2 | ecosystem: Environmental > Terrestrial > Soil > Tree plantation...
AGCAACGGCAGTGCCTATACAACTGGCCGAAAGGGAACCGATTCGTTCGTTTCGAAACTCAGCCCCGATGGCGCCACCGTGGTTTACTCGTTCCGCCTTGGCGGCACCTTCACGACGTTCTCGGCGCCACCTGAAGAAGTCGAGGCGCTGACAGGAGTCGCAGTGGATAGTGCGGGAAACGCTTACGTTACCGGGTATACGGCCTACAAAGATTTCCCAACGACAGCGGGTGCCGCGTTTCCCATGCCGCTGGGCTTGGGGATCTGCGGAAACTCTTTGTGTCGCGACGCATTCGTCAGCAAGCTGAACGTCACGGGCACGGCATTGGTTTACTCCACTTTTCTGGGCGGTGACTCCATCGACTATGGAACCGGCATCGCCGTGGATTCGACGGGCAACGCCTATGTGAGTGGGGTAACGCGGTCAGCTAACTTTCCTTCCGCACGAGGTAGCTCGTCCGCAGCGCCCGGCGGCGTGTTTGTCTCCAAGCTGGATGCCAGCGGTTCGGCACTCATGTTTTCCACAACGTTGGGCGCCGGTCAGACTACAGAAGGCGCCAGCGCCATTGCCGTGGATGGATCTGGTAGCGTTTTTGTCACAGGAACGGCGGGCCCGTCGTTCCCCATCACAGCCGGAGTTTTTCAGGCACAGACGGGAGCCAACGGAGGATTTATAGCGAAGCTGTTTGACGACCTCATGCTGTTCGTTCCTGTCATTCTGTCGTCTGCTGGACAGAACAACTCCTTCTTTACTTCGGAACTGACACTCACCAATCGATCTACTCGCGAGGTCATTCTCGAGTACACCTACACCGCTGCGTTTGGCGGCGGCAGCGGCAGAGCGACGGATGCGTTGCCAGCCGGACGCCAACGTGTGGTCCCCGATGCCATCAACTACCTGCGCTCACTGGGACTACCGATCCCCGAGGCTGGCAACCGGGTTGGAACCCTGGGTGTGCGATTCTCTGGTTTGAGCTCTCCCACAGAGGGTGCTGTCACGGTGAGAACGGCCACTCCGGTGAACCAGGGGCGGGTGGGGCTTGCCTATCAGGGTGTTCCTCGTGGATTGACAAGTCCTTCATACTTGTTCGGGCTGCGCCATGACGCCACGGATCGCAGCAATGTCGCCATCCAGAACGCAGGCGCCGCCTTAGAAGGCAACATCACGCTTCGCTTGACTGTCTTCTCGGGCGAACCATCGTTTCCGGCGGTGTCGCGAACCCTTCCCGACGAAGTGCTCGCTCCTGGCGAATTTCGCCAGCTGACGGGAATCTTGCAGGCAGCTGGTCTGATGTTGACGAACGGCTTCGTTCGCGTCGAACGCACCGCTGGCGTGGCACCCTATTTTGCCTACGCTGTGGTTAACGACCAGGCAAGTTCGGATGGCTCCTTCATTGCGCCCGTTCCAGACGGTGTGTCATCGGCTTCCGGTTTGACAATTCCGGTCGTCGTCGAGTCTGCGACGTTTGGCAGCGAGCTGGCTCTTACCAACGAATCGGCAGTAACCAGAATCGTTCGGCTGGCTCTCGTAGCGGATGGCATTCAGGCATCCGAATCTACAGCTGCTGTGAACGTCACACTGCGAAGCCAGGAGCAGCTCATCTTGCCCAACCTTGTTCAATGGATGCGGCAGCGGGGAGCGGCAGGATTGGGCTCGACGGCACAACCCTACATTGGCGCCCTGTTTCTCACCGTCCCCGGAGGTGATGTAGCTGGAATTTACGCCTCCGCCCGGACCTCGACGCGAGGCGAGAGCGGCGGCCAGTACGGCGTCTCCTACTCGGCCATCCCGTTTGGCACCTCTGTCTTGCCCAGTGTCTGGATTCACGGGTTGCAGCAGAACGCAGAGAATCGCAGCAACCTGGGCCTGCTCAACACGGGTGAAGCCGACGGCAGCTCCAGCACGTTTCGCATCGAGCTCTACGATGGTGAGATCGGCCAGAAGGTCGCAACGGTAGAAGGGCTTCAGGTCGCTCCCAGGCGATTGCTCCAAATCAGCTCACTTTTCGAACGGTATGCGCCTGCCACCCATCAAGGCTATCTGAGGGTCATTCGAATCAGCGGCGTTAATCCCTTCATTGCCTACTCCGTCATCAACGACGGCGCCAGCCCCGGGCAACGCACCGGCGATGGCGCATTCCTTTCCAGCTCACCGTAACTGACCTCGCCTTGTCAATTCGAGCCCTCGTTTTTGCAAGATTTGATTCGTTTCTCCCAACTCAATTCAGATCACCCTACGTTTCCAGCCTGAAAAAGGAATGCATGCCGCCTCGGTTTCGTTATGCTTCTCCCGTAGTACGGGGTAGAACAGATGTACTTGCCACCCCTTGGCTCCCGGGGAGGGAACGTTGATGAAGAGAAAGCATGGGCACTTCAGTACGTTGAGCCCCTTGATTCTGCAAACGGCATCTTCCTGGTTCCCAGTTACTGTTTTCCTTTCTCTGTCCGCACTGGCCATCCAGGCCAGCGACCCGTTGTTTGCTCCCTCTCTCCAAGTCGAGTTGGGGCCAGAGGAGGCCGTTGCACCGGGTGCTGGATGGCCGTACCTGTTTCAGAGTATCGAAGGGACGACCGTCGTTCTAGGCCACGTGAAATGGATTCCCAAGTCTCCCTACCCGATTCATTTCACCGTGCGATCGTACGATGGACGAAAGACCTGGGAGCCGTGGACGCCAGCACCGGAGCAGGGTACGGGGCCGATGACTGAAGGAGTTGCAGTTCAATTGAAGGATGGTCGAATTCTGATCTTTGATGTGTACGCCGAGCACACAAGAAACAGAATCTTCGAAGGCAAGAGGTGGATTTCGCGGGATGGGTGGAGGACTGTCTCAGGACCAGAGTCCGTCCGCGTTTCCGTGCCCAAAGCGGAGATCTCAGGTGTGGATGATCGGGGAGAGCCGATCTCGCGTCTTTACATTCGCCGGTCCGTGCTCTTGTTGCCTGGTGGAGACCTGCTCGCGTCAGCTTATGGAAGATTTGAGGAAGACACGGCTCCAGTCGAGTATTTGCCAAAGATGAAGCAGACCCGCTCCTACCTGGTGCGTTCCAGCGACGAAGGAAGGACGTGGACTTACTATTCGACCATCGCCGTCCCACCGATTGAGCAGGAGGGGTTTGGAGAGCCAGTCATTGTTCAATTGAAACACGGCAAACGGACTGGCAGACTCATCTGCCAGATGAGGACGGGACGCGAATGTCCCATCTATCAAACGGAATCCGACGACGAGGGCAAGACCTGGACGAAGCCACGGCCGCTGCGGTGGATTTACAGCCGCTTCGGTCGCCAGCGTGACCTGATCGGAGTAGATCCCGATTTGGTCGAAATGAGCGACGGGACTCTCGTAATGTCCTATGGCCACAAGCCCGACTACCAGGACCACGGAAACTTTCTTGCCTTCAGCGTGGACCAAGGAGAAACCTGGACAAGCGAAACACGGCTGAACAGCTCCATCACCATGGCTTACACAGGAATCCGCGAGGTAAGTCCTGGCGTGCTCTTTGTGGTCTATACGAACTCAAACGCCACGCAAACATCCAAATACCGCGAAGCTACTTTCGACACGGTAGGCCGCACGGTGGTGGTCAGGAGAGCCGCCAAATAATGAGTTGGGTCGTGTCCCCTGACCCGACGCCGCTTTCTGCAGTTCCCTTGTTTTGCGCGAAGAGCAACCACAAACAGCTGGCGGCAACCACGTTAAAATCATGCTCTGGCTACTTCAAGGCATCGGCACCAGCCTTCGCAATCTGGTTGTCCTGCTGGCTGGTGACGCCTGATACTCCAATGGAACCGACCAGCTTGCCGTCAAAGATCAGAGGCAGGCCGCCTTCTACGGGAGTGGCGCCAGCGAGCTTCAAAATGCGCAGCCCTTCCCCACCTGCCGCCACTCCATCTTGAAAGACTTTGGTCGGCCGTCGAAAGGCCACCGCGGAATATGCCTTTTGCTGGGCGACTTCAACACTGGCAAACTGGGTGTTGTCGAGCCGCTGCAACAGGACTAGGTGGCCGCCGGAATCCAGTATCGCAATCACCACATTCCAACTGTTCTTACGTGCCTCGGCTTCAGCCCCAGCAAGCACCTTCTTGGCCTGGTCCAGTGTAATGGGGGCACCATAAGGTGTCGTTGGGGTCTGGGCAGCGGCTGCGGTGACAAACAAGCTGGCCAACACCAAGAACAAGGCGCATCTCGTCATGGATATTTCCTCCTAAGTTGTCGATTGATCTCAAGGTGAACGGTGCGGGAAGCATACCTCAACTGAGATGTGTTGGTTGAGAATCCATTCCAGAAGCTGGGCGTGATTCCTCAAGAAATCTGGAAGAGTGGATTGCAAGCAAAGTGTCGGCAGAGCGTTAGTCCGGTGAGATCCGCACTTCCGTTTCAAATTTACGATACTGCTTGAACTCAATCACATTTTTCGTGTGTACCCTGCCTTCGTCTGGAATGTCCACGTGTAATAGCACTTCCGCGCGAACCGGCAGCCAATACTTTCTGCCTTCAATATCGGCTAAATCATAGTCGGTCGCCCCTTCGGATTGGATGATGGGAAAATTCTTTGGAATATCAAGGGCTTTGTACTCCAACCGCACGAGCTGAAAGGAGGTTGGATCAATCCAGCAGCGACCCCGATCGGCGGTCGCAATCCTCACAATCGTCCGTCTGTTGTTGTAGGTGATCGTTCGGCCTCGAGGTTTTCGCGGAACCTCATAATCGATGCGGACGGTTTCGTGCCCATTCGATTGGGCTCTTCCTTCGAGGCGAAAGCTGGTATTGGCCGCCAGGTCGAACAGCGATCGCATCTGGGTCCCGAATTCGCCAGTTGAAGTAGTTCCAGAGAGATTCTCGATTGTCGCATCCGTGGCAGCGTTGTTTCCAACCTTCAGGATCTTGTAGTGTTCCTTCTTGTTGAAATAGGTCAGCTCCGCTACAAAATTGTCGATAGGCCGCCAGCCTCGCTGAGAGTGGTGGACATGCCGTTGTGTCACCTGGGTGCAAATGAAATTGGGCAACTCATCGGTATACGCCAAAGCCTTGGCTCGAACCGACTCCAAAAACTGGGGCCAGTCCGCCTCTGGACGTCCCTTAGGTTCCGGGCCCGGGCGTCGCATCGCACGAAGTGTTTCAAGAATAATGGGATCTGTTTCACGAGCTTGAAGGTCCAGCAAAAAGGCCTCCGTGATGAAAAACTTGAGACCCCGCTGCTTGATGAGTTCAACCACTCGCTCAGCCGGTAGAGCGCCCAGCTTCAACGAAGTCAATAGAGACAGCACCTGCTCCTCCGTCAAGGCCTCTGGCCCAGACTCCTGCCCTCGAAATACTGGCGCACTCAGTGCGAGCAAACTGCACACCGCACCATACGATAGAAGCCAACTGAATCGGCGGCCCATAGGCTCCTCCCCACGGCCTCCCCAATCAACACATTGTAAGAAACAATCGGAGTCCACTCAATCTTGAAGCAAGCGAGCTTGACGAGAACAAGGATCAGCCGAAGTCGTATCCAGCATGAGCTGTGTCGCAGTGACAAGCTCGCCACGTTTAGGGCAAGCTCAGGCCGCCCCTGCACCCTCATTGGGAATTCATTCGGGTGCCTACCTCATCACAAAAGCGCAGCGCTTGTTCTTCCGCCCAAAAGCGTGGCTTCTGGCGAGACAGGAACGCCACGTGCCCCCCGAAACGAGGCGCGAGCAGTTGCAGGTTGGGATTCTCGCGAAAGGCCTGATGATCAAAAACCTTGAACGGGATGAACGGATCGTCCTGAGCGTGCACTACCAACGAAGGCACCTGGATGTTATGCAAGAAACGATTTGAACTGGCGTGCGCATAATAGTCAAAAGCATCGCGGTAGCCGAAAGCCGGCGCGGTGTAGGCATTATCGAAGTCGATGAGCGTCCGGATCGATTCAAAGGCCTCCAGTGTGTAGGACACAGGCACCAGCTTCTGTTTCCGGGTTAGAGTCTGGCGCAGGTGCTTCAGGAAACGCGTTTCGTAAATCCGGTTCCGCCGTTCAGCGATACGCAACGCGCATTCCGCCAAGTCGATAGGTGGCGACACCGCGCAAATCGCCTTGACGTGAGTTGGGTAATCACTCGCCCACTCACCCGCCAGCTTCAGTGCCATATTCCCGCCCATGGAAAAGCCTACGATGAACAAAGGCCCATCTGTCAATTGCTCAACCACCGCTCGCAGGTCTGTAGTCAGGCCGGAGTGATATAGCGTGGGGCCCAGGTGCTCGGTGCCTCCGCAGTTGCGGATGTTCAGCCGCACAACCTGATAGCCTGCGGCCAGTGCGCGCGACGCCATGCGGAGCACGTAAGGCGATTGGCTGGAGCCCTCCAGGCCATGCGCAATGAGAATGGTCCCCTTCAGATCGGCTTGCCGTCCCCAGTGGCAGCGGGCAACCACGCGCACTCCTGGCTCGGTTTCAAACAGGCGGGTCTCCAGTGGATACTTCCGCAGATCGATTCGGGCGGGCCAAAAGCGCGCCACAATGGTCTGCCAGTCACCGCTTTGAAAGAGCGGTTGGAAGGAATCTGGCGACTCTAGTGTATGCAGGCTTGCTGTATCTGAGACGATCTTCGATGGCACAAGCTGGAACTTGGACAAAGGTGGGTTTCTGAAACGCTGCGATTTGACTACGCAAAACAGAGAAAGGTCCTACCTGGAAGCCGATTTGGCTTCCTTCTTCAAGGTTGCCAAGAAGGCAAGCACGTCAACCATCTGCTGTTCAGTCATGGTGTTGGCCAAATCCTCCGGCATGAGCGAGAGACGGCTGCGTTGTCGCGAAACGATGTCTGAGGGTTTGAAGCGTAGATCTGTCGTCGCATCCGTCAGCACAGTAACCCTCTGTGGGGTATCTTCCGCAACGATTCCCACGACGATCCCTTCGGTCTTCGTCTGCAGGCGCCACACGTAGTACTCTGGAGCAATACCGGCACTCGGATTCAAGATGGAGTCGAGCAGTCCTTCCCTGCTGAGCTTGTCTCCAATCTCTGAAAGATTCGGCCCCAGAGATTTCTTGCTTTCGTCCAGGCTATGACAAGACCCGCATTTTGGACCAGCGACGGCGCTGAAAAGTTTCTTCCCGCGCTCTGCATCACCTTCCCGTGCCAGCAGTTCCCGAACAGGGGGCAGCGGCTTGCGGTTCTTGCTGACGACCGGCGGCAGGATACGTTTGGCGCGGTCGCGAATCCCAGCGGACGCGCTGGCATTGGTCACACTGGATGCCACGTTGCGTAGTTCTGAGGGCAGTTGGCCGGACTGCTCGAGATCCAACAGAATCGTGCAGCCCGAATCTGCCCGCCCCAGGATGCGCACCGCTTCGGTTCGAACCTCGTTGGGCGCCTGGCTCATTAGCAACTTCTTCATTTGTGGTTCAAGGTTTTTTGGCTTGAGACTTCCAATAGCACGCACTGCCGCGACTCTCAGCTTCACGTCGCCGTTCTGCACCATCGGCTCCAGTTCAGTCAGATAAGCCTCATCTTTGGTCCGGCCCAAAGCCGTAATCGCCCCAATTCTCACGGCCTCCAGGCTCGCTTCAGATTTTGCCAATGTCAGAAGGTCCGGACCCAGCGTGGCAGCCTCCAAGTCCCCAGCCAATTCCAGTGCCTGAGCCTGGAGTGCCGGCGTCTGAAGACCCTTTCTGACTGCCGACAGCACCACGGGATTGCTACGCATTTCAATCCACTCGCTGTAGAGCTGGTGCGACAGACGGGCGAATGATTTTTCCACCAATTCCTGGGGCTGACCTGTGGCCTGGGAGAACTCGGCAACCGCCAACGCCGCCTCGGGCTTTGCCTGCGCCGACAGCGCATCGAGTACCTCAACGCGCTCCGGAATCGACAAGCTGTCATCTTTGAGCAGCGTGACCAAACTGGGCAAAGCGTCTGATGGGCGGAATTCCCACAACAACTGCCCAAAGCGCGAACTCCATTTCACGGTGAAATTGTCCAACAGGCGGGCATAAAGCGCGTTCTCCTTCCCGCGAGCTCCAATTCCCAGGGCCTCCAACATCCAACGGTCTTTCCCATCGTACCTGCGGCAAAAGGCAGCCAAGGCTTCAACAGCCCGGTCGGCGGGCCACTGCTCCAGAGCCACGGCCACTTCACGCCGCACCTGCGGAGACCGGTCCTTAACCATCAGGTTCAACGGCTCATTCAAGTCGGCTCCGTAGCGGCGCAGGATGCGCCATGCCAGGGTACGGAAGTTTGAGTCGATACTCTCGAGCGCTGCCCGAACGGCGGCCTCACCTTCTCCCGGAATTCCTCCAAGGAGCCAAAGCGCTCGCGCCTTCAAAATCGGGTCGTCTGACTTGTAGATGGATTGCAACACTGGCAGTGCTTTGTCACCTTGCTGCTTCAAACCCGTGTAGGCCAGGTAGCGCACCGACTGAGCCGGCGAAGCGAAGGCTTCCGCTACTCCCGCGGGCGTAGAGACATCCACAGCTATCTTCTGCGGTTTGTTCCCAGCAGGTGCAAGACGGTAAATGCGTCCTCGTTTCAGATCGACAACCCGATGTCCACCAACGCCAGGATCATACCAGTCGCTGATGAACACCGCGCCGTCAGGGGCAACACACACGTCTGTGGGCCGAAACCATGGATCAGCCGACGCAACCGTGGCTTCCACTTTCGCGGAGTAGCCCGCACCTTCGGGCTGCAAGAGGTAGCTATTAATCGTACGTGTTCCCGCTTCAGCGTGCAGCAAGTGGCCACGGTATTTGGCCGGCAGGAGTTTCCCTTCATACACAATCAACCCGCAGGGAGCGCCCGCACCCAGACGACGGATATTGGGAACGACCCCGGGCAGCTCGGAGTGAAAATGCGATCCGTGGTCAACTTGCCAGCGCTGGCCGCGAGGCCCCCAGTAGCCGAAATTGCCTCCTTCAAGCACGTAGTTCAAACGCACCCAGGCGTTGCCGTCATCGTCGTTGTCGGTCTGCCAGATGTTCCCAAAGGAATCGACCGCAAGTTCGTAGGGGTTTCGAAAATTGTGGCCCAGCACGGTAAAGTCGGTGCCATCGGGATTCATCCGGAGTGCGGTGCCCGCATAGTACGGCCCTTGGCGAGAGCTGACAAAGCGCTTTCCACTCTTGTCGGTTACGTCAAAGCCCTGGTCGCCGCTATTGAAATAGTAGCGACCGTCCGGCCCAAAAGTGACCGCGTGCAAGCCGTGGTCGTGATCGACGCCACGCCATCCCGTTAGCAAGACCTCCTTTTTCACGATGTTGTCTTGGGCGTCCTTGGTGAAAACAATGAGGTCGGGTGATTGGGAAACAATCACCCGATCCCCGAGCACAGCAATTCCCAGCGGTGTCCGCAAGCTCAGGTCCTGGGCAAACACCTTGGTCTTGTCGGACTTCCCATCTCCGTCGGTGTCTTCCAAGATGACGATGCGGTCACCCGCCGGGCGGTCATCCTTCCCGAAACTCCCTCCCGGCAGCGTTCGACGATAGTTGACGCCTTCCAACACCCAAACGCGGCCGCGCGCGTCGATGTCGATATTGGTTGGGTTGACGATATCTGGCTCAGAGGCCCACAGGTTTACCTCCATGCCGTCTGCCGCCTTCAACCCTTGAGTCGTCTGGCGAGGAGTCTGTTGGGGCCACAGGGTAGCGCTGCAAAAGGCGAGATTAGCGGCAAGCACGAAGACGAAATGAGACAATTTCTTTGGCCGCATGAAAAAGTTAGATTCCTTGATAGAGAGCTGCGCAACAGGCATGATTGAGAATTGATGATAGGAAATGATGGGGAGTCTGTCTACCCGAGCTGTTGCCTAGCCGCAGGCTTCGAAGGAAACATCCGTCAGATGGTGTGTCCTACGAAGAAAGACCGCTGCGGGTCCTCACAATCCGATTCACCGTTAAGTTCCAAAAGGACGTGACGAGAATCTCTTCTTCGGCATCCTTCCCTTTCATTATGTCAAGTTCCTGGATGCGTTCACAGATCTCAAAGACGATGTAGCCGAGCACAAAAAGCGCGACATCGTACTTCCAGGCCTCCAGGTAAACCAGCAGGTTGGAAATCAGCGCCTTCTCTTCGTCAGAGACGTTGAGGTAGATCTGAGGGTGGTCTCCGGGAAAGCTCTCTGTTTTGCCGGCGTGTCGCACAAAGAGCTTGGTAACGGTCTGAGCACGCTCCACCGGCAGCCTGCCTATGTTCACAGAGTCCAGGTCAGGCTTGAACATCACGCGAATTACCTGGTTTCGCTCTTCGAAGGTCTTCTTGTTCTTCGGGTCGTAATACACTCCGTCTACTTCATACATTGAGTAGCCGTGGAATACTTGTTGCATGGTCTCTATCCGACCGTCACAACTGTAGTGGCCCTGCAGAAACGCGTTGATGTGTTCCCGCTTTGCCTGAAAGTGGCTCCGAACTTTCTCAATATCGAAGCCCTCGGTCAGGGCCTGGTACAGCGTTCCTTGGAACTCAGCTTTCTTGGGAAGATAGATCTCAACGAAAATGCCATGCTCGCTGGGGTTGAAGGCATAGCCGATGGAGTTCATGGGTTGGCCTCATGCACCTTCGCGGGTCGCTGATCTCAGCTTGGCCGCAGTTCCAGACGAGGATTGAGGTCAACGGCATCCCTCAGCCGATAGCCGACTTTCGGGAAGTGGAACGAACCTCTGGGCAACAACACGCTGCGTGCTGCTGCCCGAGAGGGTGATCGTAGGAGTGGCGGGAAGAATGAGGGGCAGCTATTTGTTGGCCTTGTACCAATCCGCGTTGACCGCGGTGAATCGCGACCATTTTTCTGGTAAATCCTCTAGCGCGAAAATAGCTGAAACCGGGCACGCAGGGACGCAGGCGCCGCAGTCGATGCATTCGTCCGGTTCGATGTACAACTGCTCGAACGTCTCAAAATTAGCTTCGTCCTTCTTGGGATGAATGCAATCCACCGGGCAGACATCCACACAAGCCGTGTCCTTAGTGCCGATGCACGGTTCAGCGATCACATAAACCATAGCAGACTCCTCCTTTGAGATGGAACTTCAGGATATGAAAAGGCCGCAAGAATTTCTGGCCTGACCGAAGCACCAGCCATTCTCCCGAATTCGCTTCTTCCGCCTACCTGCATTCTAACAGCGGAGGAATAGAAACCAAAGACTCACCGTACTCTTCAAGCTCGTTGCCAAGCTGAGTCCCACTTTGCTGCGTTAAGTGCGCGATACTAGCATGAGTTATTTCACCATTCAACAAGAGTCAAAAAACGAATTGACTTGCAGAAAAACCTTTCAGCACGCAGGCACAGAGTTTTTGTTGAGCTTCGATGGTCAACCGGCCGCAATGGAGCCTTTACGCAGCTTCTGGCATCCACCGATAGCCAATCTATCGCAAGTGGCGGGTAATGGACAGGGGCGAGAACAGACCTATCCCGATCATGCGGTCAAATACCTACCGCCGTGAGTCCATTAACGAAGGATTTGCTCAACACTCCAGCCTCGTCGAAAAGACCAAACCATCGTTTGGACGGTAAACAGGAACGCGTGCATAGGCTCCCCCTGTATGGGGAGGCATAGCCCTGCAGAACTCCACGCGGTAGCTACCTCGATTGAATTGGCTAGCCCGTCTCACTGAGTTGGCTATTCTCCAAGGCCAGCTTTGCTATCTGAAGTACAAATTTCTGCGGCTAGTGGAACGGGCGCAAGGTCGGAGATTCTTCTTTTCGGCACTCAGCGCCGTTTCGAACCGCCATCCATCTTTGGTATGGGCATTGCCTTCTCTATTATCGTTCCTTGGTACTACGAGGAACGAGACCCAAACATGCTTTAGATCCTCGCACTGGCGCCGGTGCGGCGGGCAAGACCCACTGCGGGTTTCAAGCAACGAGCGGGCAGCTGGGAAGCAGGTATACGACTGCGTCCTCAAGGGAGAAACCTTTCATGCCCAACCAATAAACTGAGTCAACATTTACGACTCAAAAGGAGACAACAATGACGCGACGTCCATATTTTGGTCTGGCCTCAGTTTTGGCTTTGGCTCTTGCAGTTCCTACGTTTGGTCAAGTTGGTAAAGGTCTGAGTGGCGCTCACTGGAATCTCAACATCATCGGCGTTCCTAAGGACAAGACTGTCCCCACCATGACCGGTAGTAACCGCCACGTGATCTTTGTCCCGCTGCAGAGTGGCGGTGATGTGACTCGGCAAATCAAGATTTACTATGTCAGAGGAGATGACTTTCAGGTTTTGGATGGAAACGCCACCAATGACAATGAAGCGACCATCCAGGTACCCTACGAGTTCTGCGATGATCTTGCCAATGGTTGTGAGGAATTACTTAGCTTCGATGTTTATGCGGTCGGCCTTGGTAAACCCAAGGGAGGCGCCATTGTGACGGCTGAATGCACTTACAGTTTGGACGTGGTGGATAGCTCCGGCACGACTGGTCTACAGTGCGAGGACACGCTGCTCATGGGTTCCTTTGAAGTTAACCGAACAGGAAAGAAACCTACTCGTGAAAATATTACTGATGTCTTTCGTGCCACGGGTTGTTTAGATGTCAATACCGATGGGACGTGCAACACGGGAGATTTGGCATTTTCTAATCTCTGGATCTTCAATATTCCTCAATTGGAAGAATACTTCTGGGACTATGACAATAACGGTCTCAGACTGATGCAAGTACGTTTCTACGAAACCACATCAGGATCCATCGGAACGGTAAAGTGACGAAACATGGTCTCCTGCGCCCAGAACCCTCCAGGTACCATTGGGGCAGGAGACCATGCTCCGCGACCAAAAGGTTGCGTCGAGGAATGGAAACCTTCTACGCAGCTTAGTGTGTCGTAGTTGCTGACTGTTCCGCCGCCCCAGCCCTCATTAACCCCGACCCCACGGCGCCCTTATCGCTTGGCAGGATGCCGTGCTTCAATCGTACTCTTCATTCCGCCACGAACCGTGAACTCGCCACGCACTGTTGCCCAGACCGGATTGCAGGCAGCGACCACATCTCGGAGAATGCGATTAATCGCGTTCTCGTAAAAAATACCCAGGTTGCGGTAACCCAGAATGTAGTACTTGAGTGCCTTCAGCTCCAGACAGACCTTGTCGGGCAAATAGTGGATCGTCACCTTGCCGAAATCAGGTAGTTTGGTCTTTGGGCAAATCGAAGTGAATTCCGGCATCTCGATGGTGATTTCATAGCCGCTGAACTGGTTAGGCCAGACCTCAATAACCGGCAGTTCCGCGTCAATCCCTGACCGCGCATGATCTTCCGTGTAGTCGCTCATGGGTATGATCCCTCTCTCACTGAAATAAGCCCTGCGTGGAACGAGCGACAACCAATCCGCCCGAACAGATATTGTAGAACAGTCGGTGTAAGAATTCACAAAGCGACCGACTCGCGATGCCAACTGGTGCAGACAGACCAGATCCTAGGGTGAAGCGGCTGGCACCCAGCAACCACTATCTTTGAGATTGTCTTGCCAGCAGCGGTTCGTTATAGTCTGCCTCCTGCCCGACTAAGGAGACCTACGATATGACTTCCAACAGGCCCAAAGCGCTGGTTACCGGAGCCAGCAGTGGCATTGGCGCGGCAACGGCGGTGGAATTGGCACGCCGGGGAATGGCCGTGGCAGTGCATTACTTCAATAATGACGAGGGCGGTCGGCGGACTGCGCGAGCCATTTGTGATGCGGGAGGCGAAGCCTTCGCGATCAAAGCCGACATGCGGCAGCAGAGCGACGTACAACGCATGGTGGCTGAGGTTTTGAAGGAGTTCGAGACCCTCGACGTCCTGGTCAATAACGCCGGATCGATGGTGGGGCGGGTTCCGTTTCTCGATATGACCGACGACTACTGGAACGACGTGTTCCGCTTGAACGTCAGCAGCGTCTTCTACTGTACCCAAGCGGTGGCCAGACAGATGACCAAACAGAAAAGCGGAGTGATCATCAACGTCTCGTCCATTGCAGGCCGCCACGGCGGCGGCCCTGGAGCCATTTGCTATGCAGCAGCCAAGGGGGCAGTGCTCACGCTCACAAAGGGGTTGGCCAAAGAACTGGCTCCTCTTGGTATCCGCGTGAATGGAGTCAATCCCGGCGTCATTCTCACGCCGTTTCACGAGCGCTTTTCCACCGAAGAGCAGATGAAACGGATGGTGGACACGATCATCATGAAGCGTGCCGGTACGTCCGAGGAGACAGCCACTGTCATCGCCTTCCTCGCCTCAGCAGACGCCAAGTATCTCACCGGAGAAACGATCGAGGTCAATGGCGGGCAGTTGATGGACTGAAGGGATTGCCAATTTCCGATTGCCGATTCCTGCGATCTGTTGTTGTCGCTCAAAGCCAATCGGAACCCGATTGTTTTCCCGCGCTAGCGTGATTCCGACAGTGCCCTCCGACATTCTGACGCTGGATCAAAACCAAACACAAACCTAAATGCCAAATCGGCAATCGGCAATCGGCAATCGGCAACCTCCAGAGGTCCTCTGCCTCGGTGAGTTGCTCATTGATCTGGTTCCCCAGCCTTCTGGCTCACCACTCGACCATGCACAGTCATTGCGCATTGCTCCGGGCGGGGCGCCGGCCAATGTTGCTGTCGCCTTAACGCGCCTCGGGGCAACAGCCGGTTTTATCGGAAAGGTGGGCGATGACCCTCTCGGCAGGCTGTTGCATAAAACTCTGCTAAAGAACGGAGTGGACGTCTCCTGCTTCCACCTCAGCCGCCACTCGTTGACGCGCGTCGCCGTGGTCACCAACGATTCGGACGAGCGTCAGCGATTCGTGTTCTATGGCAACGCCGATGCGCAACTGGAACCTCGGGAGATTCGCGAAAGCTATATTCGCCACGCGAAGTTCTTTCACTTCGGGTCGATTTCACTGATCCAGGAGCCCTCCCGGTCGGCGACACTCGCTGCCATTCGATTTGCCCGCAAGTGTGGTGTGACAATCTCTTTTGATCCGAACCTGCGACCGCCCCTTTGGCCAAACCTGAAAGTAGCGCGCAAGACCATCCTCGCGTCCATCGAACTGTGCGATGTCTTCAAGGTGAATCAATCTGAGTGGGAGTTTCTTTACCCCGGACGCAGGTTTGAAGATTCCTTTTCTTTGCTCAAGAGGCGCGGTGTGCACCTGGCGGCGATGACTTGTGACGCCAAAGGATCCATGCTGGCGACGGAAAGTGGCTGTGTGGCTGTGCCGACACGACTCGTGAAAGTTGCGGACACTACGGGTGCAGGTGATGGCTTCGTGGCGGGGCTTCTCTATCAGTTAGCAAGGCGACAACGGATCTGGGATTTGGAGCAAGCCGAATTGGAAGCATTGGGCTCCTTCGCCAACGCTGTGGGTACGCTGACATGCACCAAGCCAGGGGCGATTCCCGCCTTCCCTTCCTTAGGAAAGGTGAGAGGCTTTTTGCGTCGGAAATAGCTCACTGTGGGAGGCACCGTCCTTGCGGCGACCGTTGATTTGTCCCCTCCGGAGAGGGTTTCCGGCCAAATAATAGGCCGGGTGCGCGGAGCGCGCTGCTTCACTGTTAGGCAATAATCTTCGTGATTGGCCCGTGTCCGTGTTCCACGAGCCTCACGGGGCGCTTGTTCACAACTGTGGTTAGATCTTCGTGGTCAAGGCCCATTTGGTGCAGGATCGTCGCCAGCAAATCACTGACATAAGCACGATCTTCCACGGCGTTGAAACCGACATCATCGGTCTTGCCGTAAGCAATTCCACCTTTGATCCCCGCGCCGGCCATCCAGCAGGTGAATCCGCGCGGATTGTGATCCCTTCCCGTAGTGTTCTGAGACCAGGGCGTCCTGCCAAACTCGGTTGCCCATACCACCAAAGTCGAATCCAATTGTCCTCGTTGCTTAAGATCTTTCAGTAAGCCAGCAATGGGCTTGTCTGTCTGGCGACACAGAGGCTCATGGGTTTTCATATCTCCATGGGCATCCCAGTCTCCGTTGCCTCCGCCACCGTGACAGAGCTGGATAAACCGGACCCCACGCTCTGACAACCGCCGTGCCAGAAGACATTGGCGGCCAAAGGAATCGGTTTCCTGTTCACCGATTCCGTACAACTCCCGCACATGCGCGGGTTCCTGATTGAAGTCAACCACCTCCGGCACTGACAACTGCATGCGAGCCGCCAGTTCGTAGCTTTTCAGGCGGGCGGCAATCTCCGTCTCGGTCTTATAGTGCTCGCGAAAGTCGCTGTTGAGACCCTGCAGGACCTCCAGGTCCTTCTCGCGCTGAGCGGCAGAAATCGACTTGGGGACATTCAAATGTTCCACTGGAACCTCGCCGATTCCGAACGGCGTGGCCGATTCAGTTGTCCCGAGGTAGCCACCCGTCAGCTGAACGGGCGAGGACGGCCTTCCGATGTTGATGAATGCCGGCAGATTCCTATTGGCAGTCCCCAAGGCGTAAGACACCCACGAGCCCAGACAGGGATGATTAAATTGCCGCCCCCGGTGTCCGGTGATCATTTCAATCACTGCCGGGAAATGATTGACTTCCTCGGTATAAAGGGAGCGGACGAAAGCGATATCATCCACGCAGGAACCTACATGAGGAAACCAGTCGGAAACGGGCAACCCTGATTTCCCATACTGCGTGAACTTGCGGAGTATAGGAATCACCGGACGTTGCATCTTGGCCTGGTTGTCACCAAAGCCGACAGCTTCGATGAGTTTGCCCGCATATTTGTTGTCCTTCGGGTCGAACGTGTCGATGTGACTCACGCCCCCGCACATGTAGAGCATGATGACCGACTTCGCCTTGACTGGAAGTTTCGGCTCAATCCGGCCTGGACCCCCCGGCTCAATGCCAGGCGCGGCCAGCAAACCGTCTTCCTTCCAGAGGTAGCCGATAGCGGCCCCCAGCAAGCCCGAGCCAAATCTCTCAAAGAAATAGCGCCGGTCGTAGCCGAGTGGCGAGGGGCGAGTGACGGGTGGCGAGTGATGAATGATTCGATTTGGTTTCTTATCTGCGTTCATTCGCGTCAACTACATCCTCCGCATCCATAAGTCTGCCTTATTAACGTCATTCCCGCGGAAGCCAGAATCCAGCTACAGACGACTCAACAACTGGATTCCGGCTTTCGCGGGAATGACGCCAGGTTACCGCACAAACAAGAACTCATCTAAATTCATCAGCAACCAGCCCAGCTTTTCTGCCCCTTGCGAGGGTACATCGCATCCGTTGCAGTTCTTCAGATGCTGACGGATGCCCTCGGCTTCTGCGGTGGTGGGTGCTCGGCTCAGGGCCATCTTGAAGCCGAGTTCGATCGCTTGCCCAAGATCATCGTGGGTTTGCTTCATCAACCGACGTCCGAAATCTTTCGCAGCCTCCTCCACCAACGGGCTGTTCATCAACGTAAGGGCCTGCAACGCCGTAATGCTACGATTTCTCACGGGACTGGGCAGCTTGCCGTTATCGACATCAAAAACGTGGAAGAAATTCGGCATCATCTCGGCAGTCGAGTTGTAGCCGCGCACCATATACGCAGCGCGCCGATTGGTTTCGCGATTCAGGTTTCCAATCACCGTGCGCCCTCCAACAAAGTACTGATCCGGCAACTCCGTAAACGACTTGCCCCCAAGTTTCAAATCAAGTTTTCCCGCCAGCCAAAGCACCGAATCACGAATTTCTTCTGCGTCCATCCGCCGAACCGGAGCGTGCCACAGCATCCGATTGTCGGGATCGATGGACTCGCCGACCCCATTGGATTCAGACGCCAACTGGTACGTGCGGGAGGTGACAATGAGACGATTGATCGCCTTCATGCTATATCCACTCTCAACCAAACGGCTGGCGAGCCAATCCAGTAATTCCGGATGGCTGGGAGGTTCGCTCAACGCGCCAAAGTCACTGGGGGTCTTCACGAGTCCGACTCCGAAATGCCATTGCCACAAACGATTCACAAGCACCCGTGCGAAGAGCGGATTTTGGGCGCGAATCATCCATTCGACGAACCGCTGCCGGGCACCCGTCGTGAAATGCTTCCCTTCGCACGGGGTTGGCGGTACTTCGAATCCATCCTTCCCAATATGGAACATCCGGCCGACCTCATCCTTAGGCCGGTCTGGTTCGCCCGTGTCAAGAATGAAGCTCTTCTGCTTGGCCAATTGTTCATCTTCACGAACTGTCCAAAAGTTCTCAGGCTCCGCTGGTTCCGCCAGAGCCAGGAGAGGAGCTCGCAGACCGTCGTAAATCCGGATCTGCTCCGGCGTCATGGCCTCCTTATATTTTGGAGGATCAATGCGGATAATCGGAGCATAGTCGTCAGCGAGTTTCTTCTGTTCCGGAGTCCGTTTGTCTTCTGGCGTGTTGAGGGCTTCCTGAACTGGAGTTGGAAAGGTGCGGATGCGTTCTCCCTGCAACTTCTCCTTAAATGGCGCCAAAAATTCATCCAGCGGCTTTTCCAGTTCCTTCTTGCGACGTTCATAGTTCTCCACAGCCATTGCGTGAAGGGCCGTCTGGTCGGGACCAGCCAGGGTCTTCTTCACGATGACCACAGGATCAAAAATAGCTTTTAGCCCATAGTAGTCGGCCTGGCGAATTGGGTCGAACATGTGGTCATGGCATTTCGCGCAACCCACCGTCGCTCCAAGAAAGGCCGTGGTGGCGGTTTCCACCGCTGCAAAGGCTAGAGACCGCTTCTCGTCCTTCTCAGCGTCAGCACCGCGCGCCAGGAAGCCCGTGGCAAACATCGCCGCTGGATCGTCCATGAGATCGCCCATCAGCTGCATCTTGACGAACTGGTCATAGCCGATGTCCTTGTTCAAGGAATGAATGATCCACTCTCGCCATCGGTAGATACCACTGGATGCCGGCATGCCTTCGTCCACGTCGGCGTAGCGCAATACATCAAGCCAATGCCGCGCGTAGTTCACTCCGTGCTGTTCACTAGCTAACAGCCGATCGACGACCTTTTCATAGTCGTTCGGTGCTGAGTCGCCAACGAATAACGCCAGTTCTTCCGGTGTCGGCGGCAGGCCAATGAGATCGTACGAGATACGGCGAAGCAACGCGGCTCGGTTCGCCAGAGGCGCAGGGGTTAAGTTTTTCTTCTCGTAGCCTGCAACGATAAAGTTGTCAACCTCGTTCGCTATCCACCCCAGATGATTTACCGTTGGAACGACGGGCTTCACCACGGGCCGGTAGGCCCAATACAACTCGGCCTGCTTGTTCGGCCATATGGCACCAGCGTCAATCCATTTGCGAATGATCTCAACCTCCCCATCTGAGAGTGATCCCGCGGGCGGCATCTTCAATTCACCGGATCGAGACACCGCCTTGAACAGCAAGCTCTCAGCAGATTTCCAAGGAACAACTGCTGGACCGCGCTTCCCACCTTTCTTTAAGGAGTCGCTACCCGAGAATGCCAAACCACCCATTGGAGGCTTAACGTTGGGCCCATGACAAACGAAACAGTTCTTGCTTAAGACATCGACGATGTCCTGCCCACTAGCGATTTTTGCTGGGAATGCAGCCAAAAGCAGAACACACCCGTGCCGCAACCGAACAGCTGCAGTAGCTCCGCAGATAGCCTTCATGCAACGCTTGGCAAGCTGGAGAAAAATCAACAAAAAGGTTGTCATTACCTATTCTTTGGAGTGAGTTCCTACCAAAATATCTGCTTCAACTGTAATCTGAGAATCGTCACGCATCTAGCAATTTCTGCCTTACTGTTGCATGAGAGGACTCTCGGCGTGCCTTTTGCTACCGCCTCCGAGACTACCGCGCTCCGTGTCTATTTTTTCGAACCTACTGCTTTGCACCTTGGGTCGACGAGGAGTTCGCTACCTTCCTTCGCCCAGTAGTGATGATTCGCAACCACTTGCGAGTGGCGGTCCAACTGGCCACTGGGCCAGCGGATCTCAACATCCGCGACCTTCTCCTGGTCAAGCCCGGCATGGACTCTGAGATCGTTGCTTGAAAGATAGCTGTCACTAGCACGCACTTCGAATATCTGTTTGGCTTTTCCAGCACGCACGACGACGCGAGCTCCGATGCCGGCGCGGTTGCTCTTCACCCCTTCGGTTCGTAATGTAATCCAATTCTTTAGGTTGCCACCGTCATTACGCAGAAAATAAGGAACATCGTTCTTGTGAATCACGAGCATGTCGATGTCGCCATCGTTGTCAAAGTCACCAAACGCTGTTCCCCGGCTCACTTTGTTCTGTAGTTTGCGAATACCGGTATCGGTCGAAACGTCGCTAAAGTGCCCCTGCAGATTTCGCATCAGATAGCTCGGTTCAGCAAACGTGTCGGCGGGGAATTCCCGCTCGGGTTGCTCCATGGTATGCCCATTACAGAAGAACAGGTCCAGCCATCCGTCGTTGTCAAAATCGAAGAACTTGGTGCCCCATCCACTGTAATGAAATCCAATCATGCCAATCCCGCTGTTGGTTGTGGAGTCCTGAAACTGGTTGGAACCCATGTTCTGATAGATGGTTCTACGCTGGTCGATAAAGTTCGTGACGAAGATGTCCATCATCCCATCGCGATTGTAGTCACCCACCGTAAGACCCATCGATCCCTGAGCATTGCCAAACTCATCGACGGCCGTACCTGACTCCAGGCTGGCATCCACAAACTTCCCCTTACCTTCGTTAATGTAGTAGAAGTTCGGGCCCGCGTCATTGGCGACATAGATGTCTTGGTCTCCATCATTGTCAAAGTCGGAGAATATCACTGCAAACCCGCGACCGGGATCCTTGCGGGTAATCCCCGCCACTTCGCTGACGTCGGTGAACGTCCCGTCGCGATTGTTGTGATACAGGAGACCCTGGGTGCCCTGATACTTGTCGGGCGGGCAGGCAATGGGCACGCCCTTCATTCGGCAAGGACTGGACGGACTGGGAGGCGGCAAGTCCGGCTGGTAGTTGAAACGTGCGAAGTTGGTTACATAGAGGTCCAGGTAGCCGTCGTTGTCGTAGTCGCCGAATGCGGCACCCATACTCCATTTCGGCATGTCCCAATGGGGCCCAGCCACGCCACTTTTTTCGCTGACATCGGAGAAAGTCCCGTTGCCATTGTTCCGGTACAATTTGTTGGGGCCGAAGTTCGTAACATAGAGATCGAGATGCCCGTCGTTGTTGTAGTCTCCCACAGCAACCCCGCTGCTCCATTCGGTATCACCCAGGCCAGCCTTTTGGGTGACATCGGAGAACGTTCCATCACCGTTGTTGCGGAGTAGATAGTCGTGGGGTGGATTCGCTGATTTCTGAAGCTTCCTTGAGGAACCATTTGCCAGATAGAGATCCTCGTCGCCATCATTGTCATAGTCCAGAAAGGCGGCACCTTCTCCATTGACATCAATCAAGTACTCGGTAACCTCGTCTCCGCAGGTGATTCGATAGGCCACGCCAGCCTGCTTCGCTATTTCGGTGAACGCGGGAAGGCCCTGAATTTGATCGGAGGAAGTCTGCGGCAATTGCGTGTGTGCGAATGCGAGCGGGAATGCAACGAGCAACGGCAGAAAGGGGAAAAGCGCTTTGGACATACCACCATTATGCGACTAGCGCTAGACCAAAGCGGATGGACACGACGATGATCAGCATCAGAGTCAATGCATTTCAATCATTGAAAGGGCTTGCAGCCTTACGGCAGTGCGAGAGTCGGGATAGAGTATAGTACAGATCCAGTTCAGCAGCCCGTTG
>Ga0075418_10002357_pt1 | contig 21595 bp, 20 predicted proteins | sample SoiMetdeltSBSDD2_FD_81776 | JGI IMG/M metagenome (GOLD analysis project Ga0075418, IMG submission 81776) | Bulk soil microbial communities from a Populus tree surrounding site in Tennessee, USA - Soil MetaG P. deltoides SBSDD2 | ecosystem: Environmental > Terrestrial > Soil > Tree plantation...
CCATGCCACCACGGCGCCCCAGTCATGCCCGACTAAATTGACCTTCTCATACTCCAGCGCGTTGATCAAGCCAAGGATGTCTTCCACCAGTGTATAAACACCATAAGCCCTAACGCCTTTAGGTTTGTCACTTAGGTTATAGCCACGCTGGTCAGGGATGATGACGCGGCAGCCAGCTTCCACCAACGCGGGGATTTGTTTCCTCCACCCATAATAAAATTCAGGAAAGCCATGCAATAAGATAATTGGAATGCCGCTTTTCGGCCCCGCCTGGACGACGTGCAAGCGAATCCCGTTGGTTTCGATATAGCTATGTTCAAATTCCATGAGAAGAGGTTGCCTCCAAGTAAAGCGAGGCGGGATTGTATCAAAGAAATGCAGAATGGCTCAGTCACTAATCTGCGCTTAACAAAATTGCCGAAGGAACCATCAATAGCTCCCCCTGAAATAGGCCGCGATCAGATCGGATATATCTGCGGTAGTGTTCTGCCGCGCGACGGCGAAGAAATCATAGGCGGTGGCACGGCCGCGGCCGTAACGGGAGCAGTAATCTCTCAGGAATTGATAGAACGCATCATCCCCCATGCGGTAGTTCAGGGCTTCGAGAAAATTCGCGCCGTTGAGATAGACTGCATTCACATAGCCTCGGAAACTGGCGGGCTCATAAATGGTCGTATCCACGTAGCCAGACGGACCAAAATAGTTCACCCGGAAGTTCCACCACCAATCATAGGAATTTGGGTAAATGTACTTATAAAACATGGCTTCACTGTACAAAGCCAGGGCTTCATCGAGCCAGGGCTCGGTCGCCTGATCATTGCCCACCAGGCCAAACCACCATTGATGCGCGACCTCATGTACACCGATCGTCACGAGATTGCTGCGCGCGGAGCCATTGTATTCGTTGTAAAACTTCGTCGCCAAAAACACGAGACCATCATATTCCTGGCCATCGTTCAAATCCGCCTGGACGATGCTCAGGCTTCCATACGGAAACGGCGCGAACTGACCTTCCCAGAGTCCAACCGCACGGACCGCCGCATTCAGGATGGCCAGACCCTGCTCATCATAGCCGGGGTAATAATAGGAACGGATCGTCGCTCCGCCTGCGCTGGCTTCCGCGACCCTGAACTGGTCACTGGCTGACAATGCAAATGAACGCACACCCGAAAGACGATAACGCGTCCATTCACCGTTGGCTTCGGGAACGCCACTCGCCGCGAAGATAATCCCTGCATCCGTGGTTTTGACGTTCACGTCGAAGTCTGCCGCATCGTAGACAAGATGTTCCCCCAGATAGGAATCATCATGCAGAATCCATCCGTTCGAATACGGCACGATGAACGGATACCAATCGGTGAGATTGACCTGATCCACATCGTAGCCATAAGGCAGTTCTTTGATTTTCAGCGGGATGTCAATACGAAAGCGCATCGATAGTGATAGCTGCGCGCCAGTCCCAAGAGGCTGCGGCAGATAGACCGTGAGACGATGTTCACTCAGGTCATAGTTAAGCATGCTTCCGTTGAGCATGATATTCTCGATAATGAATCCACCCCTGTGATTTGGTTCCGCAGCCATCACCAGTTCATTCAACGCTACCCCGGTCTGGTTTGTGTACGTGACGGTTTCATCCACGGCGAGCTGGTTGCCATAATAATCGAGCAGGGCATGCAGCGTGTATTGAGTCCGTGCAGAGGAGGACGGCGAAGTGGGCGCGGGCAAATTCGTCGCCGTGAACTCAAGCGTGGGTAAGGGCGTATCGGTCGCTGGAAGAGACGTAAAGGTCGGGACGGTGGCCGTAATGGTTGGTGATTCGAAGGGAGGGATCGTCCCACCGATGGGTTGGAACGGCGTAGGCGTGGCCGACGCGTTTGGGTTTGGAGTCATCAGGGTTACGGGAGAAATAGGCGGCGCCAAAGGCGCCATCCCACAGGCGGAAAGGATTAAGAACAAAAGAAGATTGAGAGTACGCGGGTATTTCAAGAATGGATGTCCTGCTTCACTTGCCCGTATGATGTAGTGATTTGCCAGAATACGCGAAATATTGTAACCGAAAGAGCAGGGTCCCCTCCTTAACGAAAAAGTCTCTCACAAGGTTCATCGTGAGAGACTGCTCTACTTGCTGACGGATCAACCTTCGATGAGTCTTTTCATGGTGTTGAGCGAGGCTTCGAGACCCGCGATCATTTGTTTCTTCATCATATCTTCCATGCCGGGCACATTGGGCATGCCCGCGGGCGTGAGCACCGCGTCCATTTGCAGGGTGAGTTTGGTGCCGTCGCCCTCCGTATCCAAAAGATAGGTGTTGGTGACATCCGAAGCAGGCGGTGCGGCGAACGTCTTCACGCCGAGTTTTTTGTTGGCTTCGAAAGCGATCACTTCGTTATTCGTCACATTTTTATGACCCATCGACGTGGTTTCGATTTTGTATTTTGTCCCAAGTTGCACCGGCCCGCTGGCTTCTATACCGGTAATATACGAACTCAGCTTTTTCTGGTTATCAAGATTGGCGATGAACTCGAAGACCTGCTCCACGGGTTTCTTGATGTTGACACTGGTTTCAATGGTTGCCATGCAATTCTCCTTTTGGGTTTATATCATCGTCGGCTCTTCGTACACGCCGAAAACTTCCTTCATGACCTGGATGATCTCTCCAAGTGTCGCGTACGCGTGGACACATTCCATCAAGTGCGGCATGGTGTTCTCGGTGCCTTCCATCGCGAGGCGGAGACGATCCAGCGTTTGACCGACTCGTCCATGATCCCGCGTCTTGCGCAATTCTTCGAGACGCTGCACCTGTCTTTCATAACCCTTTGGATCCATCTCGAGGATCGGAATCGTCAACGGTTTCTTTTCCGCGTAGGCGTTCACGCCGACAATTTTCCGGATGCCCAGATCGATCTCACGCTGATAGCGATAGGCCGCGTCGGAGATCTCGCTTTGGAAGAAGCCCTTTTCAATCGCCGGGATAACTCCGCCTACTTCTTCGACGCGGCGGAAGTAATCGTAGGCTTCCTGTTCGATGCGGTCGGTCATAGCCTCGACGAAGAAACTGCCTCCCAGTGGATCGACCGTGTTCGTCACGCCGGACTCTTCCGCGATGATCTGTTGCGTGCGGAGGGCAATGGTTACGGCATGTTCGGAGGGAAGTGCAAGGGCTTCATCCAGTGAGTTCGTGTGTAAACTCTGTGTTCCGCCCAGTACAGCCGCTAATGCCTGGATCGCGACACGTACAACGTTGTTCTCCGGTTGCTGCGCGGTGAGTGAGACTCCCGCTGTCTGTGTGTGGAAGCGACACAACCACGAGCGTGGATTCTTCGCCTGGAAGGTCTCGCGCATCTCACGCGCCCAGATCCGCCGCGCCGCCCGATATTTGGCGATCTCTTCAAAGAAGTCATTGTGCGCGTTGAAGAAGAAGGAAAGTCGCGGCGCGAACTCGTCGACATCCATGCCACGCGCGATACCCCAGCGGACGTATTCGAGCCCGTCACCGAGCGTGAAAGCCAGTTCTTGCGCGGCTGTGGAACCGGCCTCACGGATGTGATATCCGCTGATCGAGATGGTATTCCATTGTGGCACTTTTTGTGAACCAAATTCCATGGTGTCCACGACGAGTCGCATGGATGGTTCAGGCGGGAAGATAAATTCCTTTTGCGCGATGAATTCCTTGAGAATGTCGTTTTGAATTGTGCCGCGCAATTGTCCAAGCGGAACGCCGCGATTTTCTGCTGCGGCCAGATACATGGCCCAGATGATGGCAGCCGGCGAGTTAATGGTCATGCTCGTGGACACTTTATCCAGTGGGATGCCATCCAGCAAAATTTCCATATCCTTCAACGACGAGACGGCCACACCGCATTTGCCAAATTCGCCCAGGGCTTCGGGTTGGTCGGTGTCGTAGCCCATTAGAGTCGCCAGATCGAACGCGATGGAGAGACCGGTCTGTCCCTGATCTAATAAGTATTTGAAGCGCCTGTTCGTTTCCTCGGCGGTGCCAAAGCCTGCGAACATACGCATGGTCCACAGTTTGGAGCGATGCAGCGTCGGGTGGACGCCGCGGGTGTAAGGATATTCACCTGGCAATCCCAGTGAGGCAGCGTAGTCTTTATCCGCCACGTCAAGTGGGGTGTACAGTCGGTTGACCGGGTCAGAGGAAGTGGTGATAAATTCGTCCATTCGCTCCGGCAGGGAAGAGAGCGCCTTGCGGAGCGAGGTTTCCTCCCAATTTTCGAGTAAGCTTTTCAACTCATCGAGTTTCTTTTTATCGTACATGGTTACTCCTTTGGTGAAGTAAGGTAATTATACTTTGTGATTGCGAGCGTTCGAGGAGCAGGCTCTTATTCATTCGGGGTTTGCCTCCGCTCCGTCTCGCAATGACACTTGAAAATGGTATACTAAATTTATGCCCCGCTTTGAAATTGACGTTGACCCCTGCGACCATCTCACCGCTGACGCCATCGGCCAACCCGGTCAGCGCGTGTTTTATATTCAAGCTTTTCAAGACCAGCGCACGATCACCGTGATCATCGAAAAGGCCCAATTAAATTCCCTCGCCATCGGGATCGAACAATTTCTCTCTCAGGTCAATGAGAAAAACCCCGAATTGGCTGAAGTTTCAGGTGATTATGTGGAAGAGGTCATGCGCATCAACCCACCGGTGGACCCTCTCTTTCGCGCGGGCGAGATCGGGTTGGGTTACGAAAAAGACCGCGACCTGGTCGTGGTATTCGTCAAGGAAATTTTGACGGAGGAGGACGACCCTGAGACGGCCGCGGTGGTCCGTTTTTGGGCCACGCGCAAGCAGGTCCGCATGCTGGCGCGCTGGGGTATGCAGGTTGTCTCACGTGGCCGACCCATCTGTCCGCAATGCGGTCAGCCCGAAGAACCGGAGGGGCATTTCTGTCCCAAGAAGAACGGGCACATGCACTAACGTTGAGCGTCAAAAGTCAAACGTCAGGTATCCAACCCTCGACGTTTGACGTCCGACTTTTGACAACCCAATGGATAATTCCCAGACTGTAAAATTAGAACAAGCACTACAAAACGGAAACCTTGAACTCAAAGGTCAGTTCACGCTCGGCTCAAACTATACATTCCTGGTTGAAATTACCCATCAAGGCAAAACGTATTCCGCCGTATATAAGCCCCAACGCGGCGAACAACCCTTGTGGGATTTTCCTGAAAACTCGCTGGCCCACCGCGAAGTGGCAGCCTATCTCATCAGTGAGGCCCTGGGTTTTCACTTTGTGCCCCTCACCATCCTGCGCGAAACAGGCCCGTATGGTGCGGGCTCGCTCCAGCAATTTATTGAATACGACGCTGAATATCACTACTTCACCTTCACCAAGTCAGACAAGCAGCTCCTAAAACCCGTCGTGCTTTTCGATCTGCTCGTCAACAACGCGGACCGCAAGGGCGGTCATGTCTTCTTTGAAAACGACACACATAAACTCTTTGCGATCGATCACGGGATCTGTTTCCACGAAGATGACAAATTACGGACGGTATTATGGGATTTCGGTGGGCAGCCAATCCCGGAGGATTTGCTCTCCCGCCTCTCGCTACGCCCGGGTCTGCTCGCTGAACTGAGGCCCCATCTCAGCCCGCGCGAGATCGAGGCACTTTGTCGCCGCGCCGAATCCATTCGCAAAAGGGGATCCTTCCCTCGCCAGCCGCGTGATCGCCGCGCCACCCCCTGGCCGCCGTTATGACCTCGTCATTGCGAGGGCGAAGCCCGAAGCAATCTCCGTCAAAGTTGGGGATTGCTTAGCTCACGCAGAGCGTTTCGCTCGCAATAACAGATTCCGGAGTTTTTATGCACTACAACCTAGCCTTCATCGGATTTGGAAACGTAGCCCGCGCCCTGGCGCGCCTGCTCCAACGCAAACGCGACTTGTTACAGTCCAGGCATGACATTACTTATTCCGTTACAGGGATAGCTACGGGAAGTCATGGCGTTGCGGTAAACCCAAATGGATTGGACATCACGAAGGCCCTCGAACTCGTCGAAAGCAAACAGTCCATCTCTGCGCTTTCCACTTTCCAGATGGAGGACGCCCTCGCTGTCATTCGTCATTCAAATGCCAATGTCATGTTCGAGAATTCCCCGGTCAACACACAAACGGGGCAGCCGGCGCTCGATCATATCCGCACGGCACTGAATCTGGGCATGCATGCCATTACGGCCAACAAGGGACCTGTTGTGCACGGGTATCGCGAGCTGACCGAACTGGCCGAGTCAACGGGAAAAAAGTTCCGGTTTGAATCTGCCGTCCTGGGTGGCGCGCCAATCTTCTCTGTCTTTCGGGAGGCGTTTCCGCTGGCGGAACTGTCTTCATTCCAGGGCCTCCTCAATGCAACAACCAACATCATCCTTTCGCGCATGGAGAACGGGGCATCCTATGAAGATGCGGTGAAATACTGCCAGTCCATCGGTGTGGCGGAAACCGATCCCACCAATGATGTGGATGGCTGGGACGCGGCGATCAAGGTTGCGGCGCTGGTAACGGTGTTAATGGATACGCCATTAACGCCTAAACAAGTGAATCCAACTGGCATTCGCGGCATCACACCTGAAATGATTGCCAGAGCCAAAGCGGCCGGAAAACGCTATAAACTGGTCTGTTCCGCTGAAAAGGATGGGGATAAAGTTATTGCCAGCGTTGTCCCCCAGCTCGTGGATGCGTCCTCACCACTGTATGCCATGATGAACTCCAGCACCGGCGTGACGCTCCGCACCGATGTGATCCTCGATTATTCCATTACCCTCTCAGAAAAACCTGGTATGCAAGGCGGACCGGTCGAAACCGCTTATGGCCTGTTTGCAGATTTTGTAAACGTGGCGATCATCCAGTAACCAAAGTCGTAGCCGCAGCTAACGCTCTTTTTTCAGTTCTCCCTCTCAACTTCAAGCGGTGGCTCGACAGGTTGATCAACCATATGATCAGGAGACTTCTTGATATTTGCAGAAGATTCATGCCCCTTACGCCATACGGAAAATTTTGTCATTTCATGAGGAATTATGAAAGTGGGCTTTATGGAGACTCCCGACTCACGTCCATGAATCTCGTTCAATAATTCCACTCCGCCGCCCGGGATGGCAATGGGACTGATTGACGGCTTTAGCCTCCGATAATGTTTCAGTAGATTCGGAATCTGTGTCAATAATTGGCGAACCAGCGGGATACGTACGACGAGCAAAACAGACAGTATTGCAATATAGATTTTTATTTCCTGGGGCGCCTGTGGGTCACGGACATGTATCCGCTTGCTCATCATCGTGGCGAGCATCGAGTGTGTCACAACTGCCATGCCTGCCAGATAGACAAGGCGGTGCAATCTTTTCCAGTTCCTTTTCAATCGCTGCATTGCCCAACGGTTAGACGTAGCAGCCAGTGCACTCAAAATGCCTATGCCCATCAGCCCGAGCGTGAGATAGAGAGGCATGTCAGCCGTCAGCCATTCCAGGCTTGCCTGGCGGATATAGAGCAGGAGATGCAGAAGTGCGAACCCAAATGCCCACAGGCCAGCCGGTTTGCGAAGCTTGAGTGCTTCCCTCCAGCCGAAGTACGTGTTCAGGGGCGTCATCATCAGGCAGCCCTGCAGAAAGCGCATTGCCCACTTGCCACTTGCCAGCATGGGGTCGAATGTGTCCGTATCGCGCCAGTCCGTACTTCCTTGGGTCAGTATAGTGACAAGTACGGAAACGGAAAAGAGGTTCAGCACACTCAAACGCCAATTCGAGTTCAACCAGGTCATGCCCAGCTCCTCCTATGGATAGGAAAAATGCTCCATACCTGTTACACCACTGGCTGGAGACAGGTTCCACTGATAAAAACGTTCGTGTGGCTTGTGGAGATGTGAAATTTACTTGTTTGACCTTTTGTGCGCCCCGTCCTTGCTTATGGCCCACTGAAAGATCTCATCGCAAATTTGATCGGACTCTCTATCCTTGGTATACACGATGTGCTTGGCAAGATCGTAATTGGAGTGATGGCGAACGAAATGTTCGTTTACTTCACGCTGGCCGTCTGAGTCGTAGTCGTTGCGGGAATGCAAAATCTCGATGGATTCTTCCTTATCCGGAGAAGGGATCAATAGCACAACGTGAGGGTAGGGGGCCAGCAGGTCATGCACCTGGTGGAACAATTTATCATCCTCATATACAGAATGTCCCCCGCCCAGATCGAAAATACATTCATGGAAGCTATTCAGCAGTCTGCCCACTGCGTAGGCTTCGAAGGGTTTCCAATAATGGTAAAGCCCCCAAAATCCCTCCTCCGTCCGTTTTTGACGGGCAAGGTCGCGGTCGTAGCCGATCTCGTCATAATATTTCCAGCGTAGCTCGTCCAAAGATCGGCGCGGCAGACCGGTTCTCATGGAGAGTAATTCAGCAACGGTGGTTTTGCCGCTGCCAATGGGACCGATAAGGATGATTTCAGGTTTCATTCTGGTCGTTTAACTATTCCAGGCAATATTCTATTTGAACTCCGGAAGTCTTGAATTGTAGTTGTATATCACTACCGGATGCTATCACTGGCACATTAGAAGGTGGACTCCCGCCATGCGGGCGTTGTATGTTATGACGCTTTGGCGCAGGAAACGTGATGATTACATATACGTTTGCGATTGCCAGGCGGTTTAATAGGATAACTTTAAGATTCGGAATGTAGGATGATCTTTCTGATAATAACAATGTCTGACGGGGCGTCAAGAGATTGAAGTCCTGTTTAATGTACTGTACCTGCATAAGGTAAAATCTAGGAAGGTTTTCAAAAGTGCATGCTTGCGGAGGGTCTTTCAATGTCAGTCACGAAACAGCGCACGCTGGACTATATAGCCGAGGAATGGGGCACTTATGTAGAACGATTTGGCCGCCTGCCCAAAGAGGAAGGCGAAAAACGCGTCAGGCAAATGGGATATGAACGTTTTCGCGATATGCTGGCGCACATCCTGACATGGTGGGAGGAGGGCATGGGCATCATTAACGCCATCGCGGAGAACCGCGAATTTGAGCGTAAAAAATATGATTTCGATGTATTTAATGCGGAGGCCGTTGCCAAGTATAAGGATTGGGATGAGGTGGAGTTCATGGCTTATTATGAGAAAACGCGCCAGAAAATGGAAGCCGACCTGAAGTCCATGAATGAGGCGGTGTTTGAGAATCGCCGCGTTCGGGCCTGGCTGCGTGGCATCCTGCTCCATCACGCGCGCGAACATCTTGTGGCGCTGAGTCGTTTTCTGGTCATCGACCTGTTGGGGAATGAATGGGCAACGTATATTGAAGATTTCAACCGTCTCGAGGAGACAAAGAAAGAGGAATTTCTGGTGCAGCAAGGTTTCGCTTCCTTTCATGATCTGGTGGCACATATTGTTGGGTGGTGGGAAGAAGGTGCGCGCATTATTCTGGGGATTATGGATAGCCCATCCTTTACGTGGGAAAGCCATGACATCGACACATTCAATCTGGAGTTGACGGAAAAATTCTCAACGTGGACCGACGAGGACTTGTTCAAGCATCATCACTCCGTGCGTCTGGCGTTGATCGATCTGACCGCCGACCTGCCGGAGGATGCTTTTTTGAATGACGATATTGCAGGCTGGTTGAAGGAGGATGTGGTAGGGCACTATGACGAGCATCCGATCCCCGCTTAATCCCTAATGGTTTGCGAAGCATGTTGCTATTTTCGCTGGTTTGCTCTCTACGCCAGGTATGGCGCAGGGTTTATCCACAAGACGCTGCCGTACCGCTACGCGGCACGCTTCGCAGCGAGACGGCAGCTTGAAATGGCTTTCGTCCTCTCGGCGTTTTGATTTCCGTTTTGCTTTCCCTGTATAATGTCCCAAATAAGCAGATGATGCCAGATATCCATGATCAACTCTGTGAGTTATTGCAGCGCGAAGGCGCGGTCTATCGTGTCGTTCAACATGAACCAGAGGGGCGGACGGAACTCATCGCTCAGATTCGGGGAAACCGGCTCGAGCAGGCGATCAAGTCCATTGTGATACAGGTACGGATAGGGAAGAAGGAAAATCTCTATTGCCTGGCCAACGTTCCCGGCCATTGCCGCATTGACCTGAATGGCATTAAGAATCATTTTCAGGCCGATGGCGCCGCCTTTGCCTCCAAGGAAAAAGCTCAGGAGTTGACCGGTTGTGTGATCGGGGCGATTCCACCTTTTTCGTTCAGCGAACAGCTTCACGTGCTCGCCGATCCGCTCATCCAGCAGAATGAGGAGGTTGTGTTTAATGCTGGTCGCTTGGACCGATCAATCTTTATGAAACCAGAGGATTACATCCGCATTGCCAAACCACAACTAATTTCGATCGCCTTAAATAGTTGAGCGATCCTGTCGAGAAGTCAAACCCATCCCGCTCTAGAGGTGCAACATGGAAAGCTACGAAAGGAACGTCGATAAAGCACTGAACACCGTAGAAAAGGTTGCCGGTGTTGCCAATCGTGCCTATATTGGCTGCGCGATCGTGCTTGCCAATTTGTTCTTTGCCGGTTTTTGTTTGTGGGGGGCATACGCAGCGTATATCAGCTGGCAACTGGAACAGAATGGAGAAATGACCCATGGCACCGTGGTGCGTCTGGAGGAAAGCGACAGTTCTGAGGGTGGATGTTGTGTTTATAGTCCTGTGATTGAATTTGATAGGAACGGGCAAACCTATTCCTTCGAAGGAGATAATGCTTCCTATCCACCCGCCTATGAAGTGGGTGAGGAAGTTTCAGTCTTATATGATCCCGCCGATCCCGATACGGCACAGATCAACAAATGGTCGGAACGCTGGTTGTTCCCACTGATTATTATCCCAGCCATGATTATCACCGCGCTGATCCTGAATTTCTTTTTGATTCGCGCCTTCTGGCGCAACGAAGACATCAGTTCATAATATGACCACCCTTGAACTCCGCAAGGAGTTGATGACCATCCAGGGCGTTGGTCCGTATGCCGCGGCGAACCTGTTAATGATTTTATACCGATCGACTCGCGGGCCTTGCGGTTCGTTTCTCATGAGTGGCACAAAGGCAAGCCTGTCACTGCCAGGGCAGTGGAAAAGCGCTTCCAAAAATGGGGTGAGTACAAAGGTCCCGCTTTCTGGTTTTGGGATTGGAAATATAATGGAGGCTGAATGTACGAACATCACAAACAGCCCTTGGCGAGCCACAAGGTTTTCATTGGACGCCTGAAACGTAATGGTTTGATCGGCGCCTCTTTGTTATTGCTTTCGCTTCTCCTCGGTGTGTTTGGTTATCATTTTCTTGAAAATCTATCCTGGATTGATTCACTACTGAATGCATCCATGATTCTCGGTGGCATGGGCCCTGTCAGCCCGCTCCAGACAAGTGCCGGGAAAGTCTTTGCCTCTTTCTATGCGATCTATTCAGGAGTCATTCTTTTAGCGTCGGTAGGAATCCTGATAGCGCCCATCTTCCATCGTTTTCTACATCGGTTCCATCTTGCCGATGAGAAATAAGATAATCCGATTCCTTCCCTGGAGGCCGTATGAGATGCCCACTCTGCAAAGAAAATACACTCGGTCAGACCATCCTTTTGGAAGGATTGCCCGCCAATGAATGTTCTAACTGTCATGGCGTCTATATTCCATCGAACTCTTACATGGCATGGAAAAGGGCACTGGGTAAGGAATTTCCTGTAAAAGAAGGGGAGATCGAAATTGATCCCTCCTGGTCAGTTGACGAATTAAAGTTATGCGCCACTTGCGGGCATATCATGGCGCGCTATAAGATTCTCCCCGATACGGAGTTCTATATTGACCGATGCCGCAACTGCAATGGCATCTGGCTGGATGAGAACGAATGGGATGTGTTGATCGACCGCAACCTGCACGACAATTTAAACGACTTCTTCACGCGTCCCTGGCAGGACCAGCTCCACGCGGCCGAAACCCGAAACCACCTAGAGGCGATCTATCTGGACAAACTGGGCGAGTCAGATTACGAACGCATCAAGGAGATTCGCGAATGGATGAGGAATCATCCCAGGCTCGGGATGTTGGTAGCCTTTTTGCAAGCCGATGATCCGTATAAGATTTAAGAAATATCCGTTATTGCCAGCCCGAGGCGAACCCAAGCATCAACGGGTGAGGGCAAGTGTGCGCGCAGGTGCAATTGTCGTTGCCCTTTGGTTCATCGCAATGACGGAAGAGACTCACCGCACCTGATAGGGGACTTCGGTAATCACAATTCCCTTCTTATTTAGGAGCGCAAAACGCAACCAGAAAGCAGTTTGTGTATGCAGTAGGTTATGCCACCAATGCTTCGGTGTAAATTGGGGAACTACGATGGTCAACCGCTCTTTTGGCTGTAAAAGCATGCTCAATTGATCGATATATTCCAAAAAGGGCTCAAGGAACGTACGATACGGGGACTCGATGACGAGTAACCGCACGCCTTTACCCCACCAATCCCATTTTCGTTCCAGCGCGGCCTTCTGTTCCGGATCCACAGAGATATAGACCGCCGTAACATCGTCGGAAAGCGATAAGGCGTAATCCAGGGCCTCCAACGTACCGCGATGGATCGTGGAGACGGGTATCAGCACACGATGACGCTGCGCAGGCGGTGGCTCACCGTAATGTTCCAGGGAAAGATCCTGGGCCAGAGACACGTAATGGCCGTGAATGGCGTAAAAGCTCAAAACCATCAGAGGGAGAAGCAGTACAATGATCCAGGCACCGTCCAGGAACTTGGTGATAGCAAAAATCAATGTGACCACCGCGGTCGTGACCGCGCCCAGGCCGTTAATGGCCAGTTTCCAACGCCAGCCAGCATCATAAGGATGTAGCCTTTTCTCCGCAGAAAGCTGATTATTCGGGGGGCGCCGATTATTCCACCAGTGACGTGCCATCCCTGCTTGTGAAAGGGTAAAGGACAGAAAAACACCCACCGCCCAGAGTGGAATGAGGGCGGTTACACTGGCATTAAAAATAATGATCAGAAAGGAGGCAATGGCTGTGAGAGTTAGGATCCCGCGTGAGAAGACCAGCCGGCTGCCTCGATAGGTCAATTGGCGGGGCATATATCCATCTGCCGCGATGATCGCACCGAGCGTTGGGAAGCCGGCAAAGGCGGTATTCGTAGCCAGGATCAGAATAATTGTTGTGGCGGCTATTGTTCCCAGATACAACAGGCCCCGGGTCCCAAAGACCGCGCGTGCCAGTTGCGAGATCACCGTTTCAATCTCGGAAGGGACCGCCCCGATTTCTCTCAGTAGATAGACGATTCCCAGGAAAAGCACACCCAGGATGGTGGACATCCAAATCATGGTTACTATTGCATTATGCGTACGAGGCTCCCGAAAGGATCGTACGCCATTCGCGATGACCTCCACTCCCGTCAAAGCTGTGGTGCCATTGGAGAATGCCCGTAATAACAGGAAGAGCGTAACAGGTTCCACATGTAATGTTTCCAGGGGTGGTGGATCCGTCACAGTGCCGAGCGTTCCACTGAAATATCGAATGAAACCGACCGCGACCGTCAATGACGTCATACTGAGAAAGAAGTAGGTTGGCAGTGCGAATATATTCCCCGATTCCTTCACGCCGCGCAGATTCGCGACGGCAATAAGTCCGAGCAAGCCAATGGAGAGCCAGACCCGAAATGGGTAAAGGTCAGGGAAGGCTGATACGATCTGGGCCACACCGGAGGAAACGGTCACTGCGGCCAGCAGGATATAGTCCATCAAGAGGGCAGCGCCGGCCACCAGCGCGGCGGGCACCCCGAGGTTTTCCTTCACGACGGTGTATGCACCGCCGCCACTGGGATAGGCCTGAATTGTTTGCAGATACGAGACGGAGACAATGGCAAGCAATGCAGTGATAACCAGCGAAATGGGAAAGGCATACCCAAAAGCCTGCGTTCCGCCTGCCGCCAAAATCACAAGTGTCTCTTGTGGCGCGTAGGCGATGGAGGATAAAGCGTCGGCCCCAAAGACTGCTAACCCGACGAGCTTGCTGACCGTCTGATGCGGTGCATCCGCCGTAGGAAGCGGACGACCGATCAACCAACTGCGCCACGAGCGTTCCGGTTTGAAGCCTGCCACCCTATTAAGATTTAAAAATCCTCCATTATGTCTGGATCCCTTGTCTTCGTGTGGTTCTTCCATTAACCTTATTGTAGTCCATCTGTAAGAAAATTCATGAACAGGATATTAACCTTAAATGCCCCTTTGATTAAGCACTGTTCCCAAAAAGGTATAATGAACTTCGCAATTATGCGGACTTCCTCTTTCCCTACCCGCTTCGGTAAGTATTTTCTTTCCATCGCATTCATTGCCTCTATCACCGCGGTCTTTTTTGCTTTGCGTGATGTGCTTGACACCACGTTAATTGCCTTGCTCTATTTGATTCCACTGGGAATGATCACGGCCTTCTGGGGGCTTGGACCCGGTGTCACCAGCGCTTTGGTCGTTTTCCTGGCATTCAATTATTTTTTCATACAGCCCTACTATATGTTTACGGTGCATCGCCCTACCGATGTGGTTGTGCTGATTGTTTTTCTCGTAGTAGCGGTTGTGATCAGTCAATTGGTTGGGAATGCACAGGCGGGTCTCGAGGCAGCCACTGCGCGTGAGCGCGAAGCCACTCAACTCTATGAACTCAGCACCGCGCTGACTGGCTTGCATAACGACCAGGCCATCGCTCAGATCCTCGGGAAACAAGTCTATGCAGTTGCACAAGGCGAGTATGTTGAAATCAAAATCCAAGGAACTCAGCCCTTTGCCTTTCATATGCCTCCGTCAAATCCACCAGCCCGAGCGCCTGAATTAATCGTTCCAATTCAGGCGGCGCGTGGGGTTCTTGGGGAAATTCGGCTCTGGAGAACCCTATCGGCCATATCGTCCAGTGAGAAGCGGTTGTTACAGACGTTTGCAAGCCAGGGCGCGCTAGCTTTGGAACGTGCCTGGCTCATCCAGGCTGAGTCACGCGCCCGAGTCCTGGAAGAGAGCGATGAATTGAAATCGGCTATTTTGTCATCTGTCTCGCACGAATTGCGGACACCGCTCTCTACGATCAAAGCGGCCGCGTCGAGTTTGCGTGGTAAAGAAGTCAGTTGGGATTCGCTCGCACGCGCGGAGTTGATTGCGCAGATCGATGATGAAGCCGATCATTTAAATATGCTGGTCGGAAATTTGCTCGATATGTCGCGCATCGAGTCAGGGGCACTCAAGCCAAAACGCGAGTGGAATATTTTGTCTGAGATCGTCGGGAGTGTGCTCGTCCGTATGAAACATTTGGCAGAGGGGCATAAACTTGAAATTGATGTGCCTGAAAGCCTGCCGCTGGTGCCGGTCGATTATGTTCAAATGGAACAGGTTTTCACGAATTTGTTGAGCAACAGTTTGAAGTATGCGCCTGTCAACACGCTCGTTCAAATCCGGGCGCAGGTGGAAAGTGAGACAATCCGTGTGCAGGTGAGCAATCAGGGACCACAGGTCCCACAAGAACATCTGGAACGCATCTTCGATAAGTTTTATCGCATCACCGCCGCAGACCGCGTGACAGGCACCGGGTTGGGTCTTTCAATTTGTAAAGGCATCATCCAAGCGCATGGCGGGCGAATTTGGGCCGAGAATACGGCGGATGGATTGGTGTTCAATTTCACCCTGCCACTGATGTGGGCTGGAGCCCAACCTCCCAAAATCCCCATGGATACGGAGATTGAATGACCAACGCGCCGCATATTTTAGTCATTGACGATGAGCCGCAAATCCAGCGGGCGCTTCGGACCATTCTCACCGAAAAAGGATTTCAAGTCACAACCGCTGGACGCGGCGAGGAGGGCCTCACACTCGCTGCCACCCATGAGCCTGAGCTGGTAATCCTCGATTTGGGTTTGCCGGATATGGACGGCGTTGAAGTTTGCACGCGCCTGCGCGAGTGGACACAATGTCCCATTATCGTTTTATCGGTGCGTGACAGTGAGCGCGATAAAGTTGCCGCTCTGGACAGAGGGGCAGATGATTACCTGACCAAGCCGTTCGGTATTGAAGAATTACTGGCACGTGTTCGGGTGGCCCTGCGTCACTCTGTTTATAGAAAAGGCGAGCCAACGAAAATCGTGAAAGCCGGTCCGGTAACCATTGATCTTGCGTGGCACATCATCAAACGTGGCGATGAAGAAATTAAATTAACGGGCAGGGAATACAAACTGCTCGCCTATCTCGCTTCCAATCATGGGCGCGTGCTCACCCATCAAAGTATTCTCACACACGTCTGGGGACCCGCGGATGCCGACCACACCGAATACTTGCGTGTCTATATGCGTCAGTTGCGGAAGAAGCTGGAAGAAGATCCTGAGCGTCCACAGCACATCTTGACAGAGCCTGGGATTGGGTATCGCTTTATCGCGGATGAATAACAAGCTCAAGCGCCGCGCGCAGCGTGCGGTGCTCGGATGTTAATGTTTGCCAGCTCTCTCATGCACATGATAAGGTACACTGGTGATAACGATACCGTCTTGATTCCTAAGTTGACTACGTAACAGCGCGGCCGTATTTGTATGAAGCGCGCTGCTAAGGCTGTTATTTGAGACAAATTCAGGAACCACAATCGTGATGGTTTCGCCAGACTGACGCTGACGGACAATTTCTGAAATATAGCCAAGCAGGGGTTCAAAAAAAAGGCGATAGGGTGAATCCAGTATGACCATGCGCACGCCCTCGCCCCATTTCTTCCACTTCTGACGGACCTTTTCAGCATCGGCTGGCTCGATTGTGACATGGACGGCTGTGACATCATCCGATAAGATGCGCGCATAACGCAACGCCACCAGCGTCCCGCGATGTACGCCACTGACTGGCAGGATGACCCGATGGCGAATGGTGCGATGCGCCACGGCACCAAATTTTTCAAGGGAAAGTTTCTTGGCGATATGGTTGTAGTGACGGTGTATCAACCAGAAAATCAGGACCAGTATGGGAATAAGGATCAACACCACCCAGGCGCCATCCAGATATTTGGTCACAGCAAAGACCACCATTACAATTAAAGTGCAGACCGCCCCAAACCCATTGATGAGCATTTTGATCGGCCAGTCTTTTACAAAGTGCAGGGTTGAGCCGCGTTCAACCTTCTCTTCGCCAGGTTTAAGTTTGCCGATCTTATACCAGCGCAGTGCCATGCCGCCCTGTGAAAGGGTAAAGGATAGAAATACGCCAATGGCATACAATGGAATCAAGCGCGTCACACTGGCATTGAAAATTACGAGTAGCACAGAAGCAATCACAGCCAGAGCGATAATGCCGCGTGAATACACCAGACGGCTGCCGCGATAGTTAAGCTGGCGAGGTAAAAATCCATCCTTTGCAACCAGCGCGCTTAAACGTGGGAAATCTGCAAAGGCGGTGTTTGCAGCCATAATGAGGATAACGGTCGTGGCACCAATTAACATCAGATACAGCGTGCCGCGCCCCGCGAAAATCGTACGCGCCAATTGCGAAATGACCGTTTCACTTTCCGAGGGGATGGCTGCAATCTGCTTCGCAAGATAGGAAATGCCAAGAAAAAGTGAACCAAGAATGAGCGACATCCAGATTAACGTGAGCCCTGCATTTTTGCTGCGCGGTTCTTTGAACGCAGTAATACCATTTGAGATTGCTTCGACGCCCGTAAGTGCTGTGGTACCACTGGCAAAAGCATGCAAGATCAGGAAGGGTGTAATCTTCGAAAGCCCACCCAGTATTTCCAGTTCTGGCGGATCGATTACAGTACCAAGTGAGCCAGTAATGAGCAGGCGGAAAAGACCTGTCCCAACCGCGATAAACATCAATACGACAAAGAAATAGGTGGGTATGGCAAATGCCGAGCCTGATTCTTTTACACCGCGTAAATTCATAACCATAATGAACAGGATGAAACCAACCGAGAGCAAGATGCGCTGATCATAGAGAGCGGGAAACGCCGAAGTGATTTGTGCCACCCCAGATGCAATCGACACGGATACGGTGAGAATGTAATCAGTCAGAAGGGCTGCTCCCGCAATAAGGGCTGGAAACTCACCAAGATTATCTCGCGCGACAATATAGGCACCCCCACCGTCCGGATAGGCATGTATGGTTTGCTCATACGATATGGTCACGATTCCCAGCAAAAGGACGATGGCCATGGAGATCGGAAATACCATACCAAAGGCCATCGTGCCCGCCGCGGCCAGGATGACAAGTATCTCCTGCGTGGCATAGGCCGTGGAAGAAAGGGCATCGGACGCAAAAACAGCCAGACCCACTGCCTTGCCGATGGTCTGATGAGCGGCATCCGCAGTGGACAAGGGCCGACCAATGAACCATGAACGCAGCGTACGAGGTGGTTTGGAATGAACAGGGCGTTCAATAATCGCGTATTGTGAAGTATCTTCTTGTTTGATCATAGCAGGGTAGGATCGAGAAAATTGGTTTCTTCCGTGTATTATTGAAGCCAACTATTCAAGACCCAGATCAGCCAAAATTCCGGAATGATGGAAAGGATAAGCAAAATACTTTGGAGGCCGCCTTTGGATACTTGAACGATATTTATCTGCAGTACGAAGAAGCCGATCATGATTCCAAGGAAACCTGCCCATGCCATCGTCTGGGAAAGCAATTTCGATTTTGGTTTCGGCAAATGTCTACCTGAAATGATATAGATCGGGATGTTCAAATTCGATTGCAGGATTTGGCTCAATGGTTTGTGCAGCAGCCCAGCGCGCTGCTCTGCAAAGCAAACGATCAGGTCGCCCGTTTGATAATTCCGGTTTACGAAATCCACCCAGTTTGTTCCCATTTCAGTACTCACTTCGGCAGGTACACGGCCATCCTGCAGCATGGCGCACATGGTTACCAAACCGCGGCGAAGGCCGAGTTCCTGCCTGCTGTCTTTATAAAGGCTGAGCAGTAGCACACTCGCCTGCTGGGCAACGGCTAACTCCCAGATTTTGCCTATAGCAGGGATGTAGTCCGATCCCATGTCAGGAATCAGAACGATTAAACGTCCGGCACGTTCGGGCCCCAACAGGGAACTGGATGCTGAAGTCAAGGAGGCAGGGATTATGTCAATCTTGGTCATATCACCTCAATAAACAAATCCTAACAAGCGGACATAAAACGGTGACAAAAAAAATGACCATATGCATAAAGGACAAATAAAAAACGCCCGTCGTTAGGGCGTTGTAAGGTGGAGAATTATGATCCCAGTGAAGCACGGGAAATGCCTGTCTCCTTAACTTTCAATGAGCTGTGCTATCCCACCTCGTGTGAACCCTTTTTCGGCCAAACCTTGATGGGCTTGCTGTATACGGCACAGAACATTGCACCGTAGCTGATTCCCCGCCGGATCTCCTTCGGCGTCACCTGTTGGATCTCCAACACGGATTGCCACTCCTCAAAGTGTGACCATCCTAACTGCTGGAGGCGTTTCAGCAGACTGTCATCCAAATCCTTGCTCATTGCCTGGATGGTATTGGATACCCGAGAGACCTTTAACAGGAGATGAATGGAGTCATCCCAGCTGCCGGGTCTGCGCCGTGTTTCTTCGAACCTGTAAACAGCCTGAATACGGCCGCCTTGCATGGCTGCCAGTTTCCCGGCGATCCTGCGCTCCAGCGCGAGCCGAAACGCCTGGAAAAACTCACTGCGTTTCTCCAGGCGTTTCAGTTCAATATGTCTCAACAGCGGATGTAATTGTGTCTTGGCATCGGACAATGCTTGTTCGCAAAGCTCGTTTGCGATCTGATCGAAATCCTTCGGGGCGGTTGCATTGTTTTCTGTTGATACATTCGATCGTCCATACTTGACATAATTCACTTCAAACCATCCAAAGCCAGATCTATTTCTAAGACGTTGACCGTCGGTTCAGGCGGTCCTTCATATTGTTTGACGAGGGAATGTATCGCTTCATTACGCAAGCCGCGGGCTGCTACCACACGATCAACCTGGGATCAGGTCAGTGGGAATCAGTAGCGTCATTCGGTCAGCGCGTGGCCGGCTTCATAGGCACGACCAGCACTTTGTCCACGCGATGTCCGTCCATGTCCATGACTTCAAAACGAAAATCATGCCATTCAAAGGTATCGCCCGCCGCTGGAACGCGTTCCAATTGGGCCATCAAGAAGCCTCCCAGCGTATCATACTCGTCTGAGTCATTGGGCAATTCATCCAGGTCCAACAGCATCTGCAGTTCATCTGTTGACATCAGCCCATCCAGCAGCCAGGAGCCATCCTCACGCTGCACGGCCTCAGGTTCCCCGTCAATATCCAGCGCGGGTATATCTCCGACGATGGCTTCGAGCACATCCGTCAGCGTGACCATCCCATCTATGGTTCCATATTCATCCACGATGAGCGCCACGGGTGATTTGTCCCGCCGTAAGCGTTCCACGACCTCCAACGCGTTCATTCCCTCGGGCACAAAGGGAGGCATTTGGAGGGAGGCCGGAATAGAAACCGAACCTCCCCTGGCATATTCCCTCAGCAAATCCTTGGCTCGCAGAACCCCAATGACCCGCTTCATATTGCCCTTGCAGACCACAAAATTGGAATGACCAGAGGAGATCATTTTATTGATGTTTGCCTCAATGGTGTCCTCCACATCCAGCCAGACCATCTCTGAACGATGGGTCATTAAGGAGCTTACGGTCCGGTCGCTCAATCGAAAGACCCGTTCTACGATCTCCTGTTCGACATCTTCAAACACACCCGATTCCCTTCCTTGTTCGATCAGGATCTTCACTTCCTCTTCCGTGACCGCGGGTTCACTGGCAGGCTTGATTCCCAAAAGGCGCAGGGTAACATCTGTGGAAGAGCTCAGGAGGCTCACGATTGGCTTGGTCACCCGGGCGACAAACTGCATGAACGGAGCCACCAGAACGGCAATCCTTTCTGCATTACTCAAAGCCAGACGTTTGGGGACCAGCTCACCAATCACGAGGGAAAAATAAGTGATGACAGTAACCACGATTCCAACCCCGATCGCTTTACTATATGGCTCCAGGGCCGGATTCTGTGCAAGATAAGCCGACAGTTTTTCGGCAATCGTAGCGCCGCCCAGTGTACCGCTCAGAATGCCAATCAGTGTGATCCCGATCTGAACGGTGGAAAGAAAGCGAGTGGGCTGCACAGCCAGCGCAAGTGCGGTCTTTGCGCCTTTGCTGCCCTCCTCGGCGCGCTGTTGCAGCCTGGCCTTGCGCGCCGAAACGACTGCCATCTCTGAAAGTGAAAAAAGCCCATTCGTCAGGATGAGCAGGATCAAGATCAGAATTTCTTCTGTTAGAGAATTCATTTTGTTTAGAGAATGAAACGGGAAAACCAGATGCCCAAAAGAATTTTATCATAGGCATGAATCAAATCCTCAGAGATACGCAAATGGGCTTGTTGTTTGCTAGAGGAAGCCTTCAGTTTTGTGCGATAATGTGGTTATGGGTTTGATCCCGCTTCATTTTCTGGACCAACCGATTGATGTTCTCTTTCACATGCCTCCTGTACGTGAAAAGGCTCCTGAGTGCCCCAATGGATTTATCTGGGAGGATAGAACCTATCGCATCACCGAGATGCTTTCCTCGTGGACCGATTTCAAGCGCCGCGGGCGGATGGCA
>Ga0075418_10002358_pt1 | contig 21593 bp, 21 predicted proteins | sample SoiMetdeltSBSDD2_FD_81776 | JGI IMG/M metagenome (GOLD analysis project Ga0075418, IMG submission 81776) | Bulk soil microbial communities from a Populus tree surrounding site in Tennessee, USA - Soil MetaG P. deltoides SBSDD2 | ecosystem: Environmental > Terrestrial > Soil > Tree plantation...
CCGCCAAGCCCACCGATTCTTCCGGGACCGCACACCCCAACAGAACCTGACCACCTGCGCCCCATGGAGCTCACCCTGGCTACCCGACAGTTACGCGCAGAAGATATGGCAACCGGCTTAGTTATGCCGGCTCCACCGGACTGAGAGCGTTGAACTGGCGTCAGGGACATGCCCCCGTGAGGGCCGATTAATGAGCTTCCGGCCAACGCTCTCGTACCCGAGAGGAGTTCATCGGCTTTGAGGGAGTGCGACTTAGGTGTTCGTGGGTTGGGACTGGGCAACGCAATCACATGACGTGACGCTGCTGACGAATGAAGGAGGCCGCCGGGATCGGTGGACGTTTGCCCACAGCGAGGAAGGGATCGACGCGGCGCTGGCTCGGTTGCGCACTCACGGCGATCCAGCACAGCTGCCGGTGGCGATCGAGACGAGCAACGGTCTGGTGGTGGATCGGCTTCTGGCCGCAGGACATCCCGTGGTGCCCATTCACCCCAACGCTTTTCACGCCGTGCGGCCGCGTTGGGGCGCGGCGCGAGCGAAACAGATGCCGGTGACTCGTTCAAACTTGCCGACTATCTACGCACCGACGGCCACCGGCTACGACGTCTGCAGCCGACCACACCGGCCACATTGGAGATTCAGGCGCTGATCCGGCTGCGTGGTGAGCATATTTCAGCGCGGGTCGCGGCGGTCAACCAGCTCGGCGCGTTGCTGGACGCTCACTGGCCGGGAGCCAAAGCAATCTTCGCTGACATGGCAAGCCCGATCGCATTGACCTTCTTGGAATGTCACCCCACCCCAGCGGCCGCCATGAAGCTGACCCCGGCCAAGATGGCCACGTTTTGCCGGCGTTACTCGTACTGCGGTCACCGCAGTCCGGCTGATCTGGTGGCGCGGATGCGGGCCGCCCCCGTCTCGGCCGGCCGCTTGAGCGCCCCATTGATCGGCACGCTGGTCACGGTGCAGGTCCAGCTGGTACGGGCAATGATGGCCACCATCGCCGAGCTGGACGCCGCGATCAAGGCGGCAGTCGCTTCGCATCCCGCCACGCCCATGTTGGCCCGGCTGCCTCGCATCGGCCGGATCAGCCTTGGACAGGTGATTGGCGAGGTCGCTCCACTACTGGAACGCGCGGACAGCTGCGCGCAGCTGTGCGCAGAGGCCGGCGTGGCACCAGTGACCCGTGAATCAGGCCAAACCCGTTCGGTGTCGTTTCGGTACGCGGTGAATCGTCGCGCTCGACAAGCCCTAGTCCTATGGGCCGATAACAGCCGTCACAGTTCTGTGTGGGCCGCCGACATCTACAGGCGAGCCCGTGAACGCGGTAAGCGTCATCCACATGCGGTAAGGATCCTCGCGCGGGCCTGGCTACGAGTGATATGGGCTTGCTGGGTTACGTCAACGCCTTACGATCCAGCCCTCCACGCCGCTGCGAAGATCACAACGGCGTAAGGGTTGACTCAGGGCGCTAGTGGGATGTCGTGCCGGCCTTGAACGGGCCAGAGCACTGTGTCCATTAGGTCGCGGAAGGTCTTCCGGCTGCTGCTGGCAGTGTCCATTATGGAGGTTGGAGGGCGGGGAAAGTGTTGCTGTTCCTGGGCGATGACTGGTCCGAAGAGCGGCATGACGTGGAGTTACAGGACCAGACGGGTCGGGTGTTGGCCCGGGCGAAACTGCCAGAAGGGATGGCGGGGATGGCCCGCCTGCACGCCATGATCGGGGAGCACATCGACGCCGGCGACGCCGGTAGCAGCGGCGCCGACGGCGATGTTGTGGTGCGGGTGGGGATCGAGACCGAGCGTGGTCCGTGGGTACAGGCTCTGGTCGCAGCCGGCTACCGGGTGTACGCGATCAACCCGTTGCAGGTGGCGCGGTATCGGGAACGTGGCGGGGTATCGGGCGCCAAGTCCGATCGAGCGGATGCACATGTGCTGGCCGATATGGTCCGTATAGACCATGCTCGGCTGCGCCCGGTAGCTGGGGACAGCGAGCTGGCCGAGGCGGTCAAGGTGCTCACCAGGGCGCATAAGACGCTGATCTGGGAACGCTCGCGGCACACGTTGCGGTTGCGGCAGGCGTTGCTGGACTTCTTCCCGGCCGCGGTAGAGGCGTTGGCCGATCTCGCGGCACCGGACAGCTTGCAGTTGTTGACGATCGCACCGGATCCGGTGTCGGCTGCGAAGTTGAGCGTGGCGCAGATCATCGAGGCGCTGGCGTTGGCCCGCCGCCATCACCGCACTGCCAGAGCCGAGCAGATCGCCGCCGTGCTGCGTGGCGGCCAACTCACTCAGCCAGCGGTGGTGGCCGCTGCGTACGCGGCCACGGTACGGGCGCAGGCTGCGGTCCTGACCGTCTTGAACACCCAGATCGCCGCCATGGAGGAGCAGGTGAAGACACATTTGGTGAGCACCCGGACGTCGAGATCTACCTGAGCCAGCCCGGTCTTGGCCGGCTGCTCGGCGCTCGGGTGCTGGCCGAGTTCGGCGACGACCAACAACGTTACGCGGATGCCAAGGCACGCAAGAACTATGCCGGCACCAGCCCGATCACCCGCCAGTCCGGCAAACGCAAAGTCGTGCTCGCTCGACACATCCACAACGACCGACTGCGGGATGCTGTTGACCTGCAAGCCTTCTGCGCACTACAGGTATCACCGGGTGCCCGCGGCTACTACGACCGGCTACGCGGCCGCGGCGCCGGCCACCACGCGGCCCTGCGGCAATTGGGCAACCGGCTCGTAGGCATCCTGCACGGATGCCTCAAAACCGGCACCCTCTACGACGAAAACACCGCCTGGGCACACCATAAAGAAGATATTGCCGCCGCTGCTTGACAACAAACCACCGTGGGATGTCTGCGCTCGCGATCAATGTCCGGCGCGGGTTGGGATCTGCGACGTGGCAACCGCCATCAGAACAGGCCCCTCAGGGAGCAGGCGTTCTTATCATTGGGTCGAGGTAGACCTCCTGAGCGCCTCAGCCCTTGACCCCAGTATCGGACTGCATAGGCGGGATGTCGCAAACGTCTATTTCGATATCGCTCTTGGGCAGCCCGCACCGACCGAGTGACAGGTGCATGAAGATACTGTTTCAGCGTGAGCTACTCGATGTGGGCGCAACGGTTCAGGCCAGAGTCTGATCGCGAACTATCCCGTGAGGCTTTCCGGACGATCTTCGGACCGCACATACAGCTCGAGGAGCCAGAATTCCACTTCTTTCGGATCGTTCCGTCGGATGGGCAGGAGTCTGACCTATATGCCAATCTTGTAGAGCCGTTCGAATCCGTTATGGTTAACCACTTTTCTGTCGGTGCGTTCCTTGATCTGTTCGTCGAGTTTGCCCGCCAATGCGATGCTGTGATCTACACGCAGGATGGTGCCGCCATACTCACTCACCCTGACCAACGAGCGTTTCTGCCAAGCGAGCTGCAGCACCAGGTCTTCCTGGCCAGCAACGGAGCGGAGCTCGAATCCGCCATCGCTCGTATCAGATAGCGTTCGTTACTGAGACCAGGTTGGCGGCGTCCGATAAGGACCCGCCTACTGAGAATCGTTGAGAACAAAGGATGATCCCACGAATGCTGTGCGGCGCGGCCGCCGCCGGACCCCATTTGAGAACGCGCAGCCGATCATCCACTCTGGATGACCATCGCCGGGACGGCGCAGGTCGACTATCCAATTCGTACACGGGTATCTGTCGCGTATGGGAGCCCGCAAACTAACACTGTCGGGCAGGTCGATCTAGAGTTTTCAACGCAGCCACAGCGGGAGCCCGAAGCACGCTGTGAACAAGACGATGATGACCACGATCGGCAGCACGACGCCGATGCCGAAAGGCACCCCTTGGTCATCGCGGCGCGATGGCGCGATGGCGAAGGTGTGGCTCTCCCGATTAGGTTGCGCCGACGCGGAGGCCGCATTGCCCGGACGGCCGCCGCACCGCGCGCACTGGCCGTTAACATCGAGTTGCCCTGCCCCGCAGACCGAACATTCCATCCGGTAAATGTTAGCCTCGATTCCCGGTCAGGTAGTCGAGTTGAGGTTTGGACCGGTGCGGGGGTGTTAGCGGGGTGGGAAGCGGAAGCGGAGCTGTCGGTTGTTGAGCCAGGGGATGGGCAGGTCGAGGTCGGCGAAGCCGGCGTCGATGAGTACGGGGTGGTAGGTGCGTAGGTTGAGGTCGACGGTGACGGTGGTGTCGGTGATGTGCAGGGTGCCGGGGGTATCGAGGAAGTGTCGCCAAATCCGTTCTGGGGTGGCGGTTTCGTAGCGGGACAGTTTGCGGGCGAGGATGCGGTAGAGGTTGCCGGCGACCACGGTCAGGGTGGTGTCGAGGTCGACGTTGAGCGGCACGCTTGAGGTGAGGGCGTCGAGGTGGAAGCCGGAGATGTGGGCGTCGAGCTCGTTTTCGATGGTCATGCGTTCGGCGTAGCGGGTGAACAGGTCTTTGGCCGGGGTGGTGGGGGTGTTGGTGAGTAGGAGGGTGGGTTCGTCGCGGCCGATGTTCCGTATGGCGATTTGTCGGGCTTGGTGGGTGATGCCTTTGATGGTGACCGTGTCCTCGTGCATGTGGGGGTGGCGGTAGCGGCCGGCCCGGTCGATGCGGTGGGTGGTCCAGGCGCTGGCGGGCAGGGCGGCGAGAGTGTCCAAAATGGATTGTCCGCGTTTGCGCAGGGTGAGCCAGGTCAGGCCGCGTTCGGTTAGCTCGTTGAGTACGTCGTAGTTGGTCAGTTGGGAGTCGAACACGAGTAGGCCGGGTTCGGTGCCGGTGGTGTGGCGCCAGTAGTCGGCGAAGGCGATGATCTCGCGGGCTTGTTCGGTTTTGGTGATGTCGGCGTTGGCGTAGACCATCTCGGTGCTGGTGTGGTCTTGGGCGAAGAAGGTGAGCACGGCCCGGGTGCGTTGGGAACGCTTGGGTATGTAGTGTTTCTCCAATGGTGCACCGGCATCTGGGTTGCCGTGGTGGCGGATGGCGTGGAAGTCGCAGTTGAAGCCGGCGCTGCCGGTGGCCAGCCCTTGGGCGCGTAGGGCTTTGACCAGGCCGGACAGCAGGTGCTGGTTGGATTCGCGGCGGACTCGGTAGGAGTAGGAGCCCAGGTGGGTGGCCTTGGGCAGTGCGGTCAGCCCCAACGCCAACGCCAGACCGGCGTCGTCGGCCAGCGCGTCGATGTGGTGCACGCGGGCCCGCCGGGCGCACTTGGCCAACAGCAGTGTGCCGATGGACTGCCAGGCCGACAACACGCGGGTGCCGGGGTAGCCGGCGGCGCGTATCAATTGCGGCAGGTCCAGCTCGGCCATGGCGGGCAGCAGCAACAACAGTCCTGCGTGGTCACATGCCAGCCGGGTGTCGTTGGGCCAGGACGGCAACGATCGGGCCTTGACCGGGTCCAGCCGGGTCGGGGTGCCCCGCCGAGGGCTGTCGTCGTCTCGCACCAGCCGGCCGATGCCCTCGGCTTCCAGGATGGTCCACACGGTCTGCGCCGATACCGGGGTGCCCTCGTGGGCTAACACGGCGGCGATCTCGGTCACCGACCGGTCCTGGGCCCGCAGCGCCAACACTCGATCCCGGACCTGGCCGGCCTTGCGTGGTCCTTTCGGCCCGGGTTTGGTGTCAGCGAAGAACTCCATCCGCCTCTTGCGTAGCAGGGTGGCCATCTGATGCACGCTGGCGGTCGAGTAGCCGAACCGGTCGGCCACCTGCACCGCCGACTCGTCGTCAACGAAGTATGCGCGCATTGCCTCGTAGCGGCGCTGCGCGGCGTTGGTCGGCTGCATGAAGTACTCGGCCCCGTCACGCATGCTCAACTCGATTCCGTGAATGGCATACGCATATGATAGAGCTATCTATCTCCTCGGCGCGGGAGAACTGCGTATGACACACCGCAGATCTGTTGGAATGATTCGGCTGCCCAGAGGGATCGCTCCACAATCAGGCAGTCCACGTTCAGGAATACTCGGTGAGGTCCGGTCCCGGGTCAAGCTCGCCACCTGCGCAACCCCACAACCAGAAGCCCGGCTCAGCCCAGGATCAGGGCCCACCGAGCTTCCCGTGAATCGAGGTTAGCCGCGGGAACCGTCGCGGGACCGATCGTTGCCGGGCTTGATCACCCACGAAAGACAGGCTTGGGCGAACAACCCGACCACCACTTCCGGATTTGCCACCGAGGTCAGGATCTTCTCATCTCAGCTGAGGGGGGTGCTCTTGGGGCGGCCGTAGCCTGGAGTCACCATGCAACTCCTCACACCAGATCACGACTGATGCCCGCACGCCCGGAAGGCCCAGTCACCAGAGGGGCACTCCAGGTATTGCTTTGCGTCACTACCCTCAAGCCATGTCTGATGGGTCATCTGGTCCAACCTCGCCCAAACTCAGGCGCATGCTCAAAGTGCTACTCATTGGGCTGGCGGTCGTCACACCGGCAGGGCTATCAGGTGTGGCGGGTTGGCGGCTGGCTATACGTCATGACACGGCGGTACGGGCGGAAGCTGCCGAGATCGCCGAGCATCGGTGCCAGAAATTCGTCGCCCGGTGGCTCTTCGCGCAAGGCGTCACACGGTCCGGAGATCCCTCCGATCTCGACTTCACTGACCCACCCCGGTACGGCACCGGCCCCAATGGTGTCCTGGTCGGTGCTGACAGCGGCGGACACCTCGTTGCGGCTGTCGTCGGTGACCTCCGCGCTGTAACCGCCGATGGCAAACAGATCACCTACCGCTTCGAATGCCGACTCAGCTCCTACGACTCCGATGATCGACGCTGGGCCGTCTTGACTGGAACCGCATTTGAGGCCCAAGCCATAGCCTCAGCCAACCCACCCTCGGACCTCGCCTCGCCCAGGCCGCAGGCTTCCTCCTCCGGCACGCCGCTCAACGTCGCCCCGCCGACCTCGCCATGATCGCCTCCGACCTCGACGTGCAACCGCTGAAGGTGTTCGCCGAATTCGCTGCGCTGCTACCAACCCACCACCTGACCGCGCTCCTCGCCCCGCTCATCGACGCAGGCCAGGCCGCACGCATCGCCACCACCATCGACGCGGCAGCCCGCACACGCCGATGTCTCGACCATTGTGGACCTGCTGGCCGTGCTGCGTGCTCAGAGACGGGCAGGCACACGCCGACGACAATCTCACCCAGGTCGGGACCTGGAGCAGTGTGATTTCCTGTCATTATTCTCGGATAGTGCGCGTCACCACTGCGAACTTCAGCGATCGGGGCAACGACCTCGTGGAACTGATCACCGTCCTACACCAACGCGGCCAGGTCGACAGCCGACGACGTGGCCAAGCTGATCAGCACTCCGGTGCAACGCCCACCCCGGCTGATACAGGCCATAAACCACGCTGCCACAGACTCCCTCACCAGCCAACCGAATTCACCAAGCTGATGCCAGCCGGTCTTCAGCGGACCTCCACAAGAACCACCACGCCAAACGTCTGAGCGTCGCCAAAACGTCCGCTCGGCGTTGGGGGGCTTTGTGACGCGCGGCGACCCGCTCGCTAATGGCTCGCGTGATCTTATGTCCGGTGCGGGAAAGCCTGGCGTGGAAAGCGGAGATGACCATGTGGTCTAGGTTTTGATTGTGACGGTGGTGCGGGTGCCGCCGCTATGCACAACGGGGGCGAACTCAAGGAGGCCGTTTGACCACCGATCCGTATCACATGGTGGCTACGATGATCGCGGCCTTGGAAAGCCTGCCCCCAGCCCAGCGCGCTCTGGCCGCGGGTGCGTTGATCGCCGCCGTGCAGGGAGAAGGAGATCGACGCATCACCCGCATCCGGCGGGCGGCGATCGCCCAGATGCATGAGCAGGGGATGACCGAGGAAGATATCGCTCACGCACTGGTTACAAGCATTGGCGCCATCGACCTGGCGATACAGTCTCATCGCCGCTTCAATACCGTGTCTGCATCGGCGTGACAGGGCGTCCAGATAGAAGTACCCCATCGACAAGGTGGCCAGCGTCCGATCAGGGCACCCGTGTGAGACTTCGATCCGAACATCGCGATGGTCGCATGTGGCTCTTTCGCGCTAACCGCCGGTCGACCGGTTAATGAGAAAGCACGCGACTTGAGATCAAGGATCGTTGAGTCAGTGAGGATCCGTATTCACATTTGGAATATTGTTCCCGAGACAGCAAGCTGAGCGCGCTTCTGCTTCAGCAGACGGACTAGGTCATCGGTGTCGACAAGCTTCTCGATTTCGTGCCGTGTAATTACGAGGATCTCACGTCCTTGGTGGAGCGCTCGGGCCAGCACACTATGTGCCGCAGTCAAGCCTTCCGGCTCGCCGGTGATGCCTGAGGCGGCAACGAACACGCCCATCGGCCGGCCACGGCTCTGCAACTTGTCGTTGAAGATCGCCAATTCGGGATATCCGGTGGGCGCCGACCAGTTCTTGCACTCCACGAGTAATATGTGATCGAACATGCGGAGCCCTGCCGGTTCGCCCTCATTCCAGAACGCAACATCAATCTCTTCAGCTTCAAAAGCGTTTAGCTGATTTCGTGCTGTGACGCTGATTCCGGGGATCAGCTCGAACAGGTACGCGATGAGATCCTCCAGGGCTCGGCCACGTGCGGTAGAAGTGGTGGCCGTGTCGCCAAGGGTGAGAAAGGCCGCGATACGCGATCGATCGATCTCGGTCATGGTAGAGCTCCGTGAGCAGCTCGATTCCGCAGATCACGTACGACCTCAGCAAAGCTTTCTGACCGCATGCGTTCAAGCAGGTCCCGCAATAGGATCACCCATACTGGTTGGCCGCTACGGCGAAGCCGCTCTGTGACTTCTCTGTCCACGGGAACGAGAGAAACGATCAATGCGGCGCGTGCAGTCGGACTCTCTGCAAGGTATCGATGCGCCTGGTCAACAGCAACACGATGAAGCTTTCGCTTAACTTCGATGAGCAGAGGATTTGCGGCGATAGAATCAAGGTCATCGGACCAAACCCCGAGATCGAAGCGCTGGTCCGTGTTTCCTCCTTCTGCGGCAATAACACCGCTGTCGTCCAGCGCCTCTTTGAGTAGGGCGATCGCATATGACTCATTGATCGGCTCAGCAGCCCGCAGGCGCACGAGCAGTCCGTCGATCCGCTGACCGAGTGAACGGCCAGTCGCAGCAGCCTTCTGAGATCGACGAACGTTGCGTCCTTGGGCTTGATCGAGTGCGAAACCCACTGCCTCGAGGTCATCGGGACGAGCTCGAACAGTCAGCACTCCTGGCAGGTCGTACGGCAGCTTGATGTGTGGGTCGGCTATCACTATCAATGGCTTATCCATGCCGACCGCTATGCCTGCTTCGAACATGACTGTGGACGAGATGGTTCCCCTGCCCACCACAAGGAGAACCTGGTCCGCTCGCGCAATTGCTTGGCGTAAGCTCTGCAGGACGTCCGAACCAAGCTCAGCTACATCGCTGAGCACGTATGGATCGGCGCCGCGCCGTTGCAGGTCTGACATCAAGGGGCTCAGATCGACGTTCGATCCAGCCGACACGAACCACCGGCCGTGCGACACCATATATCGGTCTGGAGACGCTTCAGTCGCATGAGCCGTTACTGCGAGCGGCGGCTTCAGGGGATTGTGGTCGAGGTTGAGCTCTGTGAGCTGAGTAAGGCTACTGAGTTCGGCGGGTAACGCGGTCAGTTGGTTATGGCCGAGGTTGAGCCTGGCAAGCTGAGTGAGCCTGCTGAGTTCGGCGGGTAACGCGGTCAGTTGGTTATGGCCGAGGTTGAGCTCAGTGAGCTGAGTAAGGCTGCTGAGTTCGGCGGGTAACGCGGTCAGTTGGTTATGGCCGAGGTTGAGCTCAGTGAGCTGAGTAAGGCTGCTGAGTTCGGCGGGGAACGCGGTCAGTTGGTTATGGCCGAGGTTGAGCCTGGCAAGCTGAGTGAGGCTACTGAGCTCGGATGGCACCTCGGTGAGACCGAGGCCCGACAGGTCAAGAGTTTTCGCCCTCGTCCGCCGCGCTTCAGTTATCCGACTCACAGCAATGTCGATCTTCACATAGCTCCCTGTAACTTGTCTCATCTGCCGAATCAGAGGCTGTTATGTAAACCATCAAGAAGCTAATCATGCAGCAAAACCCCGTAAGCGTTGCGAGCAACGGTCTTGATGACCCGGTTGGTGGCCCGGAGCCAGCGTTGGTGACACCGGTACGGATGAAACGTCAGGATCTCCGGCCACCAGGTTTGAACGGTGGTCGCGAGTCGTTGGCCCCCTTAGCGAATGAACAGCGCCGAGTAGACCTCGCGGCGCCGCCGTCGCGAAACTGTCCAGTCACCGTTGGTTGTGTGAGACGTGGCGATCGCGGCTCGCTTCGCTCGCGATCAATGTCTCGGTGCGGGTTCGGTTTGAGAACGGTCATTCGCGTCCGATTAGGGCGCCCTCGTGACGCAACGAGATCTACATCGCGACATCCGCACATATCAGAGATCACGCGGCCGGTGCTCGACCCTCTTTGAGGCCCCGATGATTGAAGATTGCAGATTGTTCTGCGTTCCGTGCGGCGTGGGAGATCTTCACCCACGCAGACCAGCTTCGAGCGGGGCCGGTCCCTGCAACCGGTAGGTTCAGGGACCGGTTCAGATCAGTGCGTATGTCTCAGCAGTACGGGACTCCGTCGATCCAGTTGGTGGCGTTGTCGATGTAGTAGCTGGCCATCCAGCCGATGTACCCGTGGGCGTAGACGTAAACCCAGTAGGGGTTGATGACAATGGTCTGGCCGGCCTTCTGACAGTACACATAGACTTGTTCCGGGGCGCTGACCGTGGTGAGGATGACTGGACAGTTGGTTGTGGATGGGTAGTAGGCGCAGGCGGAATTGTTCTGCCGGACGTTGACATTGGTGGCCCAGACGCCGTACCAGCCGATGCCATGTCCGGATTGTGGCCGGGCCGTGTCGTGGTCGCCGGTGCTAAGGGGCCCGTGCGCCGCGGTCGGAGTGGGGTTCGCGTGTGCGGGTGCGGCGGTCGTGGTGAGCGCGACGATCACGCCAAGGACTGCGTAGGCGATGCTGTGTAGCTGTTTCATCGTGACTCCAGGAGTGTTCGGGCTTGCATGATGTCGAGCAACTGTGGTTGATACGTCAGGGCTCCGGGGCCTCGCGTGGGGTCTCACCACATGTCTTGCGTTGTGGTGCTGTGTTGACCGCAACGCCGGTGTGGGTGCGACAACACGATGCACGCCGTTACACGTCGGGCAACTGCCTCGGAACCCCAATGCGGCAACGGTTCGGCACCTGATGTAGCAGCTGACTGTTCTCCTTTCATCGAGAAGGCCGTGGCCCGGCTACCCGGGTTCGGATCATGGCCTCCCATGCCATGGGTTCTGATGACCACGATGCGGCTTAGTTTCATGAGCAACGGATGCACGTGGACGAATGTCCTTCTACGATCCGAGGTAACGCGGATGCGCGGTATCCCATGTGGCAGACAGAAGCCGGTGAGTATGTCATCGAGTCGAGGAGATGCCAGAAAGTTGACACAGAGGCCATGGAGAACGAGGTAGAGCTGGTCAGGCAAGAGGTCCGAGGCTTGAGAAGGGGACGCGGTATTCTTGTCGCCGATCTTGAAAAGCGACTCGGCTCGCGGCTGCGTCAACTGGCAGGCGACAGCAGCGAGCGCGCAGATGTGCGACGACGGGCGTTGGCGGCAGAATTGAGCCTTCTGGCCGCACGCATGCCAGCCGACCTACGCCTCGCGGTCGAGGTCAGCCTCGGGTTATGCATGGATACCAAAGACATGCCCCATCTGGTGGATCGCGTCTCGTGGCTGGCAAGCAAGCTGGAACGCGCCCACCGAACCGTGCTACGCCGAATTGATACCGCGGAGAGTCTTCTGGCAGAGGAGATCGTCCGTGAGCTGGACCGTCGCAGCGGGCGGTCGCATGATGCGCTGCAGGGCTGGTTTTATGACGAGATGCGTACGATCTTGCGACTGGACACGCTCGCGCCGGAGGCCTACGAGCATCGGCGTATCACGGCAGCCGTCGACGGTCTCGATGAGATCACGCTTCCGCTTGGTCTACCGTCGAGTCCGGTCAACCCCCATCCGACACCGGCCATGGAAGTTCTTTTCGGAGGTAGGCTCATTCGCCATGAGCATCCGTGGCCGCACCGGTATCAGTCCGTGATCCGATTGCCGATGCGGTTGGCGGCTGGGCAGCACCATGAGCTCGGCCTGCTGGTGAGGGTTCATGGCGGTATGCAGCCTCATTACGTGTTCACGCCTGAGTGCAGGTGCAACCGATTCCTGTTACATGCGCGGTTCGACGGGGACCGGCCGCCGAAATGGGTCCGACCGGTCCATGGTGAAACGGTTCGCATGTTCGAGGTACCCAGACCGGTCGTCAATCCCATACGGCTGGACGAGGCCGGCGAAGTTGATCTGCGGTTCGACCATCTCACGATGCATCTCGGTTACGGAATCCAATGGCAGCCTTGACGTCTATATCCACGTGTCTATATCAATGCGACGTCGCCTTCAACACAAAGAATTAGCTGGGCTGGAGGGCCACTCTAAGCCTGAATTTTCTCCAGCCCAGGTCGCGTGATGAGGCTACGCTTGGTTCACATCGCTATCCGTGGTGGTGATGGCGGGGACGGCTTCGCATCCGAATCCCTGTCATCACCACAGCCACGACAACAGCACTGCGACGATGAGCTCAAGCGCACCCCTAGCAAAGGTGCCCATACCGCGTCCAGGTTCCATACCGACAATTCACCTCCCTCGACTGGTTGTCTATGCCGTCAGTGGCCACGGTTGTGCCATGTAACCACTGCGGACATGAACTTCACGGTGGGCGATGTTTGAATTGGCGAGAAGGTCCGTCGCCGGCCGTTGGGAGGCACCTTGGCGGCCTACCAGGTGTTTCGTGAGTTGGTTCGTGCCTACAGGCGTCGGCTGGGCTTGACCCAACAAGATCTGGCCGACAAGGCCGGCCTAGGCGTACGCAGCATCCGCAAGATCGAGGCGGGTGACGTCAAGGCTCCACGGCCGACAACAGTTCGACTGCTTGCCAGCGCCTTTGGTCTAACCGGCGCCGATCGGGACCGATTCGTCGAAGCAGCGGCGCAAGCGCAGACCGACCAACAAGCGGTCGGGTCGACGCAGCCACCATCTGCTGAACCCGAGTCGACTGGCGAACAACTTCCCTCGGCTACCGACACGCCGGTGATCGATATGGGACCCACATCCGCTGGACGGCATAGCACGATGGGCCGCGACACAGGTCCGCCAGTCCCAGAAGCTCTGCGCGAAACGGCCGACCAGTTGGCCCGTGTGCTGGCTGTTGCCATCGGGTTGGCGGCTGCCGCGAGTCTGACGGTCTGGATCGCATTCCTGATCGGGCGCAGCTTGTCTGAAGCGGACAGCTGGTCAAGCACGGCCTCCACGGCGATAGCCTTCGTAGCGGCTGCGACTGCCCTGGTCGTGTGGCTGGTCCAGCGCTCCCGCCGAGCCACGGCTGATGATGCTGGGAACCAGGCGTTTGCGACATTGCGGGCGGAGGTCCAAGCTGCCTGGGTCGGCCAGGCCACGCGATCCATGTTCCTACCCAGGCCGCTTCGACTTCGGTGGCGCGGCGAGCCCGTCATGCAAGCTCGGGGTCTACGCCATCAAGTTGTTGACGGGGAGTTGCTTGCCAGAGCAGGCGACGGTCGGCCAGCGGCTATGGCGCTGGTGGAGATATTCGCCGATCCCAACGTACGGCAACTAGTCGTCCTGGGTGAGGCGGGTGCCGGCAAAAGCACTCTCGCGACGCTGTTCACTGTGGCGGCGGCGACGTCCGGAGAATCAACCGCCCCGGTTCCGATACCGCTCTCGCTTGCTGGGTTCACTCTCGAAGGCGTCGAGCTGAAAGATTGGATCATCGCGCGTGTGCAGCTTGACTATTCGATTGGTGCGGATCAGGCGCGGTTACTCATTAACGGCGGCCGGATCATCGCGGTTTTGGACGGTTTGGATGAGGTACCGCGCGGACGGCGCGAGTCGGTGATGATGGAGTTGGAGCGGGCCGCCGCGTCGGGCCTACGGGTGATGGTGACGTGCCGCACTCGCGAGTACTTCGCGATCACCGGTGAATGGGGACCCTTGCCTCAAGCAGTGGTCGCTGAGATCCAGTCGATTGAACCCGCCGACGTCGCGGAGTATCTGGCGCAACGCGACGCGCAGGCGAGCATGCGGTGGGATCCCGTGGTTGCGGCGTTGGAAAGCACCTCGACTGGGCCGCTGGCTTCGGCGCTGTCCACACCGTTGATGGTCTCGCTGGCACGCCAGATTTACCAGCGTTCCGACACCGACCCGGGCGAGCTATTAACGCTTCACGACAGTGAAGTGGTCCGGCAACGGTTAGTCGACAGGTTTCTCCCTGCGGTATACGGTCCGCAGCGCGCCCCCCGAGCTGGTAGATGGCTGGCCTCCTTGGCGCATCGCCTGTCCAGTCATCCGTTCGATCCGGATCTGCGCTGGTGGTGGCTGGCACGAACTGTCCCCCGTGTGGTAATCGTGGCGCAGAGTACCGCTGCGGTAGCGGCTTTCGCCGCGGTTGTCAGCGCGTCCATCGCCCTGTTGGATGGTAAAGAGTGGTTGCCATACGTCATTTGGGGAGCGGCGGTCGGTGCGATTTTTGGCTTTGTGACCGGTCTGCAAGCCTCGCGGGCAGCACGCACACAGGTTGACATTGGCGTTCGGCTGTCCTGGTCGCAATGGATGTGGGTGACGTTTCAGGACTTGATCGCTGTGGTCGCGCTGCTGTCCGCGCTGTCGAGTGCCGCGCTCATAGTGACTAGAACTGTGAGTCCTGACGCGAGCGCCACGGTCGCCATGTATGGCATCGATACGATGCGCGCCGTAGTGGCCGATGGCGGCAGTATCGGATTCATATTCGTGGCAGTCCTCGCCGTATTGTTGCTCGTGAGCATGACCAGCGGGCTGATCACTGGACGCGCGGGAACTCCACGGCGCAGGTCCGCGCGATTCAGAGAACTCCCGAGGCACCTGGTGCCGGGATTAGGGATCGCCACGATCATCGTGGCGTTCTTGTCATTGGGATTCGCGCTAACGCCGGAGCTGGGCGACCTCGGCGAGTGGCTGTGGTTCGCGCCTCTCCTCACCCTGGAGATCGCCGTGTTCTTCTGGTTGACGGTCGGCTTGGGACGTTGGCTGAGTTCACCTGTGACCGGTGTGGACGTCTTTACCCCTGAGGGTTCCCTGCGCAGTGATCGAGCTGTCTTGTTGTCTACTGTGATCGGCACGGCCGGTGCCGTTGGCATCGTCACTGCCACGTTGGCGGGTGTCGGTGGCAGCCCATCCGGGGCCGCGAAATATGGTCTCGCTGCGGCGGGCGGACTCGCCGCTTTGCTGTTTTTCGGTTCTGGCTCAGCCTGGCTGATATACCAATATGCCAGAACGTGGTATGCCCTCACCGGTAGGTTGCCGTGGCGGCTGTCTAGTTTCGTCCGCGAGGCTCACCACAATGGAGTCCTCAGACAGGCCGGCATGGCCTATCAGATCCGTCACGAAGTAGTACGAACACACATTTTACAGGTTTATGCGCCCAAGCGTGTGCGGGGTGCTGACGCACGTTCGAGGTGGCCAACTTGGTGGCCGGTCCCAGCTTGCTCAGTGGCGTTGACGCTTCTGGCCGCCGTGGCTGTTGGCATGGATCCACGGCCGACGGCGTTCCTCAAAGCCGAGCCGACGATTCTCGCCAGCGCGGAGCTGCCACCGTCAAAAGGGGTGTTGTTCGATCTGCAGGGTGATAGCCTTCTGGCCTTCGATCCGAGCGGCCGGCTGGGGCTGTGGCGCTCCACCGACGGCCATGCCCTCGCCTCGTACGACCACTGGTGTCTGGAACGCGACGCGGAACTTACCGATGACGGCGACATCGTTTACGTCGCCGGGGTTGGATGCAATCCGCCGACTGTGGGATGCCGTCGACAAGCACATTGTCACCACCCCCCGATTCACCATCGACTCGGTTTGCGCGGACACAGTCATTGGCCCCCTGGGCCATGTGATGGCCGCATCCGACCTTGACCGCCCTGTTGGCTTATGGCGCATGAATGATGACGACTTCATCGCCATGCTAAGTTCCGTCGATGATCGCCGTCTTGTAAGCCCGGTATTCAGTCGCAGCAGGCGCACGATCGCCTTTCAGCAAGACCAGACGCTGAAGCTGTGGAACGCAAGCGACGGCAAGCCAATAGCCACGCTCGATGCGGAACGGTTCTTGAAATTCTTCGGCGATCGAATTGTCACTGAAGGCACAGGTTTTGTCAGGTTGCGGGATGCGACCACTGGACGGATAGTCGAAGAATGGCAGGACATCCGTCCGGGCCCAAGGCTGTGGGGAGGGAACGTGATCCCTCTGCGGAGCCAGGATGGAACGGTTTGGATTCTCGACCTAGTCACTGGCGGCCGCATCGGCCACCTGGGGCACCTGGACGCACAGGCACGTCTAGTACTGGGTCGTGACGGGCTCACCGCAGTAGTCATGCACGACGGCCAGCCCCCTCAAGTGTGGTCGACAGTTACCGGTACGAAGATCGTCACTTTGAGCCGATTCGGTAACGATGCAAAGGTGCGGTTTGCCCCGAACGGTCATATCCTTATGGTCATCGATGACAGGCTGCCCTATCTCGTGGAGGCCGACACGGGCCAGTTAATCGGAATCCTCGATCGCCTTGACAGCACCGGGCATCCAGCGCAGTTCAGTCCCGATGGCCAAGTGGTGGCAACCGTCGGGCCCGACCGGATGACACGGCTGTGGCAGACCTCGACAGGACGACTTGTAGCGATCCTCGCGTATGGTGGTGACACCGTCTTCAGCCCCGACAGCAAAACAGTCGCCACCGCCCCGCCTGACGGACCAGTTCGACTCTGGGACGTTGGCCAACTGCGCAGCACCGAGAAGATCTTGCGGCGCGCAGCGCCAGCCCGCACCGAACCGTCTCACCCACCGTTGGTTCTTGAGACGCAAGCGATCGCGGCTCGCTCGCTCGCGTGGTCCTTTTCTCGTTGCGGGTTCCGTTTTGAGACCTGGCAAGCGACGTTCGGACAGCGCCGGCCGAGTGAGAAGGTGCGATCTCGGTCGTCAAGCCGGAGATCCTCGGCGCGAATCTCTCCGTCGTCGCCATCCCCTTGGTGAGATGCCTTGGATCGCAGGATGATTCGATCAAAGGCCGTGTCGGCCGTGGGCTCATACTTGATGGGCTATGAGGACCACCTTCGCCTCGGCAGGCGGCAAGGATTGACGACTTTCTTGCGTCCTGTGTTGTCCGTGCGGGATGTCGGAGGTTTCCACATCACGTATGTCAATGTGAGCGTATTACTGCGATACCGGCACCGGTTCTGGTGTGTAGCGGCGATGTGATTGGATCGCCAGGTCCACCGAGCCTGAGGTGATCATCAGTGTCGCGGCGATGTCTTCGACGCGCAGGCCGCTGTCGTACATTTCGGCGATAGCTGCCCAGCGGATGCGGGCAATGCGCCGGTCGCCTTCGCCTTGCACCGCGGCGATCAGGTCGCCTGCGGCGAGTGCGCGCTCGGCGGCGGGCATCTGTTGCAAAGCCGCAATGGTGGCGGCGACTAACCTATGCGGATCGGTGATCATGACAGGTGGCTCCTTCGGCTTTGGCCCCCGTCCTGCACAGCGATATCCCGCGCGACGGCGTCACAGGCCACATAGGTGACCAGAGCGAGTCGCGCGATGAGTACTCGCACCAACGATCGCCAGACGTATCAGAAGCAGCTCGAGCCCCTGCCGGTGCTAAGGGAAGAAAACGAACGGTAACTGGTCAGGTGTCGTCTATCGAGTGACTGATAGGGCGCCTGACCAGCCGAGAGAGTCGCCGAACATTTTGCGTAATCCGGTGGCCGTGTCTGCCTCATCATTCGGCTCGGTCATTGGGGCACAAGAGGTTTCCCGGCGAAGGGATCAGATTCACGGGATGCCAAGTTATTGGCGTGCTTGTCAATGACCTGCGGGACTACACCAGTTCGAGGGACACCTGACCAGTTACAACGAACGTAGGCAAAGGCTCATGTCCCGGCTGCGGTCCTGTAGCGCGTAACGGTGAACAAGCCCAACGGTGTACCAACGGAAGATGTTCAACCGGTCGGACGCCACTTGAAACAGCCGGTGGTGACAAGGACCAGGAGGCTGTGACTTTCGATGGGCGTACAAGGGATCACACCAAGGCGGCCGGCGCCGGCCGTGCTCACCCTGTTCCCGTGGGCGGCTTCACCGGCCAGACACCCAACGTCACACCGGAGCAGCTGACAGACCTCGTATCTCGCGGAGATCTTCACCACGCACTGCTGGACAGCCCCGCCACCAATGGCATGGTGACCTCCGACTATCCCAGCTACGCCGCCTAGGTACGCCAAGACTGCACCGCCGTCGACGGGTGCACCAACAACGTCTACACCCTCTACCTCTGCGACTAACCACAGCCGCCAGCACCGCAACCAAGGCGACGATCGCAAACTGTCAACCGGTCCGAATGCCGAGCGCCCGAGCATAAACCGCTACAACTCAGCCAGGCCGACCGAGTGAATGCTGCTGTCGTACACGCTGCCGCGCGGGCCGTCGACGTCCCCCGCAGATCGCGACGCCAGCGTGCTGAACCCAAAACGGGGGGCTACACGAGCACGGTGTCCGTCCAAGGTGGGCGGTTGAGACGGGCTCGACGCGGTCCAGAAAGGTCTCCTCATTGAGAAGGGTGGCGGTCTTGACCGTCAGGCCGAGAGCCGGCCGATCAACGTCTCGGTCGTCGACCCGTCAACGAACAGCGGTTCGCCTCGGCCGCCAGCTTCGAGATCGATTCATATCGACCGCCGCTTTCTGTCCACTAGATCAACGCGCGGTTCGCCAGATGAGTGCGCTGGATCTTGGGCGCCCTGCGGTGAGCGCGCGGAGCGCGTTTCGCGATCCCGCGATGTTCTGCCCGCTCATGTTCGTGTCGCGCGGCCACCCCAGTCCAAAATCGCCGACAACGCTCGGCGCACGGGCCCCGCCGTAGGTGAGATGGGCTTGCGGGCAAGCTGAGCGGCGACCAGCCGGGCCTCCTGGGCGAACGCGGCGGCGTTGGGGTAGCGGTCGGCGGGATGCTTGTTCATGGCCCGCTCGACCACCGCTCGCGCGGCGGGCGGCACGTCGGGTGGCATCGGCGGCGGCTGCTCGCGCACGTGCCGCATCTCGATCTCGAACGGGTTCTCGCTTTCGAAGGGCCGATATCCCGACAGGCATTGGAAGGCGACCACTCCAAGCGCATAGATGTCGGAGAGCGGCGTCCCCCGTCTGCCGACCGCCTGCTCAGGGGAGATGTACGACGCGGCGCCGAGGACAATTTCGCCACCGTTGAGCTTGGCGGCCTCGGCCGCACAGGCGATGCCGAGGTCGGTCAGCACCAGCGTCCCATCGGTGCGCACTAGCAGGTTGTCGGGCTTGACGACGCGGTGCACGATGCCGGCCTGGTGGGCCGCGTACAGCGCCTCAGCAGCCTGGGCCACGAGCGCCATAGTGCGGCCCGCGGTGAGCCGCCCGACCCGGCCGAGCGTGCGGGACAGCGCCTCGCCCTGGATGTACTCCGTGACCAGGTACGCCCCGGTGGCGTTGTCGCTGCCGTGGTCGTTGCCGTAGTCGTACACGGCGACCACGCCCGGATGGTTGATCGTGGCCATCGTTCGGGCCACGCGGCGGAACTGCTCGATGAAGCCGGGCTCCTCCAGCAGCGAGGGCAGCAGGAACTTCACCGCGACCGTACGGCCGAGAACCTCGTCGACGCCGCGCCAAACGTCGCCCATGCCGCCGCTGGCGGTGCGCTCTTCCAGCCGGTAACGCTGGCCCAGTATCGTCCCAGGGTTGATCATCTCGGCCCCTCAACATAGGCCGCCATCTGAGCGTGAATGTTCCCACGTCCAAAGAACAGCCAGCACAACTATCTGGATGGCTAATCCGGCCCAAACGTCAGGACCTTGATACCGAGATTCGTCCAACAGTCGACAGGACCCGAAGGAGGCGAGGGCTGGCGTCACAGCGCAAGCGCGCGCGTCGCGGCAGATGCGTGCGTCCGATTAGGGTTCGGGGATGGAGCCAACCGAGAATCAGGGCCCTTACCAGCCACGAACGCCGCCGATGGCCGAGGACGATCCGGTTGTGCAGTGGCTGCTGCAGGGCGATCCGGCGATCCGCTGGCAGGTGCTGCGCGACCTGGTCAACGCTTCGGAGACCGAGGTGGCGACCGAGCGAGCGCGGGTGGAGCACGAGGGCTGGGGTGCTCGGCTGCTGGCGCTGCGGGCTCCTGATGGCCTGTGGGCGAACGGGGCCTGCTTTCCGGGTACCGCGGCGTTCGCGGCGGCCACTGCGCGGGCTCTGGCTGCCGGTGAGCCACCGCCGTCTTTCCCGTCGCCCGACGCGGAACCGGCCGAGGCACCGACCGACGGGTCGGGTGCCGAGCCGAGCGAGCCATCGACCGCGACATACCCGGTCCTGCTCGACCTGTGCCACCTGGGCACACCCCCGGACAGTGCGGTGATGCAAGAGACCGCACACCTGGTGGCCCGCAACTGCCGCTGGGAGTACGACGGGCTGCCGTTCTTCGGCGGCGAAGTGGACTGCTGCATCAACGCCGGCACGATCCTGATCGGTGCCTACCTGGGCGTCAACGTCGAGCCGGTGGTACAGCGGCTCGTGGCCGACCAGATGCCCGATGGTGGCTGGAACTGCTGGGCCCAGACGCGCCCAGCGCCGGGATCTTTCGCAAGCACCCTGGACGTGATCGACGCTCTGCTGAGGTGGGAGCGCCATACCGGCGGATCTGAGCAGGTCCGCCGGGCTCGCCGAAACGGAGAGGAGTACTTGCTGCGGCGCAACCTGTTCCGGTCGCTACGCACGGGCGAGGTGGTCAACCCGCAGTGGGCATTGTTCTCCTACCCCCCACGCTGGCACTACGACCTGCTCAAGGCCACGGAGTACTTCGCCCGGCGTGGGGGCACTCCGGATCCGCGGCTGGCCGAAGCGATCGAACGCGTCCGCGCAAAGCGCCGACCCGACGGGCGTTGGCTGCTCGAGAACAACCACTCCGGCGCGGTCCACTTCCGGTTCGAGGAACCCGACGGCACGCCTAGCCGGTGGAACACCTTGAGGGCGCTGCGGGTGCTGCGCTGGTACGACGCGTCCGCCCACTCCGGCAGCGCGAGCCAGGCGTCTTGACGACAGGTGGCGACATCACGTCGACGGTTGGCAGTTGAGCCGTTTCGTTGGAGGAACCATCAGCGGGAACGCGACTTGCCACCGGGCAAGGCGCACGACCGAGGGTCCCACTAGACCCGTCCGGCTCCCGGCTACCGCACCGGAGCACCTATGCGGGACTTCGGCGGACCCTCGCATGCGACGCACGCTCATCGGCATGAGCGGATGCTCGCCACGACGAAGTTGGCCCGCGTAGCTCTTGGTTCCCAGCCGAGCGGCGTAGCGCGTCAGCAGGATATCGAGTCGTTGCCCTAAGGCGCGGAGGGCCCCGCCGGCAACGCAACGCGGGCGCGAAATGCCGCCATGGTGGTTCCTACGAGACGTTCGCCGCAAGGTAGTCGTGAACTCGTTC
>Ga0075418_10002360_pt1 | contig 21582 bp, 19 predicted proteins | sample SoiMetdeltSBSDD2_FD_81776 | JGI IMG/M metagenome (GOLD analysis project Ga0075418, IMG submission 81776) | Bulk soil microbial communities from a Populus tree surrounding site in Tennessee, USA - Soil MetaG P. deltoides SBSDD2 | ecosystem: Environmental > Terrestrial > Soil > Tree plantation...
GGGTAGGAATCTGCGCCGCGACCCGGACGTGCTGGACACCTGGTTTTGGTCGCAGCTGGTGCCGTTCTCGTCGCTCGGCTGGCCCGACAAGACACCCGGCCAGGACGTGTTCCTTCCGTCGTCGGTGCTGATCACCGGCAACGACATCATCTACCTGTGGGTTGCGCGCATGATCATGTCGACGCGCTACTTCACCGGCAAGGTGCCGTTCCGCGACGTCTACATCAACGCCATCGTGCGCGACGCCGAGGGCGAGAAGATGTCGAAGTCGAAGGGCAACACCATCGACCCGCTCGACCTGATCGACGGCAGCTCGCTCGAAGACCTGCTGAAGAAGTCGACCGTCGGCCTGATGAAGGACGAGCATAAGGAGCGCATCGAGAGGTACATCAAGAGCCACTACCCGAGCGGCATCCCCGCATTCGGCGTGGACGCGGTGCGCTTCACCTTCGCTTCGCTCGCCACCTTCTCGATCACCCTCAACTTCGACCTCGGGCGCTGCGAAGGCTACCGCAACTTCTGCAACAAGCTCTGGAACGCGGCGCGCTTTGTGCTGATGAATATCGAAGGCCGGGACTGCGGCCTGGACGAGAAGCTGCCGGTGAAACTCTCGTTCGTCGACCGCTGGATCGTGAGCCGGCTACAGCGCGTCGAGGCCGAAGTCGAGCAAGGCTTCGCCGAGTACCGGTTCGACAACCTCGCGGGCGCGATCTACCGGTTCGTGTGGGACGAGTACTGCGACTGGTACGTCGAGCTCGCCAAGCTGCAGCTCCAGAGCGCCGATGAGACGGTTCAGCGCGGCACGCGCCGCACGCTGGTGCGCGTGCTCGAGACCGCGCTGCGCCTGCTCCATCCGATCGCGCCGTTCATCACCGAGGAGCTCTGGCAGAAGGTGGCGTCGCTCGCCGGGAAGAAGGGCGCCACGATCATGCTGCAGCCCTATCCGAAGTCGCAGCCGGAGAAGATCGACGAGGCCGCCGAGCGCGACATGGCGGTGCTGAAGGAATGGACCGTGGCGGCGCGTAACCTGCGCAGCGAGTCGAAGATCCCGCCGGGCGAGAAGCTTCCCCTCTACACGACCGCCGCGCCGGCCGTTGACGACATCGATGCAGCCCTTGCCGCCGTGCAATCCCTCGCTCGGCTCGAAGGCATCAAGCGGGTCCAAGAACTGCCTGACTCCACCGCGCCGGTGGCGGTGGTGGGCGATGCGCGCATCATGCTGTTCAAGGAAGTCGACCCGGCGCTGGAGGCCGAGCGGATCTCCAAGGAGATCACCCGGGTCAACGGCGAGATTGCCAGGGCGAAAGCCCAGCTCGGGAACCCCTCGTTCGTCGAACGCGCACCGCGGCACGTGGTCGAAGAGGTGCGCAAGCGCCTATCCAGCAACGAACAGGAGTTGCTCAAGCTCCAGGACCAGCTGCAGAAGCTTCGCGGCCGCAAGTGAAGCCGCCGCACGGCCTGCGCGCCCTGCGGCACCGCGACTTCCGCTGGTTTTTCGCCGGCCAGGGCGTGTCGCAGATCGGCACCTGGCTGCAGATGATCGCCACGAGCTGGCTCGTGTACCGCCTGTCGGGATCGACGCTGCTGCTCGGGGTCGCGGCGTTCGCGCAGCAGATACCCTTCCTCGTGCTGGCGCCGCTCGCCGGCGTGTTCGTCGACCGCTTCGACCGCCGGCGCCTGCTCATCGCCACGAACTCCATTGCGGCGCTCCAGGCGGCGGCGATGTTCACCGTGGTGGCGCTCGGCGTGGTGCAGCCCTGGCATCTCATCGCCGGAAACCTCGTGCTCGGCCTGGTGAACGCCTGGGACGCTCCGGCGCGGCAGTCGATCCTGATCCAGCTCGTCGGCGGGCGCGCCGACCTGGCGAGCGCGATCGCGCTCAACTCGATCATGATGAACCTGGCGCGCTTTGTCGGCCCGATGGTGGGCGGAGTGCTGATCGCCGCCCTCGGCGAGCGCTGGGGCTTCGGCGCCAACGCCGCATCGTATTTCGCCATGCTGTTCGCTCTTTCTTGCATCCCGAGCAGGCATTCTCCGCCCGGTCCGGGGAGTGAAACCCTTTTCCGACAGCTCGTGGCGGGGACGCGCTACGCGTATGGTTTTCTGCCGTCGCGCTGCGCGCTGCTGCTCCTCACCTCGGCGAGCCTCACCGTGGGCTCGTACGTGTCGATGATGCCGTGGTTCGCGCGCGAGGCGTTCCACGGCGACTCGGGGACGCTCGGCCTGCTCATCTCCGCCGCCGGGCTCGGCGCGCTCACCGGGATGGTGTACCTCGCCCTGCGCACGGGGATCCGCGGGCTTTTCCGCCTGATCGGCCGGACGGTGGCGCTGGCGGGCGCGGCGCTGTGCGTGTTCTCGTTCTCCAACACCCTGTGGCTCGCGCTGCCGGCGCTCTATTTCGTCGGCCTCGGGCTGATGCTTACGGCGGCCTCGTCCAATACCGTGCTCCAGAGCATCGTGCCCGACGAGCTGCGCGGACGCGTCGCCTCGCTCTACGTGATGTCGTTCATAGGAATGACTCCGCTCGGCGCGCTCGCCACCGGCTGGGTGGCCGAGCGCATCGGGCCGCCGCACACGCTGCTCTTCTGCGGGCTCGCCGGGATCGCGGCCGCGGCGGTCTATCGCACCCAGCTGCCGGCGATCGGGCGCGCCATCCGCCCGGTCTACGAGAAGCTCGGAACCTGACGGAAGCTGCGCTCCGGCTCGGTCGGCCAGGAATGGTCAAACTGCCAGCCGTGCTGTGCTTCGAGGCGCAGGCGAAACGCATCCTCGAGGTCGCGCGAGGGCACCGCGACGCACTTCGCCGGGAACTGCAGCAGGAAGCTCGACGCCACCACGGCGCATTCCCCGACCGCGCGCACGCTGCTGGCGGCGATCCTGTGCCCGTGCAGCCACACGGCTTCGTCCTGGAGATACGCCGCGAGGCCGAACTGGCGGTAGGTGGCGACCGCGGGCGCGAGCGCCCACGAGATCCACCGCGAGACGCGGCCCGGCGCCAGGCGGCGCGGAGCGATGAGCGCGAAGAGGTACTGCGTCTGCGCCTGCGCCCAGAGGAGCGCCGGCGCGGCGTTCCTCGCCTGCGCCGCGGCGAGCCGCGCGTACAGCTCTTCGAATTCGTGCGGCTCGCACGGGCCGAGCCGGATCCAGCGCGCCATCATGCGATCGATTATTCCATATTCCCGATCAGAGCTCGATGTCCTCGCGGATCGCTTCGATGCCCGCGGCGGCACAGCGCTCGTCCTCGCTTCCGCCGGGCGCGCCCGACACGCCGATGCCGCCGAGGAGCGACCCCCCGGCCTCGATGACGAGGCCGCCGCCCACCGCCGCGACATCCGGGCGGTTGCGGATGCCGCTCTGCGGCCGCCCCGGCTGCGTGGCGTCGGCGAGCGCGGCGGTGTCGGTGCGAAAGCTCGCCGCGGTGTACGCCTTCGCGCGCGCCATGTCGGGCGTGTGCGGGCCGGCGAAGCGGTCGCGCAGCAGCACCTGCAGCACGCCCATGCGGTCGACGACCGCCACCGTGGCCTGGAAACCGCTGTCTCGGCATTTCTTGAGCGCCGCTTGCGCCGCCTTCAGCGCAGTCTCCGGCGTGAGCACGCGAACGGTGAAGGTCGACTGCGCCGCCGCGACTGGAATCGAGAGGACGAGCGCCGCAACGGCGACGGAAGCCGCCGGCCTCACTTTTTTTTCATGAAGAAGGTGAATTCCCGGTTCGCTTCGGCGTGCGACAGGAGCTCGTGGCCGGTCTGGCGCGCGAAGGTCTGGAAATCCTTCACCGAGCCGGGGTCGGTCGCGAGCACCTTCAGCACCTGCCCCGAGCGCAGGTCGGTGAGCGCCTTCTTCGTGCGCAGGATGGGAAGCGGACAATTCAGCCCGCGCGCGTCGAGTTCCTTGTCGAAGTTCATGGGCGGTTCGGCTCAACTCGCAGTATAAGATGATAAAAGGTATGGACCCCTGGCTCGTCATCGTCGCACAGCTTCCGACGGAGGATCCGTCGGCGCGCATGCGGGTGCTGCGCAAGCTCGAGTCGCTCGGCGCGGGCGTGCTGCGCGAAGGCGCCTACGCGCTTCCGGACACGCCGGCCAACCGCAAATCGCTCGACGAGCTCGCCGCGCACATCGGCCGGGAAGGCGGAACCGCGTACGCGCTGCGCGTTGCGGCGACCTCGCAGGCGCAGAACGAGGCGTTTCGCCGCCTCTTCGACCGCTCGGCGCAATACGAGGCCCTGGTGAAGACGGTGGAGGGCCTGCGGCTCGGATTCGGCCACAGCGACCCGAGCGTGATCGCGCGCGTGCTGCTCAAGCAGCGCCGCGATTTCGAGGCGATTTCCGCGCTCGACTTCTTCCCGGCGCCGGCCAAAGCGCGGGCGCAGCAGGCGCTCAATGATGCCGACCAGGAGATTCGCAAGCTGTATTTCTCCCAGGCACCTTCCATGGGCGCCGGCGAGAAGCTGCACGGGCGCACCTGGGTGACCCGCAGGCCCCTCTGGGCGGATCGGCTGGCGAGCGCCTGGCTGGTGCGCCGCTTCGTCGATCCGGAGGCGAAGATGCTGTGGCTCGAGGACGCCGGCGAGACGCCCCCGGGCGCGATCAGCTTCGGCTTCGAAGGCGCGCAGTTCGCCGCCGGCGACGCGCTCGTCGCGTACGAGGAAATCATGCGCCAGCTGCAGCTCGGCGCCAACCAGGCGATCGCGAAGATCGGCGCCATCGTCCGCTACCTGGAAGCCGGCGGCGCCCCGGTGCAGGAGGCAGCCGGCGTCCAGACGCTGCTGCAAGGAGCCGTGCGCCGGGCGCAGAGCGAGGACGAGCTTCTGGCCGAGGCGGAAAAGACCTTCGACCTTCTCTACGAGGCGTACTTCGAGCCGCCACAGCCGCAGCGCGGCGGCCGGGCGCGCACCTAGCGCTTGCTCTCGGCGGATTGCTGCGCCCGCAGCTCCTTCAGGCGCGCGTCGACCACGGAAAGCTGGTAGAAGTCGCCGTCGCCCGCGCCGCGGGCGAGCTGCAGCTGCTCGATGGCCGCGGGCAGGCTGCCCTGCAGCGCATAGTATTCGCCCTGCGCCTGGTGCTGCAGCAGGCGCTTGCCGAGCGCGGCGTACGAGCGCGACTGCAGCGCCCTCAGCCGTGGATCTCCCGGGGAGTCGCGCACCGCCCCGTTGAGGATCGCGATCGCCTGCTCGTGGCGCGAGGCGTCCTGCAGGACTGCCACCTGCGCATAGAGCAGCGGCCGCGAAGCGGGATAGCGCGCGCGCGCCTGCAGCAGGACTTTTTCGGCGCCCGCAACATCGCGATTCGCTTGCCGGACGCGCGCGTCGAGCGCGTCGACCATCGGACTCGACGTGCTGATGGCGCGGAGCTTCGCCATCTCGGCCTCGGCGGCCTGCGCGCGCCGCGCCCGCAGCAGCGCGCTGACCAGGCCATAGCGGGCAGCGGCTTCGTTCGCGTAGCGCTTCTCGCTCACGGCGCGCTCGAACAGCGTCACCGTGTCCTGCGCGTCGCCGGCCTCCGAGCGCAGCTTGGCCCGGATGAGATGGAACTCCGCGCTGTCCGGATGCTGCTTGTACGGCAGCGCCGCCGTCCTGTTCTGCGCATCCGCGATCCGCTCGGTGGTCACCGGGTGGGTGCGCAGGTATCCCGGCAGCGTGCCATCGTCGGACACGCGTTGCGAACGCTGCATCTTCTCGAAGAACACGGCCATCGCGCGCGCGTCGTAGCCCGCCGCCGAGAGCGCCTGCAGGCCGGTGCGGTCGGCGTCGCGCTCGAAGTCGCGCGAGTAGGCGAGCTGGGCAGACGCCGCGGCCCCCTGCACCGCGACGCTCGCGCCGCCGGCGAGGTCGGGCCGGGAGCGCCCGAGGAGCAGCGCCGCCGCCATGGCCGCGAGCACCGGCAGCTGCATCTGCTTTTGCTGTCCGAGCATGCGCGCGATGTGGCGCTGCGTGACGTGCGCCAGCTCGTGCGCGAGCACCGAGGCCAGCTCCGATTCGGTGTCGGCCGCCGCCAGCAGCCCCGTGTGCACGCCGACGAAGCCCCCCGGCAGCGCGAACGCGTTGATGGTCGGGTCGCGCACCCCGAAGAACTCGAAGTCCTGCCGCGCGCCCATGGCCTGGGAGAGCCGCGCGCCGATCGTGCCGAGGTATTCCGAGAGCTCGGGGTCGTCGATGAACTGGGGATCGCGCCGCATGTCGCGCACGATGCTCTCGCCGAGGCGGCGCTCCATCTGCGGGGAGAGCTCGAGGTCGCCCGCGCTGCCCAGGTCGGGCAGGGCGGACTGCGCCCAGGCCCGGGGCGCGAGGCCGATCAGCGCCACGGCCATGAAGGCGAGAGCGCGAAGGGCAAGAGCGCGCATGTGTTTATCATAACGCCGCGCATGGCCAGGAAGATGACACCGCGGCGCCTTACCCACTTCGACGCGACGGGCGCGGCCCACATGGTGGACGTGGGCGCCAAGGAGGCGACCCATCGGGCCGCCACCGCATCGGGGCGCATCGCGATGAATCCGGCGACCTTTCGCCTGATCGCCGCGGGACGGGCGAAGAAGGGCGACGTGCTGGGCGTGGCGCGCATCGCCGCCATCCAGGCCGCGAAGCGCGTGCCCGAGCTCATCCCGCTCGCGCACCCCGTCGCCGTGAGCCGCGTGGCGGTCGACTTCGAGCTGCAGAAAAAAGCGGCGGCGATCGTGGTGCGCGCGCGCGTCGAGTGCCGCGGCCCGACCGGCGTGGAAATGGAGGCCCTCACCGCCGTGGCGATCGGGCTGCTGACGATCTATGACATGGTAAAGGCCGTGGACCGCGGCATGACGCTCGGCAGCCTCAGGCTCGAGGAGAAACTCGGGGGCAAGTCAGGGGTATTCCGCCGCGCGGTTCGCTAGAATACGCGGGCCTTGGGAGACCCGATGAATCGTTTGCGCAGAACCCTGCTAGGCGCGCTCGCCGCGTTGCTGGCGAAGCCGCTCGCGGCGCTCGCGACCTGGAACGAGAGCGCGTTCGGCGCCAAGACGCCGCAGGATGCACTGAAGGGCCTCGGCGCCGCGAATCCCACGGCCTCGAAGGAGATCGTGATCGACGCGCCGCAGATCGCCGAGAACGGCGCCGTGGTGCCGATCGAGATCGCGAGCAACCTTCCGGGCACGAGCTCGATCGCCGTGGTGCTGGAGAAGAATCCGTTTCCGCTGGCGGCGAAGTTCGAATTCAAGGAAGGCGCTCTGCCCTACGTGAAGCTGAACGTGAAGATGGCCGAAACCTCCGATGTGCGGGTGGTGGTCGCGGCCGCCGGCGGCCGCTACTACAGCGCCACCCGGGAGATCAAGGTGACCATCGGCGGCTGCGGAGGCTGACATGGCGGGACCCATGAAAATGCGCGCGACGCTCGCCGGCGGCAACACCGAGGTGCGCGTACTGATGACCCATCCCATGACCACCGCGCAAAGCGGCCAGCCCCTGCACTTCATCCAGAACGTCACCGTGAAGCTGAACGGAAGAGCGGTGATCGAGGCCGAGGTGAGCCAGGCTGTGTCGCGCAACCCGGTGTTCTCGTTCCGGCTCAAGGGCGGCGCCAAGGGCGACAAGATCGAAGTGGCCTGGCTCGACAACAAGGGCGAGTCGAACAAGATCGAGACTGCCGTCGCGTGACGCGGGCTTTCGCGGCAATCCTGATCACCTGCTTCGGGTTCTGCGCGCCGGCGCGCGCGCAGGACGTGAAGACGGAAATCGAGCGCTACCGCCAGATGGTGAGCGAAGGCAGCCCGGCGGAGCTGTTCGAGGTGGAGGGCGAGGCCCTGTGGAAGAAACCCCAGGGACCGAAGCAGGCGTCGCTCGAAAAATGCGACCTCGGCCTCGGACCGGGCGTACTCAAAGGCGCCTATGCCGCGCTGCCGCGCTATTTCAAGGACGCCGACCGGGTCATGGACCTGGAGACGCGCCTGCTCCATTGCATGACGACGCTGCAGGGCCGCAGCCGCGAGGAAGCGACGCAGCGCGTGTTCGGCAACGCCGACCGTCCCTCCGAGATGGAGTCGCTCTCGGCCTACGTCGCGGCGCAGTCGCGCGGCCTGAAGATGGCCCCGGGCGAGAGCCATCCGAAGGAGAAGGCCGCCTACGAGCTCGGCAGGGCGCTGTATTTCCAGCGCGCCGGGCCCTGGGATTTCGCGTGCACCAGCTGCCACGGCGAGGAAGGCAAGCGCATCCGCCTGCAGGAGCTGCCGGTGCTCCTCAAGCCCGAGAACGCGCGCGGCGTGGTCGCCACTTGGCCCGCCTACCGCATCTCGACCAGCGGCTTCATCACCATGCAATGGCGGATGAACAACTGCTACCAGCAGATGCGCATGCCCGAGCCCGCCTTCGGCTCCGACGCCACCGTCGCCCTGATCCATTTCATTACCGTCACCGGTAAGGGCGAGGTCTATCGCGGCCCGGGCAACAAGCGATGAAACTGCTTTGGCTCCTTCTTCCGATTTTTCCGGCGCTCGCGCAGCCCACCCCCAAGGACGTCGAGAAGGTGATGCAGCGCGACTTCCACGCGCGCGGCCAGGCGGGCATGGAGCGCGTGGTCCAGGACGGCATCCAGCGAGTGTGCACCGAAACTCACGACCGGCCGCCGGCCGAGCTCGCGAAGCGGCTCGAAGCCGACCAGATGAAGACCGTCGCCTTTCCGCAGGGCAGCCTGATCGGCGACTGGAAGAGCGGCGAGCGCATCGCGCAGAACGGCCGCGGCATGCAGTGGACCGACGCACCCGGCGCGCCAAACGGCGGGAGCTGCTACAACTGCCACCAGCTTTCGCCGACAGAGATGTCGTTCGGCACGATCGGGCCGAGCCTTGCCGGCTTCGGCGCGAAGCGCGGCAGCGGACCGGACGTGCAACGCTACGTCTACGGCAAGATCTACAACGCCAAGGCGTACAGCCTGTGCTCGCAGATGCCGCGCCTGGGTTATTCCGGCACGTTGACCGAGCAGCAGATCAAGGACCTGGTCGGGCTGCTGCTCGATCCCGCCTCCCCGGTGAACCACTAGCAGTTGCAGCGCCGGGACTTCCTCGAGGCGTTGCTCCTGGCGGTAGCGGCAGGCGCGAGCCTTCGGCCCGGGGCGGCGGCGCAGGCCGCCGCCGAGCTCTACGATCTGCCGCCGTTCGGCAACGTCTCGCTCCTGCACGTCACCGACGTGCATGCGCAGCTCCTGCCGGTCCATTTCCGCGAGCCGAACGGCGCGGGCTTCCTGAAACGCTTCGGCATCGCGCGTGGCAGCCGCGCCGCCTACACCTTCTCGCACCTCGATTTCGAGGCCCTCGCGGAGCGCTACGGCAGGCTCGGGGGCTACGCGCACCTCGCCACGCTGGTGAAGCGGCTGCGCGCCGCGCGTCCGCACGCGCTCCTCCTCGACGGCGGGGATAGCTGGCAGGGCTCGGCAAGCGCGCTCTGGACCCGCGGCGCCGACATGATCGGGGCGCAGAAGCGCCTCGGGGTGGATTACATGACGGCGCATTGGGAGTTCACCTACGGCGCGGAACGCGTGCTGGAAGCCGTGAAGAGCGAACTTGGGCCCATCGAGTTTTTGGCCCAGAACGTGCGCACCCTCGACTTCGAGGAGCCGGTGTTCAAGGCGTTCGCGCTGCGTCCGGTCAACGCAGTGCCGGTGGCGATCATCGGGCAGGCGTTTCCCTATACGCCCATCGCGAACCCGCGCTACATGGTGCCCGACTGGACCTTCGGCATCCAGGATGCCCGCCTGCAGAAGATCGTCGACGAAACGCGCGCGCAGGGCGCAAAAGCGGTGGTGCTGCTTTCCCACAACGGCCTGGACGTGGATCTCAAGCTGGCGTCGCGTGTGCGCGGCATCGACGCCATCCTCGGCGGCCACACCCACGACGCCGTGCCCGCGCCCACCCGGATCGGAAAGACGCTGGTGACCAACGCGGGGTCGAACGGAAAATTCCTGGGCGTGCTCGACCTCGAGGTCGGCACTTCGGGCGTGAGCGCCCAGCGCTATCGCCTGCTCCCGGTATTCGCGAACCTGCTCCCCGCGGATCCCGAGATGGCGGCCTACATTTCCGCGGTCCGGAAGCCCTACGAGGAAAAGCTCGCCGAAAAGCTCGCCGTCACGGAAGCGCTGCTCTACCGGCGCGGCACCTTCAACGGCAGCTTCGACGAAGTGATTCTCGAGGCGCTCGCCGCCGAGAAGAACGCCGAGATCGCGTTCTCTCCCGGGTTCCGCTGGGGCACCACGCTGCTGCCCGGCGAGCCGATCACGCTGGAAGCGCTGCTGGAGCAGACCGCCGTCACGTATCCCTATACGACGCTGAACGAGCTCACCGGGGCCCAGATCAAAGCCATATTGGAGGACGTGGCCGATAATGTTTTTCATGCCGACCCCTACCTGCGCCAGGGCGGCGACATGGCCCGGGTGGGAGGCATGACCTACACCATCGCGCCGGGGGCGAAAATCGGCGCCCGAATCTCGGAGATGAGAATGCGTGGCGTTCCGATGCAGGCCGGCAAGCGCTACAAGGTGGCGGGCTGGGCGCCGGTGGCCGAGGGCGCCGCAGGCGAGCCGGTCTGGGACGTCGTGGCACGCTACCTGCGCTCGAAGCGCATTGTTGCGGCGCGCCGTGTGAACCAGCCGAAGGTCCTGGGCGTTAAGGAATAATCCAGGGATCTCGCCGCCATGAAGCTCGCCGTCATCGTTGCGCTCGTCCTCGCCGCCGCTGCCGGCGGCGGCTGGTACTGGTACCAGTCGCGCGCCGACGGCGGCGAAGTGCGCTACCGCGTGGCGAAGGTCGAGCGCGGGCCGATGGCGGCGGTCGTCGCGGCGAGCGGCACGCTGAATGCGGTGACCACGGTGCAGGTCGGGTCCCAGATCTCCGGACAGGTCAAGGACATCTACGCCGACTTCAACACGCCCGTGAAAAAGGGCCAGGTGATCGCGCGCATCGACCCGGCTACCTTCGAGCTGCGGGTGAACCAGACCCGCGCCGATCTCGACGCGGCCGAGAGCGCGGTGGCGGTGGCGCGTTCCGGCCTCGCGGCGCAGCAGGCGGAGTTCGGCCGGATGAAGATCATGCTCGCCGACGCCGAGCGCGACCTGGCGCGCAAGAAGATGCTGGTCGACAAGAAGTTCATCTCGCCGGCGGAGCTCGACAAGGCCAACGTGGTGCTCGACAGCACGCGCGAACAGATGAAGGCGGTGCAGGCGCAGATCGAGGTGAGTCAGGCGCAGGTGCAGAGCGCCATCGCAGCGGTCAAGCAGCGCGATTCGCTGCTGCGGCAGGCGCAGGTGGATCTGGAGCGCACCATCATCCGGGCGCCGGTGGACGGCACGGTGATCCTGCGCAACGTCGACGCCGGCCAGACGGTCGCCGCGAGCCTGCAGGCGCCGGTGCTCTTCACCATCGCGCAGGACCTGCGCGACATGCAGGTCGAGGCGGCGATCGACGAGGCCGACGTGGGCCGCCTGCGCGTCGGGCTCCCCGCCACCTTCGCCGTCGACGCCTTCCCGCGGCGCAACTTCAACGGCGAGATCCGGCAGATCCGCAAATCGCCGCAAAACGTGCAGAACGTGGTGAGCTACACGGTGGTCATCTCGGCCCAGAACCCCGACCTGGCGCTGCTCCCCGGGATGACCGCGAACGTGCGGATCGTGGTCGAGAACCGCGACAGCGCGCTTAAGCTGCCGAACGCCGCATTGCGCTGGCGCCCGGCGGGCGCGGCCGACGTACGCGTGCCCGCGGATGCGCCTACGCAGCAGGCGGGCGGCCAGGCCGTGCAGCAGTTCCGCGCCCGCATCGTGGAGGAGCTCAAGCCGAGCGACGCGCAGAAAGCCCGCCTGGAGGAGATTTTCTCGGACGCGCGCCAGAAATTCGCGCGCGTGCGCGACGTGCCGGGCGAAGGCGAGCGCCGGCGCCAGGCCGAGCGCATCCGCGCGGAGACCAACAGCCGCATCGCAGAAATCCTGACCCCCGAGCAGCGTCCCGCCTGGGAACGGCTGCTCGCCGAATCCGGCGCCCGAGGCCAGGCAGCCACCGGACGCGTGTACGTGCTCGAGGCGGGCGAGCCCAAGCCGCGCGAGGTGCGCCTCGGGCTCACCGACGGTGCGACCACCGAGGTCGTCGGCGGCGAAGTCGCCGAGGGCACCGAAGTCGTCATCGGCACCGCCGACGCGCGCGGCGCGGGCTCGCAGCCCGCGGGCGGCGGTCTGCCGCGCCCGCGCTTCTTCTGATGCTGATCGAGACCCGCAGCCTGGTGAAGCTCTACCGCATGGGCGACACCGAGGTGCGGGCGCTCGACGGCGTCAGCGTGGGCATCGGCAAGGGCGAATTCGTGGCGGTCATGGGCCCTTCGGGCTCGGGCAAATCCACCTTCATGAACCTGGTCGGCTGCCTCGACCGCCCCACCAGCGGCGAATACCGCCTCGACGCCAAGATGGTCTCGGAGATGGATTCGAGCCAGCTCGCCGCGGTGCGCAACCGGCACATCGGTTTCGTGTTCCAGAACTTCAACCTGCTGCCGCGCACGCAGGCCGTCGAGAACGTCGAGCTGCCGCTTCTCTACGCCGGAGTATCGAAGAAGCTGAGACAAGAAAGAGCAATGAAGATGCTGGAGCGCGTCGGACTCGCCGCGCGCTCGCACCATCATCCGGCGCAGCTCTCGGGCGGGCAGCAGCAGCGCGTGGCGATCGCGCGGGCGCTGGTCACCGAGCCGCTCATCATCCTGGCCGACGAGCCGACCGGCGCGCTCGACTCGCACACCAGCGTCGAGATCATGGCCCTCTTCCAGGAGCTGAACCGCCAGGGGATGACGGTGGTGCTCGTGACGCACGAGCCCGACGTGGCCCGCTACGCGCGGCGGCTGCTCCGCTTCCGCGACGGGCACCTGGTGTCCGACGAGACGCAGCGCCCGGTGGCGGCGGCGGTGGCGGCATGAGCCTGCTGCAGCTTCTCCGCGTCGCGCTGCGCGCGCTCGCGATCAACAAGCTGCGCAGCGCGCTCACCATGCTCGGCATCGTCATCGGCGTGGGCGCCGTGATCGTCATGATCGCGGTCGGCGCGGGCGCGCAGCGGCGGGTCGAGGAGCAGATCCGCGCGCTCGGCTCGAACCTGCTCCTCGTCATGCCCGGCGCCACCACCGCCGGCGGCGTGCGCATGGGCTTCGGCTCGAGCTCCACGCTCACCGAGGACGACGTGATCGCGATCAACCGCGATATCCCCGAGGCGCTGGCGGCGCCGGCGCTGCGCGGGAATGCCCAGGTGATCTGGGGCAACGCCAACTGGTCGACCGCGATCTACGGCATCACCGCCGACTACCTCGACGTGCGCCAGTGGGCGCTCGCCTCGGGCCGCGTGTTCGAGCCGGCCGAGGCCGCGTCCGCGGCCAAGGTCTGCCTGATCGGCTCGACCGTGGCGAAGCAGCTCTTCGGCTCGGCCGACCCGGTCGACCAGACCATCCGCATCAAGCGCGTTCCCTTCACCGTGATCGGGCTGCTCGAGACCAAGGGCCAGAGCCTGATGGGGACCGACCAGGACGACGTCATCCTGATGCCGCTCTCGACCGCGCGCACTCGCGTGGTCGGCTCGGCCAACGCGGCGAAGAACCGCTCGATCGGCACGATCTGGGTCAAGGCTGCCGACGGCGTCGAGCCGGCGAGCGTCGAGATCCAGGTGCGCGCGCTGCTGCGCCAGCGACACCGCGTGCAGCCGGGCGCCGACGACGATTTCTCGCTGCGCAACCTGGCCGAAGTGATGGCGGCGCAGGAAGCCTCGAGCCGCGTGCTCGCCCTGCTCCTCGCCGCGGTGGCCTCGGTGTCGCTCCTCGTCGGCGGCATCGGCATCATGAACATCATGCTGGTGTCGGTCACCGAGCGCACCCGTGAGATCGGCCTGCGCATGGCGGTGGGGGCCCGCACCCGCGACATCCTCGGCCAGTTCCTGGTCGAGGCGGTGACGCTCTCGCTCATCGGCGGGCTGGTGGGCGTGACGCTGGGCATCGGCGCGGCGATGGCGATCGCCTCCTTCGCCGGCTGGCACATCTCGATCTCGCCCGAGGCCGTGGCGCTCGCCGTCGCCTTCGCCTTCGTAATCGGCGTGTTCTTCGGCTTCTACCCCGCCCGCAAGGCGGCGCGTCTCAACCCGGTCGAGGCCCTGCGTTTCGAATAAGGCCGACTCAGAAGCCGTCGACCGGGGCGAATCCCACGATGCCGCCCTCGCGATCCAGCAGGGCGATCCACCCATCGAGGTTCTTCTGGCCGGTGAGCGGAAGGTAGAACAGCTCCGCCACCGGCGATCCGGCCTTGGCTGCGGCGGCGTCGATGGCCGCCTGCCCTTCGCCGGGGCGCGCGGCGCGCAGCTCGGACAGCTTCTTCATCCGCTTCCGGATCTGCGGACGGCTCTTGTCGTAGGCCTGCCACCACCCCGGACGGGCGCTGGGCTCCACGCCCTTCAAGGACAGCATGACGCTGCCGAACGTTTCGCCGTCCTTGGGGTCCCGCGTGCCGACCAGGACCGGGCCGCTCCAGGACAGCTTGCGGAACTCCGGCGGGGCCTCGCCGAGTTGCGCGGGGTCAACCTGGACGGCGGCCACCGCCACCAGGCGGTCCACCTCGAAGGCGACGACGACGGGCCGCGCCTCGCTGATCACATGGACGCCGTAGGTTAGCGCTGCGAGCTGCACGATCGCGATCAGGGACAGGTCCAGGGCCAGCTTGCGCCGCGACTTCAGGGGGTTGAACAGCACCATCGTCAGCAGCGGGCCGCACACCACATCGACGCTCACCAGCACCATGAACAGGTACTGGCCGCCGGCGACGTCGCGATAGGGATAGGGGAACCACTGGCCGAAGACGATCGCAGCCGTCGTCAGGCCGACCAGGGCGCTGAGTCCCAGGTGGATGCGTGCCGCACGCGAGGCGGCACGCATCCGGGTGGGCGGGGTCAGGGAAGACATGGGAGGGAACAGGGCAGCCATGCAGTGTCCTCATGGATTCCGATAACCGCAATGAAAAAAGGATTCCCTTGCGGGAATCCTCTTTTCGTCGCGCCTGGAGAATGCGTTCACACTCTCCAGGGTCCGATCAGGCCATTAGCGGCACTGGGCGGGCGCGTACTTGGCCAGCACGGTACCGGCGGTCGCAATGGGCGTGATGCCGCGGGCCTTGGCGGTGTCGTTGGTCAACGAGGAGCAGCCCCAGTCCAGCACGCCGGTGAGGCCGCCGTTCACGGCGGTGTAGGCGTCTGTACCAGCGCCGGCAGCACCGGAACGGATCCACGGCGTCAGCGTGATGGTGTCGGAACCCTTGGCCACACCGACGTTGAGGGCGTTGTACGTGATCACCAGCACGGGGTTGGCAGTCGAGGGCAGGCCGGCACCGGGATCGTTGGTGAACAGGATCGAGTCCACGAACTTGGAGTTCGCGCCCGTGTTGTTCGCCTGGGTGTTCCAGGCGTGGACCACGTTACCCATTTCGAGCAGCGAGGACACACCTTCCGCAGCCATCGCCGTCTTGGCCGGCTCGACCAGGCCCAGGCCTTCCGTGATGCGCGTACGAACCATGTAGTCCTGATACGCCGGCAGCGCGACGGCCGCCAGAATACCGATGATCGCGACCACGATCATCAGTTCGATCAGCGTGAAACCCTTCTGAAGCGTTTTCATGTCAGTACTCCCCTGTGCAGTTAGACACACTCGGTCTTCACTTCGACCTGCAGTCATTTGAGCAACGTCTGTGCCAGTCGACGATGAAGCAATGCACGCGCTCGCGTGGAAAAAGCGTGGAAGAGTTCACGCTCTCGCGCGTCGGGGAGGCTCCGACTGACGCGAATTGTCCGGACTGACAAATCCGGTCTGCGTCACCGCTCCCGCGTCCGAAAAACGTGCAATAAGTCAGAGCCGGCTGGCGAGGTGCGCCCAGAGGAAATCCGCGAGACCGCTTCCCCGCCCAACGGCCGGGCCGAACTCGCGCCACAGCGCCTGGGCGCGTTGCACATCGCCTTCGGCCACATTGCCGACGACCGCTACGGCCAGGAGGTAATCCCTGCGCGCAGGCGCTGCCGAGCGATCGCTCTGCAGCAACGCCGCCGCGACCTGAGCCGCCTCGCCTGCCCGGCGCGCGGCGAGCGCCTTGTAGAGCGAGAGCCACTTCCGCTCTGGCTCCCCGAGCGCCTTGCCGCAGGACGAATCGCCGATCCGTGTCCAGAGCGGTGCGGCTTCTTCCGGCGTCAGGAAAGGCAGCATGGCGTTCATGACAACCGAAAGCTGGTCAGCCGACACGGCCCGGCGCGGCGCCGAGCACTCGACAAGAGAGAGCCGCACGAGCTCGAAATCGCTGCGCACCAGCACCGGCACGGAGGCAAGCGCCTCGACTTCCCCGCCGAGCAGATAGCGCTTCGCTTCCAGTGCGCTGCGTGTCGCCTCCGATCGCCTCAGCCAGGGGCGAGGCGGAACCTGTTCCGCCGTGCGCCGCTGGTTTTCGCCAAGGAGCTCCAAGGCGGGTATCGGCGACATCGCGAGCTCTGAGACCGCCAGAGCGTTCTCCTGCATGAACCGGGCACGCGCCGCGCGGGTCTCGAGGACGGGAAAGTACTCGGAATTGGCTGCAATTCGGTATTGTTCAAAATACGGCTGCAACAACGCCTTGCCACCGACCCGGTGCAGGTCGAAGTCCGCGGCGGTCCGGATCCGAATGCGCTCGAGCTCCTTGGCCAGAGCCGGCTCCGAGAACACAGCTTGGGACGGACGCGGCAGAGGCCGGCCGTCGCGCGCGACGATGATGATGTCGGTGTCGTTCGGCGTGTAAACGGCGTAATCGGAAAACTCCTTGCCGAGGGCCTTGAAGACCGACGCGACGAGTGTGGGATTGATCTCGTAGAGCTGCATCCACTGGACGAAGACGCCGTCGGAGTTGAGATGACGCTTGATCCTGCGGTAGAACTCCTCGGTGAAAAGCCCGGCGACCCCGCTGACCCAGGGGTTGGAAGGCTCGGAAACGATGATGTCGTAACGCTTGTTGTGCACCGAGAAGAAGCTCTTCGCGTCTTCGATGTGGATGCGGCTGCGCGGATCGTCGTAGACCCTGCTGTTGCGCGGCCTGAAGCCGCGCGCCGCCTCCACCATCGCGGGTTCGATCTCGATCGTATCGACCTCGCGCAGCGAGCCGGAGGCGAGCATGACGTGGCTCGTCAGTCCCGAGCCGAAGCCGATGTTGGCGGCGCTGCGCGGCTGCGGATGGATGGCGAGCGGCAGGGCAGCGGTCAGGATCATCGTCGGTTCGTCCACCATCGGATCGCCGTGCGGGTCGTAATTGATGGACGCATCCGGTTTGCCGTTGGTCGCGATTGAAATCCGGTCCCCCGCCTTGACCAGGGCTACCGTGGCAGTCTTGCCGTCGGCGTGATAGAGCAATTCCCGGCTTGCGCGGTCGAAGAGCATGCCGTGACGGTAGACACCGGAGGCCATCTTGAGTGAGTCGAGCTCGATCCAGGCGAGCGTCGCCGCGAGCGCCGCCGCTCCGCCGACGGTGGCGAAGCGCGTGATCATGGCGCCCTTGGCGATCCACCACAGAAGAACCAGCCCGAGGGCGATATCGATCGCAGCGCCCAGGGAGATGAGGCCTTTCAGCCCGAGCACGGGCATGCCGAAATGGACCGCGAGGAACACGCCCGCGATCGACCCGACCATGTTCGCGGCGTAGACCGAGCCGATGGCCCTCTCGCCTGCGCGGCGCTCGAGCAGCGCGTGCGTGATCAGCGGCAGCGTCATCCCGGCGCAGAAAGCCGCGGGAAACATGACGAGCAACGCAATCAGGTGGCTGCCAAAGTTGAATGCCGCGTAGCCGCGTTCGCTGTGCGCCACGGTGTCGAGCAGCACTTGCATCAGCTCGAAGCTGCGTCCGTAGACGACGAGCGTGGCGAGCGCGAGGATGCCCATGACGACCTGCACCACGCCCAGAACGCGTTCCGGCGCTGCGCCCCCGCGCTCGATCCGCCGCTTGATCCACCTGCTGCCGAAAGCGAGTCCCAGGATGAAGGCGCTCAGCATCAGCTCAAATGCGTGCGTCGAGCTGCCGAGCACCATGGAGAGCATCCTAATCCACCCGATCTCGTACATGAACGAGGCGGTACCGGTGAGAAGCGCCACCGCCAGCATCAGCCGGTAGCCCGGCACGTTCCTGGGCGAAACCGCGGCGCTCGCCCGGGAGGCGGGCGGCGCGGGAGGCATCGACCTTGCGAGAAGCCACACGATGGCGGCGAGGAGAAGGTTGATCAAGCCGGCGGTCAGGATGGTTCCCGGCAGGCCGACCCAAGCGATCAGCAGGAAGGCGCTCGTCAGCACGCCGGCCGCCGCGCCGAGGCTGTTGGTGAAGTAAAGCATGGCGATGTTGCCGCCGGAGTTTTCCGGATAGGCGCGTATCACCCCCGCCGTCATGAGCGGGAACGTCATCCCCAGGAGGATCGACTGCGGCAGGATGAAGAGCGCTCCGAGCCCCCATTTGAATGCGCTCACCGCGACCGGTCCGCCAAGCGACGGCATCACTGTGTGGTACGCGTAGTCCGTGAGCCCGACGAACGCCGGATGGAACACCAGCGCAGCCAAGCCTATGACCGCCTCCACGGCGGCGTAACCGAGCAGCAGCCGGCGCCAGCGGCCCGAATAGCGGCCGCAGATCCAGGAGCCGATCGCCATGCCGCCCATGAAGATGGCGAGGACCAGTGTCTGGGCATAGGCCGCATGCCCGAGGAAGAGCTTCAGGTAGTGGCTCCAGATGGACTCGTAGATGAGTCCCGCAAAGCCCGAGACGGTGAATAAGACGAAGAACCAGCTACGAGGGACGTTTATCGTTATTCTGTTCATATTGTTGTCCTTGTCCTCTGGAGCGTAACACAGCAGGACGACAGCCGACCCCTCGGCAACACGCCGGCCTAGGGGCTGTATCCCGGAATCTTCGACTCGTCGACCGCATCGATCTGGTCGGGATCGAGGAACATTTCCGCATACCGCTGGTAGACCTTCCGGCGCACGAAAATGTCGAATAAGTCCGGATCGATGTGGCCGTTCTGCTTGAACTTGCCGAGGATCTCGAGCGACTCGGAGAGCGTCTTGCCCTGCTTGTAGGGGCGGTCCTTCGCGGTGAGCGCCTCGAAGATGTCGGCGATGCCCATGCAGCGCGCCTGCACCGACATCTGCTCGCGCTTCAGCCCCTTGGGATAGCCCTTGCCGTCCATGCGCTCGTGATGGCCGCCGGCGTACTCGGGCACGTTGACGAGGTGGCTCGGCCAGGGCAGCGCCTCGAGCATGCGGATCGTCGCCACGATGTGGTGGTTGATGATCTTGCGCTCTTCCTCGGTGAGCGTGCCCGAGCGGATGGTGAGGTTCTTCACCTCGTCGTCGGTGAGGAAGCTCACCTCGTGGCCCTGCATGTCGCGAAAGCGGTACTTCGCGATGCGGCGCACGCGCTCCATGTCCTCCTCGCGCATGCGCTCGGTGCCGACGTTGCAGGCGTGCAGGAACTTGCGGTCCTCCTCGAGCTGGCGCAGCTTGCGGCGCAGCTCCCGCTCGTCGAGGCCGCCTTTCAGCGCCTCGATCTCGACGTCGCGCTTGAGCACCTCGAAGCGCGTGTCGACGAGGTGGATGCGGTCGAAGATGGTCTCGAGCTTGGTCGCCTTGTCGACGATGTGGACCGGGGTGGTGACCTTGCCGCAGTCGTGCAGCAGGCCCGCGATCTTCAGCTCGTAGCGGTCCTTGTCGGTCATGTGGAAGTCCTTGAGCGGGCCTTCCGTGGTGTCGTTGACCGCCTCGGCGAGCAGCATGGTGAGCTGCGGCACGCGCTGGCAGTGGCCGCCGGTGTAGGGCGACTTCTCGTCGATCGCGTTGTTGATCAGGTTGATGAACGACTCGAACAGCTGCTCGAGCTGGTTGATCAACATCCGGTTGGTGAGCGCGACCGCGGCCTGGGAGGCGAGCGACTCGGCCAGGCGCTGGTCGGAGGCCGAGAACGGCACGATCTCGCCGGTCTCCGGATCCATGGCGTTGATGAGCTGCAGCACGCCGATGATCTCGCGCTCGTAGTTGCGCATCGGCACGCTCAGGAACGATTTCGACCGGTAGCCGGTCTTCTGGTCGAAGGCGCGCGTGCCGCTGAAGTCGAAGCCTTCCGCCGAGTAGGCGTCGGCGATGTTCACCGTCTTGCCGGTGAGCGCCGAGTAGGCCGCGACCATGCCGTGGTTCGGCCTGCCGTCCTTGTAGAGCTGGATCGGGTAGAACGGCACCGGGTTGCCGGTGGTGCCCCCGAGGTAGTACTTGAGCGACGAGGTGCGCACGATCTCGAAGCGCAAGGTCTTGTCGTCGCTCAGGCGATAGAGCGTGCCGCCGTCCGCGCGGGTGATGGTCTTGGCCGCGGTGAGGATGGTCTCGAGCAGGCGGTGGATGTCGCGCTCCGCCGAGAGCGAGGCGCCGATCGCGTTCAGCTGCTCCAGGCGCTGGCCCAGGTCGTCCGCGCCGGTGGGCGCGGACCCGCCGGCAAATCGCAGGCCCTGGGTGGTATCGAGCATCTTACTTAATGCAGACCGAGCGCACTTCCTTGATGTGGGTGAGGCCCGCCAGGCACTTCTCCATCCCGTCCTGCTTCAGCGTGCGCATGCCGTCCTCGAGGCACTGGGCGAGGATGTCGGCGACGCGGGCATGCTCCTGGATCAGCTTCTTCAGTTTGTCGTTGGCGATGAGCAGCTCGTGCAGGCCCATGCGGCCCTTGAGCCCGCTGCCGCCGCACTTGTCGCAGCCGGCCGGCTTGTAGAAAGTGAGCTGGCCCCTGTCGTTGCCGTACACCCTCACCCACTCCTTGTAGACCGCCTCCATCGCGCCCTTCGGATCGGCTTTGAAGCGCGCGGTGCTCATGAGCTCCTCGCAGTACTCGCGCAGGAACGAGGTCAGCTCGGCGGGCTCGGGCGTGTAGGCCTGCTTGCAGCTGCACAGGCGCCGCGCCAGGCGCTGCGCCAGGATGCCGAGCAGCGCGTCGGAGAAGTTGAACGGGTCCATGCCCATGTCGAGCAGGCGGATGATCGATTCCGGCGCCGAGTTGGTGTGCAGCGTGGCGAACACCAGGTGGCCGGTAAGCGAAGCCTCGATGCCCGTGGAGGTGGTCTCCTTGTCGCGCATCTCGCCGACCATGATGATGTCCGGGTCGGCACGCAGGAACGACTTCATGACCGTCGCGAAATCGAGGCCCGCCTTGCGGTTCACCTGCACCTGCCGCAGGCCCTTCTGCGTGATCTCGACCGGATCCTCCGCGGTCCAGATCTTGGTATCGGGGGTGTTCAGGGACTTGAGCACCGAGTGGAGCGTGGTGGTCTTGCCCGAGCCGGTGGGCCCGCAAACGAAGAACAGGCCGTAAGGCTTCGACACCGTGTGCTGCAGCTGGTCGAGGTTGCGCGGCGAGAAGCCCATCTTTTCGAGCGGGATCGGCTCGCCCGCGGCGAGAATCCGCATCACGATGTCCTCGACGCCGCCGGCCGTGGGGATGGTGGCCACGCGCAGCTCGATGTCGAGCGGGCCGAATTTCTTGAACTTGATCTTGCCGTCCTGGGGCTTGCGCTTCTCCGAGATGTCCAGGTCGCACA
>Ga0075418_10002361_pt1 | contig 21581 bp, 25 predicted proteins | sample SoiMetdeltSBSDD2_FD_81776 | JGI IMG/M metagenome (GOLD analysis project Ga0075418, IMG submission 81776) | Bulk soil microbial communities from a Populus tree surrounding site in Tennessee, USA - Soil MetaG P. deltoides SBSDD2 | ecosystem: Environmental > Terrestrial > Soil > Tree plantation...
GCGGCCCTTCGCGGTTGATTCCTGAGATTCCAGAGACTCAAGCCGCGCAGTCGGTGCAGATCATCACGCCGTTCTTCTCGCTGGCCAGCCGGCTGCGGTGATGGACCAGAAAGCAACTTGAGCACGTGAACTCGTCGGCCTGCTTCGGGATCACCCGCACAGACAGTTCCTCGCCGGACAGGTCGGCGCCGGGCAGTTCGAAGGACTCGGCAGACTCCGATTCATCGACGTCAACGACCGCCGACTGGGCTTCGTTACGCCGCGCCTTGAGCTCCTCGAGCGAATCCTCGGAAACGTCATCAGTCTCTGTGCGCCGTGGGGCGTCGTAATCCGTAGCCATTCCTCTTGTCCCCTCCGTAAAACCTTGCAGCAGAGCTTTGTACCAGCGTCGAACGCATTCCCCAAACGTTTCGTGCCCGTATTGACACGCGTTCCACTGTGATTTACGTCACAGTGTAGGTCCCACCGCAGGAAGGGCCCAGCGTCATTGGCCTTAGAGTGCACTCGTGGTCGCGCAAATCACAGAAGGCACCGCGTTCGACAAGCGGGGTCGGCCCTTTCGCCGGCGCAACTTCCTGCCCGGGATCCTGCTGTTCGTCGCCCTCGCGGTGGTGACGCTGTTGGTGTGGGTGATGGCCCTGAGTCAACCTGCCGACATCCACGAGGCCACCGTGTGCAACGCGCCGCCACCTCCGGCCGATCCGAGCGCCCCGGCTGCGCAGCTCGGTGAGCAGGTGACCCGCGCCGACATGACCGACGTCACCCCGGCCAAGCTCGCCGACGCAAAGATCCGGGTCCTCAACGCCAGCGGCCAGGGCGGGCAGGCCGCCGAGGTGGCCGGTGAACTGCGAGACCTCGGGTTCGCCGAGCCGGCCGCGGCCAACGACACGATGTACGTCAACTCCCGGCTGGAATGCCAGGGTCAGATCCGGTTCGGTCCGTCCGGGCGCGCCGCCGCGGCGGCGGTGTGGCTGGTCGCGCCATGCACCGAGCTGTTTCAGGACCAGCGCGCCGACGACACCGTCGACCTCGCCATCGGTACGGAGTTCACCGAGTTGACACATAGCGACGACATCGACGCGGTGCTGGCCAGTTTGCGCCCCGACGCCACCCAGCCCGCCGATCCGACGCTGCTCAAGAAGATCCACACCGCCGGCTGCTAGGCCTGAATTGCGTTGGGGCAACCGGCATTCGGGGCTACAACGCACCCGAACTGCGCAACGCGCCGGCTAGTGCGTCGGCGATGCCCGGCGCGGCCGCCACGATGAATCCTGGTTCCCTGTCGACAGGCGGCAGCCGCAGGATCGCGCCCGCCTCGGCGGCAATCAACGCACCGGCCGCGCAGTCCCAGACGTGTACGCCGTCCTCGTAGTAGGCGTCGAGCCGCCCAGCGGCCACCATGCACAGATCGAGCGCGGCCGAGCCGATCCGGCGCACATCGCGCACCACGGGAAGCATCCTTGCGAGGATCTCGGCCTGCCGTGCCCGTTGCTCGGGCGCATAGGCAAAGCCGGTGCCCACCAACGACATTGACAGGTCGGCGGCCGCACTGGAGCCGAGTGGTGTTACGGCGCCGTCCCGCTTCACGCGAGCGCCATCACCCAGTGCGGCGGAGTACACCGCTGCGGCGGGCACGTCTGCCACCGCTCCGGCGACTGACACACCGCCGCGCTGAACCGCCACCGACACCGCGTATGCCTCGATCCCGTAGACGAAGTTGACCGTGCCGTCGATCGGGTCGAGCACCCACGTCAGGCCCTCGCGGCCGCCGGTCGACCCGCCTTCCTCCTCGCCGAGGATGTGTTCACCCGGCCGCAGTTCGGCCAGCCGGTCGCGCAACAGCCGCTCGGTTTCGGTGTCGACGACGGTGACGGGATCGGTCGGTGTGCTCTTTGCCCGCACCGGTGGGGCGGCGCCTGGTTGGGGATTCCCGAAAACCTCGACGCGGCGGCGCCGGACGAACTCGGCGGCCTCCGTCGCCAACCCCTCCGCGACCGAGCGCAACAGGACGGGATCGTCGTCGTTTTCCGCCACGGGTCTATCGCAGCACAGATGGCGCTATGCAGTTGCGCGACAGCCACGCGTGAGATTTCCCGAGCTACTAACGTGGGGCGCGTCGCACCTGCCGGCCTCTGTGAGGAGCGCTCATGACCGCCACCGATTCACCCGCCGCCGACCCCGCCACCAACGGTGGCCCGCAACGCCGCGGATTCGGCATCGACGTCGGCGGAAGCGGCGTCAAGGGCGGCATCGTCGACCTGGACACCGGGCATCTGATCGGCGAGCGCTTCAAGCTCGAGACCCCGCAACCCGCCACTCCCGACGCCGTCGCGAAGACCGTCGCGGCCGTCGTCAAGGAATTCGGCTGGACCGACAGACTCGGCGTCACCTACCCCGGCGTGGTGACCAACGGGATCGTTCAGACGGCGGCCAACGTCGACAAGGGATGGATCGGCGTCAATGCCCGCGACGTCATCGGCGCTGCGCTGGGCGGCCAGCCCGTGACCGTGCTCAACGACGCCGACGCCGCCGGACTGGCCGAGGAGAAGTTCGGCGCCGGTAGGGACAACACCGGGGTCATCGTGCTGTTGACGTTTGGTACCGGCATCGGCTCGGCGGTGATTCACAACGGGGTCTTGCTGCCCAACACCGAGTTCGGCCACCTGGAGGTCGGCGGTAAAGAGGCCGAACACCGGGCGGCGTCGTCCATCAAGGAGAAAAAGGGCTGGAGCTACGAGCGCTGGACGCAAGAGGTCACCAGGGTGCTGGTGGCGGTCGAGAACGCGATCTGGCCGGATCTGTTCATTGCGGGCGGCGGAATCAGCCGCAAAGCGGATAAATGGATTCCGCTGCTGAAGAACCGCACGCCGGTGGTGGCCGCAGCGCTGCAAAACACGGCAGGCATCGTCGGCGCGGCGATGGCCGCCGAGGTCGATGTCACGGCTACTGCCAAGTAGCCAACGCGGCCGCGCGTCAAATTTGCCGCTGAACACGGCGGTACCTCACACTGTCGTTACAATGGTCGACGGCGGCCGCATCCCGGAGAGCGGCGAGATCAACCGCCAATATTCGACATAGCCGACGCTTTTCGATGGGGCACGACCGTGCCCGTCGGAATTTGCAAGATCGAAAGGGTGTACGTGGCAGCGACAAAGGCACGCCCGGCAACCGATGAGCCGGTGAAGCGCACCGCTACCAAGACCCCCGCCAAGAAGACCGCGGCGAGCCGCGCATCAGGTAGCGCGGCGGCAAAGTCAGCCAATGGTTCGGCGCCCGCGAAGCGGGCCACCAAGACGACGGCGGCGAGCCGCGAATCAGGCAGCGCGGCCAAGCCCGCGAAGGCCACCGCGGCCAAGGCCGCGAAGGCCGCCCCGGCCAAGTCGCGGCCGTCGACGCGGGGCGCGAAGGCAAAGGCCGACACGCCGGCACCCCGCGGTCGCGCGAAGAAGGCGACCGCGCCCGAAGCCGGCGTCGTCGACGAGGACATCACTGACGAGGTCGAGACGGACGACGATCTCGAGGCCGAGCCCGAGGTCCTCGACGAAGACGAGGCCGATCTCGACCTTGAGGACCTCGAGGTCGGCGACGACGACACCGCCGCGGAAGCTCCCGACGAGGAGGCGGAGGCCGATGCCGGGACCGAACCCGCGGCGAAGTCCGCCGAAGGCGTGCCCCCAGCCGAGGACGACGAGATCGCGGAACCATCCGAGAAGGACAAGGCTTCCGGCGACTTCGTTTGGGACGAAGAGGAATCCGAAGCGCTGCGGCAGGCCCGCAAGGACGCGGAGCTCACCGCGTCGGCGGACTCGGTGCGCGCCTACCTCAAGCAGATCGGCAAGGTCGCGCTGCTCAACGCGGAGGAAGAGGTCGAGCTGGCCAAGCGGATCGAGGCCGGCCTCTACGCCACGCAGCTGATGCTCGAATTGACCGAGAAGGGCGAGAAGCTGCCCGCCGCGCAACGTCGCGACATGTCGTGGATCTGCCGCGACGGCGACCGCGCCAAGAACCATCTGCTGGAGGCCAACCTCCGCCTGGTGGTGTCGCTGGCCAAGCGCTACACCGGCCGCGGCATGGCGTTCCTGGACCTCATCCAGGAGGGCAACCTCGGCCTGATCCGTGCGGTCGAAAAGTTCGACTACACAAAGGGTTACAAGTTCTCCACGTACGCGACCTGGTGGATCCGGCAGGCGATCACCCGCGCGATGGCCGACCAGGCCCGCACCATCCGCATCCCCGTGCACATGGTCGAGGTGATCAACAAGCTCGGCCGCATCCAGCGTGAGCTGCTGCAGGACCTGGGCCGCGAGCCGACGCCAGAAGAGCTGGCCAAGGAAATGGACATCACGCCGGAAAAGGTGCTGGAGATCCAGCAGTACGCGCGTGAACCGATCTCGCTGGACCAGACCATCGGCGACGAAGGCGATTCCCAGCTCGGCGATTTCATCGAAGACTCCGAGGCCGTGGTCGCGGTCGACGCGGTGAGCTTCACCCTGCTGCAGGATCAGCTGCAGTCGGTGCTGGAGACACTGTCGGAGCGCGAGGCCGGCGTGGTGCGGCTGCGGTTCGGCCTCACCGACGGCCAGCCCCGCACGCTCGACGAGATCGGCCAGGTCTACGGCGTCACCCGCGAGCGCATCCGCCAGATCGAGTCGAAGACGATGTCAAAGCTGCGCCACCCCAGTCGTTCTCAGGTGCTACGCGACTACCTCGACTAGCGAAGTTACCGCGGCTGGTTTCGGAGCACGCCACCAATTGGCAATGCGGATCGCGCATTAGCCCTAAGGTGCGGCTCATGCGGGTGTCCGATAACGCACTCAGAAAGCTCATCAAGGGAACGTTCCTCGCCACTCTCCTACTGGCTGCGATGGAGGGCGGCACGCCACTCCACGAAGCGACGTGGATTTTCGTGGGTGCGGTTTTGACCACGGTCGTCGACGCATACGCAACACACATGTCTGGTCGCCACGAGGGTGGTATGCCGGCATACTTCGGCAGCCTGTATCGCGGCGTCGTGGGCGATCTGCCGCGGGTTATTGGCTCTCTGCCGACCGTGCTGTTGCTCGTCTTCGCGTGGATGTTCCAATGGCACCACGATCTCCGGAACCCCGACGGCAGTGTGTCAGTCGGCTACGAAACCGTCGCGCTGAACGTCAACGTCGTGTTGTTGTTCATCTTCTCGATACTCGCCGCATACCGGAGCGGTGCATCGTGGCGCGGAACCGTTATCTTCGCATTGATGAACGCCGCCTTGGGCTGGATCATCGTCACGGTCGAGCTTGCGCTCGAGTAGTTTTCAGCTCGTTGCTGGCGTGCGCTAGCATCGGCCAGCGCCCGGCAGAATGCCTGTCGGGCACCGATATTCGAGTGCCCCGCGAAGGAGCGATTTGTGTCAACGGCAGAGAAACCACCGCGGATCCCGCCGCTGGCGCTGGTTCGCGCCATCAACGCCGTCCGGGCGGGCGCCCAGCGGGTGAGTCGTGCGCTGGCCCCCGGCGGACTCAACGTGATGGAGCTGCTCACCGGGGCGTGGACGGCGCAAACCATCTACGTGGCGGTCAAGCTGGGGATTCCCGACGAGCTCGCCGACGGCCCACTGCCCGCCGACGAGGTGGCCCGCCGGGTCGTCGCGGACCCCGATGCGGTCTACCGGCTGATGCGGGCGCTGGCGTCCCGGGGCGTGCTGCGTCACCGCACCGACGACACGTTCAAGCTGACGTCGATCGGCAAGGCGCTTCGCACTGGCACCCCGGGCTCAATGCGCGACATGGCATTGTTCCTTGGTCATCCGCTGCGCTGGGAGGACTGGGGCAACCTGCTGTACTCGGTTGAAACCGGAAAGCCGTCCGTGGAAAAGCTGCGCGGCATGCCGTTCTTCGAATACGTCGAGACCGACACCGATCTGGCCGAAGCGTTCAACAACGCGATGACAGCGGGCAGCGAGTTCTCCATCTACGCGGTGCTGGCCGCCTACGACTTCAGCGGTTATCGGAAGATCATCGACATCGGTGGCGGCCACGGCCGGCTGCTCTCGATGATCCTGGCGAGGGCCCCACACGCTCGCGGCGTGCTGTTCGACCTCCCCAACGTCGTGGACGGTGCAACGGAGGAGCTGACGAAAGCCGGTGTGGCAGAGCGGTGTGACGTGGTCGGCGGGTCGTTCTTCGACGCCGTTCCTGAGAACGGCGACGCCTACCTCATGAAGGCGATTCTGCACGACTGGAGCGATGAGGACGCGCTGAAGATCCTGAGCACGATCCGCGCCGCGATCGCACCCGGCGGCAAGCTGGTACTACTGGAAAGCGTTCTGCCGGAACGTTCTTCGTCGGACATCGGCCTGCTGATCGACCTCGAGATGCTTGTCGCCGTCGGCGGCAGGGAGCGTACGCACGCGGAGTGGGCGAATCTCTTGGGCCGGGCCGGGTTCCGGCTGAGCCGGGTCGTGCGCACGGCAACACCGGTGTCGATCGTCGAGGCTGTCCCGGCCTAGCGCTTCTTGTCGCGCACCTTGTACGTCGAGGGCCACGACTCGCGCGTCTCGTCGCCCACGAGTGGAACGCCCTTGCTGCCGATCCTGATGTCGTAGGGTTCCTTGCCCGCGCCGACCTCGCGGTTGGCGTGCTCGGTGGCCAGATAGATCAGTTGATCGATCTCGGCTTCGGCGAAGGCGACGAACGTGGTCTTGCGCACGATGTCCTCGGGCGGCGGCGTCATCTTCTCGGGCAGGACCCGCGAAGCAAGTGCCGCAAGGCCCAGCAACGAGAACGGGATGACCCAGTAGCAGACGAACGACAGTGGAGTCTTGGTGTCGAGGATCGTCGCCTCGCCATACACAATGGGCGGGATCGCCGAGGACACCGTCATACCGGCGAACGCGGCGACCCAGATCCAGGTCAACAGCGTGGTGATCCGTTGGAACAGTTCGCTCTCGACCACCTCTTTCGGCTGGTCGACTTCGGCGAACTCACGCACGAACGGTCTGCCGGCGAGCACACCGACAAACGCGACGAGGAAGATTCCGGCATTGCTCAGCGGCTGCATCCACCGCTCCATGAACGACTGGCTCAGCGTGAACGTCAGCACCGTCAGGATCAAAAACGTTGCCACGGCGCCGATTTCGAGGGTACGCCCCGGCGCTCCCCTGACTCGCCCGATCGCGAAAGACAGCACGGCGACCGCGAGCGCGACCAGTACCGCCGTCGTGAACGGAACATTGCCGACAAGCACCCAATAGACGATCCACGGCGCGAAGCCCAACAGAATGCCCACGAAGGGTCAGTCTAGGTTGTCAGTCAACGCCCGAACTGTAAACCTCTTGCATGGTCGATATCCGCGGCTAGTTTGAACGGATGGCGCAGCGCCGCACGGTGTCCTCGGGCTCGGAGTACGAGTCGGCCGTTGGCTATTCGCGTGCGGTCCGCACCGGCCCGTACATCGTCGTAGCCGGTACCACCGGACAGGGCCACGGTATCGCCGCACAGACACGAGAGGCCTTGCGCCGCATTGATGGTGCGCTCCATCAACTCGGCGCGTCGTTGTCCGACGTGGTGCGCACGCGGATCTATGTCACCGAAATCTCCCTGTGGCAGGAAGTCGGCGCGGTCCACGCCGAAGTGTTCGGCGAGATCCGTCCGGTCACCACCATGGTCGAGGTCTCGGCGCTCATCTCGCCCGACCTGCTGGTCGAGATCGAGGTCGACGCGTACCTCGACGCCTAGAGCGGCGCGAACCGTCCGCCCTCGTCAGGCCGGTACGGCGTGACGTTTATCACAGCTTCCAGGGGCAATGCTCCGTACAGGTGCGGGAACACCATGGCATCGGGATCGGTGGCGACCCCTGGTTCCCACCGGACGGGAGATGTCAGGCGTGCCGGGTCGATGTGCAACAGCACAAGATCAGTCCGGCCGGCGTAGAGCCGGTTGGCCGGCAGATGCACCTGTTCAGTCGTCGACAGATGGACGAAGCCGCATTCATCCAGCGAATCCGGGCGATGCTCGCCGCGGGCCTGCGCCGAGCGCCATTCGTCGTTGCTGCAGAGATGGACCAAGACGCTCGGGGCTGCATACATACCGCCAGCCTGCACTGCTCGCAAATCCACGCAAGCGTGAGACACGACACACCCGTAAACGGCCGGGGAACAAGGCCGGAACCGAAAACGTCTGAGACAGTGGATGTACGCGAAGCATTACGGAGGTCGCCATGAACGCAACGCTCACCAGTCCCGAACTGACGAGGGCTGACCGCTGCGATCGCTGTGGAGCCGCCGCGCGCGTACGCGCGAAGCTTCCGTCAGGCTCCGAGTTGCTGTTCTGCCAGCACCACGCCAACGAGCACGAGGCCAAGCTGGTCGAACTCGCCGCCGTTCTCGAAGTCAGCCCGCTGGAGCCGTAGCACCGAATAGGCAATGCTGGTCTGGTCATGGATGACCAGTCCCAGCCGATACCGGTGCCGCCGTCGCGTCACCACATCCGGCGTCTTGTTCGTCGGACGCTGTCGAAGAGTTGGGACGACTCGATCTTTTCGGAGTCCGCCCAGGCGGCGTTCTGGTGTGCACTCTCCCTGCCACCGCTGCTGCTGGGGATGCTGGGCAGCCTGGCGTATATCGCGCCGTTGTTCGGCCCGGACACACTGCCGACGATCCAGGAGCAGTTGATCAGCACGGCAGGCCGGTTCTTCTCCCCCAACGTCGTCAACGAGATCATCGCGCCGACGGTCCGGGACATCGTCAAGGGCGCCCGCGGCGAGGTGGTGTCGATCGGCTTCGTCATCTCGCTGTGGGCCGGCTCGTCAGCCATCTCGGCGTTCGTCGACTCGATCACCGAGGCCCATGGCCAGACACCGCTGCGTCACCCGGTGCGCCAGCGGTTTTACGCGCTCGGCCTGTATGTGGTGATGCTCGTAGGGGCGATCGTGACGGCGCCGTTCATCGCGCTGGGGCCGCGCAAGATCGCCGAGTATCTTCCGGATAGTTGGGACAGCGTGCTGGCCTACGGCTATTACCCGGTGCTGTTCGTGGGCCTGGTGGTGGCGATGAACGTCCTCTACCGGGTGTCGCTGCCCAAACCATTGCCGTCGCACCGTCTTCTGATCGGCTCGGTGCTGGCGACGGCGGTGTTCCTGATCGCCACGTACGGACTGCGGGTGTATTTGACGTGGATCACCAGGACCGGCTACACCTACGGCGCGTTGGCGACGCCGATCGCGTTCTTGTTGTTCGCGTTCTTCCTCGGCTTCGCGATCATGCTCGGCGCCGAGTTGAACGCCGCGATCCAAGAGGAATGGCCGGCGGCGGCGACCCATGCGAAGCGGTTCCGGTGGTGGCTGGAGGAAAAGGCAGAGTCACTCAACGGCAACGGTCCCGTGATCACGCAGCCGGCGGCTACCGCCGCCGATGGCGACGCTACTTCTTGAGCTTTTCGTAGATCCGCTTGCACTCGGGGCACACTGGGGAGCCCGGCTTGGCGGCCCGCGTCACCGGAAACACCTCGCCGCACAACGCGACGACGTGCGTACCCATGACAGCGCTTTCGGCGATCTTGTCCTTCTTCACATAGTGGAAGTACTTCGGGGTGTCGCTGTCGGTCCCGTCGTCGACGCGTTCGTCGGTGTCGGTGCGCTCGATCGTCTGGGTTCGCATGTGACCCATTTTGCCCGCTGGTAATCCGGCGCGTACAGCGGACGACGACTGTGGAACAGTGGAGATATGAAACACGGCCAAGAGCTGAGTTTCGACGACGAGGGCCGGCCCGTCCTGATCACTCGCGCAGCGGCACCCTATGAGGAGCAGCACCGCGAGCGGGTGCGCAAATACCTGACACTGATGTTCTGGCGCATCCCGGCGCTGATCCTCGCTGCGGTCGCGTACGGCATCTGGGAGAACGGGCTCATCTCGCTCGCGATCATTCTCGTATCAGTGCCCCTGCCGTGGATGGCCGTGCTGATCGCCAACGACCGCCCGCCGCGGCGCGCCGAGGAGCCTCGACGCTATGACTCACGCCGCCGGATACCGCTGTTTCCGACGGCCGAGCGGCCCGCTCTGGAGCGCGGCCCCCATTCGGCACCGCAACCGGACGGCGGCGCCTCGCCCGGCGATGTTCCCAGCTGAGGAACTTCTGGCTCTATTCTCAGCACATTCTCAGGTCGAGCGCGGATAACCGCAGATCAGAAGGTGTGAACCGGCCGACGCGCGGGAACTCTTAGCGGGTCGTGGGCGTTGTAGCTCATGACAGTTCGACCCGACCAGGAGGCCGTCATGGCAAATGCCACCACTACCCGCGTCGACCACGACCTGGACGCCCAGAGTCCGGCCGCGGACCTCGTACGCGTGTACTTGAACGGCATTGGCAAAACGGCCCTGCTCAACGCCGCCGACGAGGTCGAACTCGCAAAGCGCATTGAGGCAGGCCTTTACGCGCAGCATCTGCTGGAAACGCGGAAGCGCTTGGGCGAGAACCGCAAACGTGATCTTGCTGCGGTTGTCCGCGACGGTGAGGCGGCCCGGCGCCATCTGCTGGAGGCCAACCTTCGACTGGTGGTCTCGTTGGCGAAGCGCTACACGGGTCGCGGCATGCCGTTGCTGGACCTCATTCAGGAGGGCAACCTGGGTCTGATCCGCGCAATGGAGAAATTCGATTACAGCAAGGGATTCAAGTTCTCGACGTACGCCACCTGGTGGATCCGTCAGGCGATCACCCGCGGCATGGCCGACCAGAGCCGCACCATCCGGCTGCCCGTCCACCTCGTCGAGCAGGTGAACAAGCTGGCCCGGATCAAGCGTGAGATGCATCAGAACCTGGGCCGGGAGGCCACCGACGAGGAGCTGGCCGCCGAATCCGGCATTCCCGTGGAGAAGATCAACGACCTGCTCGAGCACAGCCGCGACCCGGTGAGCCTGGACATGCCGGTGGGTAGCGACGAGGAAGCCCCGCTGGGCGACTTCATCGAGGATGCCGAGGCGATGTCGGCCGAGAACGCGGTCATCTCCGAGCTGTTGCACACCGACATTCGCCACGTGCTGGCAACCCTCGACGAGCGCGAGCAGCAGGTCATCCGGCTGCGGTTCGGCCTCGACGACGGGCAGCCGCGCACCCTCGATCAGATCGGCAAGCTGTTCGGCTTGTCCCGCGAGCGTGTGCGCCAGATCGAGCGCGAGGTGATGGCCAAGCTGCGCAACGGCGAGCGCGCCGACCGGCTTCGGTCGTACGCCAGCTAGCTGAGCATCGACGACCCCGCCAGGAGTTTCCGGCGGGGTCGTTGCTGTGTGCGGCTCAGTTTTCCCAGCTTGACCGGTAGACTCTGGCGTGACGGAGGGTTGCCTAATGAACGATCTTGTCGATACCACCGAGATGTACCTGCGGACCATCTACGACCTCGAAGAAGAGGGCGTAGTGCCGCTGCGTGCCCGCATCGCCGAGCGCCTCGAGCAGAGTGGCCCCACCGTCAGCCAGACCGTGTCCCGAATGGAGCGCGACGGGCTGCTGCACGTCGCCGGAGACCGCCACCTGGAACTGACCGACAAGGGCCGCTCCCTTGCCATCTCCGTGATGCGCAAGCATCGCCTCGCCGAGCGGCTGCTTGTCGACGTGATCGGGCTGCCGTGGGAGGAAGTGCACGCCGAGGCATGCCGGTGGGAGCACGTGATGAGCGAGGATGTCGAGCGCAGGCTGGTGCAGGTGCTCAACAACCCCACCACATCCCCATTCGGCAATCCCATCCCAGGCCTGTCCGAGCTCGGCGTGGGCGACGATCTCGCCAGCGACCAGATCAACCTGGTGCGGCTCACCGAGCTGCCGTCCGGGATGCCCGTCGCGGTCGTCGTGCGACAACTCACCGAACACGTCCAGGGCGACGCCGAATTGATCGCGAAGCTCAAGGACGCCGGCGTGGTGCCCAACGCCAGGGTGACGGTCGAGGTCAACGACCACGGCGGCGTCATGATCGTGATCCCCGGCCACGAACAGGTCGAGCTGCCCCACCACATGGCGCACGCCGTCAAGGTCGAAAAGGTCTGACCCGCTGGGCCCACACCGTAGGTTGGGCCCACACCGCAGGTCGGGGAGGGACACTATCCCGCCCGGCGTCCGAACGACCGCATGGGCGGTAACTGCACGCCGAGCCGATCGGCCAGCCGGTAACCCGTGATCGCCAGATCACGAATCTTCTCGGGCCGAAGCCCCGATTGCAGTGCGGTGTCCAGCATGCCCGCCATGCGGTGCGTCGGATCGCCGCGCAGCGCCGCTTCCAGCGACACGCCGGCCAGCGGACCGTCGCCACGCGCGTAGGCCGAGAACGCCAACAACACGAGCGCCTCGACCCGCCACGGTTCCGGCAGCGTGCGCGACAGCAGCGCCCACAGCGACTCGGCCTGTCCGGCGTTCTCGCCGACCGCCAGCGCGTAGAGCGTGTCCCGCACCCGCAGATCCGTCAGCGCCCACGCCAGCCGGGCCAGTTCGTCGTCGTCGAGTTCCACAGCGTCGGCCACCCGCGCGGCCGCGGCGATGGTTGCCTCGATGTCGGCACGCGCCGCCTCGTCCGGCCGCTCCGCCGAATCCGGTTTGCGGTCCCCGATGATCTCGGCGAGCAGGTCGGCGCGAGCGGAATTGGCCACCTCGATAACCTCCTGGAGCTCGGCGCGTCGCGCATACAGCCGACGGCCGTCCAGGACCGCGGCGACGGCCAGCGGCGATGCCGACGGGTCGTCGACTGTGCCCGCATTGCCGCACCCGTCAGCGCAATGCCACCGCCCGCCGGCGGCGACCCGGTCGACGACGTGCGCCGCCAGCAGCTCGATGCTCCGATTGGCCAACGCCGTCGTCAGGCGGTCGGCCAGCTCGCGGTATTCGTCGTTGCACATCCGGCAGCTCGCGCCGTCCTCGTCGATCACAACCGCGATCGCCGAATCGGGTTTCGCCGCCGCGGCCACATCCGCGATATGCGCCAGCGAGTGCTGCAGTTCGTCCGAAAGGTCAACGCGCATAACGCATCCCATTTCGCCGCGGTCGACAGTCACGAGCACGAGAGATTTCTCCGGCACGAAACCGAGGACGGCGGGCAGGGCCGCGATCAGAACGCCAGGCCGGTTGAGGTGGAAGTCGGGTAGTTGCTTCGTCATGGCGCCAACCTCGCAGCGGGCACTGCCGGATTCAGCCGCAAAGATCGTCGTCCGAAGGCACCTGGGGATGAGTTCGGCACTGGGGATAACCCAAAGGAACGCCGACGAGCCAATTATTCACGCGGCGTTGACGCCCGTCGGCGTGCGAATTTGCCCGAACCGGCGTAGACCTTTTGCCATGGGTTCGATGGAGTACGACCTCGTCGTTATCGGTTCCGGTCCGGGCGGCCAGAAGGCCGCGATCGCGGCGGCAAAGCTCGGCAAGTCGGTCGCGGTTGTCGAGCGCGGCAGGATGCTGGGCGGCGTTTGCGTGAACACCGGAACCATTCCGTCCAAGACGCTGCGCGAGGCGGTCGTCTATCTCACCGGCATGAGCCAGCGCGAACTGTACGGCTCAAGCTACCGCGTCAAGGAGAAGATCACTCCCGGCGACCTGCTGGCGCGCACGACACACGTCATCAACAAGGAGCAGGACGTAGTGCGCAATCAGCTGATGCGCAACCGGGTTGACCTCCACACCGGGCACGCCCGGTTCCTCGACGAGCACACCGTGTGTGTCGATGACCAGACCCGCGGTGAAAGAACTACCGTCCGCGGCGAGTACATCGTGATCGCCACCGGCACCAAGCCGGCCCGCCCGACCGGCGTCGAATTCGACGAAGAGCGCGTGCTGGACTCCGACGGCATTCTGGATCTGAATTCGCTGCCGGCCACGATGGTGGTGGTGGGCGCCGGCGTGATCGGCATCGAGTACGCCTCGATGTTCGCCGCGCTGGGCACCAAGGTCACCGTCGTGGAGAAGCGCGAAAACATGCTGGACTTCTGTGATCCCGAGATCGTCGAGGCGCTCAAGTTTCACTTGCGCGACCTGGCGGTGACGTTCCGCTTCGGCGAGGAGGTGACCGCGGTCGACGTCGGCTCCGCGGGCACGGTCACAACATTGGCCAGCGGCAAGCAGATTCCCGCCGAGACCGTGATGTATTCGGCTGGCCGCCAAGGCCAGACCGAACACCTGGATCTGACCAATGCCGGCCTCGAAACCGACGGCCGCGGAAGAATTGTCGTCGACAGCCAGTTCCAGACGAAGGTCGACCACATCTATGCCGTCGGCGACGTGATCGGCTTCCCCGCGCTGGCCGCCACGTCGATGGACCAGGGTCGGCTGGCCGCGTACCACGCCTTTGGCGAACCGGCGAAGGGCATGACCGATCTGCAGCCGATCGGCATCTACTCCATCCCTGAGGTGTCCTACGTCGGCGCCACCGAGGTCGAGCTGACGAAGAATGCGATTCCGTACGAGGTCGGGGTGTCGCGATATCGCGAGCTGGCCAGGGGTCAGATCGCAGGCGACTCGTACGGCATGCTCAAACTCTTGGTGTCGACCGACGACTTAAAGCTGTTGGGTGTCCACATCTTTGGCACGAGCGCCACCGAAATGGTGCACATCGGCCAGGCGGTGATGGGCTGCGGCGGCACGGTCGAATACCTCGTCGACGCCGTCTTCAACTACCCGACGTTCTCAGAGGCCTACAAGGTCGCCGCACTGGATGTGATGAACAAGCTGCGCGCGCTGACCCAGTTCCGGGCCTAGGCCCTTTAGTCGCAGTCGTCGTCGAACACCGTCGGTGCAGCGTCGGCCGGGCCGCTGGCTTCGGCCCGGGTGAATAACCGTTTGATCGCATCGTCGAAAGGCGGTGAGTACGAGACACTTTCGTCTTCGCAGCCGCCGCCCTTCAACCCGCCGATCAGCCCGGTGACCCGCGATCCCTCGATCCACGGCGCGCCCGACAGGCCGTTGACCAGTTCTGCGCAGTCCAGCGCCGGGAAGCCCTGCGCCGGTGGCGCCGTCGCCGTCCGGCAGCCGATCGGACCGCCACCGTCGCCCATCGCATAGCCGGTGACGTCGACGACGGTGCCGGGTTTCGGGGCAGGCCCGATCGTCAAGCCACTGCCGGCCTGCGCCTGCACCGATCCACCCGAGTCCCGGCTCACCCGTGCGATCGCGAAGTCGGCCAGCGGGTCCTGGTTCTGCACCCAGCGCGGATCGAGATAGACCGCGTCGATGTGCCAGACGTCCGCCGGTGCGGCGGCGTCCTTCAGGCCAGCAACGAACGTGGCGTCGACGCCTTCGGCGACGCAATGCGCGGCGGTGAGGATGAGGTCACCGGTCGCCGAATCCAGGACCGCGCCGCTACAGGTGTGCATCGTCCCGGCGCCGAGGAACACCGCGCCGACGCGCGGATCGGACGGGACCGGCTGGGCGGTGGGCGGCGCCTTGGCCTCGACTCTGGCGGCCTGTTCCACCGGAGGATGCTTCGCGCACGAGGGGCTCAACGCAACCAGCAGTCCCGTTGCTAGGACGGTCAACCTGGCCGCGGAGAAGCGCATGACCTCCGATCCTGCCCCAACTCGGAGGTGTGCGCCCTGACGATTGCCTGCAAGCCGGGTCGCAATCGCATCCAGCGGGAAATGCGCGACACTAGGTGCCAGGAGGCAACGCAATGGCTGAGAACGCGGATCGACCAGAACATCACTACCAGCCCGAACAGACCGGGATGTACGAGCTGGAGTTTCCCGCGCCGCAGTTGTCATCAGCCGATGGCAGCGGGCCGGTGATGATCCACGCCCTGGAGGGCTTTTCAGACGCTGGACACGCGATCCGGCTGGCCGCGCAGCACCTGAAGAACCACCTGGATACGGAGCTGGTTGCGTCGTTCGCCATCGACGAACTCCTGGACTATCGCTCGCGACGGCCGTTGATGACCTTCAAGACGGACCACTTCACGTCCTACGAGGAACCCGAGCTCAACCTCTACGCCCTGCACGACAGCGTCGGAACCCCGTTTTTGCTGCTCGCCGGCATGGAGCCGGACCTGCGATGGGAGCGGTTCATCACGGCCGTACGGCTGCTGGCCGAACGGCTGGGGGTTCGCCGGGTGATCGGCATCGGCACCATCCCGATGGCGGTGCCGCATACCCGGCCGATCACGATGACGGCACACGCCAACGACAAGGAGCTGATCGCAGACCACACCCCATGGGTGGGTGAAGTGGTGGTGCCGGGCAGCGTGTCGAACCTGCTGGAGTTCCGAATGGCCCAGCACGGCCACGAAGTAGTCGGCTTCACCGTGCACGTTCCGCACTACCTGGCGCAGACCGATTACCCGGCAGCCGCCCAAGCACTGCTGGCGGAGGTCGCCAAGAGCGGCTCGCTGCAGATTCCGCTGAATACGCTGACGCAAGCCGCGGCGGAAGTGCACGACAAGATCAACGAACAGGTCGAGGCCAGTACCGAAGTCGCTCAAGTGGTGGAGGCCCTGGAGCGACAGTACGATGCCTTCGTCGCCGCTCAGGAGAACCGGTCACTGCTGGCGCGCGATGAGGATCTACCCAGCGGAGACGAGCTCGGCGCCGAGTTCGAGCGGTTCCTCGCACAGCAGACCGGTGACAAGCCCAACGACGACGACGACAACAAATAGCAGCCCTCCGACAACGAAGTTGGCTCAATGACAGCGCGAAAGCCCAACCTGCGCCCCGTGCGGGAACTCACACCAACGCTGCAGTTCCGCACCATCCACGGGTATAGGCGCGCGTTCCGGGTGGCCGGCTCCGGCCCGGCGATCCTGCTGATCCACGGGATCGGTGACAACTCGACCACGTGGAGCACGGTGCAGACCAAGCTCGCGCAACGGTTCACGGTCATCGCTCCCGACCTGCTGGGTCATGGCAAGTCCGACAAGCCTCGGGCCGACTACTCGGTCGCCGCCTACGCCAACGGAATGCGCGACCTGTTGTCGGTCCTCGACATCGACAACGTGACCGTCATCGGTCATTCGCTCGGCGGCGGCGTTGCGATGCAATTCGCTTATCAATTCCCGCAATTGGTCGATCGACTGATCCTGGTGGGCGCAGGCGGGGTGACCAAGGACGTGAACGTCGCACTGCGGATCGCCTCACTGCCGATGGGCAGTGAGGCCCTGGCGTTCTTGCGGCTGCCGCTCGTGCTGCCGGCGATGCAGGTTGTCGGACGCGTCGCGGGCGCGGTGTTTGGGTCGACTGGCATGGGCCGCGACCTGCCCGATGTGCTGCGCATTCTGGCCGACCTGCCCGAGCCGACCGCCTCCTCGGCCTTTGCCCGCACGCTGCGCGCCGTCGTCGACTGGCGCGGCCAGGTGGTCACAATGCTCGACCGATGTTATTTGACGCAATCCGTTCCCGTGCAATTGATTTGGGGCAGCCGCGATTCGGTGATCCCGGTAAGCCACGCCCGGATGGCGCACGCGGCGATGCCCGGGTCGCAGTTGGAGATCTTCGAACGGTCCGGGCATTTCCCGTTCCATGACGATCCTGACCGCTTCGTCGAAGTTGTCGAGCGGTTCATCGGGTCCACCGATCCCGCGGTGTACGACCAGGAATATCTCCGCAGCCTGCTGCGCGCCGGGATCAGTGAAAGCACGATCGCCGGGCCTGTCGACACCAGGGTGGCCGTCCTCGATGCGATGGGCGCCGACGAGCGCAGCGCCACCTGATTGGAGACCACGTAGCATCGGCCACATGGCCATCGACGTGACAGTGCTGCGCGTTTTCACCGACCAGGACGGCAACTTCGGCAACCCTCTCGGCGTCGTGGATGCCAGCCAGGCCGAGCCCAGCGAGCGGCAGCGGATAGCAACTCAATTGGGTTACAGCGAAACGATATTCATTGACGTGCCCAGGGCCGGAGCCAGCACGGCGCACGCGCGCATCTACACGCCCGCCACCGAGCTGCCGTTCGCCGGCCACCCGACGGTGGGCGCTTCCTGGTGGCTACGCGACCGCGGCACGCCAGTCCGTACGCTGCAGGTGCCCGCGGGCATCGTCCAGGTCGCGTACGAGGACGACCTCACCGCGGTCAGTGCCCGCTCGGACTGGGCGCCGGAGTTCGCTATCTACGACCTCGACTCGACGGATGACCTGTTCGCCGCGAACCCGGACGAGTATCCCGATGACATCCAGAACTATCTGTGGACGTGGACCGACCGCGAGCGGGGTGCGATTCGGTCGCGGATGTTCGCGGCGAATCTCGGCGTGCCCGAGGACGAGGCGACCGGAGCCGCGGCGGTGCGAATCACCGACTACCTCAGCCGCGACTTGACCATCCTGCAGGGCAAGGGCTCGGTGATCGAAACGCAGTGGAGCCCGGAAGGCTGGGTCCGGATCGCCGGCCGAGTCGTGAACGACGGAACCAAGCAGGTCGACTGACGCCGACCGATGGCTCAGCCCTGTGCGGGGACCTCTCGGTGCGCGCGCAGCGCCTCGATCTCGCGCTCGAAATCCTCGGCCGACTCGAACGACCGGTAGACCGACGCGAATCGTAGGTAGGCCACCTCATCGAGTTCGCGCAGTGGCCCGAGGATCGCCAACCCGACCTCATGGCTGGGCACTTCGGGCGAGCCCGTGGCCCGCACGCTGTCCTCGACCTGCTGGGCGAGCAGATTCAATGCGTCGTCGTCGACCTGTCGGCCCTGACAGGCCCGGCGCACGCCCCGAATGACCTTCTCCCGGCTGAACGGCTCGGTGACGCCGCTGCGCTTGACGACCGCCAGCACGGCGGTCTCCACCGTGGTGAACCGTCTACCGCACTCGGGGCACGATCGGCGCCGGCGAATGGCCTGGCCCTCGTCGGTTTCGCGGCTGTCCACCACCCGGGAATCGGGATGACGGCAGAACGGACAATGCATCACCGCTCCTTCGCCGCGACGACAAACAGCTACCTCGAACCTCTTCGAGCGTACCTGCGCGCAACCCGGCGAGCCTAGCGCCGGTGCGATTGAGGCCAACGCCGTCGCTCGCTCCGCCAGAGTCGTTGCGCGGCAATATCTTTCACCGCTCATGACACAGGGTCACGCGATGGGCGCGATGAGTGTCTGGCCGGCGTCAAGCGCCACCGAGTCGAGTTGGTTGAGTTCGCGGATGCGCTCGATGACCTGGCCGACAGGCGCGTCGGGCGCGACCCGGTGGGCCACCTGCTGCAGCGTCTCCCCCGTTTGCACCTGGATCACCGCCAACCGGCTTGGCACCGGCGCATCGCCTCCGGTCACGCCGCCGAACTGGGCGACCAACCCGAGCCACACGGTGATCCCGGCCGCGACGAGCGCGAGCACCACGGTGGTCGCGGGCGTGATGGGCCGCCGGCGATGCGACGCCCGCGACATCAGGACGCCGGAGCCGCGGTAGTGCAGCGGCGCGCCGCCGGGCCGGTTCGACCGCGGCCGCCGCCGGGCGTGCGCAGGCCGCAATCCGGGCCTGACCACCGGTGCCGACTGGATTTCTCGGGTGTCGAGGATCGTCATCTGCCTGCCTTTCGCTCGGGGCGCTTTCGCTCTTGTGTTCGAACATACTCGCTCACTTGTTCGATTTATAGAACATGTGATCGAACTGTTGCCAAACGATAGATCAGCCCACCGACAAATTTCGGCCACGCAATATGCGCAGACGTCAAGAGGCGACACGCCTCGAACACATGTTTGATTATTGGATCGGCTGGGACTACATTCGGCGGCATGAGCGACGACATCAGCGACCAGCGTGAAGGCTCTGAAGGCACCGGCGGACGCCGACTCGACACGGCTCTGACCGAGCGTCAACGCACCATCCTCGACGTCATCCGCGCCTCGGTGAACAGTCGCGGCTATCCGCCGAGCATCAGGGAAATCGGCGATGCGGTCGGTCTGACATCGACGTCGTCGGTGGCTCATCAGCTGCGCACCCTGGAACGCAAGGGCTATCTCCGGCGCGACCCCAACCGGCCGCGTGCCGTCGACGTGCGCGGCGCCGACGACAGCGTGACGCCCATCGTCGCGACGGACGTCGCCGGCTCGGACGCGCTACCGGAGCCCACCTTCGTGCCGGTGCTCGGCCGCATCGCAGCAGGCGGTCCGATTCTGGCTGAGGAAGCCGTCGAAGATGTCTTTCCACTCCCCCGCGAACTCGTCGGAGAAGGGTCGCTGTTCTTGCTGAGGGTGGTCGGTGACTCGATGGTCGACGCGGCCATCTGCGACGGTGACTGGGTGGTCGTCCGTCAACAGAACGTCGCCGACAACGGTGACATCGTCGCGGCCATGATCGATGGCGAGGCGACGGTGAAGACGTTCAAGCGAACTCGCGGTCAGGTGTGGCTGATGCCGCACAATCCGGCGTTCGAGCCCATTCCAGGCAACGACGCGGCCGTGCTCGGCAAGGTCGTCACGGTGATCCGCAAGATCTAACCGTCTAGTTCGCCCTGACGAACCCGTTGGTGCGAGCGAGTTCCTCACTGGCGAACCAGATTTCGGCACGCGCGTCGTCGTAGAGCGTGCTGCCCGGCACCCAATACAACCCGGACTTGGTATCCGCTTTGATCGGGTAGCCGTCCGGCGCCTCGTTGGGGTCATCGAGCGGCAGGTGCAGTGCGGTGCCGTTCGGCGCGGGCTCATCGATCACGATCCGGGCATGGCGACCGGTGTCGGTCAACGGATCCCGTTCCTCGCGGGTCGGCATGCGAGTCGGCGTTGTGTCTACCGTGTCGGGATCCTCTGCCTCCTGCTCGACAACTGTTTCCGGCGTCGCGGCCGGTTCCTGCGCCGTGTCGGCCTCGTCGGTGTGCTCGGGTAGCCCTCCCCACACGCTCGCCGCGGTAACCGCGCCGGATGGGGCCGACCCCCCAAGACCCTCCCGCGGATAGCCATCCCCGAACAGTGCCGTGTCGCGGTCGTCTGACGCCAACGGACCAGCCGCGTCATACGACGGAGGGAGCCCGTGACCAAACCCGTCGTCGGCCGTGTCGAACAGGTCGTCATCGCGCCCTCGGCGGCGGTTGCGCAGCGCCGCAAAGGCCACCAGCCCGCCCAGGACCACGACAGGAATGATCGCGAGCAGCCACCACCAGCTCCAGGTGAACCACTTCTTGTCGTTGGTGTCTGAGGCCTGTGGGCTGGTTGGCGGTGCCTTGGGCGCCTCCTGTCCCGGGACCTGGAGGCCTGCCAGCTGCGAGGCCAGGTTCGGCGGGTCGGTGCTGAAGCTGTTTTTGGACCGGTCCCAGGAGACGGCGCCCCCGCTGAACCGCTGCGTGATCACGTTGCCGTTCTCGGTCTGATCGGCCATCGGCGCGCCCAGCGAACCCGTTGCACCACCCAGTTTCTGCCACGCGGCGTTCATGGCGCCACGCACGATGACGGCACCGTAGTCGGGGGTCCAGAAGATGACCGGCTGATCCTTGGCGGCGAACGTGCTCATCCGGCTCTCGGTGGCCAGGCCGCCATCGACCTCACTGGACGTCGGCAAGCCCAGGTCGCCCTGCGGTCCGCCGACGCTTTCGTATTTGGCCAACACTTGGCCCGTGACGACATTGGCTCCGGTCGCCGGACTGTAGAAGATCTTGCCGCCCGAGAAGTTCTGGCCGAGACCGTCGGCACCGATCGAGTACGGCGCGCCTTGCGCGGCGCCCAGCGGACCC
>Ga0075418_10002364_pt1 | contig 21569 bp, 20 predicted proteins | sample SoiMetdeltSBSDD2_FD_81776 | JGI IMG/M metagenome (GOLD analysis project Ga0075418, IMG submission 81776) | Bulk soil microbial communities from a Populus tree surrounding site in Tennessee, USA - Soil MetaG P. deltoides SBSDD2 | ecosystem: Environmental > Terrestrial > Soil > Tree plantation...
TAACGGGTGAGGCGGTGTCAGTCATGAAGTGAGGAAACCTGACTGCGGGTGTCCAGGGAAATTGCAGTTTCTGATCTACTTATAAAGCGCCTTTATCAATAGTCGGTCGCGGGGCGTTCGACCGCCTGTCCTTCGCCGAAGCTCCACTCTTCGCGGACGTGCCGTACCAGCTGTGCTGCCTCACGGCTGAGGCCCGCCGGGTGCCAGGCGAGCGCCGTATAGTTGCGCGGCCGGTCGACGATCGGCACGTACGCGATGCCCTGCCGGTTGTACAGCCGGGCGCTGGCCTCGCTGGTGAAACTGATGCCGAGGCCCCGAGCGATGGTCGTGGTCTCCTCTTCGTAGGTGGCGGCGACCGCGGCGATGGTGGGCGGCTTGCCGCCGCGGGCGTCCATCGCCATCCAGTAGTCGCGCCACCGACCGGCGCTGGCGGGGGCGACGACAATTGGATCGTCTAGCAGCTCGGTGATTTTCAACTCGGTGCGACCCGCAAGCGGGTGGTCCCGTGGCAGGCAGGCGACCCAGTCCTCGGCGTCGAGGATGAACATCCGGTGCTCGGGCAGATCGACCGGCGGCCGGATGATCGCCACCTCGGTAGTGCCGTCTGCCAGGCCGGCAGTTGGATCAGAGAAGTCGAATTCCCTTGGCTCCAAGGTAATTTCCGGGTAGGTGGCTTCGAAGTGCCGCACCAACCGGAACAGCAGGTCGGCGCCGGTGCCGATCAGGTATCCCAGCCGCACGCGGCGGTAGTGCGCGGACAGCGCGATCAGGTCGTCGACCGCATCGTCGATCCCGCGCAGGGCGTCAACCACCTTCGACAACCAGGCCTGGCCCAGCTCGGTCAGCGCCACCTCGCGGGTATTGCGGGTGAACAGCATGACGCCCAGCTGATGCTCGAGCTGTTTGATCGCCGTCGACAGCGCGGGCTGCGTGATGAACAACCGCTCCGCGGCACGCCGATAGTTCAGCTCCTCGCCCAGCACGGCGAAGTAGCGCAGTTGGCGCAGCGTGACGTCACCGCTCGTGGCCCGCCCTCCTGCCTGCCTACGGGTCGCGGGGCAGCCCCAGCAGCCGTTCGGCGATGATGTTGAGCTGCACCTCCGATGTGCCACCGTAAATCGTGGTGGCCCGACTGGCCAGCAGGAATTGCGCCCAACTGCCCGGCAGCTGCTGGGGATCGCCGATCGCGCCGTCGGTGCCGAAAGAGGACACCGCGAACTCCGCGTAGTGCTGGCCGGTGCGCATCGACAACAGCTTGGAGATCGCCGCCGCGGGCATCGGGTCGCCGCCGGCCAACGTCAGCAGTGTCGACCGCATGTTCAGCAGCTTGGACGCGTGCCCCTCAGCGATCAGCCGGCCCGCGTGGTTCTGATCGATCTGGTCGAAGTGCCCGTCGCGGATGAAGTCGACGAAGCCGTTGAGGTTGGGCAGGAATGGCGCCTCACTGCTGCCGATCGACACCCGCTCGGCGGTCAGCGTGGTGCGGCTGACCTCCCACCCGCGGTTGACCTCGCCGAGCACCAGGTCGTCAGGAACGAACACGTCGTCGATGAAGACGGTGTTGAACATCGCGTTTCCGGTGAGCTCGCGCAGTGGCTTCACCTCGACACCGTCGCTGTGCATATCGAGCAGGAAGTAGGTGATGCCGTTGTGTTTTGGAGCGCTCGGATCCGTCCTGGCGAGCAGCATGCCCCATTGCGACAGCTGTGCGGCGGTGGTCCAGATCTTCTGCCCGGTGATCCGCCAGCCGCCGTCGACCTTGGTGGCCTTGGTGGTCAGGCTCGCCAGGTCGGAGCCGGAGCCCGGCTCGGAAAACAGCTGGCACCAAATCATTTCGCCGCGGAAGGTGGGCGGCAGGAAGCGCTGCTTCTGCTCCTCGGTGCCGAATGCCACGACCGACGGGATCAGCCACGCCGCGATGCCCATCGTGGGACGGCGCACCCGCCCGGCGGTGAACTCCTGGGCGATGATGATCTGCTCGATGGGACTCGACGCCCGACCCCACGGTTTGGGCAAGTGAGGCATCACCCAACCGCCCTCGGCGATCGCGACGTCGCGCTCCTCACGCGGAATCGCTTTGAGCGCTGCGACTTCCGCGCGGATCTCCTCGCGCAGCTTCTCGGTCTCCGGATCGAGATCGATGTCGATCTTGCGCATTCCGCTGTCCGTCGCGAGGTCCACCACCTGCTGCGGATAGTCGGCGGCGCGGCCGAAGCAGGCGGCGAGCAGGATCGCGCGGCGGTAGTAGACGTTGGTGTCGTGCTCCCAGGTGAAGCCGATGCCGCCGTGCACCTGAATGCAGTCCTGGGTGCAGTGCAGCGCTGCAGCGGGCGCCAGAGTCGCGGCGACCGCGGCGGCGAACTCGAAAGCGCTCTCGTCCGAACCGGTTTCGCGGTACTCGTCGATCGCACGGGCGGCGTCCCACACCGCCGCGGTGGCCCGCTCGGTATCGGCGATCATCTCCGCACACTTGTGCTTGATGGCCTGGAACTGGCCGATGGGCCTGCCGAACTGCTCGCGGATCTTGGCGTACCCCGAGGCAGTGTCGGTGGCCCAGCGTGCCACGCCGATGGACTCCGCGGAGAGCAGCGTCGACATCAACGCCCTCGCGAACGGCCGACCGAGGTTGCTCAGCACGCGGTCGTCGCCGATTTCGACGGCGTTGGCGCGGACGTGCGCGAGCGGCCGAAGCGGGTCGACGCTCTGCACCGGCTCGATCTCGAGCTGGTCGGCGTCGAGCACCACCCACTCTTCCCCGCTTTCGATGGCGACCGGTAGCACCAGCACAGACGCCTGCGCAGCGGCGGGGACGGCCCGCACTTCGCCGCGGATGATCAGGCCGTCGCCGTGCTGGGTGGCGGTGAGCCCGGAGTCGATCGCATAGGCGGCGATCACCTCGCCGGATGCCAGATCGTTAAGCAGCTTGGCGTCGGGGTCGTGGGCGGAGATGAGCGCGCTCGCGATCGCCGACGGGACGAATGGGCCCGGCACCGCGCCGTAGCCAAACTCGGCCAGGACGATGGCCAGCTCGAGGATGCCGAAGCCTTGTCCGCCAACGGATTCCGCCAAGTGCACGCCCTGCAGGCCCTGCTCGGCCGCGGCCTTCCAGTAGGTCGGCGGGTTCGGGATCGGGGTTTCGAGGGCTTCGTGCAGCACGTCCGACGGCGCCACCCGCGCCACCAGGGAGCGCACCGAGTCGGCCAGGTCGTTGTGCTCAGGAGTGATCGCGATGGGCATAGCTACCTCTTCGTAGAAGCCTTCCCTATTAACCGGTCGGTCGGGAGCCAGACTACTCGTTGACGACGTTGGCCAGCTCCTGCCCATCCCTGATCCGCCGGCAGTTGTCCACCGCATGTTCCAGGTACCGCCGCATGGTGTCGACGGTGTACCAGGTGACGTGCGGCGTGAGGACCACATTGTCCAGGCCGAGCAGCGGATTGTCGGTCGATATTGGCTCGACAGCGAACACGTCCAGGCCCGCGGCGCCCACCCCGCCGGTGCGCAGTGCGTCGACCAATGCGTCCTCGTCGACCACGCCGCCGCGTGAGGTGTTGACGAGCACCGCGTCGGTCTTCATCGTGGCGAGGGCTTCGCGATCCAGCATGCCTGCGGTCTTATCGGTCAGCGGCAGATGCAGCGAGACGATGTCGCTTTCGGTGAGCAGCTCAGGGAGCGGGCGCCAGCCGGGATGGCCGTCGTCTCGCGTGCTGGTGTGCAGGACTCGTGCACCCATAGCGGTCACCATCGTCTCGACGGTCTTGGCGATGTTGCCGTAGCCAACCAGCCCGACGGTGCAGCCGCCGATGTCGCGCACTGTTTCGCCGAGACTCGGATCTGACGGCCAGCCCCTGCCTTCGCGGGTCGCCCTGTCCAGGGCGGGAAGCCGTCGCAGCGCGGCCAGCATCAACAGCACGGTGCCCTCGGCGACCGAGGCCGCGTTCGCACCGGGCATGTTCCCCACCGCGATGCCGAGCCGAGTCGCCGCGGCGACGTCGATGGTGTTCACGCCCGCACCCATCTTGTGCACGAGCTTGCACCGTTGCGCCTTCTCGAGGTCGTGGCCCGAGATGGGTCTTAGCACGTGCCAGATAACCTCCGCCTCGGGCAGCTCGTGGTAGAAGGTGTCGTCATCGTCCTCGGCGCAGTAGCGAATGTCGAGCCAATCCGACTCTGGTGCAAGGAATTCGGTGACTTTGTCGCCCGGCGTGAAGTGCGCGAGGACTCTCAGTGCCAGTGCTTCGCGATCCACTTGGCGATCGTATCGGCCTTCTCGCTGCGGGCGCCCGGGGTAGTGAAGTAGTGGTCGGTGTCGATCGAGCACGCAGACTTGTCGGTGCTGGCCAGCGCGTCGTAGATGCGCTGAGCGTCGCTGGGGTACACGCCCGTGTCCTGCTCGGCGTTGATCACCAACGCAGGACATTCGATGCGGGACAGGTGCGGTTCGGCGCGGGTCTGCGCGTGCCGGAGGCTCCACATACCCAGCCAGTTGCGCAGCGTGCACGCGGCGGCGATGCCATGCGCCGAGCGGTTCGCCCTGACCGGAACGCCGACGTAGCACATATTGGCCGGGCGCTTCGTCGGCTCGATCGTCGGATCGACCATCCGCGGGTCCGCCCACGTGCGCAGCACCGTGAAGGGACGGTCGGAAAAGCCCGCCGCGTGCACCCGCTTGAGCTCCGTCTCGACCCAGTCGGTGATCGCGTGGTTGCGGGCTACTTGTGCCGACCGGTAGCGCTCGAGGAACTCCTTGGGGTACGGGGGGCCGTTGTGTTCGTTGAACAGGTCGAGGTCGGGATCGCTTGCAATGGCGTCGTTTTCGTCGACGACGGACGCGTCCATCCATGCGGTGAGCACATCCGGACGACCGGGATGCGCCGCACTGGCGATGTATCCGTCAGCGGGCGGCAAATCGGTCAGCCCGGCCGCGGGCCGCATGCCCTCCAGCGGCGTCACGTGTGGGTCGACGGCCTGCGCCTGGTAGGCAGCCATCAGGGAGCCGCCGCCGGAATTACCCAGCAGCACGATGGTTTCCACCCCTTGGACTTCGCGCAGCCAGCGCACCCCGATGCCGATGTCGACCAGCGCGTGGTCGAGCAGGAAGCTGCTCTCGTATCCGCGGTAGCGGGTGTTCCAGCCGAGGAAACCGATGCCGCGCGTGGCCATGTAATCGGCGAGATAGTGCTCGGAGAAGTCGATTTGGTAGTGCGTGGCGATCATCGCGACCTTTGGCTTGCGCCCGACGCCGCGGTGGTAGAGGCCCTGACACGGATGCCCGCCGGACCCGGCACGTCGTGCCGTCGGCGAATCCGTCCCGACGAACTCGCGGGTGACGCCCGGTGTCCCGGATGACGCCGGTGTTTTGGTCATAAAAGCCCGGCCTCCTTGGGATAGATCGTCCGGTAGAAAATGTTGGCCAACGTGGTGATGCACGCGTCGTCATCGACGGCAGCCGCCATGTTTCCGGCCAGCCGCGTGTAGCAGAACTGGTTGAGCATGGACACCATCGCCTCCGCGATCAGTTGGGGATCGTCGTCAGCAGCGCAGAAGCCTTGGCGTTGGGCGTGTTTCACAATCTGTGTGATCAAGCCGATTGGTAGCGAGCAGATGTCACTCCAGTACTGGGCGAAATCGTCGCTCACCATGGCCAACTGCGACACGCTGATCATCTCGGCCAACCGATTGCGGTAGGTGTTCCAGTGGGCGGCCGCGGCCTGATACGACCGCTCCCAGTTGGTCAGCCCGGGTTCTGCCGCCGCGCGCGAGCGTTCTCGCGCCTCGTCGCGGAATCGCACGGCCCACTCGCGGACCATCGCTTCCTTGGAGTCGTAATAGTTGTAGAACGACGCCGTGGATCTGTCTGCTTCGGCCGCGATGTCCGAAATCGTCGTCGCCAGAATGCCCTTGCGTGCGATCACCGCCCTGGCCGCCGCGTCGATCGCGGCCTGCGTCTGCCTGCCACGCAGAGTCGGCAATTGTTCGCGGGGGCTGACGGTCACGAAGCTCCTCGGCCATTGATCGCACCTGAATCTGATGTTAGATTCAGATTTCGAGCTTGGCTAGAGGAGCTGCGAATGATCAAGCCAGACAATCCCAATTCCGAATTCGAGCTCGGCGGGATCAACCACGTGGCGCTGGTCTGCTCCGACATGGCGCGCACCGTCGACTTCTACAGCAATGTCCTCGGCATGCCGCTGATCAAGTCGCTGGATCTACCCGGCGGCATGGGACAGCACTTCTTCTTCGACGCAGGCAATGGCGACTGCGTGGCGTTCTTCTGGTTCGCAGACGCACCCGACCGGGTGCCCGGCGTCTCGTCGCCCGAAGCGATCCCGGGCATCGGTGACATCGTGAGCGCCGTCAGCACCATGAACCACCTGGCTTTTCACGTGCCCGCGGAAAAGTTCGACGAGTACCGGCAGCGGCTCAAGGACAAGGGTGTGCGCGTCGGCCCGGTGCTCAACCATGACGAGAGCGAGGCGCAGGTGTCGGCGACGGTGCATCCCGGCGTATACGTGCGGTCGTTCTACTTCCACGATCCGGACGGCATCACGCTCGAGTTCGCTTGCTGGACCAAAGAATTCACCGAGCGCGACACGAAGACCGCGCCGAAGACCGGTGCGGATCGTCGACCCCGAGTGCCCGCTGGTCGCTAGCCCCGGTAGAGCTCTGGGACGGCCAGCGCATCGATCATCGCGGCCAGCTGATCGACGAGCTGGTCGGTGTCCATCCTGACGTCACCTGCAAGCCACGCGGCGATCATCTGCATGACGCCGCCGACCACGAAATGCGACGCTGCCTTGACGAGGTCGGTGTCTTTCGCACCCAAAGTGGCCGCGTGCTGGAATGTCAGCATTGCCATCAACGCGAAGGATTCCGCGCGCTTACGCAGTACGACCGAATTGGCCAGCTGCGGACTGAACAGGAGATGGCCCACCCGAGTGTCGGCAGCGACGCTCCGCACGATGTTGGCGATGCCGGCCCGGGTCTGTTCCTTGACGGGCGCTGCCGCGACCGCCGCCTGCGTCGTTGCGGCGATATCGGCGATCACCCAGTCGAACACTGCGGCGACGAGATCGTCTTTGTCGGTGAAGCTCTCGTAGAAGTACCGCAGCGCCAACCCGGCCTCGCGGCAGATGCCGCGCACCGTGAGTTCGGACAGGTCGGGGTCGGAACCGAGGATGTCCAGGCCCGCCTCCAGGAAGCGGCGCCGACGCTCCGCGACCCGGTCGGCCGCCTCAATGCCGCGGTAGGGCCGAACGTGAGCCATCGGATCCATCTTGACACCGCCGTCGTCGTGAGGGCAATATATCTGGAAACATATGTTCTCACATTTGCCGATGGGTGGGGTCAATGACGATCAGTGAGCCGGTGCAGCACGTCGAACGGGCGGTAAGCGAGCCTGCCGCGGCGCTGCCGACGACATCGCGGCGCCGTGGTGCGAACTTCGACGACGGCCTGATGGGTGTGGCGCTGCTGGCCGGGCCCGCCAACGTGATCATGCAGCTGGCTCGGCCGGGCGTCGGCTACGGCGTGATGGAGAGTCGCGTCGAGAGCGGCCGGGTTGACCTGCATCCGATCAAGCGGGCGCGTACCACTTTCACCTACCTCGCGGTGGCGACCAAAGGTTCCCCGGAGCAGAAGGCGGCGTTTCGGCGTGCGGTGAACCGCGCGCATGCTCAGGTGTATTCGACCGACAAGAGCCCGGTGAAGTACCACGGCTTCGACAAAGACCTACAGCTGTGGGTCGGCGCGTGCCTGTACAAGGGTGCGGTCGACGTGTACCGGCTGTTCATCGGCGAGATGGATGAGGAGACCGCCGAGCGGCACTATCGCGAGGGGGTGCCGCTCGGCACCACGCTTCAGGTTCCGGAGGATATGTGGCCGAAGGACCGCGCCGCATTCGATCGGTACTGGCGGGAATCGGTGGAGAAGGTGCACATCGACGACGCGGTGCGCGAATACCTTTGGCCGATCGCGGCGGCCCGCGTGCGCGGCGTCAAGCTGCCCGGTCCGATCCAGCGGGCGCTGGACAACTTCAGCCTGCTGATCACGACGGGCTTTCTGCCGCAACGGTTCCGCGACGAGATGCGGTTGCCGTGGGACGCGGTGAGACAGCGGCGGTTCGACCGATTGATGCGTGCGCTCCGGACGGTCAATCACCTGCTGCCGCGGTTCATCCGTCAGTTCCCCTTCAACGTGCTGTTGAAGGACCTCGATTGGAGGATCCGTACCGGACGTCCTCTGGTGTAGTCAACCGGTTGCTTGCCACTGGATGAAGACTCGCCCCAGCGGCAGCAGTGACACCCGCGCGCCCGGTAGTTCCGCACGGACATCACGACGTAACTGGGCGACGGTGTAGCGCGGCGGCCAGACAGTGGGCGCGCTGTGTTCCCATTTGCCGCGCAACCGGATCGCGACCCCGCGGATCACGAGTGTGGCCATCGCCCATGGCAAGTGGCGCCACCCCGGGCGGGCGAACGTAACCAGGGCGAGCGTTCCGCCGGGCGTGACGAGGCTGCCCAGCCGCCGCAGGGCGACCCGGGTATCGGGGAGATGATGCAGCGTCGCATTGGAGACCACGGCGTCGAAGGCGCCCAAATCGTCAGCGATGTCGAGGATGTCACCGCACCGCCACTTCACCGGCGCGCTGGGAAACCGTTGCCTGGCTCGCGCCAGGACGGGTTGATCGATGTCCACAGCGACGACCGTCGGAATGCGTTGCGACAGACGAGCGGCCAAAAAACCGTCGCCGCAGCCAACGTCGAGCACGGACCCCACCTCCGGTGGCACACAGCGGTCGAGTTTGCCGTCGTAGTGGATATTGATGTTCCACGGTTCCGCCATGTATCCAGTCTGGCCGGGTTGTCAGAATCAGCGCGTATAAACGCGTACGTGCGTACCGATAATGACAGCTGGGACATCAAGACGAGTGTCGGTTCGACCGCGCTGTTCGTCGCCGCGGCGCGGGCCCTGGAAGCCCAGAAACCCGATCCCGCGGCGGTCGATCCGTATGCCGAGGTGTTCTGCCGGGCGGTCGGCGGCGAATGGGCCGACCTGCTCGACGGCGGCGCCCCCGACCACCCGCTGAAGACCGAGTTCGGCGAACACTTCGTCAACTTCCAGGGCGCTCGGACGCGATACTTCGACACCTACTTTCAAGCCGCGGCCGCGGCCGGGGTGCGGCAGATCGTGCTGCTTGCGGCCGGGCTCGACTCCCGCGGCTACCGGCTGACATGGCCCGACGGCACCGTGGTGTACGAGCTGGACCAGCCGCGGGTGCTCGAGTTCAAGCGCGAGGTGTTGGCCGCGCATGGCGACACGCCCACTACTGAGCGCAGAGAGGTGGCCGTCGATCTGCGCAACGACTGGCCACAGGCATTGCGTGACAACGGGTTCGATCCGTCGAAACCGTCGGCGTTCATCGCCGAAGGGTTGCTCATCTACCTGCCGGCCGACGCTCAGCACCAGCTGTTCGCCGGCATCGACTCGCTGGCCGCGCCGGGCAGCCATTTGGCGGTCGAGGAAGCGGTGCCGCTGGACGCCGATGTTTTCGAGGCGAAGCGAGAGGAGGAACGCGCTGCAGGGGATGAGGACACCTTCTTCACGCTCGTCTACAACGAGCAGCACGCGCCCGCCCACGAATGGTTCGGCCACCGCGGCTGGCGGTCCGTGGCCACGCCGTTGCCGTCTCAGCTGCGCTCGCTCGATCGGCCCGTTCCCGATCCCGAGTCCGAAGCGGGCGCAATGACCGGCAACATCAGCCTGGTCAGTGCGATCAAGAACTGATGCTGCGCAGCACTTCGCCGACTTTCGTTATCACTCCGGGTGTATAGCGATGGGTCGGCAAGTTGACGATGACGCCGTCCACGCCGACATCGAGCACGCGACGCTTGATCTCCTCCGCCACTTGCTGTGGTGAGCCACTGACCGCCCGGCCACCGCGGGCTTCATCGATCGCTCCATGTGATTCGTATCCGTCGAGCACCACGGTCAGCAGGCAGCTCGTTTCCAGCGTCGCGGGGTCGCGGTTGGCCTCCGCGCATCGTTGTTCCAGCGCAACGAGTTTGCCTGGAAGTTCGTCCATTGGCGCGATGATGTTGAGGTGGTCGGCGTATTGGGCGGCGAGCCGGAACGTCTTCTTCTCGCCGCTGCCGCCGAGCATCACCGGAATGTGGTCGCGGTAGCGGGGCTCGTTGATGGCGTTTTCGGTGTGGTACCACTTGCCTGAAAAACTCGGCCGCTCACCGTGGGTCATCGGGATGACGATCTGAAGCGCCTCCTCCAGCTTTTCGAATCGCTCTGTGAACGAACCAAATTCGAAGCCCAGCTGCTGGTGCTCGAGTTCGAACCAGCCGGCACCGAGACCCAAGATCGCGCGCCCGCCACTGACCACATCCAGCGTGGTGATTTCCTTGGCGAGCAGGGTCGGGTTTCGGTACGTGTTTCCGGTCACCAACGTCGAAAGCTGCACCCGCTCGGTCGCTGAGGCCAGCGCACCCAGCGTCGTGTAGGCCTCCAACATCGGTTCATCCGGTTTCCCCAGCGTCGGCAGCTGATAGAAGTGATCCATCACCAACACGGTGTCGAATCCGGCGGATTCGGCTTCCTGGGCCTGCGCCTTCACCGCGGGAAACAGTTCGGCTACGGGCGCTCCATAGGAGAAACTGGGAATCTGTAATCCAAGTCGAATAGTCACGCACCATCGTGACCGCCTCTCCGCTTGATTTATTCCGGCCGCGGGCTGATCGTCAGACGGACGTCTCGACACTTAGCTTATGCAATGCTAACTTCACCCGAGTTAGCTAAGGCATGGCTAAATAAGGAGACGGCGTGGGGAGTGACACTCTGGCGGCCTCATGCCCTTGCCCGGGTCGATCGCGACGTCATTGGCCGGTTCGCCACCTGTTGTCGCGCCCTTGGCCTGTCGATTCATGATCGGCAGCGCCCCGTCGACATCACCGCAGCCCGAACTGGGTTCGCCGGCTTGACCCGCGTCGCGCATGAGCAGTGCGATGCGTGGACCGGCCTGGCCGCGGCCGGCGAAGTGGATATCCACGTCGTCGAGGCCATCTGGCGGACATCGCCCTCCGCCGGCGTACTCCAACGGCAGATCGGCCTTGCGCCACGGGCGCTGGGATTCACCTACGACACCGGTCTCTATCTCCAGTTCCGCGCGACCGACCCCGACGACTTCCAATTGGCCTATGCGGCAACCCTTTCCGATAGCCCCAAGGACGCTGGCGCCGATCGACTGGTCGGTGAACTGCTGAACCGTCGGCCCGATTGGCTGCAAGCCACGTGGCTACGGGTGGCGATCTGCCATCGAGCCGAGCGGTGGTCATGTGCTGTCCGTCGGCTCGGTGACCGCGAGCGGCCAGCCGTCGGAGTTCACCATGGCCGGCCCCTGGCTGGGCATTGCCGCCCCGGGAGAGAACATCGTCTCGGTGAGCAACGGCCCCGGCGGCGGTCTGGCGAACGGGCTACCCAATGATCAACATGAGTTGTTCCCGATCAGCGGCACCAGCTACGCCGCCGCGTACGTGTCCGGCGTTGTGGCGTTGGTGCGCAGCAGGTTTCCCGAATTGACGGCGGCTCAGGTAATGCATCGCATCGGCGCGACCGCGCGCGTCGCGGCGCGTTCGCCGTCGAATCTGGTCGGCGCAGGGAGCATGGACGCGGTCGCGGCGCTCACCTGGGATGTGCCCGAGGCGTCCGGTCCAGACCCCGCGGCCGTCAGGCAGGTCGCGGCGCCTCCGACCCCGCCGCCCGCCGACACCACGCCGCGCAATGTCGCGTTCATCGGCACTGCAGCGCTGACGTTGGCGACGCTCGTCGCCGTCGCGATCGGCGCGCACCGACGAAAGGACACCACCTCATGACGGTCCGCATCGCGCTGGCGTCATTGTTCATCGTGCCGGCTGCGATGGCGTATCGGTGGCCGTCAACGGCCGACCGCTGGCTGCTCGGCGGCGCCGTCGTCGCGGTTCTCGTGTTGTTCGCGGGGTGGCGGGGGTTGTTCTTCACCACGATGGTTTGGCGCCGACTGGCGATTTGGAGCCGCCGCTATCGCACCGATGGTCTTCATCATTCCCCCGTGGACTACTCCACAGTTGTGTTGCGTATCGACCCGTCGGAGCCCGTCGCGCTGCCGCTGCGGCTGATCGCCGGATACCTCGACCGGTACGGGATCCGCTGCGACAAAATCCGGGTTACCAGCCGGGATCTCGACGGTCTGCGAACGACCTGGATCAGCTTGACCCTGCGGGCAGTCGACAACCTCACCGCGTTGCGCGCAAGATCGGCGCGGATTCCGTTGCGCGAGACCACCGATGTGATAGGGAGGCGCGATCGCAGATCATCTCCGCGAGACGGGCGGGAACATCACTCCAGTCGACGCGGCCGATGCCCCCGTGCGACGCGACGCGAAGGAGACCTGGCGCGGCCTTCGCGATTCGTCCGGCTACGTCGCCGCCTATCGCGTCGACGGCGATTTGCTGAGGTTCGGGCGTTGCCGTCGTCGGAGATCTGGACCGCCCTCGAGATGACTGGCACGGCAGATGATTTGCGTACCGCCGCGGCGTGCGCCATCCGGACCCACGACAAGCCCGAGGCCCCCGCTGGCGCGACGCCGATGAACGGACGCCATCGCCCTGCCCTCGACGCGCTGAGCCCGATGTCAGTCGAGCGGCTCACTTGAACATGAAATCACGCATGAACCGGGTCATCCGGCGCAAATAGTCCGGCTGGCTGACGTGTAACACGTGATTGCCTGGGAACCAATGGAAAGCGCAGCGATCCCAGTGCTCCCACAGCAACTCCGCCTGCTTCGGCGGCGCCAGCCGATCGCCGAGACCGGTGATGATCAGCCGCCGATCCTTGGGCACTAGCGGCGGATAGTTCAGCGGCGACGGGTATTTCGTCGCTTCGTGCACCAACTCGTCTTCGGCGCCGGCGATCAGGTCGCGCAAGCGCACCACATAGTTGGCGGGGAACCACTCGTCGACGGTCCTGTCCGGCGTCACGACCGGAACGTTGGGGATCACGGCCTGGATGCGGTCCTCGACGCACGCGATCAGCGCCGACGTGTATCCGCCCAGCGACATGCCGGTCAGCGCCACCCGGTCCACACCCGTGAACTCCAGATAGTCGATCAGCGAACGGAAGTCGTGCACGGCCTGCGCCATCGCTTCGGCAAAACCCGCAAAGCCGTGCGCGAAGTAGCCGTAACCACTGAAGGGAGAGCCCTTTTCGGCACGCGCCCCATGGAATGGCAACGTGTACAACAGCACGTCATAACCGGATCGGTAGAACCACGGCAGCGAGAAGAACAAACCGTTGAACAGGTATGGCGATCCCATGAACCCGTGAATCACACACAACGTGGGATGTGGGCCGTCGTCGTGCACCCAGTGTTGCGCGTGCACCACGTTGTTGCGGACATAGCCGCGACACTGCTCCCGTAGCGCGGGGTTGACCGCCTCGAAGCTGCTGTCGAAGCGGATGTTGCGAACGCTGCCTTTGGCCATCCACTCGGCGATGGGATTGGCCGGGCGCGACGAGATCCGCGGCTCCGACGTCGGCGCCGGGAAGGACAACTCCGGATCCCTCGCACTGGCCAGTTCGGCGTAGAACCGCAGATAGTCACGTTCAGCGCGTGACGCGGACCGGCGCAGCGCAGTGCCGAGCATCGTCGGCACCATCGCGACACTCAGCAGCGATGCGATCGCGGTGCGCAGCGCGATGTCGGCCATGGCCGACGAATCGACGATCAACCGTTGACGAGGCGTGAGGTCGACGCGGCGGGGAAGTCCGCCGGCGGTGGCGTCGGCGCCGGGAACGTCGGGAACAGGGATCGGCGGATCGACGGGCGCGCCGTCGGAGTCCCGCGAACTGGACACATCCGCATGGTAGCGGTCAGATCAAGCGGTACACCGTTGATCCGCCGATGAACGTGCCTGGATAGTGTGCGGTCACCCAGTCGGCGATCTCGCGGATGTGCGACGCGGTGTGCAGTTCGCTGCGGATGACCTCGCCATGGACGCCCGGTGAATTCGGTCCGCGACCGGCCTCGACGTAGTACGAGATCTTGCCGGCGTGCACGTCGTCGATGAACTGCTGCAGAGTCGGCACCGGGTCCCCGCTCCAGCCGCCGACGGCCATCACCGATGTACCGGAGGCGATTTCGAGGGAGGCAGCGGACTGTGAGCCGTTCGTCGCCGCGGACCACTGCGTGTGCGTGGCGGCCAGTACGCCGGCGAGTTGGGTATTGGTCGCCTCGTCGTTGCCCCAGGCGCCGGTCACCTGCGACGAGCGCACCGCGGTGGGTATCGTCCCGTGATGCGGGGTTGCGGCGGTCGCGACGGAAAACACTGTGGTGCCGGCCAATCCGGTCAAGCATCCGGATACCAGCAGGGCGATCGGTGGACGCGGCCACAACACTGCACTGCCGCTCACCACAGCCAGCACGACGATCAGCCACGGTAGCCACGAATGCCCAAAGGCATGGCGGTGCAGCAAGACCGATGACGGGACAGCAGCCAGCACGATCATCGCGGCCAGCACGCACCGGCCGTCCCAGTTCGAACGTCGCTGCCACGCCCACACCGCACCGATGCCCACCAGTGCGGCGATCGCAGGAGCCAGTGCGACCGTGTAGTACGGGTGGACCATGCCGCCCATGAAGCTGAACACCACACCGGTCACCGTGAGCCATGCGCCCCACATCAGCAGCGCGCATAACTCGCTGCGGCTCAAGGCCCGACGCGCGGCCAAGTACATCCCGAATGCCACGACGAAGAACGCCACGGGGATCAGCCATGAGATTTCATTGGCCATCTCGCCGGTGAACAGTCGGTGCAGGTCGGTGCGCCCGCCCATCATGGGCAGGCTCGAACTGCCCCAGTCGCCCAACGGTTTTCCCTCATGGTGGCGCCCCAGGATGCGGTCGATCCCGTTGTAGCCCAACGCCAGATCCAGCACGGTATTGTCTTTCGACCCGCCGATGTACGGCCGCGCGCTCGCCGGTGTCAACTGCACCGCCAGCACCCACCAGCCGGCAGCCGCGATCAATGCTGCGACGGCGCCGAGCAGATGGGCCAGACGCTTGCCCCACGACGTCGGCGCAAACCACAGGTACGCAAGCCCAAAGCCAGGCAGCACGAGGAAGCCTTGCAGCATCTTGGTGAGAAACGCGGTGCCCATGACCACACCGGCGAGCACCAGCCAGCGCCACGACGCTGCCATCGCTGCGCGCATCAGGCAGTAGGCGGCCACCGTCAGCAACAGCACCAGCAGCGCATCGGGGTTGTTGAAGCGGAACATCAACGCCGCTGCGGGCGTCACCGCCAGCACGGCACCAGCTAGCAGCCCCGCGGCCGCACCGTGGTTCGGATTCGGGACTGCGCGTCGCACCGCGCAATACAGCACGGCGACAGCGGCAACGCCCATCAGCGCCTGCGGCGCCATTACCGACCAGCTGTTCATGCCGAACAAGCGCACCGACAGCCCGGTAACCCACAGAGACGCTGGCGGCTTGTCGACCGTGATGAAGTTCTGGGCGTCCAGCGATCCGAAGAACCACGCTGACCAACTCTGTGAACCCGCCTGGGCTGCCGCGGCGTAGAAGGTGTTGCCGTACCCGCTGGCCGACAGGTTCCACAGGTAAAGCGCAGCCGTCGCCGCGAGCAGGGTGCCCAACGTCCATCGCGACCAGTGGCCGGTGCGGGCCGGCGCGATGGTCTCTACGGAGACCGGTTGGTCGACGAGGGCAGTCACGACGCATACGGTGCCGTTGCTTACCAGCCGCGGGCCTGTGCCAGGGCTGCGAACACGCTGTGAGTTCGATGGTGGTGCGACACTGGCCGTATGTGGAATCCCGACGTCTACCTGACCTTCGCCGACCATCGCGGTCGTCCGTTCTTCGACCTGTTGTCGCGGGTCGGTGCCGAGAAGCCGCGCTGGGTGGTCGACCTCGGCTGTGGTCCCGGCAATCTCACCGCAACCCTTGCGCAGCGCTGGCCCGATACCGTCATCGAAGCGTGGGACAGCTCACCGGAGATGGTGGAGGCCGCCCGCGAACGCGGGGTGGATGCGCACATCGGCGACGTGCGAGCGTGGACGCCGCGCCCCGCCACCGACGTCGTGGTGAGCAATGCCACCTTGCAGTGGGTGCCGGAGCACGCCGAGCTGCTGGTCCGGTGGGCGGACCAGCTCGAGTCCGGTTCGTGGATCGCCATGCAGGTGCCGGGAAACTTCGACGCGCCGTCTCATCGGGCCGTCCGCGAACTCGCCCGCCGCGACCAATGGTCAGAGCCGTTGCGGGACTTCCCGTTTCGCGAGGGCCAGGTCGACGATCCGTCAGGATACGCTGGGCTGCTCAGCGACGCAGGCTGCACCGTCGACGCGTGGGAGACCACCTACATCCACGAGCTGACTGGTGACAATCCGGTGCTGGAGTGGATCACGGGCACCGCGTTGACACCGGTAAAGAGCCGGCTCAATGAGGAACAGTGGGAGCAGTTTCGGCAGGAGCTGATCCCGATGCTGCACGCGGCCTATCCGGGTCGGCCCGACGGCACGACGTTCTTCCCGTTCCGCCGGATATTCGTTGTCGCTCAGGTACGTTGACGTCTTTCGTTGAGCAGATCGATGACTTGCGCGACGAGCTGGTTGATGTCCGCGCCGGTGGTGTCGAGCACAAGATCGGGATCCTCGGGCGCCTCATAGGGCGCGTCGACACCGGTGAGACCCTTGAGCTCACCCGCACGGGCCCGCGCGTACAGACCCTTGGGGTCACGCCGTTCGCATTCTGCGCGCGGCGTGCACACGTACACCTCGATGAACGGCAGCCTGGCCGCATTGTTGAGCGCGCGGGCGATCTCGCGGTCGGACTTCAGCGGCGACACCAGTGACGCCAACGCGACGACGCCTGCGTCGGCGAAGAGCCGGGTGAGATGGCCTACCCGACGGATGTTTTCGGCCCGATCACCGGCCGAAAAGCCGAGATCGTCCGACAGGCCGTGCCGGATGTTGTCGCCGTCGAGCAGATACGCGACCTGACCGGACTCCACGAGTGCACGCTCGACCGCCACCGCGATCGTCGACTTGCCCGACGCCGGAAGCCCGGTGAACCAGATCGTGGCTCCGTGTTGGCCGGTGGCCGTCCAGCGATATTCGCGATCCAACGACGAAGGGTGCCAGCGGATGTCGTTGCGGGTCTGCACCCCCGGCTGGACCTCGCGTGGCTCGAGGATCGTCCCAGCGCCGACGGTGTCGTTGGTGGTCTCATCGATCAGAATGAACGCGCCGCTGTCGCGGTTGTCGGTATAGGCGTCGGCGACGACGATCGAACTCGTCCGAAGCGTCACCTCACCGATGTCGTTGAGCACCAACTCGACCGGGTTGTCCAACTCATCGAGCGTTTCGGGGTCCAGCCTGCTGTGCAGGGCCTGCACTGTGGTGCGTACGGTTCGGGTGCCCTGCTTCAGCGCCAGCCGGTCGCCCGCCCGCAACGGACTGTCGATGAACCAGCACACCGTGGCGTCGAGTTCGCGGGCCAGCACGGGATGTGTCGCGTCATCGGCGGCGCTGACGAACACATCACCACGGCCGACGTCGATGTCGTCAGCCAGCTCGATCGAAACCGATAGTGGGGCAACGGCTGTGGTGCGCTCGTCATCGAGGGCGTCGACGACGGTGACGGACGACCGGGTGCCTGCGGGCAGGCTGATGACCGGGTCGCCCACCTGGAGTGTCCCGCCGGAGAGCCGACCGGTGTAGCGGCGGCGCTGGTCGGCCGTCGGCCGCGAAACCCACTGCACGGGCAACCGCAATTTGCTCGGTTCCGGTTGCGGCGCGGTCAGTTCGACGCTTTCCAGGTACTCGAGCAAGGTGGGCCCCTGATACCAGGGGGTGCGGTCGGATCGGTGCACGACATTGTCACCGTGCTTGGCCGCGACCGGGATAACGGTGATGTCGACACCACCGAGGCGCGCCGCCGCCAATCGCAGTTCGTTCTCCACCTCGGTGAACCGGGCATGGTCGAAGTCGACGAGGTCGATCTTGTTCACCGTGGCGACGAAGTGGGTGATGCCGAGAAGTTTTGCGATTCGGGCGTGCCGGTTCGTTTGACGCAGCACACCGGCACGGGCGTCGACCAGTAGCACCGCAACGTGGGCGTTGGAAGCGCCGGTGAACATGTTGCGCGTATAGCGTTCGTGGCCGGGCGTGTCCGCCAGGATGTAGCTGCGGGTGTCGGTGGAGAAGAACCGGTACGCGACGTCGATGGTGATGCCCTGCTCCCGCTCGGCGCGCAGGCCGTCGGACAGGGCGGCGAGGTCGGCGACGCCTTCCTCATCGGTGACCGCTTCGAGGTGGTCCAACGGGAGACTGTCGGTGTCGTGCAGCAGTCGGCCGATCAGGGTGCTCTTGCCGTCGTCGACGGAGCCCGCGGTGGTGATCCGCAGCAGCTGACGGGTGATCGTCTTGGGTGGTGCCGTCATCAGAAGTACCCCTCGCGCTTGCGGTCTTCCATTGCCGCGGCAGACGTTCGGTCGTCGGCGCGGGTTTCGCCGCGTTCGGAGACGGTGGCCGCGGAGATCTCGGCGATCACCCGATCGATGTCGGTGGCTTCTGAGCGCACCGCACCGGTGATGGTGAGATCGCCGACGGTGCGATAACGCACCCATTCGACCGCAGCGATTTCACCGTTGACCGGCTTGGCGTACTCGGAGACCGCGAGCAGTATGCCGTCGCGCTCAAACACCTCGCGTTCGTGTGCGAAGTAAATCGACGGCAGCTCAAGGTTTTCCAACTCGATGTAGCGCCAGACATCGAGCTCGGTCCAGTTGCTCAACGGGAATACCCTGACCTGTTCACCCTTCTTGATCCGGCCGTTGTACAGCGACCACGGCTCGGGGCGCTGTGCGCGGGGATCCCACTGGCCGAACTCGTCGCGGAAGCTCAGGATGCGCTCCTTGGCGCGGGCGCGCTCCTCGTCGCGGCGAGCGCCGCCGAAAGCCGCGTCGAATTCGCCTGCCTCCAAAGCGTCCAACAGTGTGCGGGTCTGCTGGCGGTTGCGGGACGCGCCGGGGCCCGGATCAGGTACGCGGCCGATATCGATGGACTCCTGCACGGACGCGACGATCAGCTTGTGGCCCTGACCGGTGACCCGCCGGTCCCGGAACTCGATGACCTCGGGGAAGTTGTGCCCGGTGTCGACGTGCATCACCGGGAACGGCAGCGGATTCGGTCGAAAAGCCTTCTCCGCCAGGCGCAGAAGCACGATCGAATCCTTGCCGGCCGAGAACAGCAGCACCGGCCGTTCCAGTTCGGCGACGACCTCGCGGATGATGTGCACGGCCTCTGCTTCGAGCAGCCGAAGCTCGTCGACGTGCACCGTGTCGAAGGCGGTTGTCATGTTGGGAGTCCCTCCCTTTCCGCGTCGGCCCGGTAGCGGTCCACCCATTCGTCGGAGCGCTGATCGGCCTGGCGTTCCAGCACCGGGGCCGGCGCCAGCCCCGGATCCTGACCGAGCGCCTCGAGAACGGTGCCGACGATTTGGGTGAGGTTGCGCCACAACACCGGATAGGCCACTTCCATTGGCTCGACGCCCTCCGCTGCGAACCACTTGCGCCAACCTTCTTCTTGTGCGCGCATCATGGACACCACATGAGCGATCGCGCCGGCGTGGTATTCGGCGCGGGAGTCGCGGGCGGGGTCGGGTCTGCCACGCCAGACGCGGGTCTGCACTGCGCGCCAGAACGAAACCGCTTGGGAGACCATGTCGGGTCGATAGACGTGGATGAGCACGGGATCGCTGCCGATGACATCACGGATCGCGGATAGCAGCCCATCGCCGGAGCGACCGGGCAAGCCCGCGGCGCGCTGCAGCAGCAGCGGTGTCTGGTTCCACATCAGCTTGCCGCCCCAGATGCCGTTTGGGGTGCGACCGACGGTGCGGATGTAGTCGCGCCAGATTTCGGGCGGCGCGAGGTCGGGCTTGCCTTCGTCGAGCGGATCGAGTAGCCGAAGGATCGATTGGTCCTCCACGCCTTCGAACCATTGCCTCGGCTGCGGCGATTGGCTTGTCGTCGGCAGGTATTGGAAGAACTCTCCTGGCTCGCCGGCCACACCCGTGGCCCGCAACGATTCGACGAGCAGCGTGCTGCCACTGCGCTGCGAAGCTAGCACCAGATAGGCCGTCGAGTGGGACATGCGCGTGAGCCTAACCGCAATCAAATCGCTTGGCACTGACGTACATTGCAATCACCGTGAGCAGAACTATTGTCCGGAACTGTGGTCGTCTTCGATGCCTCGTTCGGAGGCGATGGCCGAGCGACTGGTGACCTGTGGACCGTGAATTCGTAGGTAGGTTTCTGTGTACCGTTCGGCAATTCGGGTACCGGCGAAGTCGGACGGTATGACGTCGTTGGTCTTGTGGCGCCAGTCGTCGAGGAGCAGGGCGAGGTCGTTGGCGATCGCTTCGGCCTTGTCCGTGACGTCAGGCCCCAGCAGGTTGTGCGACTCGGTGGGATCCTCGACAAGGTCGTACAGTTCGCGCTCGGGCCGCTGCGCGAGTACGAGCGGCTCCATGATGCGACCGGGTGCGCTTTCGGCGATGTCCCACGGCAGATCGAGAAGCGGGCGTGCGGCGTAGTTCTCGATGTAGCTGTATTCCTTCGTGCGGATCGCGCGAATCGGGTCGAACGAATCGTGGTAGGTCTTCGTGGTGTAGACCTCGGTGCGCACCGCCTCTTGGGGTGAGATCTGCAGATTGCGGGCATGCGACAAGCCGTCGATGTCGGTGGGTATGTCGATGCCCAGTAGCTCGAGGAGAGTCGGCACGAGATCGACACCGCTGAACAGGTCGTCGTACACCTGCGGCTCGATGCGGGTGCGCCTCGGTGGCCGCACGATCAGCGCGATTCCGGTGCCGGCGTCATAAAGTGTCGATTTGGCGCGGGGCAGCGCCGGGCCGTGGTCGGTCATGAAGACCACCCAGGTGGATTCGTCGAGGCCCGTTGCGTCCAGGGTGTCGAGCAGTTGGCCAACGGCGGCGTCGGCGACCGAGATGGACCCGTAGAACTCGGCCAGGTCCTGCCGGATCTCAGCGTTGTCGGGCAGGTAGTCGGGCACCGCGACGTCATCGGCGTCGGCGGGCTCGTAGCGGTCGCGCGGATACGGGCGGTGCGTTTCGAAGAAGCCCGCGGTGAGCAGGAACGACTGCTCGGGAGGGTCGGTAAGCCAGCGGGTGGCGTGTTCAACGACGTATTCGCAGTAGGAGTTCGAAACATCGAACTCCTCAAAGCCCAGGTTCGACGGGTACGACGTCTCGTGCTGCATACCGAATAGTGCTGTGTACCAACCAGATTCGATCAAAATATGGGGCAGCGTCCGGACGCCGGCGCGGTACTCCCAGCCGTGATGGGCCAACCCGAGCAGGCCGTTGTTCTGCGGGTAGCGGCCGGTGAACAGGGAGCCGCGCGACGGGGAGCACAGCGGCGCGGTGGCGTGCGCGCGAGTGAAGAGAATGCCCTCTGTGGCGAGCCGATCGAGTCGTGGGCTGGACA
>Ga0075418_10002367_pt1 | contig 21558 bp, 16 predicted proteins | sample SoiMetdeltSBSDD2_FD_81776 | JGI IMG/M metagenome (GOLD analysis project Ga0075418, IMG submission 81776) | Bulk soil microbial communities from a Populus tree surrounding site in Tennessee, USA - Soil MetaG P. deltoides SBSDD2 | ecosystem: Environmental > Terrestrial > Soil > Tree plantation...
CCCGCGCCCACGGCGGGAATGCGGTGGTGGCGCGGTCCGCGAGCGCGCCAACCACGACAAACGCCAGCGGAAAGGCAGGAAGGAAGAACCGCAGGTAGAACCAGTCGCGAAAGACGACGTACGGCAGGTAGCAGAGCAGGATGGACGCGCCGAACATCGCGGCGGCAAGGGCAGCAGGTGCCAGGGAGCGGTTTGCCGCTTCACGCACCCGGCGCCGCGCGCCGAGCGCCACGACGATCGCAACGAGCGCAAGACCGAGTGCCGCCGTTTCGCCGCGAACGAGGTGCGCCGAGTACACGCGGACGTTCGGCCAGACGTTCGAGATTGCAAAGAAGTCGCGGAAGGCGCCATGGCCCGACGCGAGGGGACTGCCGTACAACCGCCACTGGAGAAGGGCGAGCGCGCCAGCCGCAGGCACGAGCCCTGCCGCGAACGGCAGAAGGCGCCGCGGTTTCGGAGATAGACAGGGTGGCGATGGCCAAAGGTAGGCAACTGCCGCCAGCGCGGCAACCAGCGGAAGCAGGTTCGGACGCGCGAGCAGCGCAAAACCCGCAGCAGCACCTGCGGCCACCGGCCCACCGGGGTCCGGCGAGAGCGCCAGCAGCAGCGCGAGCGTCCACCACGCCACGGCCGGCACGTCGCTCATCGGTTGCACGAGCTGGAACAGAAACATGGGGCTTGTGGCAAGCAGCAACGCGGCCGTGAGCCCGGCGCGTCGCGAATGGAGCCGCGCGCCCAGGAGGTAGGTGCAGAACACAGCGACGCCGCCCAGCAGCGGCACCACGAAGAAAGGCGCCCATTCGCCGCCAATCGCCCTCGCGGCCGCCATCGTCAGCGGCAGTCCCGGCGGGTAGGTGGGCACCACTTCGCCGGGGGCTGGACCCGGGCGGTAACCGAGCGGCGAGAAGATCCAGGTCGTGCCGGTCCATGGCAGCAGCCGGGCCAGCGGCTCGTCGAAGGACACGCGCGCGGCGGCCAGAAGCCTCGACTGGCTCACGTACCCCGAGGCGTCGGCGGCGGAGGCGGCGAACGTGCCGAAGCCAACGCCCGTGCCTGCAGCGGACGCCGCGATCACGATCGCGATGGCCGGAGCATGTCGATCGAGGCGGCCGCGCAGGCTCGCCAGCGCATCGGCGGCTGCCTGGCGTCCGCCCGCTACAAGCGCGGCAGTCCATGCGGTTGTCAGGATGAGGAGCGGCGCGGCCGGGCGGCGGGACGAGAAATGTAGCGGTCCGGCGTCGATGACGAACCCGCCGGTGATGAGGACAGCGACCAGCGCGAGCAAGGCGCCCGTGCCGAGCAGTACGAGAAAGAAAATGACGCTATTGGAGAACCGGGAGGAGACGCGCATTCTCCTTCTGCCGCTTCGGCGGCAGCGTCCATTCCGCCTTCATCGCCTTGTCGAACTCGGATCGGAAGAAGTCGCTCTTCATTCCGCCGTCGATGATGTCCCACGGCAGGACGGCGTCGCGCGATCGGTCGCGGAACACGAAGAAGTCGGCGTCGACGCCCGCTTCCGCGACGGCGGCGCGCCAGTTGCCGCCGTTGCGCTCGGCCGCCTCGATCGCCGGGGCGACCCGGCGATCTCCGAGCGACAGCAGCGCCTGGTAGAACGAATGCCGTTCCGACTTGATGTTGAAGTAGACGTTGTCGATGCCGGCCATCAGGCTGCGCATGCGCTGGATCTTGCGCTCGATGGATGTGTCTGCCTCCATCGGCAGCCACTGGTAGGCAGTGCCCGGCTTGGGCACGAGCGGGTTGACGCTGCCGATGATGCGGCCGAGATGGCCACGCCCGCGGCCGTGCTGCAACATGGCCTCGCGCAGTTGCAGTGTGAGGTCGCGGATCGCCACCAGATCTTCGTCGGTCTCGGTGGGCAGGGCGATCATGAAATACAGCTTCAGGTTCTCGATTCCCTGTTCGAAGATCATGTCCGCGGCCGCCAGGATCTCGTCGTTCGTGATCGTCTTGTTGATGACGCGGCGCAGCCGATCGGAGCCGGTTTCCGGCGCGATCGTAATCGTCCGCTCGCCGCTGCGCCGGAGCAGGCCGACAATCTTCGGCGTCAGGTCATCGAGCCGCAGCGAGGCCGGGCTGATCGAATAGCCCATCTCCGCCAGCCGGGTGAGGATCTCTTCGATGTCGGGATGATCGCACAGGGCAATCGACACGAGCCCGGCGCGGTCAGAGTGGGCGCGCGCCTGCTGCGCGAGCTGCAGGATGCGCTCCTTCGGAAACGCGCGGACCGGAAGGTAGTTGTATCCGGCCCAGCAGAAGCGGCACAGGTTGGCGCAGCCGCGCACCACCTCCACGAGGAAGCGCGCGCCGAACTCCGTCTCGGGCGTGAAGATGGTCGTCGCCGGCGGATCGACCGCTTCGGTCGTCTTCAGCGCCGCCTTCTTCACGACAGGCGGCGCACCGGTGCCGGCTTTCGGCTCGAAGGCCAGTATGGTGCCGTCGCCGCCATAGCGCACGTCGTAGAACGAGGGGATGTAGAAGCCGCGTTCACCGGCCAGGTGCCGCAGCAGATCGTCGCGATCGGATGCCCCCTTGAAGGCCCGCAGGAGCGACGGGATCAGCACTTCCCCTTCGCCGGCGGCAATCGCGTCGGCGAATGGCGCGAGCGGCTCGGGGTTCACGAACGTCACCGCTCCGCCGATGAGGACAAGGGGATGATGATGCGTTCGCGCGTCGGTGCGCGGAGGCAGTCCTGCCAGCCGAAGCAGCGTCAGCACGTTCGTGTAGTCCCACTCGAACGAGACCGAAAACGCGAACACATCGAACTCGGACACCGGCGTCTGCGATTCGATCGTCACCAGCGGCGCGCCAGCCGCCAGCTGCGCGGCCAGCTCGGTCTTCGGCGGCAGGAACACCCGCTCGCAGACGATGTCGTCTTCGGCGTTGAACAGCTTGTAGACCGTCTGAAATCCGAGATTGGACATGCCGACGAAGTAGGTATTGGGAAACGCCAGCGCCACGCGCACTCTGCCGCCGTGCGGCTTGCGGACGTACCCCACCTCCTTCGACAGGAGTTCCCGCGCACGCTCTCGCTGCTGCCAGTGCTTCATCGGAATTGGGTACGAAGACGAAATGCGAACTGAAATCGTGCGCGAACTACTGCTGCGGCGCAGGCGGGCGCGCGTGCCGTGGGTATACGTAGTGTACCACCGGCACGCGCCCGAAGCAGCGCGGGAGAGGGCGCGATCAGTGCTGCCGGCGCAGAAACGCGGGCACGTCGAGCGGCGACGAAAGATCCGCGTCGAACATGAGGCCCTCTTTCCCCTCCTCGGCTGAGCTGCGCAGCGGCAACGACAAGTCGAGCGGCGGCCGCCGCGTCACCGTCAGCGGCGGTGCCGCAGCCTCCGCCGGCGACGCCATCTCCATCATCGGCTGGTCCATCGGCGCCGGCGGCGGCTCGATCGGCTTCGACAGATGAGCGGTGTAGGCATGCAGATCGACCGGCGTCTGCAGCGCCGCGGCCGGCACCGTGCGGCCGGCGCCCTTGCGCTCGAAGCCGGTGGCGATCACGGTGATCTTCACCTTGCCGGACAGCGCCGGATCGACGACTGCGCCGAAGATGATGTTCGCGTCCTCGTGGGCGGCCTCCTGGATCACGCACGAGGCTTCATTCACTTCCATCAGCGAGAGGTCCGGCCCGCCGGTGACGTTGATGATCACCCCGCGTGCCCCGTTGACCGTCCCATCTTCGAGCAACGGACTTGAAACCGCCTTCTGCGCGGCCAGCATCGCGCGATTGTCTCCCTCCGCGACGCCCGTGCCCATCATCGCGCAGCCCATGCCCGACATGATCGTCTTGACGTCGGCAAAGTCGAGATTGATCAGCCCGGGCACCAGGATCAAGTCCGAGATCCCCTGTATCGCCTGGCGCAGCACGTCATCGGCCAGCGAGAACGAGTCGCTGAGCGAGGTGCGGCGCTCGATGATCGACAACAGGCGCTCGTTCGGGATGGTGATGACAGTGTCGACGCACTCTCTCAGGGTCTCGAGGCCCGCTTCCGCGTGCACCGACCGCCGCCGGCCTTCAAACCGGAATGGCCTCGTCACGACGGCGACCGTCAGCGCGCCCAGCTCGCTGGCCAGGCTGGCAATCACCGGCGCTGCGCCAGTGCCGGTGCCGCCGCCCAGCCCGGTGGTGACGAAGATCATGTCGGCGCCCGACAGCGCCTGGATGATCGTCTCCGTATCCTCCAGCGCGGCCTGCCGGCCGATATTGGGATCGGCGCCGGCGCCCAGCCCCTTCGTCAGCTTCTGGCCGATCTGAATCTTGACGGAGGCGTGGTTGTGTTCGAGCGCCTGCGCGTCGGTATTGGCGACGATGAACTCGACGCCGGGGAGTCCGGTCGCGACCATCCGGTTTACAGCGTTGCCGCCGCCGCCGCCGACGCCGATCACCTTGATCTTTGCGCCGCGCCGCGCCTCCTGATCGAGCGTCAGCCGCAGCCTGTCGGCATCCTTGTCGCGGGCATCGCCATGTCTCATGTCAGCCTCCGATGAAAATCAGCACCCCGAGGGAGTCTTAAAAGAATTCCTTGAAAATTCCGCGCAGCCGCCCGGCCATGCGGCCGAATGCCCCTGCGCTCACCCGGGCCAGGTCCGGCACACGATTGCGATGCGCGTACAGGACCAGTCCGACGGGCGTGGCAAACGTCGGACTGTTCACGTGGTCCGCCAGCCCGCCGACGCCGCCCGGACATCCGCGCCTGATCGGCAGGTCGAAGATCTGTTCGGCGATTTCCGGCATCCCTTCGAGGATCGATCCGCCGCCGGTGAGGACGATGCCGGAGTTGAGCGATTTTTCGTAGCCGGCCCGCCGGATTTCGTCCCAGACGAGATGAAAGATCTCTTCGGCGCGCGGCTGGAGGATCTCTGAGAGGATGCGGCGCGCCATCAGCCTTGGCTTGCGGCCGCCGACACTGGCGACCTCGATGGTCTCGTCCTCGTCGACCATCGACGAAAGCGCACACCCGTTCTTGCGCTTCACCTTCTCGGCGTCCGGAATCGGGGTGCGCAGGCCGACGGCGATGTCGTTGGTGAAGTGATCGCCGCCGACGGCGACGACGCCGGTGTGCCAGAGGCTGCCGCGCTCGAAGATCGCGAGGTCGGCGGTGCCGCCGCCGATATCGACCAGCGCAACGCCCAGTTCCTTTTCATCGGGCGTCAGGACGGCTTCGGCGGCTGCCAGCTGCTCGATCACCGTGTCGACCACCGACACGCCGGCGCGATTGACGCAGGCAATGATGTTCTGCGTGGAAGACGCCGCGCCGGTGACGACGTGGACGTTGACCTCGAGGCGGGCGCCGGTCATCCCGACCGGCGCGCCGATCCCGTCCTGCTCGTCGACGACAAAATCCTGCGGCAGGACATGAAGAATCTCGCGCCCAGCCGGCAGCGCAACTGCCTTGGCCGCATCGATCGCCCGCCGCACGTCATCGCGGGTGATCTCCCGATTCTTCCCCGCCACCGCAATCACGCCGCGGCTGTTGAATCCCTTGATGTGCGGCCCCGACAGCGACAGGTGAACCGAGTCGATCTCCACGCCGGCCATCAGCTCCGCCTCTTCGATCGCCTTCTTGATCGAATCGACCGCCGCCTCGAGGTTGACGACCACGCCGCGCTTGATGCCGCGCGAGTCCGCCACCCCGATGCCGACGATGTCCAGGCTGCCGTCGTCGAGGCTTTCGCCAACGACGGCGCAGACATTCGAGGTACCGACGTCGAGCCCGACCAGATACCGTTCCCTGCGCGCCATGTGTTTAGCCCCCGCCCGAACGTTTCTGTGGCCTGACGTAGACTCGCTCGCCAAACCGCAGATCCACGTAATCGATCTGCGGAACCTTCTCGCGCAGCGCCGCCACCAGGTCCAGGTACGACTGGAGCCGTTCGGCAAACTGATCGTCGCCGATCCGAATCAGCGCCGTGTCGTTCTTGAGAATCAGAACCGCATCGCGCACGTCGGTGACGTCGATCTGCGAGACACGGCCGGCAAGCTCCGGCCGCGCCTGCAGCGACGTCAGCACGCGCGCGGCAAGCGCGGCCCGGCCGGCGTCCACCTCCGGAACGCCCGCCCGCGCCCGCTTCGGCCCGGCAAGACCATCGATCACCGGCAGGTCGAACTCCGCATGGTTCGGGCCGAATTCGTCGATGATGCCGCCGTGCTGATCGAGCAGGTACAGCCCGCCGCCGATCCGGCCGATGCCCATCGGCTCGCGCTCGGCAATCACGACGTCGACCGTGCCTGGCAGCACGCGGCGCAGCGCCGCGTCCTCCACCCATGGCGACGTGAGCACCTTCTGACGCCACTCGTCCAGGCTGACCACCAGCATGTTGCGCCCCGCCAGGCCGTCGAGCAGCGACAGCACTTCTCCCCGGGACAGCCGCTCGTTCCCGCTGACCGTGATCCGCGTGACGGTCAGCGCCTCGGCGCTGATCACGAGCTCGACGGCGCGATAAACGGCAAAAACCAGGAGCGCACCCACAACCGCGAAGATCGCCGCCCGCTTCCGCGAGAACGCGAACCAGCTGCGCTTGCGCGCGGGGCTGACATGCGCGCGGCGGAAGCGCTTGTCGGTCGGGGCGGATACCGCCATTACGTCCTCGCTCCGCGCTTGCCGAGCGCCTCGACGATGCGCTTCGGCATCGTTCCGATCGACCCGGCGCCCAGAGTGATCACGGCGTCGCCCGGCTTTGCCAGCGACAGGACTTCGGTCACCGCCTCGTCGAGTTGACGGACGACTCGAACAGGCCGGCCGGCTCCTCGGCGGATCGATTCCGCGAGCGCATCCTGCGTGACGCCCGGAATCGGATCCTCGCCGGCCGGATAGATATCGGTCAGCACGATCTCGTCGGCGTCCTTGAGCGACGGGCCGAAGGCGTCCATCAGGTTCTTCGTCCGCGTGTAGCGGTGCGGCTGAAACGCGACGATCAGGCGGCGTCCAAGCGAGGCGCGGGCCGCAGCCAGCACCGCCGCGATTTCCGTCGGATGATGCGCGTAGTCGTCGATCACGACCACCCCGCCCGGCTCGCCGTGCCGCTCGAATCGGCGCTCCGCCCCTTCGAATGCCGCCAGCGCCGAGGCCGCCTGCTCGAATCGCACGCCGATCTGCAAGGCGACAGTCACCGCCGCCAGGGCGTTCTGCAGGTTGTGACGTCCCGGCACTGCGAGTTCGAGCACGCCCAGGCTCCCGGCCGCTTCAGGCCGCCGTCGTTCGACCGAACATCGCGCGCCGAAGGACCCGAGTTGAACGTCCGAGCCGCACACGTCGGCCCGTGGGTCGAACCCATAGGTCACGAGCTTGCGCGTCACGCGCGGCAGCACGGCAGCGAGATTCGGATCGTCAGCACAGGCGACGACGCTCCCGAAGAAGGGCACCTTGTTTGCGAAATCGGCAAACGCCTGCTGCAGCTCGGCAAAGCTGGCGTAGCTCTCCATATGCTCGTGGTCGATGTTCGTCACGACCGCGATCGAGGGCCACAGCATCAGGAATGACCGATCGCTTTCATCCGCCTCCGCCACCATGTATTCGCCGCGCCCGAGCCGGGCGCCGCTTCCGAACGCCCGCAGCCTGCCGCCAATCACCGCGTCCGGATCCAGTCCGCTTCGCTCGAGCACGAACGCGATCATCGAGGTCGTCGTCGTCTTGCCGTGAGCGCCGGCGACCGCAATCGAGAACCGCATCCGCATCAGCTCGGCGAGCATCTCCGCCCGCGGGATGACGGGGATGCCGCGCCGCCTGGCTTCGACGACCTCCGGGTTCGACGGCCGGACCGCGGACGAGACCACCACGACGTCCGCATCGCCGACGTTTCCCGCCGCGTGCCCCTCGTGCACCACCACTCTGAATCCGCCGGCGAGCCTTCGTGTCACGTCCGACGCTTTCAGATCCGATCCGCTGACCTCGTACCCGAGGTTCGCCAGCAGCTCGGCGATCCCGTTCATGCCGCTGCCGCCGATCCCGACGAAGTGCACCCGCCGGGTCTTACCGAGCAAGCGCCAGGACCCTGTCGACGATCACCCTCGCCGCATCGGGCCGTGCCATCTGCCGCGCGGCGTTCGCCAAGCGCTGCCGCAGCGCTTCGTCTCCCGCGAGCCCGTGAATCTCGGCCGCCAGCCTGTCGCCGGAGAGCTCGCGCTGCTCCACCAGCTTCGCGGCGCCCTGCTTCACCAGCGCAAGCGCGTTCCTGCGCTGGTGGTCGTCGGTCGCCGTGGGCAGCGGCACCAGGATCGAGGGCTTGCCCGCGGCCGTCAGCTCCGCGAGCGTCGTCGCGCCGGCGCGGCAGATGACGAGATCGGCGGCTTTCATCTCCCGGTCCATCGCAAACAGGAACGGTTCGACCCTGGCTTCGAGGCCGGCCCGCCGGTAGCCATCCCGGACCATTTCCAGATCGCGTTCCCCAGTCTGGTGCGTGACTGCCACTCGTGGTGCGCCGGCTGCCAGCCGCGCCGCCGCCTCCACCATGGCCATGTTGATCGCGTGCGCGCCCTGAGAGCCGCCAAAGACTAGAACCCGCGCCGCCCCAGGCGGCGAATGCTCAATCCCATGTGCCCCCTCTTCCTCAACAACTGGGTCAACCTGCCCCCGGATCCCTTGCTGTGACACGTCGTCCCGGTAAAATTCCGGCCTGACCGGATTGCCCGATACGAACGCCTTGCTGCCGAAGAACCTCACGCTTTCCTCGTAGGTCACCGCCGCGGCATCGACCACCGGCGCGAGCATGCGATTGGTGACGCCGGGCATCGCGTTCTGCTCCATGAGCAGCGTCGGGATGCCTCGCAGCGCCGACAGCAGCACGATCGGCCCCGAGCTGTAACCGCCCACGCCGACGACGACGGCCGGACGCCTGCGCGTGATCACGCCCCACGCATCGGATGCGCTCACCGGCAGCAGCGCGATTCCGCGCGCGAGCGATTGCGCCGACTTGCCTTTCAGCCCGGCGCTGCGAATGACGTCCAGTGCGAATCCTTCGCGCGGCACGACCCGCGACTCGATTCCGGCGGCGGTTCCGACAAATGTCACCACTGCTCCAGGCGAACGCGTCATCAGCTCCCGCGCCACCGCAATCCCCGGGTACAGGTGCCCGCCCGTCCCGCCTCCCGCAATCAGGATGGCCAGCGCCATTCATCAGGCGTCCGCCGCCTCATGCTGCGAAATGTTCAGCAGCACCCCTGTACCGAGCAGGCTGACCAGCAGCGACGACCCCCCGGCACTGACGAGCGGCAGCGGAATGCCTTTCGTCGGCATCAGGCCAAGCACGACGCTCATGTTGACGAACGCCTGGACGACGATCATCGAGGTGATGCCGAGGGCGACGAACGAGCCGAAGCTGTCCTGCGCGCGCAGCGAAATGCGCAGGCCGCGCCACGCGATCAGACAAAAGCATGCGAGCACGCCGGTCGCGCCGAGCAGGCCAAGCTCTTCGCCGATGACCGCGAAGATGAAATCGGTGTGCGGCTCCGGCAGGTAGAAGAGCTTCTGCACGCCTTCCATCAATCCGCGCCCGAACAGGCCGCCGGTTCCCACCGCGATCAACGACTGAATGATCTGGAAGCCGTCGCCGAGCGGATCCGCCCACGGATCCCAGAACGCCAGCAATCGACGACGCCGGTACGGCGCGCTCACCAGCACGACGTAAATCGCCGGCAGGGCGACGAGCACGGTTCCGACGATATAGCGGTAGTTCAACCCCGCTGCAAACACCATTGCCACCACGATCAGCACCAGCGAGATGGCGGTGCCGAAATCCGGCTCCAGCAGGATCAACCCGCCGAGCACGCCGACGACGATGGCGATCGGCAGCATTGAGTAGGAAAGCTCGTCGATGCGGTGCATGCGGCGCTCGAGGATCAGCGCGGTGAAGAACACACAGGCGATCTTCGCCAGCTCCGACGGCTGCACGCCGAGCCCTCCCAGGCCGAACCATCGCCTGGTCCCGTTGATCGGCGCGCTGAACAGCACCGCGATCAGCATCAGCGTCACCAGTCCAAGCAGCGTCCACACGAACGTGTCGTGTCGATAGGTGCGGTAATCGACGCGCATCGCCAGCGCGAGCAGCGCCAGACCGAGCACCGTCCACATGACCTGGCGGGTCACGAACAAGTACGGCTGCTGATAGCGCTCGAGGGCGACGAGCGCCGAGGCGCTGTACACCATGACGATGCTGGCGAAGACCAGCAGCAGCGTCGCGGTAAAGAGCACCTTGTCGTATTTCAGCGTTCGCGCCACGTCTCAGTCCTTCGCCCCTATCGAGAAGCCGCCATCCGCCCGAAACATCTGGTTGCGCTCGGGGATCGGATAAGATCCACGATCCGTAAAGTGGTCAGCAGTCGTCAGCCGGCCCGTGGGAAGGGACACCGACCTCGCAGACCGGGGTAGTCTGCGTTCCCAGCGGCTGGCTCCCGTCCGCGCCGAACCGACTGACGACTGCTCACCACTCACGTTTCCGCCCGCCTTCGCTCGCTCCGCGAGCCACGGCGAGGCAAGCTCAATCCCTTTCTCGTTTCAGCCTCTCAACTTCTGCTTTGAAGGCGTTGCCGCGTTCCGCGTAATCCCGGAACCAGTCAAAGCTCGAGCACGCCGGCGCGAGCAGCACGACGCCGTCGGGCGCTGCGGCCTCGTAGCCGCGCTCGACCGCTTCCCGCATCGACGCCGCCTCGACAACCGGCAGCGCGCCACTCAGTGCATCGCGGACCAGCGGCGCCGCCTCGCCGATCGCAACCACGGCTCTGCCGGCCGCCCAGAGCGGATCGCGAAGCTGCCGGAGGTCGCCGCCCTTGAAGCGGCCGCCGATGATGGCGACGACTCCGCCGGGAAAGCTCTCGATTGATCGCCTTGCCGCTTCGACGTTCGTCGCCTTTGAATCGTTGACGAACCGCACACCGTGGATCTCGCCGGCAGGCTCCATCACGTGCTCCAGACCCTTGAACCCGCGAAGCGCGTCGGTCATCGCCTGCGGCATGACGCCGGCGATGGATGCCGCCGCCGATGCCGCCAGCACGTTGTTCAGCATGTGGCGGCCGGTCAGCTCCACGGCGGCGATCGGAACCAATCGCTCCCCGCCGGCACCGGTGCGCCTGACGATCCACTCGCCGTCGACGACAAATCCCTCGGCGCTGTGTCCCGACAGCGCGAACTCCACCTTGCGCGCGCGCGCCGTCGCGCTGCGCGCGATCACCGCAGGGTCGTCTGCATTGATGACCGCCCAGTCCTGGGCCGTCTGGTTGGCGAAGATCCGTGCCTTCGCGGCCGCGTACGCCTCGACGGTCGGATGCCGATCCAGGTGGTCGTCGGCGAAATTCAGCCACACGGCGATCCACGGATGGAATGTCGTGGTGGTCTCGAGCTGAAAGCTGCTCGTCTCCACGACGTGAAAGGTCTCCTCGGTCGACGCCTCGACCTGCGCACTCAACGGCACGCCGATGTTTCCCCCCACCAGCACGCTGCGTCCGGCCGCGGTGAGCATCCGTCCAAGCAGCGTCGTCGTCGTCGACTTCCCTTTCGTACCAGTGATCGCCACGAGGCGTCCGCGGATCCATCGCGAGGCCAGCTCGAGCTCGCCAATGATCTCGACGCCGCGATCGCGCGGGGCATCGAACACCGGCTGCTCCAGCGGCACCCCGGGACTCACGACGACCAGTTCCGCCGCTGCCAGCGTCTCGCGCTGATGACCACCCGCCTCGATCTGCACGCCGGCGTCGTTCAAACGCTGCATGCCGTCGAAGCTGTCGCGCACCTCGGTGAGCGTCACCACCGCACCCCGCTTCGCCAGCAGCTCCGCGGCCGCAAGACCGCTGCGGGCGGCGCCGACCACCACCACCCGGCGTTTCCGTACAGAGAAGTCGCTGCCACCCACACCATCACCGCAGCTTCAACGTCGTCAGGCTGAACAGCGCGAACAGCACCGCCAGGATCAGAAAGCGCGTGATCACCTTCGGCTCGCTCCATCCAATCAGCTCGAAGTGATGGTGAATCGGGGCCATCTTGAAGACGCGCTGCCCCCTCAGCTTGAACGAGGCGACCTGGATGATCACTGACAGCGCTTCGATGACGAAGACGCCGCCCACGATCGGCAGCAGCAGTTCCTGCTTGATGAGGATGGCAACGGTGCCGAGCGCGCCGCCGAGCGCCAGCGATCCGACGTCGCCCATGAAAATGTCGGCGGGGTAGGAGTTGTACCAGAGGAATCCAAGGCTCGCGCCGACCAGCGCCCCGCAGAAGACGGTCAGCTCTCCCGCCGGAGGGAAGCGGACGAGCAGCAGGTAGTCGGCCAGCACCGCATGCCCGGTGACGTAGGCGAGCGCCGTGAACGCGGCGGCGGCGACGCCGAAGGTGCTGATTGCCAGGCCGTCGAGACCGTCGGTCAGGTTGACGGCATTGCTCGCGCCGACGAGCACGAGCACGGCAAACACCACATAGAACCAGCCCAGATCCGGGATCAGGTTCTTGAAGAACGGAAAGATCAGCCGGGTGTTGTACAGGTTGTTCGCGGCGAGGACCATCAGGGCGAGGCCGACCCCAATCGCGATCAGGATCTGGAATCCCATCTTGTAGCGCGGACGCAGGCCGTGATGCGATCGGCGGACGATCTTCAAGTAATCGTCGACAAACCCCACCGCGCCGAACAGCGACGTGGCGAGCACCGCGATCCAGACATAGGGATTCGACAAGTCCGCCCACAGCAGCGTCGGCGCGACGGCGGCCGTCAGGATCAGCAGCCCGCCCATGGTCGGCGTTCCGGCCTTCGCGCGGTGCGACTGCGGCCCCTCCTGCCGGATGACCTGACCGATCTGGAAATCTCGCAGCTTCGCGATCATCCACGGGCCGAGCACCAGGCTGATGGCAAGCGCGGTCAGGCTGGCAGCCGCCGTACGGAACGTGATGTAGCGCACCACCCTCAACGCGCCGAAGAACGGTTCGAGCGGCGGCAGCAGGTCGTACAGCATCAGGCGAACTCCGCCGCAATGCGGTCAGCAACGATGTCCGTGCGCGTGCCGCGGGATCCCTTTACCAGTACGAGGTCGCCCGCCGTGACGGCAGCGACGACGTCGCGCGCCGCGACTTCGCTCTTTTCGGCGTAGCGCACTGCCGATGCCGGCATCCCGGCGGCTATTGCCGCATCTGCAAGCGCTCGTGCCGCTGCGCCGCCAATGACGAACAGCAGTCGCAATCCGGCCGCCGCGGCGGCCGTGCCCGAGGCGCGGTGCAGCGCCAGCGAATGCTCGCCGAGCTCGAGCATCTCGCCCAGGACGGCCACCTTTCTCGACGCCCGCGTCTCCCGGCCGACGACGTCGAGGGCGGCCGCCAGCGCCGAGGGGCTGGAGTTGTACGAATCGTCGATCAAGACGATGCCTCCACGCAGGCGGCGCACGGCGCCGCGCCGATCGGCGGGCTTCAGCCGCTCAGCCGCGGCGACGATGTCGTCGAGCGGTACGACGAAGTCGAGCGCGACGGCTGTCGCCGCGAGCACGTTGGCGAGGTTGCCGCGACCGAGAAGCGGCGCGTGGATTACGCGCTCGCCCACCGGGGTGGTGACCCGGGCGCGCATGCCGTCGATACCAAGATTCTGAACGTCGGTCGCGCGAACCGTTGCGCCCGCGACCGTCCCGAAGGTAAGAGTACGCCCCGCAAAGCCGGCCGCGCGCGACATCACGCGTGGATCGTCCGCGTTGCAGACGAGGACGTGGGTGCGGCCGGCGCGTTCGAGAATTTCGGCTTTCGCATCGGCGATCGCGTCCGGCGACGCAAAGAAGCCGATGTGAGCATCGCCCACGTTCGTCCACACGCGGGTCTGCGGCTCCGCGATGGCGACGAGCGTGCTGATCTCTCCGGCGTGGTTCATCCCCAGTTCCATCACCGCTACGTCGGGGCGCTCGCGCAGTTGCAGGAGCGAGAGCGGCAGCCCGATGTGGTTGTTCAGATTCCCCTTGTTCTTCACGACGCGGAAGCGGCCCGAGAGGAACTCCGCAATCGCTTCCTTCGTCGTGGTCTTGCCTGCGCTTCCCGTAATCGCAACGACTTTCGTCCCGCTTGCCTTTCGCACCGCATGCGCCAGCTGCTGCAGCGCCCGGGTGGTGTCCTCGACCTCGATCACGCCCTGGCGAGTCTGCTGCCCGGTACCCGCCTTACTTCCTCTCGCGACGATCGCGCCGATGGCTCCCCTGCCAAACGCCTCGCCGACGAACTCGTTCGCGTCGAAGCGCTCCCCGCGCAGGGCGATGAAGAAGTCGCCCGGCTGCAGCGTCCGGGTATCGGTGACGATGTTCCCGATCTCGCCGCCCGGATCCCCCGACCGGATCAGGCCGCCGACCGTCTCGGCAACCCACCCCAGGGTCAGGCGAAGCTCGTCACCCAACCCGCGACCTGAGACGCCGCGCTTCCAGCGCCTCCCGCGCGACCGCCACGTCGTCGAACGGCAGCGTCACGCCGCCGATCTCCTGGTACTTCTCGTGCCCCTTGCCGGCAATCAGCACGACGTCGCCAGCCTCGGCCTGCGCGATGGCGTGCAGGATCGCTTCGCGGCGATCGACGATCGTTGCCACCTGGGCGCCTCGCTGCCGCGTCTCCGGCTGCGCGCCACGGCTGACCTCGTCGATGATCCGCGCCGGGTCCTCGCTCCGCGGATTGTCGGACGTGATGACGACGACGTCGCTGAGCCGGGCGGCCACCATGCCCATGAGCGGCCGCTTGGTCCGGTCGCGGTCGCCTCCGGCGCCAAACACCGTAATCAAACGCCGCGACGCGAGCGGCCGCGCCATCTCCAGCAGATTCTTCAGCGCGTCGTCGGTATGCGCGTAGTCGACGATCACGGTGATGTCGTCGTCCGCAGACGAGGCCCGTTCGAAGCGCCCCGGCACACCCGCGAGAGCTTCGAGGCCGCGCTCGATCGCGTCGAGCGGAGCATCGAGCGCCATCGTCACGCCAACGGCGCCGAGGATGTTGTAGACGTTCGGGCGGCCCATCAGCCTCGACCGCACGTGGACGATGCCGCGCGGCGTCCGGACGTCGAACTCGAGGCCCGCGAACGAAAACGAGAGCGGACCTGGCGTCACATCGGCGGGCTGGTTGACCGCGTAGGTCACCGGCGCGTTCGCGGCTTGGGCCATCGCGGTGCCGCGCGGGTCGTCGAGGTTGACCACCGCCGGCGCGGCCGGCGGCAGCATCTCGAAGAGCCGCCGCTTCGCAGCAAAGTAGTCTTCCATGTTCAGGTGGAAGTCGAGGTGGTCGCGGGTCAGGTTGGTGAAGATTGCACCGGAGAAATGAATGCTGTCGGCGCGGCGCAGCGCCAGCGCATGCGACGACACCTCCATGACGCATGCGCCGCAGCCGGCGCTCACCATCTCGCGCATCATCCCCTGGAGCTCAGGCGCTTCGGGTGTCGTCCTCGTCGCGGCAAACTCCTGTGCGCCGATCCGATAGGTCACGGTTCCCATCAGGCCGCATCGCGTGCCCGCGGCCTCGAAAATCGAGCTCACCAGAAACCCGGTGGTCGTCTTGCCATTGGTCCCGGTGATGCCGACCACCTGCATCTCGCGGCTGGGATGCGCGAAGAACTCCGCCGCCAGCCACGCCAGCGCCAGCCGCGCGTCCCTGACGACGATCCACGGCACCGCTGTCGATGTCGATGCCGCGCGATCCGCGACGACCGCGACCGCGCCTGCCGCGATCGCCTTCGGCGCGAAGTCCGCGCCGTCGGCCTTCAGGCCGCGCAGCGCAACGAACACCCACCCGGCCTCGACCCGCCGGGAGTCGTGGGTGACGCCTCGACACGGTGTCTCGAGGGCACGCCGGTCGGCGGGCAGCAGCGGCCGCTCGTCCGGTGGCACCGCGCGCGCAAAGCCTTCCAGCAGCTGCCCCACAGTCATAGTCCCGCCGTCATGGCGTCGCCCGCGTCGCGGGCGCCAAGACGTCCGCGTCGACGTCGCGATCGAGCCTGAGCGTTGCCACGGAGCCGCGCTCGATGGGGCTGCCCGCCGCCGGCTCCTGTTCGACGACAATGCCCGCGCCCATCACTCGGGCGGTGAGCCCGAGCCGCGCCAGCATGCGCAACGCATCGCGGGCGCCGAGGCCGCGAAGATCGGGAAACAGCGCGGTCGATCCCGTTCCAGTACTGGCGAGCGTAACGATTGCCGGTAGCTGCGCCGGTCCCGAGGCCGGGCGCTCGCGCACCTCGTCTCGTCTCGCCACGAGCACGGGCGGCGCCGGATTGATCGAAGGAGGGATCCCCTGATGCCGCAGGGCGGCGTCCGCGATCCGCTGAAAAATGGGCGCCGCAACCGAGCCGCCGTAATACAGATTCCTGCCGTGCGGTGAATCGATCACCACCACGATCGCGAACGCCGGGTCGCGCGAGGGGGCAAACCCGATGAACGAGGCGTTGTAGTCGGACCGCGAATACTGACCGTCCACGACCTTCTGCGCCGTGCCGGTCTTGCCGGCGACCGTGAAGCCGGGGATCCGCGCGCGTGTGCCGGTCCCACGACTCACGACCTCTTCCATGATCGCGGTCAGCGTTGCCGCGGTGCCCGGCGACACAGTGCGGCGGACGACCTTGTGCGGCACCGGCGTGCGCGTGCCATCGGCAACGACCGCCCGCACAATGCGCGGCTCGAACAGCTCGCCGCCGTTGGCGATCGAGCTCACCGCAGCCGCCATCTGGAGCGGCGTCACGCCGACCTGATAACCCATCGACACCGACGCGAGCGCGCTGTCCGTCAGTTTGGCGGGATCCCACATAATGCCTGCGCTTTCGCCGGGAAAATCGGGCGACGTGCGGCGGCCGAAGCCGAAGCGCTTCATGTACAGGCCCATGCGATCCGGTCCCAGCTTCAGGCCGACCTTGATCGCGCCAACGTTGCTCGATTTCACGAGGACGTCGGTAAACGACAGGACCCCGTAGTTGTGGTCGTCGTCGATCACCCGCGCGCCGAAGCGAATGTTGCCGGCGCTCACGTCGATCTGATCGTCCGGATCGACGACTCGTTCCTCGAACGCGGCCGAGGCCGTCACGATCTTGAACGTCGAGCCCGGCTCGTAGAGGTCCTGGATCGCACGATTGCGCTGCGCCTCGGGACGCGAATCGCGGTAGGCGTTGGGATTGAAGCTGGGCCAGTTCGCGAGCGCGAGGATCTCGCCGTTGCGCGGATCCATGACGACGGCGGTGCCACCGTCGGCGCGGTTCTCCTCGACGCCGGCGCGGAGCTCGCGTTCGGCGACGTGCTGCAGGTACTGGTCGATCGTCAGCTCGATCGTCGCTCCCGTCGTCGGCGGCCGCTCGATGCGGCTGAAGGCATGACGCCGCGCATCGGTCTGAATCAGCACGGTACCCGGCCGCCCCTTGATGAGCGCGTCGTACGAAGCCTCGAGCCCGTTCAGACCGGTGTTGTCGATGCCGACGTAACCAAGCACGTGAGCCGCCAGATCCTTGTTGGGATAGAAACGGCGGTTCTCCTTCATGAAGCCGATACCTTCGAGCTCGAGCGCGGCGACGCGGCGCGCCTCGTCCGGCGATACCTGGCGGCGCACATAAGCGAAGGCGCGGCCGCGGCGGATGCGATCGGCGATCGCGGCGCGCTCGCGCGATCCGCAGTCTTCGAGGACTCCGCACAGCGATTTCGCCGCCGCGTCGGGATCGCTGATCTCCGTCGGAACGGCGTAGATCGAGTCGGCGTCGACGCTGTAGGCGAGAACCCGCCCGTCGCGATCGAGGATGTCGCCACGCTTGGCCGTGGTCTCGACCGTGCGCGACTGCTGGCGTTCGGCGCGGGCGCTGAGATCGGCGTGGCGGCCGACCTGCAGATAGACGAGCCTCGCCTCGATCACCACCGACCACGCCACCAGCGCGAGCGCGGCCACGAGCAGCCGCCGCTTCAACGTCTGGCGCCAGGGAAACGTGGGCTTTTCGGCCACCGGCTCGACCACTCTCACAGCAATCCCGGGACTACCGCCGCTGCGCCACGACCGAGCCGGGCGGCGGCTCCGCCGGCAGCACACGCTCGATCACCAGCGCCTCTTCGGGGCCGGGCGTCACCATGTGGAGACGGTCGACCGCGAGCCGCTCGATGCGCAGCGGAGATCGAAGCGTGTCGATCTCCAGCCGGAGGTGCCGGTTGATCTCGGTCTCTGCGGCGCGCTCGCGCTGCATCTGCTCGAGCCGGTAGCCATGACGCAGCAGCTCGAAGTGCTGCCACGCCCAGAAGAGCAGTACCGCCACGAGGAACACGCCCAGCGTCACCGACCGCCACATCTCGCGGTGTCGATCGCGATCGACCTCGCGGACGATCGGGTTGTTCCGCACGTCCTTCTTGATGGCGTATTCGAAGGTCTCGGCCATATGGTTATGCCTTTTCCGCGGCGCGCAGCTTGGCGCTGCGGGCCCGCGGATTGCGTTCGACCTCGGCCTCCGTCGGGACGATCGGTCGCTTGGTGCGTACGGTGATGCCGGCGCCGCCTTCGGTCTGGAGCGCGCGCAGCGTGTGCTTGACGATGCGGTCCTCGAGCGAATGAAAGCTGATCACCGCCATGCGGCCGCCAGGCTTGAGCCGGTTCGCGGCGCGGCCGAGAAACTGATCCAGCCCCTCGAGCTCGCGGTTCAACCAGATGCGGATCGCCTGGAACGTCCGGGTTGCCGGATCGATCCGCGTATATCCTCTCCGCGGTACCGCGCGGCGGACGATGTCGGCAAGCTGGCCGGTGGTCGCAATCGGTGTGCGCGTCCGCGCTTCCGCAATCGCCCTGGCGATGCGGCGGGCATGGCGATCTTCGCCGTACTCGTAAATCACGTCGGCGAGTGTCCGCTCGTCCGCGTCGCGGATCGCGTCGGCCGCGGTCGGACCGGTGGTCGTATCCATCCGCATGTCGAGCGGTTCGTCGCGCCGGAAGCTGAATCCGCGGCCGGGCGAATCGAGCTGCATTGACGAGACGCCGAGATCGGCCAGCAATCCGTCGACCGCGCCGATGCCCTGCGCATCGAGCGCCTCGTCCAGCTGCCGATAGTCGCGGTGCAGCAGCGTCAGGCGCGATCCATAGACAGAGAGCGACGTACGCGCTTCGGCAAGAGCGGACGGGTCGCGATCGAAGCCGATCACCGTCGTCGCTCCGCCATCGAGCAGGGCCCGGGTGTGGCCGCCGTAGCCGACGGTGCAGTCGACAAAAATGCCGCCGCGCTGGGGCGCGAGATGTTCGAGCGCCTCGGCAACCATGACGGGCTCATGCATTGACCCACACTAGATTCCGTGCTGAGACAGACCGAGGCCGTCCTCGTCGGTCCACGGTTCGCGCTGCAGCTTGTGGAGGAAGCGCTCGTCGTTCCAGACTTCGAGATAATCGATCCGGCCGAACACGCGGACGTCGCCGACGATCGCCGCGCTGTCGCGCAGCTGCGGCGGGATGACGACGCGCCCCTGGCCGTCGAGTTCGGCGGTCTGGCCGTAATAGTTCACGCGGTCGAGAAACTTCAGGCGCGCGGGATGATTGCCGGGCATCTGGAGCAGCTTGCGCTCGATCTCGAGCCACGTCGGGAACGGATAGATGCGCACGCACTCGCCCGTCAGGCTGGTGACGAAGACGTCCGGTCCGTGCATGTCCTGAATCACCCCACGAAAGATCGTGGGCACTTTCAGGCGGCCCTTGTCGTCGATCCGGGCCGAAGAGCTGCCTCTGAGTCCCTGTTGGTCCACTTTGGTCCACAAAAATCCACAGGGATAGTAAGGCTCTAAACAACACGATGTCAACGGGATAAGCCACCTATCCCAGAGTCATTTACGCCAAAGTGAGCACGTTTCGCCACATGTTCGCTGGCTGGGGTCAGACCCAGGGTCAGACCCAGGGTCGGACCTGAGGTCTGACCCTCGGTCTGACCCCGTGCTAGGCTCGCCAATTCATGTTGCGCGCGGCGTTGATTGGCTTTTCGTCCAGCGGGAAGACGACTCTCTTTCAACTCATGACCAGCGCGCGAGACACCCCGCGCGGGCGGAGCGATGTGAACATCGGGATCTCGAAGGTTCCCGACGCCCGACTCGACACGCTCACCGCGATGTACAACCCGAGGAAGCGGGTGCCGGCGACGGTGGAGTTCACCGACATGGCGGCGCCGGCGAAGTCGGGGGCGCAGGCGCTCGTGGACGTCGCCGGCTACAAGAACGCCGACGCGCTCGTTCACGTCGTCCGCGCGTTTCGCGATCCCGCGGTCGCGCATCCCTCCGGTTCTGTCGATCCCGCCCGGGATGCGCAGGCCATGGAAGACGAGTTGATCCTCGCGGATCTTGGCGTCGCCGAGCGCCGCCTCGAACGCATCGAGAAGGATCTGAAGAAGGCCCGCTCCGCGGAACTCGAGAAGGAGCGCGACCTGGTGCAGCGCTGCACGCAGGCGCTCGAAGAAGGCAAACCGCTGCGGACGCTGCAACTGACCGGCGACGATATCAAGCGCCTGCGCGGCTTTCAGTTCCTCTCGGCCAAACCGCTGCTCCTGGTGATCAACCTGGACGAGTCCGACGTGCCCGACGTCGGCGCAAGCGTTGAACGCGCCGCCGCAAAAACCGGACTGACATCGTTTCTCGCCCACGCGGCCACCGGGGCCGTCGCACTCTGCGCCACGATCGAGCTCGAGATCTCGCGGCTCGAAGGCGCCGATGCCGCCGCGTTCCTCGCTGATCTGGGACTGGAGGAGTCGGGCCTCGACCGCGTCATTCGCGCAAGCTATGACCTGCTCGGATACATGTCCTTCTTCACCGTCGGCGAGGACGAATGCCGAGCCTGGTCGATCGCGCGTGGAACCCCGGCGCAGCTGGCGGCCGGGGAAATTCACAGCGACATCCAACGTGGCTTCATCCGCGCGGAGGTGGTCGGCTACGAGGCCCTGATTTCGCGCGGCTCCATGGCCGCCTGCCGCGACCACGGCGAGGTCCGCCTGGAAGGCAAGGAATACGTCGTTCAGGACGGCGATATCATCAACTTCCGGTTCGCCACCTAGCCGCCTTGGCCGACGCATCGTCCGTTTCTGTCGTGATTCCCGCGATGGACGAAGCGCGCGCCATCGGCGGCGTCGTCTGCCGGCTGCGCGCCTGCGCCCACTGGCGCGAAGTCATAGTGGTTGACGACGGGTCGAGTGACGGGACCGCGGACGCGGCGGTCGCCGCCGGCGCGCACGTGGTGCGCCATCCGTACACCAAGGGCAACGGGGCCGCGGTCAAGACCGGCATCCGCCACGCGACCGGCGACTTCATCCTCATCCTCGACGCCGACGGCCAGCACGCGCCTGAAGAAGCCGGGCGAATCGTCGCGCGCCTTGGTGAATACGACCTCGTCATTGGCGCCCGCGACGGCTCGACGCAGGCGACGGCGGGACGCCGCGCCGGAAATGCGTTCCTCAACCGGCTCGCGAGCTACCTGACGGGCATCACAATTCCGGACTTGACCTCGGGATTCCGCGGAGCGCGCCGCGAATGCCTGCGCGAGTTCATCCATTTGCTGCCCAACGGCTTCTCGACGCCCACCACGACGACACTGGCATTCATGCGCGCCGGCTACAACGTGGCGTTCGAGCCGG
>Ga0075418_10002369_pt1 | contig 21542 bp, 16 predicted proteins | sample SoiMetdeltSBSDD2_FD_81776 | JGI IMG/M metagenome (GOLD analysis project Ga0075418, IMG submission 81776) | Bulk soil microbial communities from a Populus tree surrounding site in Tennessee, USA - Soil MetaG P. deltoides SBSDD2 | ecosystem: Environmental > Terrestrial > Soil > Tree plantation...
AGTTCGTGCTGGTCTGTGCGCAGAGCCTCGCGAGTATCCTGGGGTCGGCGGCACGACGTCGTCGGCGAGGTCGTGCCGGCGCGTGCTGCACGTTGGCGGTCGCGCTGGTTCGTGGGCCGAATGCGACATGGACACTTCGTTCGAGTTCCGGTTGAACGGCAGCCACGTGCGGGTCGTCGATGTCGACCCCAACACGACGCTGCTCGCGTTCCTGCGCGCGCGCGGACTCACGGGCAGCAAGGAGTCGTGTGCCGAAGGTGAATGCGGCGCCTGCGCGGTCGTCGTCGTCACGGCTGCGGCGAACGGACGAAGCGCATATCAGGCGATCAACTCCTGTCTCGTCTTGCTGCCCGAGGTCGCGGGCGGCGAGGTCTGGACCGTCGAAGGTGTGCGCAGAGGTGGCGCGGTCCATCCCGTGCAGCAGGCGATGGTCGAGCACGGCGGTTCGCAGTGCGGCTACTGCACGCCCGGGTTCGTGATGAGCCTGTTCGCTTTCTACTACAGCGAGCCACGGCCGCAGCCCCTGGCAGCGCTGGCCGGCAACCTGTGCCGGTGCACCGGCTATCGGCCGATCCGCGATGCGGCCGCGCAGCTGCCCGCGGCGACCGACGGCGATGCGTTCCGCGAACGGCTGCTGCGTGCGGCTCCGGTGCCAGCGCCGCTGCAATACCGCGCGCGCAGGGCACGATTCGATCGTCCGGCCACGCTGCAGGCAGCGATCGCGCTGCGGGCCGAGCATCCGTCGGCGACGCTGTTGCTGGGCGGCACCGATCTCGTCGTCGAGGTCAACCAGGCCGGCGCGCATTTCGAGCACGTGATCGCGCTCGGCGGCGTGCGCGAACTGGGGGCCATCGAAGAGCGGGATGGCGAGGTTGTGCTCGGGGCGGCGGTGACCTGGGCGCAGCTCGAGAGCGAACTGCGCGACCGGCAGGCGCGTCTCGGGCTGCTCGCGCAGGTGATCCCGCTGTTCGGCTCGCCGCTGATCCGCGCGCGCGCGACGCTCGGCGGCAACCTCATGACGGCCTCGCCGGTCGGCGACGCCGCGCCAGCCCTGCTCGCGCTCGACGCTGTGGTGGAGCTCGCGTCGGCGAACTCGCGCCGCAGCGTGCCGCTGCGCGAGTTCTTCACCGGTTATCGACGCACCGCGCTGCGCGCCGACGAACTGCTCGTGGCGGTCCATGTAACGAAGCCGCCGCCGTCGGTCGCGCGCTTCTACAAGGTCAGCAAGCGCGAGCTCGACGACATCTCGAGCGTCAGCGCAGCGTTCGCGATGTGGCTCGAGGATGGTCGCGTGCAACAGGCGGCGCTCGCGTTCGGTGGGGTCGCGGCGACTCCGGTCCGCGCGTTTGCGGCCGAGCACGCGTTGGTCGGTCATCGCCTCGACGACGCGTCGCTGCGCGCCTGCCAGCGTGCCGTCGCGGCCGCGTTCACGCCGATCGACGACGTGCGCGCGAGCGCCGCCTACCGATCTGCGATGTTGGCGAGCCTGCTGGCCAAGTTCTGGGCGGAGGCGTCGTGACGCACGCCGTGCACGAGAGCGCCCTGCTGCACGCGACCTGCGAAGCGCGCTACGTGCACGACCTTGCGCTGCGTGATCCGACTGCGTTGCACGCCTGGCCCGTGCAGTCCACGCATGCGCATGCGCACGTGAAGGGCCTCGACGCCAGCCGAGCGTTGCAGATGCCCGGCGTGCGCGCGGTGCTGACCGGAGCCGACGTGCCGGGTGCGCAGCAGATCGGTCCGGTGCGCCACGACGAACCGCTGTTTCCGAGTGAGGTGTGTTACCACGGCCAGCCCGTGTGTTGGGTCATCGCCGACACGGAAGCCGAAGCCCGCGCGGCGGCTTCGCAGGTGCAGGTCGCTTACGAGCCGTTGCCGGCGCTGCTGACGATCGAGGCCGCGATCGCGGCCGACAGCTTCCTGACGCAACCGCAGACGATCGAGACCGGGCGGCCCGACGAAGAGATGGCCGCGAGCGCGCACCGCCTGTCGGGAGAACTGCGCGTCGGCGGGCAGGAGCACTTCTACCTCGAGATGCAGTGCGCCTACGTGCACCGCGACGCGGCCGGCGGCCTCCACGTGCACAGCTCGACGCAGCATCCGACCGAGACGCAGATCACGGTCGCGCATGTGCTGGGCGTGCCTGCGCACGAGGTGATCTGCGAGGCGTTGCGCATGGGCGGCGCGTTCGGCGGCAAGGAGACGCAGGCGAGCAGCTTCGCGGCGATCGCAGCGCTCGGCTGCCTCGTCACGGGGCGCGCCGTCGTCGTGCGCCTCGATCGTCGACGCGACTTTGCGATCACGGGCAAGCGGCATCCGTTCCTCGCGCGCTACGAAGTGGGCTTCGAAAGCGACGGCCGGCTGCGCGCGCTGCGCGTCGAGCTGTTCAGCAACGGCGGCTACAGCCTCGACCTCAGCGCCGCGATCATGAACCGCGCGCTGTTCCACATCGACAACTGCTACCGCATCGAGCACCTACGCGCGCGCGGGCGCGTCGCGCGGACGCACCTGCCGTCGAACACCGCGATGCGCGGGTTCGGTGGCTCGCAGGCGATGGTCATCGTCGAGGAGATCGTCGACCGCGTCGCCCGCACGCTCGGCCTGCCCGTCGAACAAGTGCGCGAACGCAACTTCTACGGTCCCGGGGATCGCACGCACTACGGGCAGGAAGTGCGCGACGCCGATCGCATCGGCCGCATCTGGCGCGAGCTGATGACCTCGAGCCGGTTCACGGAGCGGCGTCGCGATCTGGCGGCGTGGAACGCGAGAAGCCGCGACACCAAGCGTGGTCTCGCGATCACGCCCGTGAAGTTCGGGATCTCGTTCACGACCACGTACCTGAACCAGGCCGGCGCGTCCGTGCTCGTCTACCGCGACGGCAGCGTGCAGGTGAATCACGGCGGCACCGAGATGGGGCAGGGCCTGCACACGAAGGTGCGCGTCGTGGCGGCGCGCGCGCTCGGCGTGCTCCCGCAGAGCGTGCGGCTGATGCCGACGCGCACCGACAAGGTGCCGAACACGTCGGCGACCGCGGCGTCGAGCGGCAGCGACCTGAACGGCGAAGCGGTGCGCCGCGCGTGCGTCGAGCTCCGCGAACGGCTCGCGCCGGTAGCCGGCCAGCTGCTCGGCTGCGCGCCCGGCGAGGTGACCTTCGCGGACGGCCGCGTGAGTGGTGCCGGCAAGCTGGTAGCTTTCGTCGAAGTGGTCGAGCGCGCGTTCCTGCAGCGGCTGCCGTTGTTCGCGATGGGCTTCTACGCGACACCGGGCATCCACTACGATGCGCAGCGTGGACGCGGCGAGCCGTTCCGCTACTTCGCCTACGGGGCCGCGGTCGCCGAGGTCGAGGTCGACGGCTTCACCGGGCACTACCGGTTGCTCGCGATCGACATCCTGCACGACGTCGGGGATTCGCTCGCGCCGCTGATCGATCGCGGCCAGATCGAGGGTGGGTTCCTGCAAGGCATGGGATGGCTCACCTGCGAGGAGGTCGTGTTCGGCCCCGACGGAGCGCTGCGTTCGCGCGGGGCTTCGACCTACAAGCTGCCGGGCATCGGCGAGTGTCCCGAGCGGTTCGTGGTGAACACGCTGGGTCGCGCGAGCGAAGCCGGCGCCGTGTTCGGCAGCAAGGCCACGGGCGAACCGCCGTTGATGCTGGCGATTTCGGTGCGCGAGGCCCTGCGCGATGCGGTCGCGGCGTTCGGCGGCATTGGGCCCGTGGCGCTCGGCTGTCCGGCGACGCCCGAGGCCGTGTATTGGGCGATCCAAGAGCGCACGCGACCCGGTTCGGGCGCGTGAGAGGGCCGTCACCGGCCGCTGCCACGGCAGGTTCCCGGCATGCATTCAGGTCGCGACCCCGCGACGCCGATCCAGACCCGAACACTTTGCCAAGGGGAACACCGTGCCAGCGCTGATCGACAGAATCACCGACATCGCCAAGAAGCTGCGCAAGTCAGCGAAGAAGGTCAACGATCCGACCGTGCAGGAGCTGATCACCGACCTCAGCCTGAGCATCGCTGATCTGAGAGTGGAGCTTGCCGAACAGCGGACGACGACCGAGACGACCGACACGACCGACACGACCGGGATGACCGGGACGACGGCGACGACGCGGACGACCACCACGAGGACCAGGGACCTGGACATCGAGGCGGCTTCGACGCGTGCGTCGACGCTCTCCATGGGCACGACGATCACGCAGCTGCCGGACATCGGCGAGTTGCGCAAGTTCCCGGACTGAGTCCGCAGTCGCGCAGGCCACGCCAGCCGCGGTTCACGCGGGCTGGCCCTGGCCGCGCAGAGGCTGCCAGCGCTGGTAGGTCAGCGATCGCCACGCCCACTCGACCGGTCCGAGCCGGAACCGCGACAGCCAGAGCCAGCTGAAGAGCACCTGCACGAGCGAGACGCCGAGCCACACGAGCATCAGCTCGGCGCGCGACAACCGGCCGTAGTAGCCGAGCCCGTAGCCGAAGAAGAACCACGTGCAGCAGAGCGTCTGCAGCAGGTAGTTGCTGAACGCCATGCGCCCGACGCGCCCCAGTGCTCCGGTCAGCCAGCGCATCCAGCCGCGTTGGACGACGAGAATCAAACCCGCGGCCCAGCCGAGACCGACGAGCCCGCGCACGAACGGATGCGCGATGCCGTGAGCGAGCTTCAGTTCGAGCTCGGCGGCGGAGAACAGCGTTCCTGCATACGCGTTCGCCCACACGAACGACGCGAGAACCAGCGGCACCGCGAGCGCGAGCACGGCCACGTAGACGCCCGGCCGGCACTGCCCCTGGAAGAAACCGAGCCGCGCGAGTGCCATGCCGACGAAGACCATGCCGAGCACGTCCCAGACGAAGATGTAGTAGAGCATCGAGGACTGGAACATGTGGTGGAAGTTCCACCGATAGGCGAACACCGTCGCGTAGTCGCCGCGCATCGCCTCGATCTCGGCCGCAGTCGCGTCGGGCTTCGGCGGTGCGAAGCGCCTGCGCGCGTCCTGCAGCGGCTGGGGCACCGGTTGTCCGGACTGCTCGAGCTGCGCTGCCTGCGCGGCCTGGTCGCGCTGCGTGGATGCCTGGTGGTGGTGCCACAGCTCGATCGGCGTGAAAGCCGCGAGGCAGAGCGCGCCAGCCAGCAGCAGCGACCGCGGCTGCAGCTTGCGAAAGGCCACCGCGATGAGTCCGAGCAGCCCATACTGGTAGAGGATGTCGCCCGTGAACTGCAGCGCGAAGCGGTGCAGCACCCCGAACAGCACGAGCCACAGACAGCGCCGCAGCCACAGGTCGACCGCATCGGCGCCGCGGCCGCTTTTCTGCAAACGTTCGGTGATCAGCACGAGACCGGCGCCGAACAGCATCGAGAACAGGGCGCGCATGCGGCCATCGAACAGCGAGCTCTGCACGAACCAGGTCCACAGGGCGGCGCCCGTGGCGCCGCCGCCCATCACAGGATTCTCGTAGGCACGCAGCGGCTGGCCGAACTCGACGATGTTCATGACCAGGATGCCGAGCACGGCGAGTCCGCGCACGACGTCGAGCGTGGCGATGCGGTCCTGTGGCAGGACCGGGGCGGGAGCGACGGCCGTTGATTGGGCGGAGTCATCCATGATGCCCACCTACGGAGCAGATGACGGTTGTGCCAGAAGCCATGGCGGGAAGTCCCGAGCGCGACTTCATCGGCGGCACCGACGTGGTCGATGGTGCCGCAAAACCTCGGGGCAGCTACCATGCCGGGCGAAGCGACCAGCCGATGACGAACGACTCTGCGCTCGATCGAGCCGCGCCGTCGAATCTGCGCACGGACCTCGCCTTGGGGCGACCACCGCGCGTCGCTGTCTTCCGCCCGTTGGTCCGGTTCGGCTTCATCGCCACCGCCGTCGTGCTGGTGATTGCCACCGTCATCGTCGTCCTCACCACGAGAAGCGTGGCTCGCGGCCTCGAGCGCTTGCGCGATCACGGCGTCGCGACCGATGCCCGCGTCGAAAGAAAATGGCGCAGCGGCGGCAAGTCGAGGACGAAGCACCTGGCCTTCTCGTTCGTGCACGAGGGGAAGCGGATCGAGGGTCAGGCATCGGTTTCCTCGGGCACCTGGAGTGCCGTGGAACCGGGTAAGAAGCTGCTGATCACCTTCGATCCCGACGATCCGGCACACACGGAGGTCGGACGCGTCTCGCAGGCTACCGTCGATCGGCACTGGACGACGGTTTTCTGGGTAAGTGGCACGGTCGGCGTTCTCTTCTTGGGTTGCTACGTCGGCGTGTTCTGTCGCCTCAACCGCCGCCGCAGACTGCTCGAGGACGGCGAACTGGCGCAGGTTCGCATCGAGAGCATTGGCAAGCCGACCAGGAAGAGCAGGAAGAGCAAGGTGGCTTTCGCGTCGCACGCGGGCTCGCGCGCGACACGTTCCTCCATTCCGGCGCAGCTGCTGCAGGGTCTGGAACCAGGCGACTCGGTTCCGTTTCTCGTGGCTCCCGACGATCCGGACCGCGGAGAGCCGCTTGCCATGGTCCTTTCGACCTGCCGTCTGGCCGAGGCAGGTTCCTGACTCCCCCTCATTGCCTTGCGCAGCGTGCAGTGGCAGGCTGCGTCGATGGCCTGCAAGAACGCCACTCTTCCGGTCCGGCTCGCCGCCGTCGGCGCGCTACTGGGTTCGCTTGCGTCCGCACAAACCCCGATCGACGCCGCGGTGCGAGTCACGGCGCAGGCGACGGCCAGCCCGCCCTCGATCACGTTCTCGTGGCCCTTCGATCCGAATGCGACGGCCTACTCGGTCTCGCGGCGCCTGCAAGGGGCGCCCAACTGGGGACTGCCCACGGCGATCCCGGGTGGTGGTGCCGCGACTTCCTGGGTCGACAACAACGCGCTCGTCGGGGGGCGCTACGAGTACTTCTTCTACAAGCCGGGCAGCCCCGAGGGCAGGGGGTTCGTCGCGGCCGGCATCGAAGGCTCGGCGATCCATACCCGCGGCAAGCTGATCCTGCTCGTCGACGCGACGAAGGCGCTCGTGCTGCAGTCGCGGCTCGATCGCCTCGTGCAGGATCTCGTCGGCGACGGCTGGTTCGTGATCCGCCACGACGTGCAGCCGACGCAGTCGGTGCCGAGCGTGAAGGCCCTCATCGCCGCCGACTACAACGCCGACCCGCTGAACGTGAAGACCGTCTTCATCCTGGGTCGCGTTCCCGTGCCATACTCGGGTTCGATCGCTCCCGACGGTCACCCGGATCACGTCGGTGCCTGGCCGGCGGACGTCTACTACGGCGAGCTGAACGGTCCCTGGACCGACACGACGATCAACGTCACCACGGCCACGCGGACCGAGAACCACAACGTGCCCGGCGACGGCAAATTCGACCAGAGCTCGCTGCCGTCGCAGGTCGAGCTGAGCGTGGGCCGCGTCGATCTCTCGAACATGCCGGCCTTCGGGAGCTCCGAGGCCGTGCTGCTGCAGAACTACCTCGACAAGGATCACGACTACCGCCACAAAGTGTTCACGGTCGACCAGCGCGCGGTGATCGACGACAACTTCGGTTGGTTCGCGGGCGAGGCCTTCGCAGCGACCGGCTGGCGCAACTTCTCGGTGCTCTGCGGCCCCGCGAACGTCATCGCGGCCGACTACTTCACCACGCTCAACACGACGTCGGGCAACGGCTACGCGTGGTCCTATGGCTGCGGTGGCGGGTCCTACCTCGGCGCGGGCGGCGTCGGCTCGACCCAAGCCTTCGCGACGAGCACGAACCGGAACGTGTTCACGATCCTGTTCGGCAGCTACTTCGGCGACTGGGATGTCCAGGACAGCTTCTTGCGCGCGCCGCTCTGTTCGGGGTGGACGCTCGTCGACTTCTGGGGCGGGCGCCCGCACTGGGCGTTCCACCAGATGGGCATGGGGGACACGATCGGCACCGGCGCGCGCCACAGCCAGAACGACACCTACGCGGGCGGCTTCGGCACGGGCTTCGTGCACATCGCGTTGATGGGGGACCCGACCTTGCGCCAGCACATCGTCGCCCCGGCGTGGAACCTCGCGGCGGCTCCGGCGTGGCCGCAGGTGATGCTGTCGTGGAACGCCTCGCCCGACGCCGTGGCGGGCTATCACGTCTACCGCGCAGCGTCGCCGGCAGGTCCTTTCACGCGTCTCACGACGGCCGCGGTCGCGGGCACCACGTTCGCCGACCCCGCGCCACCGTTGGGGTCCTCGACCTACATGGTGCGCGCGCTGCGGCTCGAGACCACACCGACCGGCAGCTACTGGAATCTGAGCCAGGCCGTGTTCGCGACGGCAGTGCTGCAAGGGCCCGCCGCGCACACGAGCTACGGCAGCGGTTGCTACACGATCAGCGATTCGTTCTACCAGTACTTCGCGACGCCAGCCGCCGCGAGCCTCGCGCTGAACGGCAACTCGATCACGCTGACTCCTGTGGGCAGCGGTTACTCGGTGACGAACGGTGGCGGCGCGTATCTGGCGCCGAGCCCTTCGGCCGCGGTGCTCGCGCTCGGCGACGATACGCAGACGGCGCTCACGCCGTCGGTTCCGGTGCCATACCCGGGCGGGTCGGCGACGACGCTGTCCGTGCACAGCAACGGCATCATCGCGGTCGCGCCGCTGCAGATGCCGGCGTCCCCGAACTCACACACGCCGAACGCTGCCGGTTTCCTGAACGAAGCGACGACGGCCTGGTATTGCTGGCACGACTACAACCCGACCGAACCCGGTTCGGGCAACATCGTGTGGGAAGAGGTCGGCGGCGTGCTTCACGTCACGTGGCAGGGCGTCGAGAGCCACCCGGCCGCAACGGCGAATCCGAGCACGCTGCAGTTCCAGTTCGACCTCGCGACCGGCGTCGTGCGATACGTGTGGAACACGATCGCGAGCGTCGGCACGGGCCAGCAGACCGGGACGACCGAGCAGCACCTGATCGGTTGGTCGCCGGGTGGCGCCTCGATCGACGCGGGTCCGATCGTGCTCGCGCAGGCACTGCCGCTGACGGTGACTGCGAGCAACATGCGCGCGATCAGCCTCAGCGCGTCGCCGCCGCCGGTTTCGGCGAGCGCTTCGGGCACGCTCGTCACCTATGCGATCGACGACATCCCAGAAACCGCGCCTGCTTCGACCAACTACCTCGGTGTGACGATCCTGAGCCTCACGCCCGATCTCACCGGCACGCAGCTGGCCTTCCTCGGCATGCCCGGCTGCTCGCTCTACGTCGGGTCGATCGACTTGATGCTCGCGTTCGCGGGCGGCACACCGAGCCTGACGACGCAGTTCCAGATCCCCGCCGGCGTCGCCTACGGCACTCGGGTCTACGCGACCGCGGTGGCACTGTTCGCGCCGAACAGCCTGCCGAACGGCCAGAATCCGTTCGGCGCGGTCACGAGCAACGGCGTCGTGAGCTTCATCAGCTCGTTTTGATCCGGGTCGCCCGCGGCGCCGAGCGCCGCGGACATCGGCTCACGCCGAGTGGCGCTTCTCCTTGTCGCCGTAGAACTGCTCGGCCTCGGTCGAGCCCGCGAGCGCCATCGTGGACGACTTGCCCTGGCTCACGGCCTGCGAGACCGCGTCGAAGTAGCCGGTGCCGACCTCGCGCTGGTGCTTGGTCGCCGTGTAGCCGATGGCCTCGGCGGCGAACTCGGCCTGCTGCAGCTTCACGTAGGCCGCCATGCCGTGGTCCTTGTAGTCGTGCGCCAGCGTGTACATCGACAGGTTCAGCGCGTGGAAGCCGGCGAGCGTCACGAACATGAACTTGTAGCCCATCGCGTTCAGCTCGCGCTGGTAGCGCGCGATCGTCGCGTCGTCGAGGTGCTTCTTCCAGTGGAACGACGGGGAGCAGTTGTAGGCCAACAGCTTGCCCGGGTACTGCGCGTGGATGCCCTCGGCGAAGGCCTTGGCCTCGTCGAGATCCGGGTGGCTCGTCTCGCACCAGACGATGTCGGCGTATGGCGCGTAGGCGAGGCCGCGCGCGATCGCCTGTGGCAGGCCTGGCTTCGTCACGAAGAAGCCCTCGCTCGTGCGCTCACCGGTCAGGAACGGCCGGTCGCGTTCGTCGATGTCGCTGGTCAGCAGGCCTGCCGCATCGGCGTCGGTGCGGGCCACGATCACCGTCGGCACGCCGCTGACGTCGGCCGCGAGTCGGGCTGCATTCAGCGTGCGCACGAACGTCTGCGTCGGCACGAGCACCTTGCCGCCGAGGTGGCCGCACTTCTTCTCGCTCGCGAGCTGGTCCTCGAAGTGCACGCCGGCCGCACCGGCTTCGATCATGCCCTTCATGAGCTCGAACGCGTTCAGCGGACCGCCGAAGCCGGCCTCGGCGTCGGCGACGATCGGCACGAACCAGTTCTTGTTGCTCTTGCCCTCCATGTGCGAGATCTGGTCGGCGCGCTGCAATGCCTGGTTGATGCGCATGACGACGTTCGGCACCGAGTTGGCCGGGTAGAGGCTCTGGTCCGGATACATCTGGCCGGCCAGGTTCGCGTCGGCGGCCACCTGCCAGCCCGAGAGGTAGATCGCCTCGAGACCTGCCTTTACCATCTGCACGGCCTGGTTGCCGGTCAGGGCACCGAGGGCGTGCGTGTGCTGTTCGCGGTGCAGCAGCTGCCAGAGCCGTGAGGCGCCGTGTTCCGCGAGCGTGTGCCGCACGAGCAGGCTGCCGCGCAGCTTCTCGACGTCGGCCGGCGTGTAGTCGCGCTCGATCCCCTCGAAGCGGTTGCGCGGCACGTTGCGCAAGTGGGGCAGGTATGGACAGGGTGCAGAATCAGCGTTGCTGGTCATGGTTGCGGTTGAGGGAACGAAACAGGAAGTGAGAGAGCGAGGTAGAGGATCAGAGCAGCGCGTACGCGGGCACGGTCAGCCACTCGGGCAGGGGGTCGGCGAGGATCAGCGACTCGAATAGTTTCGCGGCGTCGCCGAAGCGGCTCGCGGCGTAGCGCTGGTCGCCGAGCTCGGCGCGGACCTTCGCGAGCTCTTCGGCGAGAGTCGTGCGCACGAGTGCCGTGTCGACGACGCGGCCGTCGGCGAGGCGCGCGCCGTGCTTGCGCCACTGCCAGACCTGCGTGCGCGAGATCTCCGCGGTCGCCGCGTCCTCCATGAGGTGGAACAGCGGCACGCAGCCGCTGCCGCGCAGCCATGCCTCGCAGTAGCGCACGCCGACCGACAGGTTCTGGCGCAGCCCGGCTTCGGTGATCTGGCCCGCCGGCAAGGCGAGCAGATCCTGCTGCGTCACGCGACCAGCGTGCCTCACGCCGAGCTGGTTCGGCCGTTCGCCGAGCACGGCGTCGAACTCGGCGCGCGCGACCGCGACGAGCCCCGGGTGCGCGACCCAGGTGCCGTCGTGGCCGAGGCCGGCTTCGCGCTTCTTGTCGGCGCGCACCTTCGCGAGCGCCTTCTCGTTCGCCGCGTCGTCGCCCTTGATCGGGATCTGCGCCGCCATGCCGCCCATCGCGTGGGCTCCGCGGCGGTGGCAGGTCTCGATCAGCAGCACGCAGTAGCTGCGCAGGAAGTGCTGCTCCATCGTCACGGCCGAGCGATCGGGCAGTACGCGAGCCGGGTCGTGCGCGAACTTCTTGATGAAGGAGAAGATGTAGTCCCAGCGGCCGCAGTTGAGCCCCGCCGAGTGCTCGCGCAGCTCGTAGAGGATCTCGTCCATCTCGAACGCCGCGAGGATCGTCTCGATCAGCACGGTCGCCTTGATCGAGCCGCGCGCGATGCCGAGCTGTTGCTGGGCGTGTACGAACACGTCGTTCCACAACCTGGCCTCGAGATGGCTCTCCATCTTGGGCAGGTAGAAGTATGGCGCCGCGTTGCGGTCGAGCTGGGCTTTCGCGTTGTGGAACAGGAACAGGCCGAAGTCGAACAGCGAGCCCGAGCACGGCACGCCGTCGATCAGCACGTGCTTCTCGTCGAGATGCCAGCCGCGCGGACGCACGAACAGCACGGCGGTCTTCTCGTTGAGCGCGTAGTGCTTCTGCCCGTCGGTGAACGTGATCTTGCGGCGCACGGCGTCGGCCAGGTTCTGCTGGCCTTCGAGCAAGTTGCGCCACGCCGGCGCGCAGCTGTCCTCGAAGTCGGCCATGAACACGGCGGCTCCGCTGTTCAGCGCGTTTATGATCATCTTCCGGTCGACGGGGCCCGTGATCTCGACGCGACGGTCGTGCAGGTCGGCGGGCACTTCGGCGACGCGCCACTGCCCGCTGCGGACGGACGCGGTCTCGGGCAGGAAATCGGGCAGCTGGCCTGCGGCGATCCGGCCCAATACCTCTTTGCGTCGTTGCAGCAGCGCCTTGCGCCGCGGATCGAACCGCCGGTGCAGGTCGGCCACGAAGGCGAGCGCTGCAGGAGAAAGCACGTGCGCGAGCTCGGCCGGCACGGTGGCCTGGATGTCTACGCCATCGAGGGCGTGCGGCGACGGAGCATGGCGCGATGGAGACATGGTCGTTCTGTGTTCGAGGGGAACCGGGCAGGATAGCTCGTCAAATCGTCGACTGCCGAAGAACAGACTCAGAGCGCCGCAAGTGGTCTCAATCCGGACCACGACGGCGATCGTGATCAAAACACTTCGTCGCGCGGAGCCGAATCAGGTGGAGGCCCCAGCGGCTGATCAGGTCGAAGCTGTAGCTCGGTGTGGAGTTCGCGCCGGAGCAATGGCCGTCCTTCGCGGCCCGTGGTGCCGCCTGTTGTCGGCCTCGGCGCGCGGGGGGACACTGCCGGGATGCTCGATGCCACTGCCTCGTCGGTCGCGCGGTCGACCGCCACTCGTTGCCTGTGGCCCTTCCTGCTGCTTGCGTTCGACCTGCTTGCGCTCGGGGGCAGTACCTCGGCCCAGCAGGCGTCGCCGCCCGCCGCCGCCGCAGGGGGGCGCCTGCAGGTGCTGTTCCTCGGCGCGCCCACGCAGAACGGTCCGCATCACGATCCGATCACGCGCTACGCGGCGCTCAAGAAGGGGCTAGGCGTCGATGGCATCGACCTTTCGTACAGCGAGGACCCGGCTGCGCTCTCTGCATCGACGCTCGCCGCGTTCGACGCGCTGCTGCTCTATGGCAACTGGGACCAGAGGGGCGTGATGCCGGAAGAGCAGCTCGACGCCCTGCTCGCCTTCGTGGACGGCGGCGGCGGCTTCGTGGCCGTGCACTGCGCGTCGGCGTGCTGGGGCCGTTCGCCGGCGTTCGTGCGGCTCGTCGGTGGGCGTTTTGCGCGGCACCGCGGCGAGGAGTTCGCGGTCGAGGCCGTGGCGCCGGACCATCCGATCCTCAGCGGGCTTACGGCCTACCGCGCCTGGGACGAGACCTACGAACACGACGAATGGGCCGCCGATCGCGTGGTGCTGCAGCGGCGCGAGCAGGAGCCGTGGACGTGGGTTCGCACGCAGGGCAACGGGCGCGTCTTCTACACGGCCGGTGGCCACGATCACCGCGTCTGGGATCTGCCGGCGTTCCAACAGCTGCTGCGCAACGGCATCCTTTGGGCCGTCGGTCCCGAAAAGCGCGAGTTGCTCGCAAAGCTCTCGCTGCCGCAGCTCGAGGAGGAAGCCGTGTCGCTGCCCGGCTATCGCGAGAAGCGCGAGATCACGCGCGCGCAGAAGCCGCTCGGGCCCGAGGACTCGATGAAGCTCGCGCAGGTCGCAACGGGCTTGCAGCTGTCGTTGTTCGCGAGCGAGCCGCAGATCGTCAATCCGATCCACATCGCCTGGGATCACCGCGGGCGCGCGTTCGTCGTCGAGACGGTCGACTATCCGAACAACCTCGCGCAGCGTGATCTCGGCCACGACCGCATCACGATCTGCGAAGACACCGATGGCGACGGCCGCGCGGACCGCTTCACGCGCTTCGCGGAAGGGCTGTCGATCCCGACGTCGCTGACGTTCGCGAACGGCGGCGTGATCTGCACGAACGGCCCCGACATGCTGTTCCTCGCCGACACCGACGGCGACGACCGCGCCGACGTGCGCAAGGTGCTGTTCACGGGTTTCCGCATGAGCGACACGCACGCCAGTGTGTCGAACCTGCGGTGGGAGCGGGACGGCTGGATCTGGGCGACGATCGGCTACTCGGGCTTCCGCGGCGCGGTCGGCGGCGAACGCCACGACTTCGCGCAGGGGCTGCTGCGTTTCCGGCCCGACGGCCAGAAGCTCGAGTTCCTGCAGCACACGACGAACAACACGTGGGGGCTCGGTTTCACGCAGGACGGCGACGTGCTCGGGTCGACCGCGAACGGCAACCCGAGCTGGTTCCACACGTTCCCGGACGCCGCCTACCGCGCCGTGGGTCTCGAGCCGCGGTCCACGCCACGCGCCGACGACGATCCGCGGTTCTTCCCGATGTCGCGCGACATCCGCCAGGCCGACTTCTTCGACCGCTTCACCGCGGCCGCGGGCCACGCGGTCTACACGGCCGCGCGGTTCCCGCGTGAGTACCGCGATCGCATCGCTTTCGTCTGCGAACCGACGGGCAAGCTCGTCGCGATGTTCGAGCTCGAACGCAAGGGTGGTGGTTTCACAGCACGCCAGTCGCCGAACAACCTGTTCGCATCGGCCGACGCGTGGACGAGCCCCGTCTGCGCCGAGGTCGGCCCCGACGGCGCCGTGTGGATCTGCGATTGGTACAACTTGATCATCCAGCACAACCCGACGCCGACGCGCAGCTCGGCCGGGATCGACGCGAAGACCGGGCGTGGCAGCGCCTACGAGACACCGCTGCGCGACACGCGCTACGGCCGCATCTACCGCGTGTTCCCGCGCGGTACCGCCGCCGACGCGTTCCCCGTGCTCGACGAGAAGGAGCCCCAGTCGTTGCTGGCGGGCCTCTCGCACAGAAACCTGACGTGGCGCCTGCATGCGCAGCGGCTCCTGGTCGAGTGCTCTGATGCGTCTGTGGCCAAGGCGCTCGTGGACCTCGTTCGCACCGATGGCACGGCAGGTCCGCACGCGCTGCACGCGCTGAAATCACTCGGCGCGCTCAGCGACGAAGTCGTCGCCGCAGCGCTGCGTTCGTCGCACGCGGGCACGGCCCGCGCCGCGATCGCGCTCGCGAACGTCTCGGTGCTGAAGCAATGCTTCGTGACCGAAACCGGCATCCGCGCGAACGGCCGCGCGCTCGGCGAGGTGCTCGTGCGGCTCGCCGAGAGCGCAGTGGACCCCGAGATCGGCACCGCGATCCTGCGGAGTGGCGTCGCGGGGCAGGCCGCGATCTTCGGCGATCCCGTGCTGGCCGACGCGTGGCAGATCGCGGCGCGGCGCCACGCCGACACCGTGCTCGCGGCCGCGCAGCGAGAGGGTCTCGAGCGGGTGGCACCGGCCGAGCCACAGAACCTGCTGCCGAACGCCGACTTCACAGAGGCCGCTGACGGCGTGCCGGCCGGTTGGAACGAGCTCCGTGTCTACAGCGGTGCCGGCGCGGGCGCCGTCTCGGTCGCGCAGGCTGCCGACGGCCGCAACGGCACACCGTCGCTGCGCGTGTCGACCGAGCGCGCGTCGGACTGCGGCGTCGCCGTGGCTGTGAAGGTGCAGCGCGGCACGCGCTACCGGCTCAGCGGCTGGATCCGCACCGAGAACGTGACGCCGATCCGCGGCAGCGACGGCGCGATGCTGAACGTGCACGGCGGCAAGCGCACGGCCGGCGTGCAGGGCACCACGGACTGGACGCGCGTCGCGGTCGAGTTCGATGCGAGCAGTTCGCAGATCGTCGTGCACTGTCTGTTCGGCGGCTACGGCGGAGCCAGGGGCACCGCGTGGTTCGACGACGTTTCGCTCGTGCCGATCGGCAGCCACGACACGCTGGCCGGGGCGCTCGCGTCGGTCGCCGAGTTCCGCGGCTCTCGCGACGACCCCGCGCCGGCGCCGATCGCGCGCACGTTCGCGCCTGATCCCGCGGTGCACGAACGCGGTGCCTCGGTCTACAGCCGCACCTGCATCGCGTGCCACGGCCTCGACGGCAAGGGCCTGATGCCCTCGTTCCCGCCGCTCGACGGTTCGGACTGGTTGAACGGCACTCCGGCGCGCGCGATCCACATCGTGCTGCACGGCCTGCAAGGCGAGATCATGGTCGGCGACACGAAGTTCGTGGGCGCGATGCCGCCGCTCGGCTGGACGCTGCAGGACGCCGAGATCGCCGACGTGCTGACCTACGTGCGCCAGCGGTGGTCCAACGACGCCGCCCCGATCACGGTCGAACAGGTGGCCGCATGCCGCGCCGCGGCGGGCAAACGCCTCGCGATGTGGACCGTCGAAGAGCTCCGCAAGTAGCAGGTGAGCGCCATGACGACCCCGAGGCTCGGCTTCAGCTTCCTCTACTTCGCGCCGCGGTTCGGCCAGACGCACCAACGCTGGTTCGAACGGCTCGCGCATTACGGCTACGCGGGTGCCGAGCTGCCCGTGGTCGGAGCGACCGACGACGAGCTCGAGGCCATGCGGCGCGCGCTCGCTGCGCATGGGCTCGCGGCCACGGCGGTCGGCTTCGCGACGGCCGAGGCCAATCCGCTCGACGCCGATGCGGGCAAGCGCCGCGCCGCCGTCGACCACCTCGCGCGTCTCGCCGAGAAGACCGCGTTGCTCGGCGCCGATGTGTTGGCCGGGCCGATCCACTCCGCGTATGGCCGCTTCACGGGAGCTCCGCCGACCGCCGACGAACGCGCGCGCTGCATCGACGTGCTGCGCGCGGCCGGGGAACGCGCGGCTGCGTGCGGCGTGCGATTTGCGGTCGAGCCGCTGAACCGGTTCGAGTGCTACTTCCTGAACACGGCGGTCGCATGCGACGCGCTCGTGCGGGACGTCGGCCATCCCTCGGTCTGCGGCGCGCTCGACACGCACCACGCGCACATCGAGGAGGACGACGTCGTTGCGGCGATCACGGCGAGCCGCGGCACGCTCGGCCACGTGCAGCTGTCGGAGAATCACCGCGGCACGCCGGGCACCGGCCAGGTCGACTTCGCGCGCGTGTTCGGAGCCCTGCGCAGCATCGATTACCGCGGCTGGCTCGTGATCGAAGCGTTCTCGCGCCAGGATCCGGAGTTCGGCAGCGCGTTGCGGATCTGGCGCGAGCTCGATGGCGGTCCCGAGGAGGTGCTGGCCGCGGGCGCTGCGCTGTTCTCTCGCTACTGAAGAACAGCCGCGGCGTGCTACTCGCCAGTCGCTTGCGGCAGCCAGACACAGAACGTGGCGCCGTGGTCCGGAGCGCTCTCGACGCCGATCGTGCCGCCGTAACCCTCGACGATGCTCTTGCTGATCGAGAGCCCGAGCCCCGTGCCGCCGCGCGCGCGCTTCGTGGTCACGAACGGCTCGAAGATGCGCTGGCCGAGGTAGGCGGGAATGCCGGGGCCGTTGTCCTTCACGCAGAACTGCACGCCGTTCCGCACAAACTCCGCCGCCAGCACGACCTTGCGGTCCGCGCTCCCGGCCTGCACGAGTGCGTCCTTGGCGTTGATCAGCAGGTTCAGCAGGACCTGCTGCAGTTGCTGCGGGCGCGCCTGCACGAGCGGCAGCGTGGCCAGCACGTCGACCGTCAGCGCGATGCCGTGCCGCTTCCAGTTCTCCTGGACGAGGCGAAGCGTGCGCTGGACCACCTCCGACAGCGACGTCGGCTGCGGCCGGTGCGCGCGGTCGAAGAGGTGCGACAGCTGCCCGTGGTCGGGACGATGTCCGTCGACGTGCACAGCGACCGCGAGCTGATGGTCAAAGTCGATACGCAGTTGTTCGGAGAGGTCATGGCGAACCTGTTGCGCAACGCCGCCGAAGCGTGTCGCGGCGTGGGACACATCGAGGTGCGCACGGCCCGCGAGGGCGCGCGCGCCGTGCGCGGCGAGATGCCTGCGGCCGGCGACTCGACGGCGCTCGGCGCGCTGACGCCGCGCGAGCGCGAGGTGTTCCAGCTGCTGGCGCTCGGCAAGGCCAACAAAGAGGTCGCGGCGATGCTCGATCTGTCGCTCGGCACCGTCAAGAAGCACCGCGAGAACCTGCAGCGCAAGCTCGACTGCCACTCCGCGGCGGAGCTCGCGCGCATGGCGATCCGCGAAGGGCTGCTCAACGTCTGACGCCGCGGGCGGCGCGTCACGCTCCGGCGTCGGTCTTGCCGCGTACGGTCAACACCGGGCACTCGGCCAGCCGCACGACGCGCTCCGCCGTGCTGCCGAGCAGCGCATGCTTGAGTCCCGTGTGGCCCTGCGTCCCCATGACGATCAGGTCGGCGTTGTTCGCCTTGGCGCAGGCGAGCACCTGCGCGTGCGCATCGCCGTCGCGCAGCTCGGTGCGGACCGTGACGCCGGGGCCGATGCCCTTCTTCACCTTTTCGATCTCGGCGGCCGCATGCGCGCGCAGCTCCTCGTGCAGGTTCGGCAGCGGCCACGCCATGCCGAAACTGCGCAAGGGGTAGTTCATCGCCGGGATGACGTGCAGCAGCAGTAGTTCGGCGCCGAACGCGCGTGCCATCTCGGCGGCGTATTCGACGGCAGCTCCCGCCGGCGCCGAGAAATCAGTGGGGCAGACGATGCGGCGGATTTTCATAGGGGGCCTCGGCCCGGGCGCGGTCTCGGAAGGGCATGGGCACCAGAGAACGGGCGTATTCCTCGCCGCGCAAGAGCCTGTGCGCGCCAAGTACGGACTTCGGCCCGTGCCGACCGCGAGCTAGGCTCTTGCCCGTATGGAACTCGAGCCCGAAGGCATCGTGCCGCCCGACACCGACGCGGTCGCTGGACGCGACCCCGTCGTTCAAGGGATCGAGACGATGCTGGACGAGGAGCGTTTCGAAGAGGCGCTCGAGGCGATCCGCGATGCGATGGCCGAGGGTCGCGGCAATCCGCTCGATCTAGCGTTCCTGCTCGGCGACACCTACCTCGCGCTCGGCCGCGCCGTCGAAGCGGAGGAGCAGTTCCGCGCAGTACTGGCGCAGGATCCCGACTGCCCCGCCTCACGCTGCTGGGTTGCGATGTGCTTGTTCCTGCAGTGGCGCTTCGACGAGGCCGAGGCGGCCGTGCGCGCGGCGCGCGAACTGCCCGACGCGATCGTCGACTCGCACGTGATCCAAGGAGCCCTGCTCGAGCGCAAGGGTCGGTTCGAGGAGGCCGAAGCCTGCTTCGAACGCGCGGCCGCGATCTCGCCCGAGAAGTTCCCGTTGCCGGTGCGCATGACGCGCGCGGAGTTCGATCGCGAAGTGCGCAAGGCGGCCCGCAAGCTGCCGCGCCAGTTCCGGCAGGGTCTCGACCGCGTGCCCGTGATCGTGCAGGACCTGCCGGACGAGACGTTGGCCGAAGGCAACCGCGAGGAAGTGGGCCCCGACATCCTCGGCTTGTTCGACGGCGTGCCGCTGACCGAGACGGGCGAGCTCGACGCGGTGCAGTTGCGGCCCAACACGATCTACCTGTTCCAGCGCAACATCGAACGCGTCGCGCGCGATCGGGAGGACCTCGTCGAGCAGATCCGCATCACGCTGTATCACGAGCTCGGTCACTACCTCGGTTTCGAGGAAGAGGACATGGACGGCCTCGGTCTTGCGTGAGTGGGGGGCCCACGTCAGCGGGCGTCGGCCTTGACGGTCTCGCCGAGGAACGTCATGAGCTCGCGCAGCGTGTCGTAGTCGGGGTGCTTGAGGCGGAACCACGTGTTGACGAGCCAGCCCTTGTCGAGGCCCTTGGTCGCGGTGCCGGGCTCGGGCACGTTGCGTTCGTAGATCCACTCGCCGCAGCGCTTCATCGCCGCGTCGATGCCGCGATGTCCGCTGAAATGGCCGTCCTTGCCAGGCCGGATCTGGATCGAGCCCGCGGCGTAGCGGCGGCTCGGCTTCTGCTCGCCCGGCTTGCCGACAATCGCGAGCGCCCACTCGCGATAGACGTCGAACTCGTTCGCGACGCCATACATGTCCCAGATCTTCTCGCCGGCCGGACGCGCGGCGATCTCGCTGAACTTCATGCCCTTCGGACCGAAGAACCACTCCATGTGGGTCGCCGCGTTCTTGATGCCGAGCGCTTGCAGCACGCGGCGGTTCATCGCGCGCAGTTCTTCGTAGCCGCCCTGCTCGACGCGGTTCGTGACCGCGATCTGCGGTGAGATCCAGCGGTGTTGCGCGGCCTCGAGACAGCCCGGAAAGTAGTGCGCCGCGAACTCGTGGCGGATGCCCTGTTCGCCCGACATCGAGTCGCAGAAGCCTTCGTGACCTTCGATGAACTCCTCGATCGCGATGCGGTGCGCGCCGGTCGCCTTCAGCTTCTGCAGCGCGCTCTCGAGCTCCGCCGCGGTGCCGCAGCGGAACGTGCTCAACGAACCGAACCCGGCGATCGGCTTCACGATCACCGGATAACCCCAGCGTTCGGCGAAGGTCAGCGCGTCCTTCGGACTGTCGACCGCGCCCGACCGCGCACACGGGATCTCGTGCTGGCGCAGGAACTCCTTCATCGCGACCTTGTCGCGGCAGAGACGCGCCCTCTGCAGCGAAAGGCCCGGCACGCCGAAGCGTTCGCGCAGCGCGGCGGCGGGCTCGACGAGCGGCTCGTCGATCGTCTCGATGAAGTCGAAGGCGGGCTTCTCGAGTTCCTGCGCAGCCTTGCCGAGCGTGTTGTTGTCGAGCATTCGGTCGCAGCCGCGATAGCCGTCGAGCAACGCGCGCGCCTCGGGCGACAGCCGTTCGCGCGCGGTCATGCCGATCCCCGACACCTTGGCGCCGAGCCCTTTCAAGGCGCGCACGAAGCCGTGGTTGTAGACGTGCGTGTCTGGGGCGAGGAAGAGGACGTGCATTGGGCCCGTGGTTGCGGCCGGGATCATGCAGCCAAGCTCGTCGGTCGAAAAGTGACTAGCTGGTCGGCTTGGTCGGCTCGCCGCGCGGCACGACTTTGCCACCGCGCACGTTGAGCACGAGGCTGACCGGGCCGTCGTTGCACAGCTCGACCTGCATCGAGGCGCCGAACCGCCCCGTGGCGACCGTGAGGCCCGTGGCAGCGAGCTCGCTCGCGACGCGTTCGTAGAGCGGTTCGGCGAGCGCCGGGCCGGCCGCGGCGCCGAAGTCGGGGCGGTTGCCGTGCCGCAGCTCGGCGGCCAGCGTGAACTGACTCACGACGAGGCAAGCCCCGCCTACGTCCTGCAGGCACAGGTCCATCGGCGTGCGGCCGGCGAACAGGCGCATGTTCGCGATCTTGCGCGCCGTCGCGTCGGCGTCGGCCTGCGTGTCGCCCTGCTCGACGCCGACGAACAGCAGGACGCCGTGTTCGATGGCGCCGACGCAGGCGTGCTCGACCATCACCCTGGCCCACTGCACGCGCTGCACGAGCGTGATCACGCGCGCAGACTATCGCCGTGATGCCGGGACGCCATCGCCGCGCATCGTCACGCGTCGACGTGAGCGTCCCCGACGGATGGGAACTGCCGCCAGACCCGCTTGCGGTTCGTGCGGGCCAGGCTCTTGGCCGCCACCTTGCGCGCCTTGCGGGCGAGCATCACGTGCCGCGCGGCCAGGCCGCCGAGGGCCGCAGCGGTCATCGTGCCGTCGTGGCTCGCGGCCGACGCGGCGCCGATCCAGTCGAGCAGGCGTTGCGCGCCGACTTCGTGATCGCACACGGTCCCGAGCACCTGCTGCAGCTCCGTGATGGCGACCAGC
>Ga0075418_10002370_pt1 | contig 21534 bp, 16 predicted proteins | sample SoiMetdeltSBSDD2_FD_81776 | JGI IMG/M metagenome (GOLD analysis project Ga0075418, IMG submission 81776) | Bulk soil microbial communities from a Populus tree surrounding site in Tennessee, USA - Soil MetaG P. deltoides SBSDD2 | ecosystem: Environmental > Terrestrial > Soil > Tree plantation...
CTACTCTCGTTTATCGAGCGGTCTTCGAGATCGGCAAGATGAACCGGAGAGCCATAACCGTCGTCTGTTTGTCTATTTGTGTTATTGGATGTTTCGAGCGCCGCGGGGAGAACGGTTGATTGAAACCGCCGAAAACTGAGCGTGAAGAAGGCAGCAAGCAGAATGGTGAAGGCCGCGGCTTTTTGAAACCTCATAGCGATTGAAGATTCGATCACGACTACGGATAAAGCCCCATACGCCGAAGAAGATTCTCAAACCGTTGTTCAGAGCGGAGGGCCTTAAGAACTGGATCCACCTTGAGGTTCATCAGCCAGATGTCGCGCTCCTCAAACGCCCTCTCGAGCCACTTGAATGCCTGGTCCTTGTCGCTGAGACCCGCGTATATGGTCGCGATGGTGTAGGGCGAAACGTATCTTTGTTTTTGCTGATTCAACTCAGCCAGAATCCGCTGCGCTTCCGCTTTTCTTCCCGATGCCGCGTATGCATGTCCCAGCAGCGACATCATCAACGGATTGCCCGACAGCTTGACGCCTTGCTGGAACTCGTCGATCGCTTCCCGATACATGTTTTTCTGTTCGTATGCCAGACCCATGTATCGCCGCGCAGGGAAGAAGTTCGGATCAACGTCGAGCAGCCTCTTGCAATGCGCAATCGACTCGTCGTAACGCCCCGCGAGATATAGGATCCAACCAAGATGCGAATTGCCGATGAACGAAAGTGGCTCGAGTTCCTGAGCTCGTTTCGCTTCTGCGATTGCCTCGTCGAATCTTCCCATAGCTACCAGGTACGAGCTATACCACTGATGAGCAGGCGCGTATGTAGGTTTGTACTTGATCGCCAGTTGGAACTCCTTCTCCGCTTCTTCGCGGCCCCAATCCCAGCGATGTTTTATAAAAGCCAGTGAAGTGCGCGCCTCGGCGAGAGTGCCGTCAATGCTCAACGCTTTTGTTGCAGCTTCCTTTGCTTTTGGGAAGGCGTCCTTCGGCTGGCTTATCCCGTAAACGACAAGCATGTTGTAGCAATCCGCCAGCCCGGCGTAGGCCGGCGCGTAGCTCTGATCTACTTCAATTGCTTGTTGAAAAAACTCGATGCCGTGAAGCAGACCGTCTTCGGTGCGTTTGTTCCAGGAGTTCCGTCCCTTCAAATAAAGGCTGAAGGCCTCGAGTTGCTTCTGTTCTTCGACGCTCAACTTGAGCCGCAAATTCTCAAAAATATCCCTGGAGATGTCTTCCTGAACCAGCAGGATATCCGAAACTCTTCGGTCATAGTGCTGTCCCCACATCTGGGCAACGTTAGTCGCGTCAATCAGGTCAACTTGTATGCTCAGCATATCTCCACGACGGTGGACGCGGCCCGTCAGCACGGCGCGCACGTTGAGCTCGCGGGCGATTGTTCGAGGATCAGTTTCTGCTCGCTTGTAATGGAGAACAACACTGCGGGGCACGACTCGCAGTTTCGGAAGTTGCGAAAGACTGTTAACCAGGCTCTCGGTTATTTTGTCGCTGAAGTACTCCGCGTCGGTGTCGGAAGCTTCGTTGACGAACGGAAGCACTGCGATCGATTCAATCACGTTGCTCGCGCCGTTGACCGCCTTGTCGCTTCGCGATGAGTAAACGATGCCCGCTGCCCCCGCCGCCACAAGGAGCAGGACAGCCACGGTCAGCGCTCGGCGGCGCTTCAGGCTATTGATAACGTTCCAGGGCCTCGCGTCCTGGTAAACGGCTGAGGGTGCGGCTTCTGTTGCGAAGGCTGCGGTTTGAGGATCTGCAACTCTCACTTTAGGCTGGTCGTGTGCGTTGAGTTTGGAGTCGCTGGATTGTTGCACCGGTGCGACGAACCGATAGCCGCGACGAGCGACAGTCTCGATGTATTGATGCCCGTTTTGACCTTCTCCCAGGGCCTTTCTTAAAAGCGAAATGTTTTGGGTGAGGTTTCCTTCCTCCACGAAGCTATCGGGCCAAACCTTCTTCATCAGGCCGTCTTTTGAAATGACCTCGCCGCTGTTTTCGACGAGCGCAAGCAGGATATCAAAGACCTTTGGGGTGAGCGGAACGATCTCGCGATCGCGAAATAAAACCCGATCACCGGTGCTTATGCGGAAGCGGCCAAACTCATAGAAATGTTGGAAATGCTCGCCCATAGACGCTTTGAGAAACATCTTTGAGAAAAAATTGAGCCCGTTCTGAGGACTTACCTACCTTACAACAGTATCGTCTCGATCGAAGTGACGATTCAGATTCTACGGTCTCAGCCGCCGCCCATTCTAGCTCAGGGCGTTTATGGCTCGCAAAAGAAAAGGGACCGTCCAGCGGGGTGTCGGAATGAACAACCTCTACTTCGCCTGCACCGACTGCAAGACTTACGTCGACGCCGGTTACTGTTGGGCCTCGTGGTGGCTGGAAGAACCCGGGATCGTGAAACGAGGCAAACCGGTCTCCACTGACACAGTGCTCGCAGCTCGAGAGTACTGGACACCCGGGAAGACCGACGGCGCTCAATGGCTCTACAACGAGGTGTTGCCCTCGGTTCGCCGATTCCTGGAAGAGCACAAATCCCATCGAGTTCTCTTCGGCCCCACCTGCGATTTTCTCTCGCCTGACAACAACGGGCTTCTCGATTGGATGCAAGTAGGTTTTCTGCCTCTTCTCTTACCAAGATATTTCGTCGAACGCCTCGGATTCAAAACGTGGGACCAGGTTTCAAGCTTTATAGCTCGTCAGGACAGCACTCCCTGGTGGTGGATGCTGGAGTGGGATGACTTGCACAGCAAGGCGCGACGCAAGTTTATCGAGTTGGTTGAATCAAGAACCGGGAGTCGGAAACCGGTCCGATGCAAGTCTCAGGGCTGTTGAGCAGGAGACAGTGGATCCTGTTCAGAGGATTCGACGATGACCATAAAACGTCCAACATTGCTTGCCGTGCTCACGCTGGCTCTGGCAATCATAGCCGGCTGGCTTGCTGGAAGAACGACAGCTGCTCAGGCGACGCAATCAAGCGCTGTCACCCCGCAACAACAGCCAGTCTCGTCTGATCAGAAGGCCGGCACGTGGGAGTACCGGATTCTGAAAGGTCCGCTCGACTCGGTTGTGAAGTACTCGTACACCTACAAGGGCCGCCAAATGACAAGTCCTGGGCCATATCTGGAGGAAGAGATCAACAAGCTCGCCGCCCAGGGGTTTGTGGTCGAGAGTTTTCAGCTGACAACCTTGGTCGGCGGAACCGGCACTGGTACCTTTTTCTCCTTTAGCAGTGCATCCATTAGCAGTGCATCCCAAATCGTCGTTATGATGAAGAGGATTAAGACCTAGGGTCCGTTTGTTACCGGGTTCCTACCTCGCGCCACGCAAAGAAGTTCGCAACCTGCTCGGCAATGCGCCCAATAGCATCCTCCATATTCGGCCCGATGCCGTTGTGACGAGCTGTAAACACCGAGATCACAATGTGCCGGTTTGAGCTTTCAAGTATCCCCACGTCGTTCCCAATATAAGGCAGAAAATCGCCCGTCTTGTGCGGCACTCCGAACCCGGTGATATACTTCGGCAGCCTCGAACTGTAGACCTGCCCGCGCATGATTCGAATCATCAGCTCATCAGATTTCTTGCTTACCGCTTCGCCCTTGTAAATCTTTTCAAGCAGTTTGCCCATATCGCGAGATGACGAAAGGCCAAACGGCGTCTTGCCTTCGGTGTGGAACTTCCAGCGGTCCGGCTCAGCGGCAATCGCTTTGAACCATACGTCTGTGGGTCCGGTTGCTTTGATTGTAGTTAGTCCGAAGCTCTGCATCAGCTTATTGACCGGATCGGTCCCCCCGACTTTTTCAAAAAGCATATCGGTAGCTGAGTTGTCGCTCACAATGATCATCAGGGTAATCAGGTCCTTGATGGTCAGACTGGCGCCGGCGTCCAGCGAGCGAATGATTCCAGTTCCGGGGCGCTTGTCAGTTTCCTTGAGAGTCACCCGATCCGTTAGCGCAAACTTGCCTGCTTCGATTTGACGGAACACCTCGGCCATCAGCGGTATCTTGATGACGCTCATCGTATCCATGGTTTCATCGGCGTTGATTGCAATTTCCTCCCCGGTCTCAACGCACTTGATGTAGATGCCCCACTTCGCGTTTACCGAACGTGTTATCCGTTCGATGTTTGCTTGAAGACGGTTGACCGGCGTCAGCTGTTGCGGCTGTTGGGCAACGTGTCGAGGAGCCAGCACGGCGATGATGATCAGTCCGAGGAAACATTTGAACATTTGGCGCATAGGGCAGTTTTCTCCTGGAAAAAGTTAGCCAAATCTTCTGCACCAACCATCACTTTGTCAACGACTGAGGAGGTCTAGACCGAGGCTGTCCCATTCTTAATCCCCGCAAGGCAGCAAGACGCAGGTCAGTTAGTTAGAGAAAGATAGTCTTTACATATTCAAACCCTGTGTTAGCATCGCCACCAGTCCAGGGTTTTTTTGCGTTGCTCGCTGCCCCTTCTGAAAACTCGAGAGGTTCATCACCCAAAGGAGCCTGCGAGTGAAACCGGCGGCACTCATCACACCTTCAAGCAGGAAATCCATAGTACAAATAGGTACTGTTCTGGCAGTTTGCGCGCTGTTTGTTTTGACCAGCGTTCTGCTTGGTTCTGGTACCACCGTGCGTTCGCGCCCGCCGAAGCTCAAAACTTTCGATAGTCCGGCCGAGGCACGAGAGTTTTATCGCTTGAAGCGAGCGCCGCGTGGCAAAGGCCCGGTCCCAGTCGACCGTTACTTAAAAGCCATAGAACATGTCAAGCAGATGCCGGCGTACTCTACTCGACTGAACCGAGTTTTGACCGGATTCGAAGCGAGCAATGGACCGGTGCTGGGCCAATGGACAAGCCTGGGACCGGGAAACGTTGGTGGACGGACGAGAACCCTTGTTGTGAATTCCTCAACCCCGAGCGTTATGTATGCTGGAGGAGTTGCCGGAGGTGTGTGGAAGACCACCAATGCCGGGCAGTCGTGGAGCGCGATTGCCGACCTGCTGCCAAGCATTGCCGTAAACTCGCTGGCGATCGATCCATCTAACACAAACGTTATTTATGCCGGCACTGGTGAAGGCTATTTCAGCGATGATTCGGTGCGGGGCGCGGGAATATTCAAGTCAACAAACGCAGGCGCCAGCTGGAGCCACCTGACTAGTACCAATACTCCTGACTTTTACTACGTTAACGATATCGTGATCAGTCCGAACAACAATCAACGAATCTATGCAGGCACAGGTTCTGGAGTTTGGCGAAGTACAAACGCGGGCGCAACCTGGACGCAGGTGCTCGACCCGGGATTGCTTGGCGGGTGTTTGGATCTGGCCATCAGAACCGATCAACCCACGGACTATCTCTTCGCGTCGTGCGGCACATTTGATTTCGCCTCCGTTTATCGCAACACGGATGCCCAGGGGGCCGGTGCCTGGACGCAAGTTCTTGCAGAGCTAGGTATGGGGCGCACGTCAATTGCGATCGCTCCATCAAATCAGGCCGTGGTCTATGCTATGGCGTCGAGCATTGAAGGCGGACCATTCGATCACGGGTTATTTGCAGTATTCAGATCGACGGACGGCGGCGCGAACTGGACTGCGCGAGTGCGAAACACGGACCCGATTAAGCTGAACACAGTTCTTCTTTCAAACCCGGTCATTGCGTTTTTCATCGCTTGCACGGGGAGCGAGATTGAAGCATTCGTGAACCAGGGTTGGTACGATAACGTCATCGCGGTTGATCCTGCTGACTCGAATCGAGTATGGGCGGGAGGGATTGACTTGTTTCGGTCTGACGATGGTGGCGCTAATTGGGGCATCGCCTCCCACTGGTGGGCCGACCCATCCGCAAGTGTTTACTGTCACGCTGATCAGCACACGATCGTGTTTCATCCGAGCTACAACGGTACGAGCAACAAGACTATGTATGTCGGAAACGACGGCGGTCTGTTCGTTACTACCGACGCGCGCGCGGCCACTGGAACCAGCGAGGACGCCGTGTGTAATCAGATCAGTAGCGTGCCCTGGTCAAATCTCAACAACAACTATGGCGTCACGCAGTTTTATCACGGGACCCCTTATCCGAATGGTACAGCCTATATTGGCGGCTCGCAGGACAACGGCGTTACCCGGGGATCCGACGGTGGACCAAACGCCTGGACTACCCTGTTAGGTGGCGATGGCGGATATGTCGCCGTTGATCCGACCGACCCCAACGTGATCTATGCCGAGAACATTCTGCTGTCGATACAAAAGTCAACAGACGCAGGTGCGACCTTTGCGGATGCAATGACGGGTATCGAAGAGAGCTTTTTGGACTTCGCGTTCATTACTCCTTTCGTGATGGATCCAAGCGATCCACAGAGGCTATGGACCGGGGGCCTGTTTATGTGGCGTACGACCGACGGCGCGGCGAACTGGACTCAAGCCAGCGATATCGTCGGCGGCTTCGCGAGCGTCAGCGCAGTTGCAGTGGCTCCGACAAACCCGAACAACGTGCTTGCCGGGACGCTTGATGGGCTTATCCATCGAACCAACATCGGTCTGACGTCCGATCAGAACACCGCCTGGCCGTTTGCACAGCCTAGAGACGGATTTGTGTCGTCACTGACCTTTGATCCCGCGGACGCAAACAAAGCGTATGCGACTTATTCAACTTTCGACACAATCCCGTCAGATCGGCACGTGTACAAGAGCACCGACGCGGGCGCGACCTGGGTCGGGATCGACGGCGCGGGCGTCACAGGGCTTCCTGATATTCCAGTGCATTCGCTAGTCGTCGATCCAACCAATTCATCCCGGCTCTACGTCGGGACCGATTTTGGGGTGTTTGTGACCGTGGACGGGGGAGCGAACTGGGCGCGAGAGAACACGGGCTTTGCGAACGTCGCAACCGAATGGCTGGCAATAAACGGTTCGCCAGGCGCAGTGAACATCTTTGCATTTACGCACGGCCGCGGGGCGTGGCGTGTACCGATGTGCGCATTTTCGGTTTCTCAGCTCGAGGTGTTTGTTCCGGCTACGGGTGGCGCCGCCGGCATAAACATTGTCGCTCCCGGCGGGTGCTCCTGGTTCGCAAACACCGCCGAACCCTGGATCACCATTGTGTCAGCCGACAGCGGCAGCGGGAACGGTACCCTTGATCTTGAGTTAAGGGAAAACGACACCGGCTCCGCGCGACTTGGAACAATCAACCTGGCCGGACACACGATAACAGTCGTCCAAGATGCCGGTCTGGGGGATGAGTGCGGCATAGCCATGGCGCCTTTGTTTCAATCATTCCCCGCAGGCGGCGGCACTGGCAGCCTGAACGTCTTCGGCGAGGAGAGATGCGCGTGGCAAGCCATCAGTAGCCCGAGTTGGGTAACAGTTACTTCCGGAGCGGTGGGCATTGGGAACGGTATCGTGAGTTACTCAGTAGCACCCAACTTAAGCGGATCCGGGCGCAGTGGCACAATAACAATCGCGGGCCGAACATTCGCCATCAAACAGAAAGCAGGCTGACCACGCAGTTTATCTTCCAGTCACCGGCTTCGGCTGTTGCAGCCGCTTTAGGGCTCCAAAAACTTCGACTACTCGTTGCCGGGTCTCATCAATCGTTCCGGTTGTGTCTATCTGGTAGTCGGCGTACGCCCGCTTTTCATCTGAAGACATTTGCGCGGAGACGCGCCGCTCTGCATCTTCTCGGGTAATCTGATTCCGACCCATCAATCGTTCAATCTGCGTCTGTCGATCACAGTAGACTACTATCAGCTTGTCGAAACGCTTGTAGCCGCCCGACTCGATCATCAACGCAGCGTCGATGATGGCGATACCGTCAGGGTTTGCAGCTTCCGCTTCTGCGAGCAGCTTGTTTTGTTCTTCGATTACCCGCGGGTGAACGATTTCATTCAGCCGCTTGCGGCGCGTTTCATCCGCGAACACAATCGCGCCCAGCTTCTGGCGGTCGATCGAGTTGTCGGCGCGAAGAACGTCGTCGAACTCGTGCACGATGTCCAGGTAGGCCGGACGTCCGGGCTCCATGACCGAATGAGCTATTCTGTCGGCATCAAAAGTTACGCATCCAAGCTCGGCAAGCACCGAAACAACGTAGCTTTTTCCAACAGCGATACTCCCTGTGAGTCCAACTTTGAGCATAGAACCTTAAAAAATAGAGGATAGAAGATGGAGGATGGAGGATGGAGGATGGGGGATGGGAGGTGCCAATTTTCAATTTGCAATTTTCAATTCTCAATTCTCAATTCTCCATCCTCAACCCTCCATCCTCAACCCTCCATCCTCAATCCTCCAGCCTCTAAATCCTACTCCCAGTACTCAACCGGCTCTTTCTTTCCCGACATCAGCTTGTCGAGTGCTGTCCGGCCGCCAAAAGCAGTAACAATCTGTTCGTCCAGGTCATCAGCGACCCGCGCGATTGCCGACACGCTCGCGTACAGCGCCTCGCGATCCATCGAATCGCCAAGTATGGTGTGGGTGAGAAGCACCGTGCCTTTGTCGCCTTCGCCTCGAGCCAGCCCGAATCCCCCAAGAATCAAACGCAGGTTGTAGGTCAGAAGATAACGCATCAACTGCTCGGTTACTTCGACATCGACGACCACGTATGCGAATATCTCTACCCCCGACTTCTTATCGCCGATTGGAAACACGCGAACGTAAACGAACGTCGACCCCTCCTGCAGGACAAATGTATCGTCCATTACCTTGACGTTTACCTCGCCGAAAAGCGTATGCAGATAGCCGCGAGTCTTCTCATACACTTGTTCGTGAGCTTCAGTTTTGAATTCCATTTGTTATCCGGCGGAGCTGAGAGTTCAACGTCCGGGGCGCTGATATCAATTCGGGTGACGGAGCCCCAAACTCTAAATACTGACTCGTATGATTCTATTCTCGATGCTTATAACAACTTCTGACTTTGCACCTGCGGTGTGCCGGTCGAGATGCAGTTGAGTGAACGGGATAATGATGGTCTCCTGGAGGAGGCGTTCGAGCTGCGCCAGGCTCTTACGCTCGCTGATAAGACGTTCGGCGAAGAAACTTGCGAGCTCCGGATGCATGCTTATCACCACTGGCTGAGAGGCGGTCAATCTTGCGCTGAGCGCGTGGAGCCGTTCCGCGATTATTCGTTCGGTCGCCGCTCGATCGAGCACTTGAAACTCGATCACTTCGTCCACTGTGTCGGCAAGCGATTCGTTTATGCCAAATCCGGCACCGCGCTCCCTTAGATGGAGACTCCCGGTCCGTCGCAGATCCCCGGTCAAACGCCGCTCTTCGCTTTCTCCATTGTGCACGAAACCCATCTGTGAATGCTTGATGGTTTCGCCGATTTGAGAGAGGGACATCACAACCGTGGTGTTTGAGAGTGAAATCCTCGCGCCTGTCGCATCGGTGAATCGTCCCTGTTCGAACGCCTCGCCGAGAAACTGCTGAACGATCGCGTGGGCCAGATCGATGTTCCGGAAGTAGAGAACCGAGTGTGGATTGTCTTCGGCCGCTTTTGACAGCAAGCCGCTCCGGTCACTATAGCCGACATAACCAGGTTCCGCGCCGATCAATCGCGAGATCGACCATACTTCGGTGAATTGACTCATGTCGAACTCGACCATCTTCAGTGACGATCCGTACAAAAACTTTGCCAGCGCCGTTGCCATCTCGTGCTTGCCGACACCTTCAGGACCCACAAACAGAAAAACGCCGTCGGGCTGCTCGGGCCTGATTTCGAGCCCGAGCTTTGCAATCCGCACCACCCGCGCAACGTCGCGAGCAGCGCGTTGCTGGCCGGGCACCGCGGAGTTGAGCACATCTTCGAGTCGCTCGAGCCGGTCCCCGGGGTCTTCATCCATCATCTCCAGAGGGAGCCCGGTAGTCTCGGAAAGAGTCTCGGTCAGGCACTCGCGCGTTAGATGAGAGTGTCCGGCAATCGTCGCCTTTGCCGCCGCCTTGTCCAGCAGGTCAAAAGCTTTATCGGGAAAGCTTCGCGATTGGAGATAACGCTCGGCCATCTCAACGATTTGTCCGATGATCTCGTCGTCGATCGTCAGCCCGTGATAAGACTCGAACGCGCTGCGGGTATCGAGGAGAATTCGGCGAGTCTCTTCAGGCGAGGGCTCTTCGATTGTGATTGTGCTGAAACGTCGCGCGAGGGCTTCGTCACGGGCGATGTATTTGTAATATTCGGCAAGCGTCGTTGCGCCTATGCATGTAACCTCTCCCTTCGACAGCGATGATTTAAGCAGGTTGGCTATGTCTCCCGTTCCACCCGCGCCGCCTGCGCTCAGCAGCGTGTGAATCTCGTCGAAAAAAAGTATTACGTCACCGGCCCGGCGAACCTCCTCGAGCAGCTTTTTCAGCCGCTCCTCGGTTTCGCCGGCGAATTTTGCGTCAGCCAGTAGCCGCAGGCGCGAGACTTCGAGTATCCGCTTTCCGCGCAGCCGCTGCGGAACAGTGCCGCCATACAGGCGCGACGCTACGGCGATCACTAACGCGGTCTTGCCTACCCCGGGCTTTCCAATTAACAGCGGGTTGCTCTTGAGCTTGCGGCAGAGCGTTTCGAGCACCGCGGTGATCTCTCGCTCGCGACCAACGAACGGATGCGACGAAGACGTGCGCGAATCCTCGGCCACGTCACAGCAATAATCATTCAGCGCGCCGATAAGCCCGCGCCCCGGACGTGGTGAGTCTTCGGCCGGTTGAGCCGTGAGACTGGGAGGCGCTTTAGTCCGCGGTTCGACATCCAGGCCCTCTTTTCCGGAAGTCAGTCGCGTTGTTGCGATCAGAACCCTGGCAACGCCGTCGAAACGCTCGGGCTCGCCCAGAGCCTCCTTGACAGTCTGACTCCGAAGCGCGGCTCGCAGAAGATGCGCCGGCGCGGCGCGGACGGAATCATCAAGCTTGGCGAGTTCGCCCGCGTCGGAAATGGTACGCTGAGTTTCCTTTGACACCGTGATTGATTCGGAAGCTTCGGGGTACCGCTTGTTGATTGCTTCGCGCGCAGCATCAAGCAAAGACGATATGTCTTGGTCAATGTTGTGAAGGTCGGATGAGTTCAGAATCCCAACCACAATATGAAGAGGCGTCACCACTCCGCCGTTTTCGAGTGCAATACGCTTGGCGCGCTCGAAAGCGTCACGGGCCTGTTGATCTAAAAGGTTGAGCAGTTCTTCTCGTTGCATGAAGCTGCGCCGACTGATGAACCCGGGAGCACTGGTATCGTTGTCTGCTTCGCATTTCGAGAGCCAGGCAGGGATGCCTGCGCTCTCAGAGCAAGCCTATATCGCGGTTCGTTGGAGGGTCAATGCCGTATGCTATTACTGTATCGTCTCGCTAGTCTCGACTGACTGTTGCTGATTCGCATCGCCAATGTGAAGCGCCTGCTCAGAAAAGACGTTCGAGTTGATGAGAGATTGGACGACATAGCTTCCGGAGGTCGGAAAGGTCACGTTTGCAAAGATGGTTACGTTATCGGCATAACCGTCGGGTGGAACCTGAAACGGCGAAGGCGCGGAAACGGCTACCGGTTGCGAACGATCGGGGGTCAATATGCGCACCTCAGACAGGTATTGTCCTTCACCGGACCAGTGATTGAGAATTACAAGCTTTAGTAGAGTCACCGGCAGTTGGGGCACCTGCATCGCGTAGAAGATGCCCATCAGACTAAGCTTGTGGTTTATTTCGACCCTTACGTCCTCACACAGGATGGTATAGTGCAGCCGAAGATTGGTTGGCGCCTCTTGGTTCGTCATCCGTCCTCGCTTTCGAGGGTTCAGCTTAGCATCTCGTCCCGGCAAACGCCATTTGAGCGCAAAGTGTCAGACAGTTCGTAGATTGCCACCGGTCCGTCGTTGTGTTTAAGTACAGTCGAGAGAAATCCAAACAGGAGAGATGACTTTGAAACGAGCATCATCACTATTACTGCCGATGGTCGCGCTGTTCGCGGCGAGCAACGTGACCAGCGCACAATCAAGCAAGCAATCGGGCGATGTAGGGCGCGTGGTTCGCGTAGTCTTCGACAAGTGGTCGACCGCGCTCACTCGCGGCGACAAGAAAAGCTACCTGGACACGTTCTGGAACTCACCGCGTCTGGTGATCCGCGTAGCCAGCGGCGAGTGGCGCGGGGCTGAAGCTTACCGCAAGCGTATTGAGGCGGCGCAGCTTCCACCTGGAAGCCCATCCGACTATCGAAATGTTGAAGTAGTCGCGCTCGGCGCGGATGCCGCGGTTGTGACTTATGAACGTCCTGCGCCCGGCCAGGCAAATGCCACAGCCGGCGAGGCTTTGATCTTTCGAGGAACCGTAGTCTTCACTCGCACTGCAGACGGGTGGAAGATCGCAGCCTGGCACGCGCATTCGGTCCCAGAGAAGAGTCATTAGCGTCAACGCTCGAATCACCTCGACGCGGCGCAGCGTATTCCCCTACCCCTTCAGCGCATGCCGAGTCACAAGGCTCCGGTTTCTCGGAAACACCCCAAGCACGTGGATGTGCGTGTTGCGATGCTCGGGACTGCCCACGGAGGACTATAGAGATGAAACGAATGTCCAGTCACCATCTCACCATCAAGCTTGTTACGGCTGCGCTGCTTGCCGTGTTGGGATCGCACTTTTTCACGAAACACGGCGAAGCTAATGGCCGTTTGTTCTCCTCATCCATAGTCCGGGCGTCGTCATTCCTATCACGCTTGCTCCCCGCGAGCGCGACGGTGGCGGTTCTGAGGGCGCAGAACAAGCAGGGTGCGCCCTTGGATACTTACACGGTGACCAACACAGCGAGTAGCGGGGTGGGCTCGCTCCGTCAGGCGATTCTAGATGCCAACTCCAGGCCCGGTTTGGACATGATTGTTTTTTCAGTCGGGAGCGGACAACAGACGATCTCGCCGGGCTCGGGGGCCTTGGCTCTGCCGAGCATCAGCGACCCGTTAGTCATCGATGGCACCACACAGCCGGGCTACGCAGGCACGCCGATTATAGTACTGAACGGCTCGTCAGCTGGCGGAGGTGCTAATGGATTGTTCATCACTGCCGGAAGCAGTACGGTCAAAGGGCTGGTGATCAACCGCTTTGGTGGGAACGGCATTCGGATGAGCTCAGCAGGAGGCAACAACGTTGAGAATTGCTATATCGGCACCAATATCGCCGGGACGGCGGCAGGTCCGGGGAATGGCGACGACGGCGTTGATCTTGTTTCTTCGCCAGACAACACCATCGGCGGCACAGTCTCGGGGCAAGGTAATGTCATTTCCGGCAACGGAGGTGCTGGAATCAGAGTGACCGCTGGGTCGACGGGGACTACGTTGCAAGGCAACCTTATCGGTACGAATGCCGCAGGAACAGCAGCTATCGGGAATTCTGAGGGGATTGTAATCGGCTCATCGAATAATATCGTAGGCGGGGTTGCATCGGGAGCAGGCAACATTATCTCAGGCAATTCAAACGCTGGCATCGTCATCATTGGGGGTAGCAGCAATCAGATTCAGGGGAATTACATTGGCACGAATCCCGCAGGCACGCCATTGGGCAATGGTATTGAGGGCATCCGACTTAACGCATCGAGCAACTCGATTGGCGGAACATCTGCTGGTGGTCGCAATATCATCGCCTTTAACGGGCTAGGCGTGCTCGTCGATTCCGGCTCGGGCAATGCAATTCGAGGCAACTCCATTTATGCGAACGAACAACTGGGAATTGATCTAAGTATCGGCATTGGAGCCAATGGAGTGACGGCGAATGATGCAGTTGCCTGCGATCCAGACACTGGCGCTAACAATCTGCAAAACTTTCCTGTCATAACCTCGGCTATCAATATCACGGACGGTCTTCGAATAGAAGGCACACTCAACAGCTCGGCGAGCACCAATTTTGCTCTCGACTTTTTCTCGAACTCAAGCTGTGACCCGTCAGGCAACGGCGAGGGCCAAACCTATCTTGGATCGGCGAACGTGATGACCGGCGTTAATTGCATCGCGGACTTCACCGGTAGCAATGCCATCATATTGTCGGGCTCTTTGGAATCAGGTCAACGAATTACCTCGACCGCAACCGACCCCTTGGGAAATACCTCAGAGTTTTCCGCTTGCAGTGGCCCAACCGTTGCAGATGTCATCGAGTTCGGCGCCAAAAGCTATGAGAGCCGTGTCTTGCTCGAATGGAAGACAGGCTTCGAAGTAAACAATCTGGGCTTCCGGCTTTATCGCGAGGAAGCCGGCAAGCAAACTAATATCACACCGGAACTTGTTGCGGCTTCAGCCTTGATGCTCGGATCCGGCACAGAATTGAAGGCCGGGCAGTCTTACGCCTGGTGGGACACGTCGCCGGCTGACAATCGCGATGTAAGGTACTGGCTTGAAGACATAGACCTGAGCGGACAGAGCACGTGGCACGGCCCCACTACACCTCAGATGATCGTCGGTGGTCCCCCGCCGGTGAAGACTTCGGCGAGACTGCTGACAGGTCTTGGCAGAGTTGACACCCAATCGATGCCCATAGAATCACGAGCTGACCTGCGCACCACAGGGTCAGCCAGACCGAAGGTCCAATCCGGTTTTGGTATTGGGTCAGTTCCAAACGACCTGGCCTCTCATACGGCGGTTAAGCTCTCGGTAAAACGCGCGGGCTGGTATCGAGTTACTCAGTCCGAATTAATTCGAGCAGAGCTTGATCCAAAGGTTGATCCCCGCCGGTTGCAGTTATTCGTAGATGGAGTGCAGCAGCCCATCGCGGTCATCGGTGAAAGCGACGGGAAATTCGATCCAGCAGACGCGGTCGAGTTCTATGGAGTGGGACTTGACTCTGCCTCCACAGACACCCGCGTCTACTGGCTAGTAGCGGGACCCCATCCTGGCCAACGCATCTCGATTCTAAAAAGTCCTGGCGCTCCCGTCTGGGGAGGGAGCTTCCCCTTTACCATTGAGCGAAAAGATCGCACGATCTATTTCTCTGCGCTTAGGAATGGCGATCGGGAAAACTTCTTCGGGCAAGTAATAGCGGGCCAGCCTGTCAATCAATCTCTTAACGTGCTGCATCTCGATCCTACGACGCCGGCGCCAGCCCAGCTCGAAGTGTCGTTGCAAGGCGTGACCCTGATGCCGCATCAGGTCAGCGTTCATCTAAACGGCATCGAGCTGGGGCATGTTTCCTTCAATGGCCAGGCGCAGGGGGAAATCACGCTTCCGGTGTCAACATTGCTGCTGAAAGAGGGCCAAAACCAGGTGACTCTTGTGTCCCAAGGTGGACCTTCCGATGTCAGCCTGATTGACAGGATTCGACTCACCTACAGTCATACCTATACTGCTGACAATGACGTGCTAAAGCTCACCGCGCACGCGAACGAGCAACTGACGCTCACGGGCTTTAGCAGTTCTGATATTCGCGTGTTTGACATTACCGACCTCACAACCGTTCAAGAAGTGAAAGGAAAGGTCGCGCAAACAGGAAAGGGGTATGGCGTGTCTCTGACGGTGCGTGCGAGTGGTCTGCGGATACTGATGGCACTAACGGATGATCGGACCGATCAAGTAACGCGTGTGGCGGCCAACTCGCCGTCGAACTGGCGCAAGCCTGGACTAGAAGCGAATATGGTAATTGTCACGTGCGGCGCGCTCTTTGGCGCAGTAGACCAGTTGAAGACTGCCAGAGAGAGACAAGGTTTCAGCGTCGCGATCGTTGATGTAGACGATCTGTACGACGAATTCAGCTTCGGGCAGAAGTCTCCACAAGCCGTGAGGGACTTTCTCTCATATGCCAGGAGCAACTGGAAGAAACCGCCTCGATACGCGCTGTTCGCCGGAGATGCGAGCTACGATCCCAAGAACTATCTCGGCTTCGGGGACTATGATCTCGTGCCCACGAGGTTGATAGACACAGCCTATATGGAGACCGCCTCAGATGACTGGTTTGCCGACTTCAATTCGGACGGAGTCCCAGACCTTGCGGTGGGACGCTTGCCCGTGCGCACCAGCGAAGAAGCCGCAGCGATGATAGCAAAGATCATAGAATACGATCGGTCTCGCCAATCGGATCAGATGTTGCTGGTCTCTGATGCTAATGATGGATTCGATTTTGAAGCAGCGAGCGCGCAACTAGCGGTACTGGCGCCGAGGGACATCAGGCCACAGCAGATCGACCGAGAACGGCTTGGAGATCAGGCCGCAAGAACAGCGTTGATAGACGCAATAATCAGAGGGCAGCGAATTGTAAACTACACGGGACACGGGAATGCGACCCAGTGGAGAGGAAACCTGCTAACCAATGAAGATGCATTCACGCTGGAGAACCTGGATCATTTGCCGGTGTTTGTGATGATGACCTGTCTTAACGGGTATTTCCACGATCCCGCCATCGACAGCCTGGCTGAAGCATTATTGAAACCGCCAAGAGGCGGAGCCGTGGCGGTGTGGGCCTCATCGGGGATGACCCCGCCTCATGGACAGGCTTCGATGAATCAGCAGTTGTTCCGGCAACTGTTTAACAATACGTCAATGAGATTGGGAGACGCAGTTGGCGCAGCGAAGAGCGCTGTGAGTGACCCTGATGTGCGGCGGTCGTGGATTCTGATGGGCGACCCCACGATGCGTTTGAGGTGATATCAGATTCACCGGTGATCGAGCTTGTGGCTTCTCTGCTGAGAAGGCTGAGTGACCCACAACTCTAAGCGCAGAGAAAGTAGCTCTGCGAAGATTCAATCTGTCTGTTTCTACGAACGCCGCAACGAACACACGCGCGCCAAGGCTTGGTTCTGCTCATTCGACCACTGCAAGAACCTGGTTGGCGTTAACGGTCGCTCCTTCGACTACTCGAACCTCGATCACCCGGCCGGCTTTTGGTGACTTGATTTCGTTCTGCATCTTCATAGCTTCAACAACGACTACTCCCTGACCCTGCGCTACGTCATCGCCTACGGCAAGGAGCACGCGAACGACTTTTCCAGGCATGGGCGCGACAAGGTTTTGGCGACCTTCGATGCCGTGCTCGACTGTTCGGCGGCGATGCTTCCGATCAACTACCTTGGCCGAAAAGAATTGTCCGCCGATCGTGATGGTCAGCGAATTCGAATCGTGCGACCAAACGCTGGTTTCGAAGACGCGATCGCCGGCCAGAAACGTGTACACACCCTCTTCCGGGGAGATACCTTCGAGGTCGTAACGACGTGAGCCGACGCGCGCCTGGACCCGGCCATTGCGCTGTTCAAATTCAATATCGACCACACGACCCTGGATTTCTACTTCGTATTTCATAATCGGTCGTCGTTGGACTTCACCGCACTCCTTAACGGAATTCGAGCCACCACAGACTAAAGTCTATGCTACCTTCTCTGCGCGACGCGGCCTGAGAGCTTCCACTTGCTCTCTTTGATGCTTGAAGAGGTTTGGCGCGCTCCGCTTGCTCTGGTATGCATAATCGCAGCGATGGCGGCGATGTCCGCAAGCATCACTTCTCCCTCAGCAAGCGAAGTTGATTCCGTGCTCCGCGCGTTCCAAAACCTATCGATGAACCCGGTATCAAACTCGCCGCGCCGAAACTCTTCATTGTGAACTACCGCACGGAAGAACGGTACAGTCGTGCGAATGCCTTCAACCGCGTACTCGCCGAGAACCCTGGTTAGACGGTTTATGGCTTCTTCGCGGGTATCGGCCCAAACGCAAAGCTTCGCAAGAAGCGGGTCGTAATGAATTGGGACTTCCCAACCCTGATAGCTGCCGCTGTCGTAACGCACTCCCGGGCCGGAAGGGGTAACTAATCTTGTGATTCGCCCGGGGCTCGGCAGAAAGTTGTTCTCCCAATCTTCAGCATATATTCGGCATTCAATTGCGGCCCCGCGCATTACTATTTCATTTTGCGAGAAGGACAGCGGTTCGCCCGCCGCGACTCTAATCTGTTCGTGAACCAGATCGCGTCCGGTTACTAGTTCAGTGACCGGATGCTCTACCTGAAGCCGGGTATTCATCTCCAGGAAAAAGAAGTTCTTTTCCCGGTCGACGAGGAACTCAATGGTGCCGGCGTTCTGATAGCCCGCGGCTCGCGCGATGCTGACCGCAGCTTCGCCCATGAGGCGTCGAAGGTGCTGATCGACTATTGGAGATGGGCACTCCTCGAGAACCTTCTGATGCCGGCGCTGAAGCGAACACTCACGCTCGCCGAGATAGACTATGTTCCCGAAGCGGTCGCCGATCAGTTGAATCTCAATATGTCGCGGCGCTTCGATGTACTTCTCGATATAGACTGAGGCGTCATTGAAGCTCGACGCAGCTTCCGAGCTCGCAAGTGAGAACGCACTCGCAATCTCCTCTCGGGCGCGAACGAGCCGCATTCCTTTTCCGCCGCCGCCGGCAGCGGCCTTTAGCATGATCGGGTATCCGACTTCTCCGGCAATGATTTCCGCTTGTTCAATCGACGGGATCGGAGAGACGGTGCCCGGCACTACCGGAGCGCCGGCGGCCTGGGCAACTTGTCTGGCGCTGGTCTTTGAGCCCATCAACTTCATCGCCGAGGCGGGTGGCCCAATCAAAATGAGTCCGGCCTGTTCCACGGCTTCGGCGAACTCGGCATTTTCGGAGAGGAACCCGTAGCCTGGATGAATCGCTTCGGCGCCGGTCTTCTTTGCGGCGCCGATGATTTTGTCGATAACTAGATAGCTTTCGGTGGAAGGTGGAGGCCCGATGTTAACAGCCTGATCGGCAACTCGAACGTGCAGGGCGGCGCGATCCGCATCGGAGTAAACGGCGACGGGCGAGATACCCATCTCGCGACACGCCCGCGCGATTCTCACGGCGATTTCTCCGCGATTGGCAATCAGAATCTTCTTGAACATAACGGACGCCGAAAGTCTTCAAATGAAAAAGGCAAAAGTGAGCCATCACCTTTGCCTTTTGTCGACTTCAGTTCTCTCTCGAGTTATCAGCGGTGCTGTTGAGCTACCGTTTTCTTTTTTGCTTCCGCACTGGTGAGGAATATTCCGTCCCGCATTATGATGTCGTCGTCGTTGCCTGCTATGCCGTCAGGTCCGTTGGAGCGCAGCTCGAAACTATCGACGAAAAGTGTCGTGATACCTATCGCGGTGTCGGCGAGGTTAGCGTCGACGGGCTGATACTTGAGACTGTTTTCCCAGTAGTCTGCGGGCACCGACTCGCCCATGACCATTTTGAAGTCCTGAAGCCTTGGATAAGATCCGCGGCCTACCTTGAGCCGGTAATCTTCCAGGAGGCTTGCTGCGTGATGCATCGAAGCCTCGGTGGCCGCGGTTTGTCTCAGCTTGTAGTTCTCAATCGCTTTTGGGATGTGAGCGATGCCATAGGTAGCTATGCCCAGGCATCCGACGGTCGTTAGCGTCAAGGTAGTTACAGCCGTCTTGTAGCCGCCGTACCATTCGGCGTTTCGCCGCGCCAGCTTCACCGCGCGCCAAGCCGACCACATCACCAGCACTCCGGCGGCGGCGATCCATTTGGTTGCTACCAAAGCACCGACCACGACCAGGGCCAGCAATGCGATGGAGGTCATAGCTGGTCCGAGACGTTGAACTTTTATGGGTGTTTCGTCGAGCGGCTCGCCGACGAATCGTGCGCCGCAGGTGCATTCGCGCGCGCCTCGAAAGACGCTTTCCCCGCAACAGGGGCACAGCATTGACTGGGTGCTTCTCTCTCCGACTCCAAGTTTCGCGCTCACAATTGTCTTCCTTTTGCAGAACTGAAGATCAGTTCTGAATGGAGTAATCAGCCCGCACCAGATTCTCGTCGTGCGTTTCTTCCCGTTTGACGCGAGCAGCCTGAACCGCAGCACGGTCCGGCCCTCGCATCTCGCGCCAGGTGTGATACACCCTGTGCACGACTGTCCAGTGTGAAAGCACTGCAAGCACCCACAAAACCTGAGGCATCTTATGCAGGAACGGATTGGCCGCCGGACCTATCTCGGTCAGCGAGCCGATGATCAGAAGCACCACACGTTCCGGTCGCTCAAGGAAGCCTACCTTGCAGGCTATTTCAAGCGACTCCGCGCGAGCGCGAGAGTAACTGACCATCACCGATCCGACGAGCGCGAGACCCGTCAACGCCACCAGCAGCGTCGAGTGAGCCGCGGTGTTGCGCGCATAAAACACCATGATCCCGACGTAAACTATCACATCGGAATAACGGTCTATCACTGAATCAAAGAACGCACCGAACCGAGTGACTCGCCCGCGAAGGCGGGCCACCTGGCCGTCAAGCATATCAAAGATGTTTGCGACGATCATCAACAGCCCCGCCGCAAAAAAATTGCCGTAGCCGTAAAGTACGCCGCAGCCGATATTGATCAGTAATCCGATGAAGGTCAGCGCATTCGGGTTGATGCGGCTTCGGGAGACTCCACGCACGATCGCGGAAATGATCCATTTGCCACCGGTCCCGATCGCGTCACTTATCATTGGAGCGCCTCCCCGCCTCGGCCGCGCCAACCACCAGCGAAGCGCTACTATCGCAAACGCACAACCCCATTGTCAACCTATGTCGCAAACGAGAATTCCATCAGCTGCGAGCATTTACGGCCAGATAATACGTCATCGTTTACTGGTCTTCAGAATCGTGTATGGTCCGGAGTTTAACGATCTCGAATCGCCGTTTTCCAGCAGGTGTGATGATCTCCACCTCGTCTCCTTCTATTCGCCCCATGAGCCCGCGGCCGACAGGCGAAGAGGTGGAAATTTTACGTTGAGCGATATCCGCGTCCTCGGACATTACCAGCGTGTAGGTTACTTCGTCGCCGGTATCAACCTCATAGAGCTTGACGGTGGAGCCGTAGCCGACCCGATCGTGGGGCAACCGCGTAATGTCAATCATTGACAAGTCCGCGAGCCGTTTGCGTAAGTTGCCGATTCGAGCTCGAACATAGTCCTGGCGATTACGCGCGGCGGTATACTCGGCGTTCTCGGATAGATCTCCCATAGCCACGGCTATCTTGAGGTCCTGTGGAATCTCGTTCCTGAGTTCAAACTCGAGTTGCCGCAACTCATCCTGGATCTTTTGTTTGATTTCTTCTGACATATTAGATCGTAAGTTTATATCGTTAACGACCTGCTAAACAAGCACGGACTGTATAAGCGGGCTCAACCTGTGACTTTTCGCAACATACTGACCTGTTGTTCCCTTTGTCGAGTGCCATTGCGGAGTTTTTCCTTAGCCCGCCTACAGCCTTCCCTCGGTATTCAGCTTCGAACAACTGTCATCCGATCGTCGGATTTATACGATGATGGGGAACGTGACATCAGTTTCTTTCGACATTGGCAAAGGCGCTTGCAGCGTCGTTTGGTCAAGAAAGCCGCAAGAATCAATGCCGCGCAAACGGCATTGTTATTTGCACAAATGTTGCGACCGGGTATGCAGAGTCATACCCGTTTCTAGCTGAGCTCACGCCGTATTCTGCCGATCACGCTTGTCTGTGGCCGACAATAATGCGGTCGCTGATCACCAACTGCTTAGAAGGGGATAAGGTGGATTGGATTAGATTCGGAGCCGGCTTCTGGCGTAAACGGTTAAACACTGGTCTAGTGCTGCGACGGATCAACCGCCTCCGTTCTTGCGAAG
>Ga0075418_10002377_pt1 | contig 21498 bp, 17 predicted proteins | sample SoiMetdeltSBSDD2_FD_81776 | JGI IMG/M metagenome (GOLD analysis project Ga0075418, IMG submission 81776) | Bulk soil microbial communities from a Populus tree surrounding site in Tennessee, USA - Soil MetaG P. deltoides SBSDD2 | ecosystem: Environmental > Terrestrial > Soil > Tree plantation...
ACGACCTGCACGCGGCTCCCGCTCTGGTTCACCCAGATCCCGGCGCCATACGAGGGGGCGACGACGTCGGCGCTGCTGTTGACGAAAGCGAGCTGACTCGAGATCACGCTGACCGCCGATTGGGTGCCGCCTCCGCGGAAGACCGACGACGTCGCCATGACCTGCGAGCACTGCCTGACCCAGAGCAGCCCCCCCGACGTGGGCACGGAGCCGATCTGGTCGAGCAGCACGGGGCCAGCGCACGACAAGCAGTCGATGAACGCGATCATCTCGAGATTGCGCAAGACGACGGCCTGCGTCGCGGTCGTGTTGATGATCTGGATCGTCCCTTGCACCCCGACGCCAGGATCGGCGAGCACGGTCAGTCCCTTGCTGTTGATCGCGAATCCGGCGTAGGTGCCGGCGCGCACTAGCAGAACGGCGCCGTCGGGAACCGCGGCGACCGCCGCGGCGATGCTCGTGAAGTTCACGCCGGGGCCACCGGCTGCAGCGACGACGTAGGTCTGGGAAGGCGCGATGCCGGCAACGAAGAGAGCGAGAGCGGACGAACCGAGGCGCATGAGGACCTCCGGAAGAGAGCGCTGATGTCGCCAAGTATCCCACGTGCGCCCGAGCCGTCCAGGTGCCGCCTAGAACTCGCGAGCTGCTGTTCCGACCGCTGAACCGACGCCGGCACGATGCTCCCCCACCGACACTCGCAAGAGCCGCGCAGCGACGTCGGCGCTCGTCGACGCGTCGGGGAACAGACGCAGCGGCGGCGCATCGACGGCGCGGTAACGGTGTGCTGACATCACTCGTCCGCGCAGGCCACCCGGTGACTGCGAAAAACCCGCCGCCGCGTGAGGGGTTTCCGCTGCAAGTGTCGCACGGACAGGCGTGAGGCATGGGCGATGCGTCTGCGCGCCCACCGCCGCACGTCCATCGACCACGCAGACGGAATCCGAGTCCATCGATGTCCTCTCCTCTCACCCGTCTCTTCACCTTCCTCGCACTTGCAGTCCCGACGCTGATGTTCGCCGGTCACGCGTCGGCGCAAGCGAGGCCGTATCACGCCAACGGCACCGCGCAGTTCGCCCCCAATCAGAGCGACTTCACCGGCTCCGGGAATGCGACGCACCTCGGCAGCTACACCGAGGTCGGCCACGTCACGTTCACGGGGACGGGCACGCCAGGCGTGCTCGCGGTCAACGGCTGGGCCCACTACACGGCCGCCAATGGCCATGTGCTGTGCGCCGCGATCTCCGGAACGGTGAACCAGCAAACCGGCGCGATCCAAGGGACGGCGACATACATCGGCGGAACCGGCCACTTCGCCAACGCGAGCGGCTCGTCCGCACTGACGGGCCAGATGCTCGGTGGTGGTGCGCTGACGATCTCCGCGCTCGGCAGCATCAGCTACTGATCGTTCGTCACACCCGCTTCCTCGCGAGGAACTGCACGACCGACGCCAGGCCGGTGTGGAACCTGCCCTCGACGACGTCGCGCTCGATCTCGCGAGCCAGCATCGGCTCGCAGTTCGCGAACTCGGCGAGCAGCTCCTCGCGCGACATCAGCATGTCGGGATCCTTGGGCCCACCGGTCGTGCGGGCGAGCTGCGCGCGCGTGTAGGCCTCGAGCAGCACGATGCCGCCCGGGTGCAGCGCGCGCTCGGCAAGGCGGTGCAGACGCCTGCGCGCCGCGCTCGGCAGGTGCGCCGAGATCGAGACCACCGCGCCGAACGCCTGCTCTGGCGGTTCGTACGTCGCGAGGTCCGCAACCTCGGTGCGAATGCTCACGCCGCGCGCGGCCGCGAGCGCCCGAGCCTTGGCGAGCCCGACCTCGGAGCCATCGATGCCCAGCACGTCCAGACCGAGCGACGCGAGGAACACCGCGTTGCGGCCCTCACCCTCGGCGAGGCTGAGGACCGGGCCGACCAGCAGCTTCGCGTGCTGCGCGAGGAAGGCGTTGGGCTCGGTGCCGTAGGCGAAGCCGTCGGCTGCATACCGTTCGTTCCACATGCTCACGCCTCGACGGTCACGCCCGCGCAGAGCATTTTCAAGCTGCAGACTCGACGACGGCTACGTGCGCAGGATCCTCTCCATCGCCTTGCCCTTGGCGAGCTCGTCGATGAGCTTGTCCAGATACCGAATTCGCCGCATGGTTTCGTCGGCGATCTCTTCGACGCGAATGCCGCAGACCACGCCCGTGATCAGGCTCGCCTTGGGCTGAAAGCTCGGTGCCGCGGCAATGAACGTCTCGATGTCGATTCCGGCGTCAATGACCTTCCGCAGGCTCTTCGCCGTGTGTCCCGTGAGCCAGCAGATGATCTTGTCCACCTCGGCTTTCGTGCGGCCTTTGCCCTCGGCCTTCTGCACATACAGAGGGTAGACCTTCGCGAAGCTCATCGTGTAGATGCTCGGCTTGGACATGGCCGGTGTTCTCGATGCAATGGGGACGCATGATCGCCGCAGTGTCGGGGCGCGGCGCGGCGAAACCACGGGCCGCCGCGGCGGCCCGGTGGCTCACAGCCCGACGGTGAGCATCAGGCCGTTGGAGAGGTTGATGCCGAGCGGATTGGCGCCGGGCGTCAGCGTGCCGGCCTGTGCGTTCAGCACGAAGCCGACGAGGCTGGTCGAGTTCGCGATCGGGAAGGCGAACGGAGCAGGTGGGCCGAGCAGCGGGAACGTCAGCAGCGCATCGACCGTCGCGAACAGTTCACAGCCCGGCATGCCGATGAAGCCGAGGTCGATGCCCGGTTGCAGGTGCGTGAGTCCGAGCACCATCAGGCCGAGGACCGAGCCGGGAGCGATCTGGTCGGCCTCCATCGTGTAAGTGGTGCCGATCACCGGGCGCGAGCCCGTCTGCGAGCGCAGCAGCAGCGGCGTGCCGCCACTGCCGATGATCACCGGTCCAGCGCTGAAGTCGGCGGAACCCGGGTCCACCGTCGAGTTGCCCGCCGTGAAACCGACCAGCGGGCTGTGCATGGTGTTGTTCACGGTTTGGTAGGCGATCCGGAAGCTGCCGTTCGCTCGCAAGGTGATCTGCGCCGTCTGCGGCCCGCCTTGGTAGTACTCCGGCACGCTGAGCCAGGTGATGTGGGCCTCGCCCGGCGTCGTGTCGAAGTAGATGTTGCCGCCGCCTGGCGGATAGAGGTCCATCCACACAGCCGCGATGCTCGCCGGATCGGTGATGAACCAGGTCGGGTCGGGGTCGCAGCAGCGGGAATCGAAGTTGCTGGTGCCCAGCCAGATGAAGCCGTTGCTGCTGATGTTGATCGCGCCGGTGCTGCCCCCGGGGAAGCTGAAGGGGAAGCCGAGGTTGAACGGGCCGAGCACCTGGTCGTCCAAGAACGCGAAGCTGTTCGTGTAGCCGGTGAAGAAACCGGTCGTCGGGAACGCGACGTAGCCACCGGCTCCCGATGGCGTGAACTCGATCGCCGTGTTCGACAGGTCGATCACCGCCGGTAGCTGGAACCACTCGTACGCGGTCGCCGGCTTCGGGCAGCCGACGCCGTAGGGCGTGGCGTGCGCCAGGATGCACGTCGGGCGGTCGAGCACGATGTAGCCGCCGCTGCCATTCTGCACGAACACGAGCACCTTGCCCTGCAGGTCCATCGTGTTCGACTGCACCTCGTGGATCGTCGGGTTGGTGCCGCTGAGATACGGGGTGCTGGCGCTGATCGTCGAGAAGTCGACGGGGTTCGCGGTGGCGCTCACTCCCTGCGTCACTCCCGTCAGCACATCGTGGTTCTGGTTGTACACGGAGCTGTCGAACAGCATCGAGAACGACCCGTCGGCGAACATCTGCAGCTGCATCGTCATCGGCGTGCTGCTGCCGTACTCGGGCACGCCGTCCCACGTGACGACGGCGCTCGCCGGCTGCGAACCCGAAGCGGGAAAGGTGTTGAACCACACCGCGCCGGCCGTCGACGGATCGAGATCGCCCCACATCAAGGCGATGCGCGGCAGGCCGGTCAGGAACGTGGGCAGGTAGCCGGTACAGCAGCCACTGTCGGTGCTGCTCGCAAGCCAGACGAAACCGTTGCTGCTGATGTCGATCGAGGCCACCGGGCCGGCCGGACCTGGAAACGTGAAGCCGAGCGCGTTGTTCTGCGCGACTTGATCGTCGCCGAGGTTGAGGTTGGTCCCGAGCTGGCTCTGGAAGCAGGGGGAACCGAGCGCGCCTTGCGCGGGCAGCAAGGTGCCGGTGATTGCCGCGATCGCGGCGGAGAGGAGTGAAGTGTGCATGGTAGATCCGAGTCGCGCCGGAGAGCAGGCGCGTATGCCTCTGACTGTCCGGGCGCCAACCGTTGCATGCAAGGTGGCAGCGCAGCAGACAGTGCGGCAACGGGGACCGCGATGCCCCCCAGCGGAAACGGGCGGATTCAGAAGGCGAGACCGAGCGCCGTCGCGATCAGCCGGCTCACCCGATCAGGCGCTTATGCTCCGCGGAGCTGGGCGAGGAGCGCGCCGCCGGCGGCGCCGGCCGCTATCGTCGCCGCGATGCGCACCCTCCCCGCTGTTCGTCGCGTCGCGGCCACTGCCGCAGCAACCGTGGCAGCCACCGTGGCGGCCGTTCTGCTCGGCGCCTCGCTGCCGGCCCAGACCAAGGGTGGCGAGAAGCCGACGCCCGGTCCGCCCCCGGCCGGGAAGGCGGCGAAGGTCCAGCCGCCGAAGGACGACGCGAAGACCGCGAAGGACCCCGCGATCGCCGCGATCGACAAGTTCCGCAAGGCGAAGGTCAACACGAAGGCCGCCGGCTGGCGCACGGCGATGCCCGCGCCGCCGGCCGTGACGTTCGACGCGGCGCGCCAGTACCGCTGGCACCTCGAGACGACAGCCGGCCCGCTGGTCATAGCACTGCTGCCCGAAGCCGCGCCGAAGCACGTCGCGAGCGTCATCTACCTCGCGCGCAGCGGCTTCTACGACGGACTCGTGTTCCCGCGCGTGCTCAAGGGCTTCATGGCGCAGGGTGGCAGCCCGACCAACGACCAGAGCGGCGACGCCGGCTACAAGCTCGACGGCGAGTTCGCGAGCGGCGTGAAGCACGACAAACCTGGCGCGCTCAGCGCCGCGAACGATGGCCCGGGTACCGACGGCTCCCAGTTCTTCCTGACGTTCGTGCCCACGCCGCACCTAGACGGCAAGCACACCGTGCACGGTTTCGTCACCGAGGGCATGGACACGCTGAAGGAGATCGAGGCAAAGGGCGTCGCGAAGGACGGCGAGCCGATGCTCGAGAAGGTCGCAATCGTCCGCACGTGGATCACCGTCGTCGACGCGCCGAAGGCCGCAGACGGCAAGTGAGCACTGGAGACGCTGCTGATCGTCGGATTCCAGCAATCGCGTGCGCGCGACGCAGGCACCAGTGCCACGTGTTCCGGTGGTGTTCGCAAGCGCACAGCCGTCGCTGCGAAGACGTGAGCGCACACTCCGAGTCGTCGGGGAACAGACGCACCGGCGGCGCACCGACGGCGCGGTGCCGGTGTGCGACATCACTCGTTCGCGCGCGCGAAGGCCGTCCGCAGCACACACACACGCATCAGGAGCGCTTGCTACGATTGCGCGGCGTGAGTCCCCGCCCCCGCGCCTCACGGCTGCTCTCTCAGAGGAACACCCAAGGAGTTCCCATGCTTCGTAGCCTTGGTGCGTTGTCGTTCTTGATTTCCGCGGCCCTGGCCCAAACGAACTTCCCGCCGCCGCCCGCGCCGCCGAGCAATCCTCACACTCCGGGGAAGGAACTGCTCGGCATGACGCTGTTCTTCGAAGAACAGCTGTCGTCGACCGGCACGGTCGCGTGCGCGACGTGCCACGACTTCGTTCGCGGCGGTGCTGACCCGCGCACCGCGACCGCGCGCAACGCAGGCGCCGACGGCCGTCTGTTCACGGCCGACGACCAGCGCGGATCGCCGGGCATCTCGCTGGTGTGGCAGAACGGCGCGTTGATCCCGCTCCCGGGGCGCGGCTTCGGACCGGCGATCACCCCTCGGCGCGCGCCGACAGTGATCAACTCCGGCTACCACACGCATCTCCAGTACGATGGCAGCAAGCAATCGCTCGAACAGCTCGTGCCCGCGCCGCTGTTCAACATCCGCGAGATGGGGCATGCCGGCCGCACGTGGAACGACGTGATCACGCGCGTCACCAACGCCGTGCCGCTGGTGTTCGCGAGCAACCTGCCGCCGCGTCTGCAGGCCTTCGTCGCGCCGCAGACGTATCCCGCGCTGTTCCAGGTCGCGTTCGGCAGCCCTGGCGTGACCCAGCAGCGCATCGTCGACGCGATCGCGTGCTACCTGCGCACGCTCAACTCCGACCAGTCGAAGTGGGATCGCGTGCTGCACCAACAGGCGACGCTGACCGCGCAGGAGCAGCTCGGGCTGACGCTGTTCAACTCGACCGCGAACGGCGCCGTCGCGTGCAGTGCGTGCCACGGCGACTTCGAAAACCGCGTGCTGCAGGAGGGCCCGATCGCGGGCCAGATGACGACGGTCACGTCGGGCTACTACGGCTCGCCGCTCCCGATCCGGCTGGTGTTCCACAACACCGGCGTGCGCCCGCTCCAGGAGGATCTCGGCCGCCAGGCCGTGACGAACAGTCCCGCCGACGCGGCCCGCTTCCGCATCGCGAGTCTGCGCAACGTCGAGCTGACGGCTCCGTACTTCCACAACGGCAGCGCCGAGACGCTCGCCGACGCCGTGCTGCTCTACAACCGCGGTAGCGACTTCCACGCGAACCAGGCGCCGAACACCGGGCCGCGCAACTACACGCAGGCCGAGGTCGACGCACTCGTCGCGGTGATGCGCACGCTCACCGATCCGCGCGTCGCGGCGGGCGTGCAGCCGTTCGATCGGCCGCTGCTCGGCTCGCAAACCGGCGCGTTCGTGGCGGCGCTCGGCCAAGGCGATACGACGGCCAGCGGCACGCTGGTCGCGAGCTCGCCGTGGGCCCCGCGCCTCGGCGAGTCGTGGTTCCGGCTCGGGCTCACGGGCGCCACGCTCGGCACGCCGACGTTCCTCATGTGGGACACCGCGATGACCGCCGGGTCGCATACGCTGTGGAATGTCCAGCTCGCGCTGACGCCGGATTTCCAGGTGCTCACGACCGGTCCCGCGCAGCCGGGTCTCGGCATCGCGTACGGCTCGGTGCAGTTGCCGCTCCCGTTGCCGAACACGCCGTCGCTCAGCGGGCAGACCTTGTTCGCGCAGTGGCTCGTCCTCGAGCCCTCGCTCAACTGGCCGGCCGCGACGTCGAACGTGCTGCGCATCCCGCTGCGCTGAAGCGGCGCCAGCTACTTGCGGGCCTTCTCGACGAGCGCGAGCAACTGCTCGTGCTGCGCGTCGCCTGGTGCTACGCTGCCATTCCCCCGCGCACAACGAACCGCGTCCCACCCCTTGTCGAACGTGCTGCTACGCGCTTGCCTGGCTGCTGTCGTGTTGATTCTTGCCGTGCCGGCGCAGCAACCCGCGCCGACGATCCTGCGCCATCAGGTCCCCAACCGCCGCCTCGCCGAGGGCACGCCGTTCCAACTCGGCGGCACCGCCTGTCTCGCAGCCGTCGTCGGCGGCCGTCCGTTCCTGGTCTGGGACACGGCACGGCACCTCGACGCGCCGCGCAATCCCGCGGCGGCCGCGACGTGGCTGCAGCAGCGCGCCGCGTCGCTGCAGCACGGCGTGTTCACGCCGGTGTTCGCCGAGACGCGCGACGTCGAGGACCACACGGTGCTGGTGTTCACGCTGGTCCACAACGGCGTGCCGCTGGTCGACGCGGAGGTGTGGTTGTGCTTCGACGGCACTGGCTGCCTCGGGATCATGAACCGCACACCGGCCGGACTGGCGGCGCCGCCGGCGGTGCCGGCGAACGCCAGGGAACCGTGCTTCCGCGTCCGCCGCGGCCGCGACGTCTCGACGGCCGATCGGCTGGTGCTCGCCGAGCGCCGCCGCAGCGAGACCGAGCACCACGACGTCGTCGAGTTCGTGCACGACGGCGAAGTGTTCACCAGCGAACTGACGCCGAAGCCCGCCGGCGGCACCAATGCCGTCCCCACCTTCGACGTGTTCAGCTTCGGCGGCTTCCCCGACCAGATCGCGGCCGACTCGCGCGGCACGATCTGGGTCTCCGACCCGGTGATCAATCGCCTGCTCGCGATCGATCCGCAGACGGGCGCAGCCACGTTCCACCCCACGGCGCCGTGGACCGAGCCCGACGGTCTCTGCGTCGACGACAAGGATCGCGTGTGGACGGGGCTCCACACGATCGGCCAAGGCCTCGGTCGGTTCGATGCGACGACCGGAACCTTGACCCGGTTCGCGCCGCCCTATGCCGGCGCTCATTTCGCGATCCCAGCCTGGAGCAACGACGGCACGATCTGGACCACCGACCACTTCTCGACGCGCTTGACCCCCTTCTCGATCTCGACCAGCACGTTCGGCGCGTCGATCACGATGCCCGCCAACAGCTGGCCGGTGGGAGCTGCCTTCGAACCCGAGACCGGCGACCTGTTCATCCCGCTCTACCAGAGCCACGGCCTCGCGCAGATCCGCGACCGCGCGCTGCTGGCGGTGCGGCAAGCGCCCGTCCTCGCGGGTCCGGCCTTCGCTGCGACCGCCAACGGCAAGGTGTGGTTCACCTACTGGGCCACTGGTCAACTCGGTTCGTTCGATCCGCGCACGCTCGCGTTCGCGACCTACAACCTGGTAGCGGGCGGCGTATTCGGCCCGATCGACGTCGGCCCCAACGGCCACGTCTACGTCGGCACGCGTTCGAGCGGCCAACTCGTCGACTTCAATCCGATCACCGGCACCGCGGTGAACTACACGATCCCGTCGGGCTCGTGGTACATGAAGGACGGCCTCACGGTCGCTCCCGATGGCAGCGTCTGGTTCACCAGTACCAGCGGCAGCGTCGTGAGGGTCCGACTGCAATGAGTACGCTCCCCCACCTGCGCAAGATCGGCGTCCTCGCGCTCGCCATCGTCTCCACACCGCTGCTCGCCCAGACGCCCGTTCGCCTCACCACGGGCAGCGGCCCGGGCTCTCGTTTTCCGATCGTCGCGCTCGATGCCGACGTCGTCGCCTACCTCGCCATCGTCAACGGCAGCCGCGAAATGTTCACCGTCGCAACCGACGGCAGCCCGCCGGTGCAGCGCACGACTGGCGCCGACGTGCGCGTCGGCCATGGCGCGCTCGACATCCGGTCGCCCCTGTCGATCAGCGACGACGGCCGCTGGATCGCGTATTGGAACGCGCAGGGTGTGCACGTGCTCGATACCCGCCTTGGCGCCGACGTGGTCGCGACGACGGCCGCACTGCTGCCCTTCCCACAGCTCGATGCCGACGGCAGCCGCCTCGTCTACCAGGCGCCGGTCAACGGCAGCCTCGAAGTGTTCATCGTCGACCGCGCGGGCGCCCGCCCGCCCAGGCAACTGACCAGCGACAGCGGCGCCGGCCGCCGGCTGCCTCACCTGCGCGCGGCCAAGGTGGTGTTCCAGAAGCTGGTCGGCTTGCACATGGAGTTGTTCGTCATCGACCTGCAGGCCGGCACGACGACCGGCCCGCTGACGACGAACAGCGGCGGCGGCAACCGCCACGCCCGCCTGACGCCGGCGGCCGATGCCGTGGTCTACGAGGCCGTCGGCGCCGACTTCCTGCAGCCGATGCGCCTGAGTCTCGCCGGTGGCTCGCCGGTGTTGGTCGCCCCTGGCAGCAGCGGCGCGCGGCTGCCCGCCGGCGATGGCGACCAGCAGGTCGTGCTGCAGACGACCGCAACCGCACCGGAGGTGTGGCTCGCCGACCCAGCCATGACGCAACACACGGCGGCGTCGCGCGGCGGTCATCGGTTGCCGGCGATCGATCGCCACGGGCAGGTGCTGGTGTGGCAGCTCGAGCACCTGGCGCGCAACGAGGTGTTCGCGCTGCGGCGCTGCTGGCCCGCCGAGGTGTACAACTACGGCAGCGCGGGCCAGCCGTCGGCCGGCGCGTTGGTGCCGTTCGTCGCGACCTGGCGCTGCCAACAGTCGGAGGGCCTGCACACGCAGTTGCCGGTCGGCACGCTCGGCGTCCACATACTCGGCACGCCACAGTCGCTGCCGCTGGCGCCGCTCGGCGCCCCGGGCAACTGGTTGCTGGTGACGTTCGGCGCGTGGCAAGGCCTGCTGGTCGATGCCCAGGGCGACCTGACGTTCACCTACCCGCTGCATCCGGTCTTGCTCCAGCAGCGCACGTTCACGCAATTCGCGGTCCTCGACACGACGGCCAACCCGCTCGGTGTGGTGACCTCCGCTGCGTTCTCGACGACGCTGCCCTGAATATCGCCGCCCGGCGCGCGTGGTTACCCACGAACGCAGCTCAACGCGCGATCTGCACCACGACGGGCTCACCCGGATCGGCGGTCACGCGGAAGTCGGCCGCGCCGTGGGCACGGTCGCCGTCGGTGAATTCGGCGCGGTAGGCACCGGCTGTGAGGCCACGAACGAACGGCTGCGACGGGTCGACCACGACGGTGAGCAGCGGCGCGCCGTCGCGGTGCAGAGCAATGGTCGCGAACAGGCCGTGCTGCGCGGCCACACCCGTGAACACGAGGCTCGTCGGCGTCGCTGCGCGCAGCGTGACGGGGATCGCGGTGCGTGATTGTGTAGCACGCAGCTACTGGACCCGGCGACGAGGATCGTCACCAGAATGCGCGTCGGCGGTCACGGCACCACGCCGGTCACGATCGCGTTGCTGGCCGAGAAACCGCCCGGGCAGCTGGCGTCGAACCACAACCACTGCGAGCACACCGTGAAGCCGACCAGCAGCGGGTCGGCCGGGATCGGCAGACCCACCTGCGCGGTACCGAGGTTGCTCAGGGTCGCGAAGGACAGCACGAGGACGCTCGGATCGACGAACACGTCGACGCCGAAGATCGGGATCGGCACCGGGAACGCGCCGAGGCCCAGCACCAGGAAGCCGCCCAGCCCCGCCGGCGCGCGCGTGCCGGCGAACCCGAACGCGGCGTTGCCGACGTTGGGCACCGCGCTGACCGCGGCGAGCGCGTTGCTGTTGCAACCGCTCGCGTAGCCGATCGCGAACGAACCCGAGAACGGTACGGTGGTCTGCACCAGCGAGTTCGGCGCGAACGCCGCCGTGCCGACCAGCGCGCCGCCATTCGCACCGGAGGAGTCCGTCGCGTCGCCGTCGAGGTTCCAGGTCGATACCTCGCCCGGAAGAAGAGAGAGCCGCATGTTCATCGTCGACGCGATCGCCGCCGCGGAGCGCGCGAACGGCCACACGCGTACTTCGTCGATCTCGCCGTTCCACGTCTCGCCGCCGGGCACCGTGAGGTCGCCGCTGCCGATGCGGAACACGCCGTTGGTGTTCAGGATCGGCCCGGTGCCGACGCCCTGCGCGACCTGCGCGCCGTTGACGAAGATGCGCAGCGTGCTGCCGTCGTAGGTGCCCGCCACGTGCGTCCACGTCGACAGCGCACCGGCCGTGTAGAACCAGCTGATCGAATAGTTGCCGCTCTGCGTGCTGACCCACCACAGCAGCCGGTTCGCCTGCGTCTGGCCGGCCTCCACGCGCAGGAAGTAGGACGCGGAGTTGGGGCTGGGGTCCATGCGGAAGATCGTCGGGAACCGCCAGCCGGGGCCGAGAGTGCTGTTGTAGGTGATCCACGCCTCCGCAGTGACGCCGCTTCCGGGCGCGAGCGTCGGCGAGTACGGGACATCGAGGTAGCCGGTCGTGCCGTTGGCGAGGACGAGGCCTTGGTTCTGTGCTTGAACGGCGGCGGCGAGAGCGAGCAACACGAGGGCGAACGAACGCATTGGAGGGATTCCTTCGAGCCAGGGGGGAACCGCAGTCTAGCCGGCCGGCCGCCCCGGGTTGCCGGTCCTGGCGATCATCCGCGGCGAGCAGCCACCCCCCGCCAAGACTCAACAGGCGCCAGCGCTCCTCGACCGACATCACCGGCCCGCCGGCGCGCAGGTCGTCGGCGCGAATGAACGCATCGGGGCGTCACTTCGGCCGCGGATCGACGCGCACGTCGAGTTGTTGTTCGAGCGTCGTGCCATCCACCGTGAGGCGCACCGTGTACTGGCCCGGCGGCACCCATGCACCTTGGCGCGAATACGGCGTGTCGTGCCAGATCGCCGAGATCGGCAGCGAGTCCTCGTCGTCGACGAAGCCGGGGCCGGGCTGGCCCTGCTCGCGCGCGGGGCGCGGTCCGCGCAGATCCCAGACGAACCGATGCGCGCCCGCGGTCGTCGCGACGCGCTGCGGCGTGCGCGCCCATTCGACCATCACCGTGAGCGCTTCGGGCTTCGGCAGCGCGACGGCATCGTCGCTCGCGAACGCGCGCACGACCTTGCCGCTCGCATCGCGCAACTCGAGTGCGACGCGCTGCGCCGCCGCCGGCAACCAGTAGTCGAGCAGGGCGCCGTCGGGTGGGTTCTGGCCCGCGACCTCTTCGGGCGGCAGCGGCGTGTCGGTGTTGAGGCTGCGTTCGACTTCGTATGCGGGCGGCGGCGCGATCAGCAGCGGCGCGCCGGCGACGGCAGGCAGTGCGCGCAGCATGCCGATGCCGTCGAGGATCCAGAACGAACGGCCGTGCGTGCCGATCACCAGGTCGTCGTGGTGCACGACGAGGTCGCGCACGCTGGTCGCCGGCATGTGTTGGCGCAGCGAGTGCCAGTGCTCGCCGTCGTCGAGCGAGAACGACACCTGCCGTTCGCTGCCGCAGAACAGCAAGCCCGCGCGTTTTTGGTCCTCCTTGATCGTGTTCGTCGGACCTTGGCCGAGGCCGTTCGTGATCTCGGTCCACGTCTTGCCACCGTCGTGCGTGCGCAGCAGGTGCGGGCGCTGGTCGTCGAGGCGGATCGTGTTGATCGCGGCGTAGCACGTGTTCGCATCGAAGTGGCCGGCTTCGAGCATCGACACCTTCGCCCACGCGGTGAGTTGCTTTGGCGTCACGTCGATCCAAGACGCGCCGCCGTCGGCCGTGCGGTGCACGAGACCATCGTCGGTGCCGCACCAGATCACGTTTGCATCGCGCGGCGACGGCGCGACCGTGTAGATCACGCCGCGGCGCGGCATCGTCGCGAGCTCCGGCGTGCTGTACTTTCCGACGTTCGCGGGCACTTCGGGCCGTTCGCGTGAGAGGTCGGGGCTGATGACCTCCCAGTGCGCACCGCCGTCGCGCGTGCGCAGCAGCACCTGCGCGCCGAGGAACAGCGTCGTCTTGTCGACCGGGGAGAACACCAGCGGCGCGGTGCGCAGGAACCGCAGGCCTAGCGCTCGACGGTCGGGGCCGACCCTCTCGACGACGCCGGTGTCCATGTGAAAGCGCGTGACCTTGCCGCCGTAGACGAGATCGGGGTGCAGTGGATCGGGCGCAAAGTACGCGTACTCGTCGCCACCGACCGGATGCCAATCGCGGAACGTGATGTGGCCGTCGCGGCCGCGGTTGGTGATGCCGACCGAGCCGCTCTCCTGCTGGCCGCCGAACACGCGGTATGGAAACGCGTCGTCGCAGATCACGTGATAGAGCTGCGCGGTCGGTTGGTTGTACCAACTGCTCCAGGTGCGGCCGTCGTTGACGCTGACCGCGGCACCTTGGTCGCCGACCATCAGCATCACTTCGGGATGCAGCGGATTGATCCACATCGTGTGGTAGTCGTCGCCACCAGATGAACCCTTGAAGCACGTCCAGGTGACGCCGGCGTCGGTGCTCTTGTACGAGCTGGTGTTGGCGACGAAGAGCGTGTCGCGGTCGCGCGGGTGTACCTTCAGTTCCGCGAAGTCGTTGCCGCGGCCCCACAGCCGCCGTTGGTCGGCGACGCGCGTCCACGAATCGCCGGCGTCGTCGGAACGGAAGATGCCGCCGACCTTCGGCGCGTCGACGACTGCGTAGAGGCGTTTCTGGTCGCTCGGCGCGATCGCGAGGCCGATGCGGCCGAGGCCCTGTTCGACGGTCGGCAGTCCACGCGTGAGCTGCGTCCAGGTGGTGCCGCCGTCGCGCGAGCGAAACAGACCGCTGCCGGGGCCCTGCCAATTGCCGTTTTCCCACGGGCCTTGGCGCGCTTCCCACAACACGGCGAACACCGTGTCGCGATCGTGCGGATCGATGACGACCGCAACGGCGCCGGTGTCGGCGTCGCGATACAGCACGCGGTCCCACGTCTTGCCGCCGTCGCGCGTGCGGAACAGCCCGCGCTGCTCGTTGGGGCCATACGGGTGGCCGAGCACGGCGACGAACGCGCGCTCGGCGTCCTGCGGATCGACCGCGAGACCGGCGATCTGCTGCGCGTCGGGCAGGCCGCAGTGTTGCCAGGTCTTGCCGCCGTCGATCGAACGGAACACGCCGTCGCCGGTGGACAGGTCGGGCCGCTGCAGACCTTCGCCGCTGCCGACCCAGATCACGTCGGGGTTGCTCGGCGCGACCTGCAGTACGCCGATGGAGCCGGTCGGTTGTTCGTCGAAGATCGGCGTCCACGTGCGGCCGGCGTCGTCCGTCTTCCACACGCCGCCGTGATTGACGCCGACGAAGAACGTGTTCGGCCGTTCGGCGATGCCGCACGCGCCAACCGTGCGCCCGCCGCGGAACGGGCCGATGCAGCGCCACTCGAGGTGTTGCCACGCGGCAGCATCGAGCGCTGCCTTCGGCGGTTCCTGCGGGACGAACGACGCAACGCTGGCGAGCAAGCTCAGCATGCGCGCGATCATGGGCGCTGCGGTCGAGGATCGCCAGCCGGTGGCACGCCGCGTGTGGGCTCGAACAGCACGATGCTACCCAGGCACAGCCCGGGCCCGGCGCGCCGGTGCAGCCGCCTGCGCGCTCACGCACGCTCGTCGCGGTGCGGCGGCCGTGATGATCGCGGTGCCGATGTGCCCGTCCATCGCGCTGCTGCTCGCCGTACTCGCAGCAGGATCACCGGCCGCGCGCCGGCGGTTGCAGGCCGCAGCGCTGCACGACGGCGGCGCCGTCCGGCGAACGGATCCAGGTCGAACCAAAGGCATTGGTGGAGATGCAGGTACATGGCAGGACCGACGAGAGACTACTCTTCAGCACATCCCCCACGAGTACCGCGGCCCGCTAGGATGGCAGTGGCGCCGATTGGAAAAACCCGACGATGCGAGATCGCTGGCTGGTTCTCTCTGTCGCTGCCTACTACGCAATCGCGCTCACCGTGCGCTTGTCGGTCGACGATGCCGGTGTGTGGTACTGGCTGTTCTTTCCGACCACGACAGCGAATCCCGTCTTCCTCGATGCCTCGATACTCATCTACGGATCCAAGTGCGGCGAGGAGGGCTTCGCGCTGTATGAGCCCAATGCCTGCCTCAATGGCCTGCTCGGAACACCCGGATATGTCTTCAACTACCCTCCCTATCTGACCGGCCTTGCCGCTCCATTCGCAACCGAGACCGGGATTGCCGCCTTTTCGATCTTCCAGGCGGCCCTCTTCCTCTGCGCCTGCTGCGCGGTGGTCAGCAAGATCACCGACCCGACTGCGCGGCGTACGTCCTACCTGCTGCTCATTACATACCCAGTGAGCCTCGTCATCGAACGAGGCAACTACGAACAACTCACGTTCGCGCTGGTCGTGCTCTTCTGCTTTCTGGCATCGAGCGGGAAACCGTCGAGGCAGATCGCCGGCCTGATCGCTCTCGCGGTTGCGGGAGCCGCAAAGCTGTTGCCATTCGCTGCCGCCGCCGCCCTGCTGCGTCGGCCGTTTCAGTTGGCGTGCATCGCTGTTGTCGCCGGCTCGATCTACTACTCGAACGCGGATGCCATCGCCAGCATCGCCAGAGTCACCATGCAGGAGACCTTGACGTCGTTCGGGCTCGTTCAGCTCTCCACGTTGAACGGCGCCCCGTGGCTCGTCGTCATGACGGTCGCGGCGCTTGTCTCCGGGGCCATCGTCGGACGATCGGCAGCCCGCCAGACCGCTCTTTCACAAAGCCTCGCCATCGCCGGAACGAGCATCGTGGCGCTGGCATACTTCACGATGCTGAGTTGGGATTACCGGCTGATCAACTTGCTGATGTGCCTGCCAGCCATCACGTCGAGCGTTCGGCGCCCTTGGCTGGCAGTCCTGTATTACGGCGTGATGTCCTGGGCCTCGAGCTTCGGGCACCACATCTTCGCCCTCGACGAGCTGATGGTCGCCGGGCTGCTGGGGTATTGCTGCGCGCTCTCGGCCAAGGCTCTGCTACGCGGTGCAGCCGACGTGCCGCAAGCGCCACGTCGTCCCGTCTTTGGTTCTGGCGATCCCAGATAGCCGTTGCCACCGCCCTCGCGCGCGCGCCGCGCGCGAGTCCGACGGTCGGTTGGATCGGTGGCTCGTGTTGCTACCATGCCCGGCCCACCACGGGAACCACACCAATGATCCTGCTCCCTCGCGTCGTTCCGTTCCTCGCGCCCGCCCTCGTCGCGGCCGGTCTCACCGCGCAGAGCTTCAACTACCCGGACTTCAGCAGCACCGCCGGGCTCGCGCTGCTCGGCAACGCTGCGCAGAGCGGCACGGCACTGCGGCTCACGGCGAACACGAACAACCAGACCGGTTGGGCGTGGCGACAGTCGGTCGTGCCGGTCGCCGCCGGCTTCGACACGACGTTCACGTTCCGCATCACGCCTCCGGCCGGCAACAAGGGGGAAGGCATCGCTCTCGTCATCCACGACGACCAAAACGGCACTGCGACGATGGGCGGCACCGTGTGGGGCATGGGCTACGGCAACGGGGCGAGCAGCTCGGTCGGCATCCGCAACTCGATCGCGATCGAGCTCGACACGTGGCAGGACGGCTTCCTCAGCGACACGAGTGCGAACGAGCTGACGATCCACACGCGCGGCTCACAGGGCAACCACGAGCACGAGCAGTATTCCATCGCGCGCAACACGCCCGCTACGATCCTCAGCAACGGCCAGGTGCACACGCTGCGAGTGCGCTACGTGCCGGGCACGATCGAAGTGTTCGTCAACGGCGCCGCGACGCCGGCGATCTCGCGCGCCTACAGTCTCCAGACCGGCGGTCTGTACGCGAACAACACCCCGGCGCCGGGCGCCAACATGGTGAACGGCACCGCGTACGTCGGCTTCTGCGCGGCAACCGGCAGCGGCTTCACCGAGCTGGCCGAGATCCTGTCGTGGCAGTGGACGTCGACGCCGCTGTCGCACCCGTGTTATGCCGGCTCGTTCGGCGCCGACACGTTGACGGTCGACGGTGCGACTGGCGGCTTCCTGCGCACGGTGCGCCTCGCGACGCACCAGCCCATCAACATCGGCATCGCCAATCCGCCCGCGTTCGGGCCGGGCGCGCCATACGTGTTGTTCGTGTCGCTGCTGCCACAGCCCGGCGCGCTCGGCACGCAGCTCGGCTTCGGCGAGACGTGCTTCCCGGTACTGCCCTGGGGCCCCACCGAACTCGTGCTCGCGGACACGTTCGGCCTGTTCCAAGCACTGCTGCCGGCCGCGCCGACGCCGTTCACGATCGCGCTGCCATCCGGCGTGATCACGTTCCCGCTCGACTTCACGCTGCAGGCCGTGACGCTGTCGTCCTCGAGCCCGCTCGGCCTCGGCATCACGAACGCGATCGACGTCGAGGTCGCGATCGGCGCGCCGCCTACGATCACCAGCGTGGCGCCGCTCAGCGCCGCGTCGGGGCAGCCGATCACCGTCACCGGAACCAACTTCCGGCCCGGCTGCACGCTGCTCGTGAACAATGTGCCGGCGGCGACGACCAGCGTGTCGGCGACGCAGATCGTGTTCCCGTACCCCACGGGGCTCGCTTGCGGCTCGCAGCTCGCCGTCGTCAACCTCGACTCCCAGGGCGTCACGTCGCCGCTCAATCCGCAGCCCACCGTGACGGGCACGGTGCTCGGCAGCGGTCCCGCCGCCGGCGGCGCGTTGTTCATCGTGCAGGGCACCGGCTTCGCGACCGGCACGACCGTGACGATCGGCGGCGCCGCCGCGTCGGTCCTCAGCGTGACCGCGAGCGTCATCACGATGAACACGCCGCCTGGCACGGCGGGCCAGCAGCCGGTCGTCATCACGACGCCGGGCGGCTGCATCGCGAACACGAGCTACACGTACAATTGAGCACCAGCGGACCAAGAGCCGAGCTTGCCCGGGTCGACGAAGGAATTGATGGCGATCCACGCCAGTGCCGAGTTCGACTACGACCTCGACGACCTCGTCGATGTCGCCTGGCGCAACGTGCAGTGGTCTCGGCACTCGCAGCTCCGCTCCGCCGCGAACGCATTCGGTGTGCTGGTGGGGGTCGGGCTCGGCTGGGCTGCGCTATCCCTCGTGCCCGAGAACCCCTGGATCGCGATCCCGGTCGGGCTCGCGGCGGCGGTTGTGTTCGCAATCGCGTACTTCCACAGGCTGTGCGCGAACATCCGGCGCTCGTTGCACCGCACCCTGCGTGAACAACAGGGCGAAGGCCTGCGCCGGTGCATCGTCGAGTTGCACGATGACCACATGCTGTGGCGGCAACCCGACCTCGACATGCGCCTCGCGTGGCGCGACGTTCGTGCGATCGAGCCCGATGGCGACGACCTCGTCGTGTTGGCGCGCAGTGGCGTGTCCATGCTGCGGGGCCGCGCGTTCGCGAATCCGGAGGCGCGCGAGCGGTTCGTCACCGCGGCGCTGCTGCTGCAGAACGCGGCAGCAACGCCGGTCAGCTGAAGCCGCCCGCCTCTTCGCCGGCGATGCGCGGGGCTGTCTCAGGTGCGGCGCAGCAGCAGGTAGGCGCGTTCGTCGCGGTTCGACGGATCGGATCCGCGCACAGCACCGTGGCGCAGCGAGCGCTCGACCGTCCAGCCGGCGCGCGCCGCGAGGCGCACGAGTCCGCCGTAGCTGAAGATCCAGTAGTTCGTCGCGTCGCGGTTGCACTCGTCGTGGCCGAGCAGGTAGGCCAGCGGCTGCTCGCCGAATTGCACGGCGCCGTCGGCCGTGCCCTGCGCGATGCGCGTGCTGAGGATGCAGTGGCCGCAGGCTTCGCGCAGCCGCTCGAGCGCACCCAACGGGTTCTTCAGGTGGTAGAGCGTGCCGAGGAACATCGCCAGCGAACGGCGGCCCGCGGGCAACGGCAGACACGAGTCGATGTCGAACTCGTGGATCGCGACGCGCGCGTTCTGCGCCGCGCACAGCGCGCGGATGCCGGTCATGCAGTTGCAGTTCGTGCCGGGGTTGTCGACGGCGGCGACGTCGACGCCGAACGAGTCGAACAGCAGCGACATGTCGCCATCGGCGGCGCCGATGTCATACATGCCGCCCGCGACGAGCGGGCCGAGGTCGAAGCACGGGCCGAGCATGCGCCACAGCCGCTTCAGGTTGCCGAAGATGTCGTACGGGTACCAGATGCCTTGCGCGACGCGCGTGTTGGCCTTGACGGCGTGGAGCTTGCGCCGCAGCGCGAGCGACCGGATGCGCAGGTCCGCTACCGTGAGGCGCATCGGGGACTCGGCTGGTCGGGAAGGCGGTGCACGGCGCGATGGGAAGAAGAAGCTGCCCCCGACCGCCCGGAACCACCCCGACACGATCTCTCTTGCCGGCACTCGGGTCAACGCCACTTCTGAGGTCGCCGTGCGGCAGGTGTACAGCACCTCCCGCTCGCCGCGCGCTTCGGCCCGTTCGACGTTCGTCAGATGCCGATGAGCACCGCACCGGCGTTGCTGGCGGCGAGGCCGAGCGGATTCACTCCCGGCGACAGCGACACACCCTGCAGGTAGAGCTGGTAGCCGACCAGCGCGCTGTTGTTCGGTATCGACCAGCCGAATTGCGGCAGCGGCAGCAGCGGGAACGACAGCATCACGTCGAGACTCGCGAACAACGAGCAGCCGGGCATGCCAAACGGTGCGAGGTTGATGCCGGGCTGGTACTGCGTGAGGCCGAACACGAGGAACCCGATCACGGAACCGGCGGGCGCGTTTGTCAGCTCGAGCGTGAACGTCGTCCCGATCTGCGGGCGCGAGTTACCGACCGGGTCGAGGGCGAGCGGCACGCCGCCAGCGCCAGTGTCGAACGGGATCGCAGCGCTGAGGTCGACCGAACCCGGATCGAAGAGCACGTTGCCCGGGCTGAAGCCGGTCAGCGAGTCGTGGTACTGGCTCACCACGTTCTGGAAGCTGACGCGGAAGCTCCCGTTGGGGAACAGCGAGATCTGGAACGTGTTCGACGTGCTGCTGCCGGTGCCGTACTCGGGCACGCCGAGCCAGGTGATGTGCACGTCGGTGGTCAGCGGATCCGTGTCGACGTGGATCGAACCGCCCTGGTTCGGGTTGAGGTCCATCCAGTGACCGCAGATCGACGCGGGGTCGGCGAGCAGCGCATACGGATTGCCGCTGCAGCACCGCGAGTTGCCACTTCCAGTCGAGAGCCAGATGAAGCCGTTGCTGCTGACGTCGATCACGTTGGTGATGCCGCCGGTCCACACCCACGGCCACAGCAACGGGAACGGCCCGGTGACGATGTCGTCGCCGGTCGGGATCGGCGGGCTCGTCGGCGTGTAGAAGCCGGTCGTCGGCGTCACAGTCCAACCGCCCGAGCCGTTCGGCGACACGAGGAACGCGCTGTTCGACAGGTCGATGGCACTCGGGACCTGGAAGTACTCGTAGAAGACGGGTTCACGCGGGCAGCCGCTGCCGTAGCGAGTCCAGGCCGCCGGCACGCAGTTCGTCGGCGTCGAGATCGTGTAGCCGCCCTGGGCGTTGGGCACGATCAGGAAGGTCTTGTCGGCGACGTCGAGCGACCACGAGAACATCTCCTCGAAGAACGTCGGGTTGGTGCCGGTGTCGATCGGCGGGTTGTTCGCAGTGATGTCGATGCCGTTCCAGGTCGCGCTGCCGGTGGGGTGCGCATTGCCCTCGCTGACGCCGATCAGGGCGTTGTGGTTCTGCAGCACGAGGTTCGGGTCGTAGTAGAAGAACATCGCGCCGGTCGCGTCCAGTTGCAGTTGGAACGTGAACGTCGCCGAGCTGCCGAACTCGGGCACATCCTTCCAGGTGACCACGGCGCGCGCCGCCGTGCTGCCGCTCGCCGGGAAGCTGTTGAAGAACACGCCGCCGCCGGCCAGCGCCGCCGCCGGATTCAGGTCGACCCAGAACGGGCAGATGCTCGGCGACTGGATCAGCAGCTTCGCGACCTCGCCGTTGCAGCAGCGCGGGTTGCTGTTTGGTGCCAGCCAGACGAAGCCGTTGCTGCTGATATCGATCGATGTGACGCTGCCGCCGCCCGGCTTCGGGAACGAGAAACCGAGCGCCGTGCCCGAAGCGACTTGGTCATCGCCGAGCGAGAGGTTGGCGCCCAGCGCCGGCTCGTAGCAGGGGAAACCTTGGGCAGTGGCGAGAGCTGAGAAGAGGACGGACAGCGCGGTCGGAAGAGCGGGGCGCACGAGGATCTCCTTGGGTACCGAGAGCAAGCATCGACGATGTACCCGATTTGCGGGTGCGTGTCCCGTTGGCGCAAAAACGCCACGACTGCGGGATCGCGTGCAGGCGGTTCCGCCTGGCGCGTAGGACCCTCGAGCTGCAGTTCCGGATCGCGC
>Ga0075418_10002382_pt1 | contig 21483 bp, 14 predicted proteins | sample SoiMetdeltSBSDD2_FD_81776 | JGI IMG/M metagenome (GOLD analysis project Ga0075418, IMG submission 81776) | Bulk soil microbial communities from a Populus tree surrounding site in Tennessee, USA - Soil MetaG P. deltoides SBSDD2 | ecosystem: Environmental > Terrestrial > Soil > Tree plantation...
GCGCTCGGCGTACGAGAAAACCCGCAGCGGCCACTATTGGACCTGCTGGTCGACCGGTTCGCCGAGGATTCGTTGCTGGTACTGGACAACTGCGAGCATCTGCTCGCGGCGTGCGCCGGGCTGACCGATCACCTCCTGCGGACCTGCCCTCGACTGACGATTCTGGCCACCAGCCGGGAGGTGCTGGGCATCGCGGGCGAAGTTGCCTGGCGCGTCCCGTCGCTGGTGGCCCCGGGCCCCTCTGACGAGGTCTCGATCGAACGACTCGCACAGTGCGACTCGGTCCGGCTGTTTCTCGAGCGGGCGGCCTCGGCGCTGCCCGATTTCATGCTCACCGAGCAGAACGCTAGAGCGGTGAGCGAGGTCTGCCGACGCCTCGACGGGATTCCGCTGGCGATCGAGCTGGCGGCGGCCCGTGTCGCGGTGCTCAGTCCGGAGCAGATCGCCGAGCGGCTGGACGACCGCTTCCGGCTGCTCACCGGCGGCAGCCGGACGGCCCTGCCGCGCTACCGGACCCTACAGGCGCTGGTCGACTGGAGCCACGACCTGCTCGACGAGCAGGAGCGAGTGCTCTTGCGCCGGTTGGCCGTGTTCGCCGGCGGCTGGACGCTCGAGGCGGCCGAGGCCGTCTGCGCGGGCGACGGGCTCGCGCAGGACGACGTCCTCGACCTCCTGTCGGGGCTGGTGGCGAAGTCGCTCGTGCTGGCCGGCGACGGCGCCGATGCGGTGCGCTACCGGTTCCTGGAGACGCTCCGGGAGTACGCGGCCGAGCGGCTGCGCGACGCCGGCGAAGAGTCGAGGCTGCGTGCGCGGCACCGTGACTGGTTTCTGGCGCTCGCCGAGCGAGCCGAGCCGGAGCTCCGGGGGCCACGCTCCGTGGCGTGGCTCGATCGCCTGGAGCGTGAGCGGGAGAACCTGCGGGCGGCCCTGGGTTGGTGCGTCGAGCGCGCGGAGGCCGATCCCGGACTGCGGCTGGCGGGGGCGCTAGCCCGATTCTGGCTGGTTCGCGGGCCGTATCGTGAGGCGCGCTGTACGCTGGCGGAGCTGCTGAGCTCACCCGCGGCACACGAGCGCACGACGCCGATTCTGGCAGCGCGGGTCGACGTCCTGCTGGCCGCCGGTCGGCTGGCGCTGCGCCAGGACGACCAGGCAGCGGCGGACGCCGCCTACCAGGAAGCCCTGGAGATCAGCCGAGGGCTTGGCGACCGGCGTGGCCTGGCGATGGCGCTGTACTCGATCGCCAACCTCGCTCGTGTGCGCGGGGAGTACTCGACGGCACGCAGCCACCACGCGGAGGCGATCCAGCTGTTCGAAGCGCTGAGCGACGACCACTGGCTTGCCACGACGCACCACGATCTGGGAATCGCAGCGTATTTCGAGGGTGACCTGACGGCGGCGCACGAGCAGTACGAGGCGGCCCTGGCTCTCTCCAGGGGACTGGGTGACGAGCTCGGCATCGCGTCGGCGCTGAACGAGCTAGGAGAAGTGGCATTACTCCGGGGCGAGCTTGACGAGGCCCGAGCCCTCGAGGGCACGTGCCTGGCGATGGCCCGCCGGATCGACGACAAGAAGCTGATCGCCATGTCGATGGCGGCCCTGGCCGGCCTGGCCGCCGCGCAGAGTCGGCCGACCCACGCGTTGCGCCTTGCGGGGACGGCGCTCGCGCTCAACGAGGCGACCGGTCAGCGTAACTCACCGGCCTGGCACGCGATGCTCGAACGGTGGCTGCTGCCGGCGCGCCAGGCCCTGAGCGTTGAGGCGTGCGCGGCGGCGCAGGCGTCTGGCCAGTCCATGTCGCTCGACGAGGCGATCGAGGACGCGCTAGCCTCCGACACCCAGCCCGCCGCTGAGATGTCTCGGCACGCTGCGCTATCGTCGCGGGCGGCGAGTCGCCTGACGCCTCGAGAGCACGAGGTGGCGGCGCTCGTCTCCCGTGGGCTGACCAACCGCCAGATCGCTGCCGAGCTGATCATCGCCGAGGGGACGGTGGCTAACCACGTCAAGCACATCCTGGCCAAGCTCGGGCTCGACTCGCGGGTCCAGGTCCCGGCCTGGGTGACCGAGCACGGCCTGCACCGGCCCACCGTTTCCTGAGGGCCCACCGCCAGCCGCGCCGTCTGTCTAGACAGGGCGATGGCCGGCACGCGCCCGGCGCGAAATGTCCGGGGTAGATAGTCAGCTCTGGACATGACGCGACGTCCGGCAGGCGATATGCTCTGGCGTAGAGTCCGTGGCGGGCACCCGGACTTCGACGAAGACACTGCCGCGGGGCACGCAGCCCTGACGGCGTTCGAGACGGGGGTAAGACGATGAACATCGGCAAACACGCTCTCAGCCTGGCGGCGGCACTGGTGCTCGGAGGTGCACTCCTGAGCATCTCGGCAGGTGAGGCGGAAGCCAGACGCAATGACAACGGCATCCGTTGCGTGGCGCATCAGGCCATTCCTGGGGAGGCCATGACCTTCTTCATGCCGGGGGAGGCCCACCCAAAGGGGGACTACAAGTGTGGCGCCAACGGCTCTTGGAAGCGCGCCAGGACCGGCTGACCCCCTTGCTCCTGGGCTACATCCGGAGACAGGCCGGCAGGTCGCCCCGCCGGCACGTCCGGATCGCGCTGTCGGCTACTCTCGCACAGTAGCTGTCACTGCTGACCCACACGACCATGAGCTGCCCGCATGTCGACGTGTGGAGCCGGCGGCGCGCCGCCGGCTCCACCACGAATCGCCTGCCCTGCTGCACCGAGCACGGCGCTCAATGAGGAGGGACGGCGTTGAGAACGTTCGAGCCCATCGCGCAACGCACACTGCACGGCGCCCGTCGCTTGTCGGCACCGATCCGCCGACTCGGTCGTCCAGCGGCGATGGCGGGCGCGCTGCTGCTGGCGATCTCCACGGCGACAGTCTGGGGGACAGCCAACACGGCGCCACAGTTCATCAGCTTGACCGCGAGCGCAGCCGTGATCGCGCCCGGCGAGACCCTGGTCGTGAACGGCAGCTTCACCGATCCAGATCCCGGAGACCGCCACACGGTGTTTGTGTACTGGAGCGGTGGGGACGTCTCCGTGAAAGAGAAGGTCCAGCTTCCGGCTGGACAGACGACGTTCCAACTGCGGCACACGTACACTGAGCCGCTTTCCCGGACGCAGATCAAGATCGTCTTGACGGATCATCAGCTCCCACCCGGATCGAACGACAACACCGAAGGGGCGGGATGGGACGACGGTTTCCTGCCGATCGAGGTCAGGCGCCCGAACGTTGCACCGAGCTTTGTCGACTCCTCCATCAGGATACAGATGGTGCAGCATACCGGAGGCGTGTACGTGGAAGTCGACGGCGAGTGGATCGATCCCGATCCGGAGGACGGCCGGGTGACCATCCGGTCGGGAGTCGGGCCGCCATCTCGGAGCGTTTCGCCCTGCGACACCACCGGTCGTCAATTCTACTGCGTGCGTGAGCTCGGATATTCCTCGTCGAAGCAGTACGCGCTCGAGTTGAAAGTCGAAGACGGTCACCGCGGCATCGACACCTACAGCACGACCGTTCGGCTCCCGTAGCCGCGATCCGGCGGGTGCCGCGGAGCGACCGCGCCCCGTGCAGGAAGCCGCCGCTGCCGCGAGGCAGGCGGACGTCGCCTGCACGGGGCCAACCTGACCGAGTTCGAGCGCAACGTCGAGACGCTCCGGCCGACCGGCCGAAAGGAGCATCAGCATGGCACGTCACACCCGCACCGCACGCCTGTCGTTGCGAGATTGCTCGTCGTCGCAATGGTTCTTACGAGCATGTCACTGCCCTGGTCGTTGGGAACGGCCATGCCCGCGCATGCCGACGACCCGGAAGAGCGCGACCACCGCGGCGAGGAGCAGCCACAGCTCCCGCCCCCGCCGGTTTCCGGCACCCCGATCGTGCGCGATCACCGCGTCCGTGAGGATCCGGATGCCCGCCTCCAGATCATCATCAAGGAGATCAGGATCGACCATGACCACGATTGGGGCACCGGCGAATTCTGGTTCATGTTGTGGCTCTGGCGCGTCAACGGCGGATGCCCGCCTGAGTCGACGAGCAAGGAATGCACGACCCCGTTGCTGCGGAGTGCCTACATCGAGTTCGTCGCGGACGATACAGAGCCGTACGTCCTGAATCGCCCGATCCCGGATTCGCGTCCCGGCGCCTGGGTGCTCGACGCCTCGATCGGGCCGGAGATCGGCATCCCGGTGTGGGCCGACCAGACCTACGGGCTAGCGATCGCCGGGAACGAGCAGGATCTGGCCGTCGACGACGAGATGGGGAGTCTCGAAATCGTGCTCGCCGCCGCCGACAACTGGCACATCGGCACCTGGACCGAGCGTGGCCGGAAACGCGAGGTGGACAGCGGCTGCGACGTTTTCCCGGTCGGGTGTGGAGCCGATAGCGACCAGGCCGAGGCCGTCGTGACGTACGAGATCCGCCTCGCGCCGCTCCCAGATCTGACCCCGACGAAGATCGAGACGGTTTCGCTTGCTGGCACCACAAACGATCGTGTCTGCATGGACGTGGGCAACGCCGGGCCGCTGAATGCTGGACCGTTCCAACTGGTGCTGCGCATCGACGACACCCCCGCACCCAACGGGATCCTCCAGGCCGACGAGCTTCCCGCCGGGAAGATCGCCACGCTCTGCACGGAGACCAACCTGCCGACCTCCGGCTCCCACCGACTCTCAGTGACGGTGGACGAGGCGCGGGACGTTCTCGAACAGCGAGAGACCAACAATCGGCTCGAGCAGCCGTACAGGATCGTCAGCGCCGCCGACGGCTCGAACGTCTTCTCATCGGGTGGTACTGGCGTACCGGCCTCCTCGAACGTCGTCTCGGCGGCCGGTGGTGGCGCCGCCACGGAACCGCGCCCCGCGGCCTCGCCCACGCCAGGCCCGTCAACTGCGCCGAGCCAGGCCCGGCCCGACCTGACCGTCAGCGCGATCCGCGTCAACGGCCAGGTGCCGGACGGCAAGGGCGACTGCAAGGATGGGAAGAACGCCGTGGCCATCGTCGTCAAGAACGGCGGCACGACAAACGCCGACGACTTCGCCGTGTCGCTCGCCGCGGACAAGGAGCAGGTGGCCGACAAGACGGTGCCTGGCCTCGAGGCCGGCCAGGAGCGCGAGGTCCGCTTCGACGACGTGCGCCTGAAGAAGGGCGAGCGCGCACTTACGGCGACCGCCGACGCGAAGAACGCGGTTGCCGAGTCGGACGAGAGCAACAACGGACTTACGGTTGCCGCCCGGTGCGAGGACGACTGAGGACGCCACCCGTCCCGTTCGTCACGCCCGTATTCACGGCGCCAGGCCACGTGGCGCCGGGAGGTTCGCCATGTGGAGTGATCACCTCAGCGCCGCCCGCCGCGCCGCGCCCGCCCTCGCCCTCGCAGCCACCCTGCTCGTGTCGGCGCTCGGGTCGCCGGCCCCGATGGTCGCCGCCGCGGAGCCCACGGCCCGGCTCCAGATCGTCATTAAGCAGGTCACCATCCACGATGATCGTGAGGGAGCCCTCTCGGGGCAAGGGGAGATGCTGCTCCACGCCACCATCTGGCGTTGTAACGAAGGGATCCCGCCCCCGTGTTTCGCCCCGGGATTCGATCCCGAATACGGACCGAGGGGTGTCGAGATGGTAGCTTCCCTCCTACATAAGGGCATCGCGGGTACGGCTGAGCCGATCGCGCGGATGGGGCGCATCTCTTTCAACGCCAGTACGGGAGCTACCGTGCCGCTGGATCGACCGGTACCCCAGGCCGGCGATCTGATGTGGGGCGGGAACACCTCCGAGCAGCTCGGTTTCGCCGTCTATGCCGGTCGGCAGTACGTGGTGCAATTCGCCATCGAGGAGACTGACGGCGGTTTCACCGATCGTGAGTACTTGGGGTACGTCCTTCATGTTGTGGACGCTGAGGAGCACGGTCTGGGCCTCGGCACCCACACCGCGCGAAGCGTCGTGGACGACGGACCGCGTGCCGGCGACTACACCATCACCTACGAGATCCGCCGCACGCCGCTGCCGGACCTCCGCCCCAGCCAGATCACGGTCCACGACCTGCCCGGCAGCGCGAAGAAGCGCGTCTGCACGGGCGTCCAGAACATCGAGCTCGTCGACGCCGGCCCGTTCGAGCTCGCTCTCCGCGTCGACGGCGTCGTGCCGCCCGCCGGGCGGGCCGTCGCGACCGGCATGCCGTCGGGGACCGGCCGCGAGCTATGCGTCGAGACGGAGCTGCCGGCCTCCGGTCAGCACGTGCTCACGACCACCGTCGACGATCGCCGCCAGGTAGCCGAGTACGATGAGACGAACAATGTCCTGGAGCAAGCGTACCAGCCCATCGGACCCACACCCACACCCACGCCGCGCCCGGCCCTGGCCGACCTGACGGTCGGTGCGATCCGAGTCAACGGCCGGGTGCCGGACGGGAAGGACGACTGCAAGGACGGCAGGAACGACGTAGCCGTCGTCGTCATGAACGGAGGGACGGCGAACGCCGGCGCCTTCGCCGTGCGGCTCCAGGTCGACGGAGCGGCGGATCAGACGACCGAGAAGGCGGTGCCCGGCCTCGAGGCCGGCCAGGAGCGAGAGGTCCGCTTCGACGACGTGCGGCTCAAGAAGGGCGAGCGCGAGTTCACGGCGACGGCCGATGCATCGAAGACCGTCGACGAGTCGGACGAGGACAACAACGCACGCACCGTCAGCGCCAGGTGCAAGGACGACGAGTAGGCTGGTGGCGACTGACGACCCACCCACGCTCCACCTCGACCTCGTGGACGGCACCGGGCGCACCACGGTCCGGACGGCAGGGCTCGCGCCCCTGCTCTTCGGGCTGAGCCTCGCAGCGGCGCTGCCGCTCGCCGCGATGCTGGTCCCGCCAGACGTGATACAGCCGACGATCCGCTCCGAGACGCACGCCATCCTCGACTCGGCCGACCTGTCGATGATCCTGGGCCGGTCGCTAGTCGAGGTCGGGCGCGGCCGCGTCGCATTGGGGGAGGTGGACGGGCAGCTACACGGCCTCGTCGCCTCGCTCCAGGTCTTCAGCGTCGCCGACGAAACCGGGGCCGGGGCGCTGGTCAGCCTCAGTATCGTCGGGCCCGACCGGACAGCCGCCGGCGACGGCAGCGCCACAACCGCCGACCTCTGGAAGCTGGCATGCGCAGCGCTGATGCAGCACGCAATCCCGGGCGGACACCTGGACGGCCTCGGAGACGACGCCTTCCTGGCGGTGTACCACGACACGACGGCGCAGATCGCCTGGCTGGCCGGCGATCACCTGGCGACGGCTAGCGTGACCTGCCTGGCCGGCGACGAGCACTGGGCGATCGAAGCGGCGCACTCGATTGCCGCCTTCCTCGATCGCCGCCGTGGCCGGCGATAACCCGGCGCTGGAGGATGTCTGCGACGCGATCACATGCCTCTAGCCCGGAGATCGGGTGATCGCCAGCGGTATCCGCTTCGTGGGCGGCAGTCCGGTCCCCCCAGGCGGCCACAGTGACTCGTCCGCCAGATCGCGCTGAACCGCGAGGCCGAGGCCTGTGATGGCATCCGGCGGCGCTTTCAGGTCGGTTGGGAAGAGGTCGCGCGGGCGAACCGGGTGATGAGCCTCTTCGTGCCGGAGCATCGCGGCCACGACGATCTCCTGAACGCCGCCGCCCTGGTCGTCCAGGCCCAGCCGCTGGACCGCCTCCGGACGGCGACCGGCCGCCGGCGGAGACAACTGGATTTCTGATCGCGATCCCATCGCGCTGACGAGGCATGGGATTCGACTACCTGGTTGCGCGAGCGGTCGCGGGCCACCGATCCAGCAGGCCTCAGCCGGATTCGCGTGATCCAGGCCGCACGCTCCAGCGTACCCGTAGCGCACCTGGTGACGGGTCGCGTCGCTCGCATGCGGAGCTCGACTCGACGTCGGGACGCCGCGCGCCTGCGTTGCGGCCGGAGGCAGCGTTCGAGTCGCATGGGGTGGTGCCCGGGGCCTGCGCACCCCTGAGACCGGCTCGCCGAGGAAGGGAGGTTGCGCCCCACCGGGACGGCTGGTCCGGGCCAGGTCGGTGGCCCACAGCGGCCCAGCGAACGGTCCACAGTCGAGTCGCACGACGACCGAAACATCTCGGTCGGAGGAGGCAGCTCGTGCAGCAGCCCTTTGCCATTCGAACGCTCGCCCACCTGGGAATGGTGGCCGTCGCGGTGATCGTGCTGGTCACACCGCCCGGACCGTCACGGGAGGTCCAGGCCGCTAGCCACCGCGAGGCGCCGGCCATCTCCGAGGACCCGGAGGCGGACATCACCGACGTTTTCTTCTTCCGCAGCTACGAATCCGGCAAGGCGGACAAGGTCGTGCTGATCATGGACGTCATTCCGGGTGAGGAGCCCAGCTCCGGTCCGAACTACTGGAACTTCGATCCGGATGTTCTGTACGCGTTCAACCTCGACACCGATGCCGACGGGGTGGCCGACGACGTCGTCTTCGAGTTTCGGTTCAACACCGAGATACGCGGCGTCTGCAAGGACCTTGGCCTGCCCCTCTCCTTCGTCGCTCTCCCACCGATCACCAGGCTGGATGGGTCCGGATCAGAAGGGTTGTGCCTGCGCCAGAAATACAGCGTCACGATGGTGCGCGAGCGGGTCCGCCGGCAGGCGGACGACGATCGGGACGACGACGAGGCGGCCGCCGCCAACCGCGGGAATCGACGCGTGCTGGCCGATGACCTGATCGCCGTGCCCTCCAACGTGGGGCCACGCACGACGCCGAACTACGATGCGCTCGCCTCTCAGGGCATCCGCGATCTCGGCAATGGCATTCGTGTGTTCGCCGGACAGCGCCAGGATCCGTTCTCCATTGACCTGGGCGGCGTCTTCGACACGCTGAACCTCCGTCGCAATCCGCCGCTCCTGAGCCAGGCCGAGGACGCCGACGACACCCGCAACCCGTTCGGCGTGGACATGCTGTCCGGCTTCAATGTCCACACCATCGCCCTCGAAGTCCCGGCGAGCCTGCTCACGCGCGACGGCAAGGGCCCGGGCGAGACAACCCAACCGAAGCTCGGACTGTACGCCAGCACCAGCCGCCGAAATGTCACCGTGCTGCGAGCGCCGAACGGATCCAATGGACACGGCCAGGGGCGGTTCGTGCAGGTCCAGCGGCTCGCGAACCCGCTGATCAACGAGCTGTTCATCGGCACCGTCGACAAGGACCGCTGGAACGCGACGGAGCCCGACGAGGAGGGCCAGTTCCTAGACTACTACCGGAACCCGCGCCTGGCGCTCGCTCTGGAGACCGTCTTCGGTGTACCGGCGGCCAAGACGGACCGCAACGATCTGGTCGATGCGCTGCTCAGGTATGCGCCCGGCCCGGCCAGCCCGACTGCACAGGCCAGCCCGACTGCACAGGCCAGCCCGACCGTGCAGGGTAAGCCGACCGGCCAGCCTGGCCGCCCCGGCAACGAGCGCCGAGACGGAACGCTCTCTGAGCTGCTCCGCCTCGACGTCAGCGTGGCGCCCACGCCGTTGGGTCAGCAGAAGCGCCTCGGCGCCCTGCTGTCGACGGACAAGGCCGGCTGGCCCAACGGTCGCCGGCCGAAGGACGACGTGACCGATGTCGCGATCCGCGTTGTCGGCGGCCCCAACTTCGTCAACGGCCGGGCAGGTGATGGCGTCAACGTCGACGACGCCGCCCTGATCGACAAGTTCCCGTTCCTGGCTACTCCGGCCAACGGACGGGATCGCGTCCACACCAACCCGTAGCCCCACATCGTCTGTCCGGGGAGGGATGCCGCGTGGCCTCTCCCTCGCCGGACATTGGGGCGCAGTCACCATCCCGGGAGGAGTCAATGATCCTCTCCCGACGACTCGGAGCGGTGCTCACGCTGGCGGCGCTGATCTCGGCAGGGGCGGCGTCAGCGCATACCACGACGGGCGGAGCGACCCGCATGCTGCCCGACCATCCGGGTCGGCGACTATCTCGAGGCGAACGGCCAGAAAGTCCACGAGCTGCTCTTCGACGCCGACGATGTCAATATCCGCCGCTCACACCTCTGCCGGGGCCGCGGTCGGCATCCGTCCATTGGCCAACGCAATCGGTGCACGGGACGCTGGCGCGCCTGAAGCTACCTGCCGTCTCTGGCTACCTCCACCTCCAGACTAATGGGGCCGCGGAAGGCAAGGTAGTCCGGGAACTCCAGCTTCTGGTCCGGGGCGAGGCGGAGGTCAGGGAGCCGTCGGGTCAACTCCTCGAAGACCACTTTCGCTTCAAGGCGGGCGAGCGGGGCGCCGAGACAGAGGTGGTTCCCCTTGCCGAACGAGAGGTGGTCCCTGGCGTTGACTCGGCGGGGGTCGAATCGATCCGGATCGTCGAACACCTCAGGGTCACGGTTGGCGGCGCCGATCAGGAGCAGGACGTTCGCTTCGGCCGGGAGGTCGACGTTATGCACCCTGGTCGGTGCCTTCGTCTTGCGCCGCCACATCACGACCGACGAGTCGAAGCGCAACAGCTCCTCGACGGCGTTCGGGATCAGGGCGGGGGAGGCGCACAGCTCTTCCCAGATCGAATGCTGCGCGAGAAAGCGCCGGACGCCGTTCGTGAGGAGGTTGGTGGTCGTCTCGTGGCCGGCGAGCAGCAGCCCGAACAGGATCGTGCACGCCTCGACGTGGGTCAGCGTCTGACCCGTTGCGTCGGTTGCCCGCACCAGCTCGCTGGTGAAATCGTCTCGGGGCCGCTCGCGGCGGTCGGCGGCGAGCGCCTCGGTGTAGCGCCAGAACGCCGCCATGCCCTCGGCCACGCGGGTCTGCTCGGCCTCTTCCGACCGCCCGAACATGAAGCGCAGGCGGTCACCGCCCCAGGCTTTGACCCGGGGGACGTCCTCGTCCGGGATCCCGAGTATCTTGAAGATCACCAGCATTGGGAGCTCCCAGGTGAGCGCTCTGACGATGTCGACGTGTCTCGCCTGAAGGCGCTCGTCGATGAGACGCGCGGCGGTCGCGCGGATGAACTCTTCCATCTGCGCCACTCGACCGAGGGTGAAGGCGGCGTTGGCGATGCGCCGGGCGCGGGTGTGCTGGGGCGGATCGGCGTTCGTGAGCGTCGGGACAGACCGAAAGCCGCCCTGCTGAAGTGCGGCCTGGGCATGGGGGCAGGGCGGGTGGATCGGCGCCAGCGTGTTGGCGGCGGAGTAGACGGTCGTGCCGCCCCACGCTTCCGCGTGCAGCGAAGGCGGAGCCTGACGGTGATCCGGCGTGTCGCTGCCAGGCCGCCGCCAGGCTCCCACGGCGTCAGTTCGGCGGCTAGCTCAACTGCCTGATCGAGCCGTCCTTGCGGTCGCAGACGAACACCTGGCGCGCGGTGCCGCCGGCGGTCGCGATCCCCCACGGCCACGGGCCGGCCGGGATGGCGCGGTCCACGGTGAGGGTCGTCGCGTCGATGACGTAGACGTTGCCGTTGTCGCAGGTGACGTAGACCTCGCGCGCATCGCTGTCGAGCGCGACGTGACGGATCGCCTTCGGCAGTGGGATCGTCGCGAGCAGGGCGAGGCTTGCGCGTTGGTACACGTTCACGCTGGGTGGCCCGACCTCGGCGTTCCCCAGGCAGACGACGTAGATCCGATCGTCCTCCGGATCGACCGCGACGTCCAACGCGCCTCGCCAGATCGGGCTGATCGGCACGAGCGGCAGGATCTCACGATGGTCCGGGGCGTCGATCACGACGCCGAGTCCGTTCGTATGCGGCTGGACGACGGGGTTGTAGATGGCGACGTAGAGTGTGTGGGTCGTCTCGTCGACAGTGAGCCCCTGCGCACCGGGGCCGATCTTGATCGGGTCGAGGAGTTGATCGGTCGCGCCGTCGATCACGTGGATCAGTCCCTGGTACGGGTTGCTGACGTAGACTCGATTGAGCGCCGTGTTCACGGCGACGTCGATCGGTACCTGACCCAGCTTGATCGTCTTCGCCTTCAGCGTGTTGCCGTCGACGACCGACAGGCTGTAGCTCTCCTTGCCGTAGTTCGTGACGTAGATCTTGCGGGTGACCGGGTTGACGGCGACCGAGCGTGGCTGGAACCCGACCGGGACGCCGCGCGGCATCCCCGGGAACTGAGGCAACTCGGGAACTGGCTGGAGTGTCTGGCGATCGAGGACGACCAGGACGCCCGGCTTCGACGACGGGTGGGGCGGTGTGATCGACGTGTCGTAGCGGCCGGCGTAGACGTGCCGCTCGTCGACGGCGAGCCCCACCACGACCGCCTGCTGCCCGACAGGTGCCTGTTCGAGCGTCGCGATCTGGGTCGTCGTCGTTGGCTTCGGCGGCAAAACGTACGCGTTGAGCATCCAGGGCTGGAGCACGCCGTCTTTCTCGAGGTTCGTGGTGCGGCGCTCGGCGTCGATTTTCACCCAGCGGGCCGCCCAGGCGTGCGGCAGCTCTCGCCGCTCCCAGATGCCGTTCCAGAGCTCTCCCTTGCCATCCGGCCGTATGCGGACGTTCATATCCACGGGGATGTAGCCGTCGTCCTCGTGCTCGCGCGCCTTCTTGAGGAGCTCACTGCGCGGGAAGTTCTGGTGGAGCCACCAGTCAACGGGATCCCCGAGCGCACCTTGTTTGACGAAGATGCCGTTCCAACCTTCTGCCCCGTCCGGCGTCTCGTAGGCGTTGACGAGTACCGGGCGATAGTTCTGCTCCTGGAGCTGCCCCCGGCGGACGACGAAGCTGCCCAGCGAGAGGTCCAGCAGCACCTGCATGTCCACGTCGTTCCTGGCCCAGACGCCGTTGAAGCGAGCCGCGCCATCGGCGTTGACGAAGGCGTTGACGTCGATCAGGCGGAGCCCCTGCCCCTCCCACTTTGCACGCTGTTCGTCAAAGTTCTCGCGACTCCGGTCCGTGACGTAGTGCCGCTCCTGTTCGAGCTTCTCGAAGATAGCGTTGTACAGGGTGCCCGTCGGCAGGACGTAGGCGTTGACCCGGCTGATCTCGAAGCCGTCGTCCGCCTGCCGGTCGACCTCGCTCCGCAGCTCGTCTCGCGTTAGCCCCCACGCCGCCTGGCGCGGCATGGTGCCCTCCATCCAGATGAAGTTGAACCGTTCCGGGCCCGGCGCACTGTAGATGTCGTCGATGCCGCGCCGGTCGTCGAGCTCGAGCGCGATTCGGGTCGGATCGATGTTCTCCATTACCGCCGGCGGCGCGTTCGTGTGTTGTAGCCCGAGGACGTGCCCGATCTCGTGCAGGGCGACCGCTTCGACATTTGGAGGGTCCGAAGGGTTCGCGGCCGGATCGGTCCATGGCGCGATGGCGTCGTCGTTGAAGTGGACCGGGATCGGCAGGGTCGGCTCGCCGACGAACGCCGAGAAGCCGGGCGGGAAATCGGCGTGGGCCTTCAACCCGACCAGGGTGTGATCGACGGTGTCGGGCGGCGGCGACGGGTTCGGCCTCTGATGCGTGTCGGACTCCGGCCGCCACTCGACGAAGATGTCCGGCGTCTCGCCGGGCTTCGCTGGCTTGAACCGGAGCTGGATCGGCTTGCCGTCCGGGCTGGTTGCCTTTGACCAGGTGGCGAATGCCCGCTCGACGGCCGCCCGCGCGACCGATGCTGGAAGTGTCTGGGTCGGGCCCGGGGGGTTCGACGTGACGCCGGGGCCGTTGCCGAACGCGTAGGTGAAGTCTCGCCGGTCCCAGAAGCCGAACGTCAGGAAGTGGAGCGGCGATGACGGCAACGGAGGCGTGCCACAGGCCGGTCGGGCTGTGCCGCCGCGGGCTGCCTCGTTCGCCGGGGTGGTCTGGGGGATCTGGCGTTCCTGCTCCTTCTTCGGCGGCTGCGCGCCCCGAGTCAGCCTGGGGTCGCCTTGCGTGATGCTCATGTGGCGGTGTCCTTCCGGGGGCTCTTGCCCCAGGGGTCGCCTCAGAGCGCGCTTTGCAGAGAACCGGTCGCAATGAGGCGTCACCATCACGATACGGCGGCCGTCGGCTGGCGCCATCGTGAGGAATGCGGATTCCCCCTGGCCGGCTGTAGATCGGCCGGATTACCTACCCCGTCAGCCGCCGGTCACCACCGCCAGGAGCGCCGAGGCCGTCACCGAGAGCATGAGGTCGATATTGGAACGCGCGACGGAGCGCCGGCCGAGTCGGCCGGCACCGTGCGCGTCCGTTCGGCCACTCACGAGTCACCTGCCTCGACGGCGTAGCCGGCCGCCTGCCAGGCTTTGATGCCGCCGTCGAGGTGGGCGACGTTCGAGTAGCCCATGCTCATCAGGGCGCTAGCGGCCAGCGCGGAGCGGCCGCCGGAGGCGCAGTAGAGGATCACGCGGCGGCTGGGCTCAAGCTCGGGGCGGTGGTACGGGCTGGTGGGATCGGCGTAGAACTCGAGCATCCCGCGCGGGGCGTGGATCGCACCCGGGATCGTGCCGGACTGCGCCAGCTCGCCCGGCTCGCGCAGGTCGACCAGGAGCGCCTGCCTCTTCCCGATCTCGGCGGTGACCTGCTCCGCCGTCAGGTTCTCCACCCGCTGCTTCGCCTCGGCGACCAGCTGCGCGGCGGTCTTCGTCGTCGTGTTCATCGTGCTGTCTCCATTGGTGAGGTCTGTGTCGAGCGACAGGGAACGCTCGTACCTTCAGCCTACGGTCGGAGACCGGTCGCGATGATTCGGGAATTTACGGTACCTGTCTGCGTACGGTACGGTACCGGGTTCAGCCGTCGAGGACGCCCAGCTCGCTCGCCCGGTGGATCGCTTCGGCGCGAGAGCGGCAGTTGAGCTTCGCCAGCGAGTTGGCGACGTGCATCTCGACGGTACGCGGGCTCAGGTAGAGGACCTGGGCGATCTCGCGATCGGTCCGGCCAAGCGCAATGTGCCGCAGCACCTCGAGCTGCCGGTGCGACAGGCCGCCTTCGGATGCACAGGCCGCGTTCCGACTCGGGCGGCGCTCCGGCGGCTCGCCGAGGGCCTGTAGCTCGCGCGCTGCCTGCGCAGCCAGCGGCCGGGCGCTGAGCTTGCGCGCCATCCGGTACGCATCGGTCAGGTGGTCCACGGCCCGGGTGCGCTGACCGACCGTCGCCAGTGCCACGCCGGCCCGGACGTGGGTCTGGGCCACGTCGAACGGCAGCGGCAGGTCGCGCAGCAGAAGGAGGGCATGCTCAAACTGCCGGCCCGCCTGCTCGGCCTCGCCGTCCAGGAGCAGCGTCTCGCCGAGCGCGTGCGCGAGTCCGGCCAGCGCCTCGACGTTGCCGGTGTCGGCGGCGATCCGCGACAGGGCGCTCGCGCAGGCACGCGCCTCCGCCGCCGCGCCTCTTCCAGCGAAGAAGGTCGTCGCCCAGCGAAACGGCGAGATCGCGTAGTGAGTCTCCTCGCTCCGCTCCCATCGCGCGAGCAGTGACCGGCAGTGGCTCGCCGCCGCGTCGTCGTTCCCGTCGACCTGCTCCAGATACCCAAATGCCCATGTATTCAGCAGTTCCATGTAGACCACGTCGACCAGGTGCGCGATCGTCGCCGACTGGAGCAAGAACGGTCGAGCCTGGGTCGTCTCGCCGCGGAACGCGTAGATCGAACCGAGCATGCCGGACGCCGCCATCCGACCGGCCCGGTGCCCATCGTCGGATGCCAGAACCTCGCGGCAGATCCGCATGGTCTGGTCCCACTCGCCGGTCTGCCGTAGCACGACGGACATGCAGGCCAGACAGAGCTCGGCCAACAGGGGCTCCCCACGAGCGCGGCAGAAATGGCTGGCCGTCTGGTACGTCTCGCGGGCCTGGTCGTACTGGCCCGCGTGCGCCAGCGAGTCGCCCAGCCGCTGGTACAGCTCGACGGCCGGCCCACTCAGGTCGTGCTCGAGTGCCAGGGCGAGGCCGTCCCGGACCAGCGCCAGCCCGGCGTCATACTGTCCTAATCTGGCGCGGACGGTTCCTTCGTGCCCCATCGCGCGCGCCTTCAGATCGACCCGACCGGCAAGCTCGGCCTCGGCGTGGACGAGCTCGAGCAGCGGCAGCGCCGCCGTGAAGCTCCCGGCCACGCGAAGGTGGTGGACGACGGCCAGACGTTCAGCAGCCGCGTCGCCGGGCATCCCGATCGAGGCGAACGTGTCGGCGGCGGCGAGGCAGGCCGCGAGCACCTGAGGCCACGCACCCTGCAGCTCGTGGACCGTCGCCAGGCGCCGCTCGACGTTCGCCGCGCGACGCAGCTCGCCCAGCGTCCGCCAGCCATCGGCGGCCTCGCGCAACGCCCGGACGGCGACGGTCTGGTCGCCGGATAGCTCGGCGCAGTGTCCGAGGCGCTCCAGGAGGTTCAGCCGCTCTGGATCAGCGTCCTCAGTCCAGAGCACGAGCGCTCGGTCGGCGGCGCGGGCGGCATCGCGGTAGGCGTGGATGGCGACGGAGGCTTCGACGGCGAGAATGAGCGCCCGCCGCGCTCGCTCCGGCTCGTGGGCGGCGTCCCAGTGCTCGGCGACGATGCCGGGCGGGGCCGCGCACGCTTCGAGTCGCTCGGCGATCTGCCGGTGGAGCGCCCGCCGGCGCCCCCAGGGGACGTCGCCGTAGGTCGCCTCACGCACGAGCGCATGTCGAAAGGCGCCGATGCCAGGCGCCGCTTCGACCAGGATCTCCCGCTCGATGAGCTCGTCCAGGCCGGCGTCCCCGCCGACGAGGTCCGTCACCAGGCTGAGCTGAAAGCGCAGGCCAGCCACGGTTGCCACTTCCAGCGCCGTCCGGGCCGGGGCGCTCAAGCCGTATGCGCGCAGCAGCACGGCGTCGCGAACGCTCTCGGGGATCGGCAGCGCGTCGCTCGGATCGAGGGCGAGACCGGATGGCGTCGCGCGCAACCGGCCGCTCTCCCTGAGCGCAGCCGCCAGCTCCTCGACGAAGAACGGCAGCCCGTGCGTACGATCCTGGAGCGTCGCGGCGGGGGCCGGGCTCAGGTTGCTTCCGAGGACGAGGGCGGCGAGGGCGGCCGTCCCAGCCTGATCGAGTGGCGCCAGCACCAGCTCCCGCGATCGACTGGCCTGACGCAGCCCCAGGCGCAGGCGGCGCAGCGGGTGATCGCGGGAGAGATCGTCGCTTCGGTATGCCCCGACGACGAGCATCGGCAGGCTTTCGAGCCAGCCGAGGGCGGCGGCCAGGAGGTCGATGGTCGCCTCGTCGGCCCGGTGCAGATCGTCCAGGAACGCAAGCGCCGGCTGACGCACGGCGATCTGCTCGAAGCCCCAGCGAATCGCCTCGATCAGCGTGGGCGGATCGGAACGGTCCGGCGGCGGGCCCAGCTCGGGCAAGACGGCGTTGAGGTGAGCCGAGAGCGGCCCGGTCCCGTTCAAGCCGTCCGGCACGACGCGGAGATACGCGCGGAACACGGCGACGATCGGGCCGTACGGCTCCGAGCGCGCGTACGATGGCGTGCCGACGAGCGCCAGCAGGCCGCGCCGATCGCGAACGGCCTCAACCAGCGCGGTCTTCCCGACGCCCGCCTCACCAGTGACCAGCAGGAGGCCGCCACTGCCCCTTCGGACGTCCTCGATTGCGCGATCGAGAACGGCCTGCTCCTCCTCACGACCGATCAGCGGTCTGCTCGGGTGCATGGTCCGAGTATAGAAGGGGGAGGCGCAGCCTGTCTGTTCCGGGCGCGACAGTCCGGTCGGCAGCGGAATGCATCACGTTCGCCCGCGCCGATCGTGACTGTCTGTATGACGTGCCTGGCCGGAGCGCTCCGGCCGCCGTCACAAGGGTTCCTGGTGTGGAAACTGTCTGCTAGACTGACCGGGGACCGACGGTGGGGCGGTGACCGAGATGGCGATCGATCCGGAGCGCGAGCGGCGGGTGCGCGAGGCCCGGGTGCAGGTCCAACTGGCCCCGGACGACGTGGCCGCACGGCTGGAGCTTGGGGCGGCGCTGTTCGACGCGCACGACCCCGCGGGTGCGCTGGAACAGTTCGGCGCCGCGCTGAGCCGCGATCCGGCCAACATCGCGGCGCTCCAGGGGGCCGCCCAATCGGCCGTTGCGGTGGGCGACGTCGCGCGGGCAGGCGGCTACCTGCGGCTGCTGGCGGCGCTCTCGGGCGTGCAGATCGACGCGGGCCCCGCGAGCAATCCGGCGCCGCCCGACGAGGCGCCGGAGTCGGACTGGCCGGCCTTCGGCGACCCGCGTGACGCCAGCCCGGACGTGCGCCGTGAGCCGGCCGCGGTGCGGGCCGAGGGCTGGGACGATGCGCCCGACGACGAGACGTGGCGGGCCGAGCGGCCGACGATCACCCTGGCAGACGTGGCCGGCATGGAGGCCGTCAAGCGCCGGCTGAATATCGCGTTCCTGGCGCCGCTGCGCGATCCGTCGCTCGGCAAGGTGTTCGGCAAGTCGCTGCGGGGCGGGCTGCTGCTGTTCGGACCGCCGGGCTGCGGCAAGACGTTCGTGGCGCGAGCGACGGCCGGGGAGATCGGGGCGCGGTTCATCTCGGTCGGGCTGGCTGACGTGCTCGACATGTGGCTCGGCCAGAGCGAGCGCAACCTCCACCAGATCTTTCGGACGGCCCGCGAAAACGCTCCGGTGGTGCTGTTCTTCGACGAGATCGATGCGCTGGGTCGGAAGCGGAGCCAGATGACGCACGGGGCCGGGCGCAACGTCGTCAACCAGCTCCTGGCCGAACTGGATGGCGTCGAGGCGAACAACGACGGCGTCTTCGTCCTCGCGGCGACCAACCACCCCTGGGACGTCGACACGGCACTGCTCAGGCCGGGACGGTTCGATCGGACGGTGCTGGTGCTACCGCCCGACAAGCAGGCCCGGGAGGCGATTGTGCGCCATCACCTGCGAGGGCGCCCGACGAACCGGGTCGACGTCGGCCAGATCGCCGCGCGGACCGAGCACTTCTCCGGGGCGGATCTGTCCCACCTCTGCGAGTCGGCGACCGAACTGGCGCTGGAGGACTCGATCGCTCGCGGTGCGCCGCGCCCGATCGCCAGCGCCGACTTCCAGCAGGCGCTCCGCGACGTCCGCCCGAGCACCCGATCATGGTTCGAGGCCGCCCGCAACTACGCCGTGTTCGCGAACGAGAGCGGATTCTACGACGACCTGCTGGCCTACCTGAAGGCGAACCGGATGCTGTGAGCGACGGCGTGAGCGCGAGGGTGAGCGAGCCGAACGACGCGGCAACGCCGCTGGCACGGGGCGAGGCGCTGCTGGCGATCGGCCGTCACGCCGACGCGATCCGGTGGCTCGAGCGTGCCATCGCCGCCGATCCTCATGCCCTCGAGCCGCGCTGCCGTCTGGCGCTGGCCTACATCAAGTTGAACCAGTACGGTCAGGCCGTGCGCGCCGCCGACAGCGCGATCGGCGTCGCCCCGGACCACGAGTGGCCGCACCGGGTGCGCGCCCTCGCCCTGCTCCGCAACCGGCGGAAGCGGGAGGCGCTCGCGGCGGCCCGCGAGGCCGTGCGCCTGGCACCCGAGGTGCCGGAGACGCACGTCATCCACTCCGAGACCGAGCTGGCGAACGGCCACAAGAGTGAGGCGCTCGCAGCAGCCGAGCGGGCCGTCAGCCTGGCGCCGGAGCGGGCGCTCTGCCACGAGACGCTCGGTGAGGTGCTGCTGGAGCTCGGCGACCTGGACCGGGCCGAGACGCACTACCGAAAGGCGCTGTCGCTCGACCCCCAATCGTTCGAGGCGATGAACAACCTCGGCGTCGTCCTTCAACGCCGGGGCCGCGATGGCGAGGCGATGGAGCAGTTCCTCCAGGCCGCCCGCCTCAACCCGAGCAGCACGCTGGCCCAGGAGAACCTGGCGAGCGCGATCGACCGCCACGTGGACCCGCGCCCGGAGGTCTCGCGGCCGGTCCAGGTCGGCCTGATCGTCCTGGCCATTCTGCTGCCGCCGGTGCGGCTGGTGATGCTCGTCTGGTGGCTGACAAGCGTGGCGATCCGCCGGTCGAGGATCCGCGCGCTACCGCCGACGCTGCTGATGGCGTACCAGTTGCCGCGACGCTCCGGGATGTCGTGGCTCGCCTTCCTCTTCTGGCTTGGCGTGGTCTGCACGCTGATGTTCGGTATGGCCGGCGCGGCGATGCAGCTGGAGCGGCAGACCATCGGTCTGAACGGCCTGCTCATCACGGCCGCCGTGCTCCTGCTGATGACGGTCGTGGCGGGCGTGCCGGTGTGGCGGCGCTGGCGGGCGCGCCGCGCCGCCACCTGACCGGCGGCGCTATTTCGCGTTGGCCGCCCGGATCGCCAGCGCTTGCGGCTCGACCTCGTTTGCCAGGGTGGCGGCGACAAGGTCGCGGTCCATCGAGGTGGCGATCGTCGGATAGCCAGCCCGCTCGATCATGGCCGGCAGCTTGCCGCCCTTGAACTGGTCCAGGGTCCAGGTCAGGGTGTCAGGGACCAGCGTCTTGTCCCAGTAGATCCGAACGTCCTGGTTGCGCGGCCCGTAGTGATAGTGCGGCCCGTTCTCGAAGCAGTCGAACGCCAGCAGCTCGATCTCGCTGCCGGCGACGTCGCTGAGGACGTGGATCGTCAGGCCGCGATCGTTCGCCGTCTCGCGGAACTCCAGCCCGAAGCGGACGTTGCCGGCTTCGATGACCTGATCGCCCCGATTGTGGATCACGTAGCGCCGCTGGGTGCGCGCCATCTCGCGGGCCGTGGTCTCGACCTCGTCCATCTTCGAGGCGACGAGATCCCGGTCCAGGCTGCTCGCCACGTCGTCGTAGCCGGCCCGGTTCAGCATCTCGGGCAGCCTGGTCCGGAGCTGTTTGAGCGCCCAGCCGAGCGGGTTGCCAGCGGTAGTCTTGTCCAGGAAGATCCGCTCGTTCTTGTCGAGCGGGCCGTAGTGGTAGTGCGGCTCCTGATCGAAGCAGTCGAACCGGAGCAGCTCCTTCATGACGCCGTTCGCCGTCCCCATCACGTGGATGCAGACGCCCTGGTCCGCCATCTGTGTCCGGTACTGGAGCGCAAATGTCACCGCCCCGGCTTCGATCGTGGCGCTACTCTCCGACATGGCATCCTCCCCTCGTCATTGAGACGACTTCGTCTCGACGGTCGCGCATGGTCGTCTATAGCTTGCTGAGCATCGCATGTGCAAGCTGGCGGTGAGATGAATTGGCGTCCGCCACCGTGGACTGGGCCCGATTGGTGGTCTGGTCGCGTGCAGGCGATCGCGGCCTAGCCTACAATGGGTCATGCCGACGCTGCACGTCCCGCCAGACCTGGACCTCCACTACGAGGTGGACGACTACACGGATCCGTGGCGCCAGCCCAGGACGATCTTGATGCTGCACGGCAACGCCGAGAGCAGCGCGTCCTGGTACGGCTGGGTACCGACGCTGGCGCGCCAGTACCGGGTAGTGCGACCGGACATGCGGGGCTTCGGCGCCTCGACGCCGATGCCGCGCGATTTCCCCTGGACACTCGACGTCATCGTCGACGACTACTGCCGCCTGATGGACCACCTGGGCGTCGACCGGTTCCACCTGGTGGCCGCCAAGATCGGCGGGACGATCGCGCGCGCGTTCGCCGCCCGCCGGCCCGACCGAGTCCTGACA
>Ga0075418_10002383_pt1 | contig 21483 bp, 14 predicted proteins | sample SoiMetdeltSBSDD2_FD_81776 | JGI IMG/M metagenome (GOLD analysis project Ga0075418, IMG submission 81776) | Bulk soil microbial communities from a Populus tree surrounding site in Tennessee, USA - Soil MetaG P. deltoides SBSDD2 | ecosystem: Environmental > Terrestrial > Soil > Tree plantation...
CGTTCCTATCGCTAAACATGCCCTCGTTTCGAAGGGCGGCGATGTCTCGGCACCGAGTCTATAAACATGGCCCTCCTGACGGAGGGCGGGGACGTCTCGTCACGGCGTCTATAAACATGGCCCTCCTGACGGAGGGCGGGGAAGGCTGCACTCCCAGACTAAAGCAGTTCGGTCTTATACCGGAGAGCGAAGCGCAACAGGACATGACTGCCGTGGATGTCGAGCTTGCGGCAGATGTTGGTGCGGTGGTTTTCCACCGTGCGGTAGTGGGTGCCCAGCTCGTCTGCTATGTCTTTGCTGGTCTTGTATTCGGCGATCAATCGCAGTACCCGGCGCTCGGTCGGCGTCAGGTCGGCAATCCCCTTGCTCTTGCGGGTGAACTCCGTGGCCCGGCGGCTGCGATTGAGCAGGTAAGCAGTGATGGCGGCGCTGATGTAACTCTGGCCGGCAGCGACCCGTTTGATGGCTTCGACGATCTCGCTGACGGCGCTGTCCTTGAGCAAGTAGCCTTGCGCGCCGAGGTCCATCGCCTCGTTGAACAGCTCCTCTTCGCTGTGCATGGTCAGGAAGATGACTTTGACCGGCAGCTTCTTCTCCTCGATCTTCAGTATCAGGTCGAACCCGGTCATGCCCGGCAAGTTGATGTCGAGCAGCGCGATGTCGGGTCGCAACTCTTTAATCAGCTTCAGCGCTGTTTCGCCGTCGCCGGCCTCGGCCAGCACATTGATCTCCGGCGCGGCGGTGATGATCTGCACAAGGCCCTTGCGCACGATCGGGTGATCGTCGGCGACAACAAGCTTGATCTCATCTCCCATCGGTTCTGCCTTTCAAGTCGATTTTAACCCGCACGGTAGTGCCGTGGCCCGGCTCGCCAAGGATGTGCGCCTCGCCGCCGAGCAGGCGAGCGCGCTCATTGATGCCGGTCAAGCCGAACCCGGATTTTTGCGCGAGAGTGTCCTGGGCCGGCCTCTCCAGGCCACGGCCGTTGTCTTTGATTGTCAGCGTCAAGTCTTGTTCGCCCAGTCGCAGCGTTACGCTCGCCTCGGTCGCGCCTGAGTGTTTGACGACGTTGTTGAGGCCCTCCTGCGCGATGCGGTAGAGGTTGATCCCTTCGTCAGCAGAAATCAGCCCGTCGACGTGGTCGAGGTCGGCGGAGAATTTGATGTCGCAGGCTTTCGCGACGTTATCGATCAGCGATTCGATTGAGCGGGTCAGTCCGATCTGGTCGAGGTGGAAGGGCCGCAGGTTGTAGGATATCTCTTTGACTTCGCCGATGGCGCGCGAAGTTTCGGCCGAGATCTCGTGAGCCTGCTGGCGCATAGTCTCCTCATCAGACGGGTAGAGCAGCATCACCGCCAGGTTCTTGATGACGACAAGGCTCTGGCCGAGGCTGTCGTGGAGCTCGGCAGAAATTCGTTTGCGCTCACCCTCCTGCGAAGCAATCAGGCGGCGGGAAAAGATTTCCTGCGCGGCCTTCTCGCGCCGCAACTGCGACACCCGCCGCCGATAGAAGAGCAATGCCAGTCCGGTGACTGCGGTGACTGCGAGCGCGCTAAACCACCAGGTGCTATAAAACGGCGGCAGAATCGTGATCCGTAAACTGGTCCCCTCAGGGTTCCACACGCCGTCGCTGTTGGCCGCGACCACGGTGAAAGTGTAATCGCCCGGCGGCAGGTAAGGGTAATAAGCCGCCCGGCGCGTCCCCGCTTCGATCCAATCGGTGTCCTGCCCGACCAGCTTATACTTGAACCGGACCTGGTCCGGCTTGATATAACTCAGCCCGGTGTAGTTGATCTCCAGGTTCTGCTGACCGGGGCCGAGGCGGATGCCCTCCCCAAAGGCGACAGGGGCGCGGTCAATGGTGACGGCTTCGATCAGCACCGGCGGCGGCTGCTGGTTGAACGGCACGGCTTCCGGATCAATGATTACCGCCCCGCCCTGTGTCGGGAACCACAGCTTGCCGTCACGCGCCCTGACGCCGGCCGGCTGGCGGCCGCCGTTGCACTCGGTGTTGAGCATGCCGTCGAGCCGGCCGTAGGCTACGCAGGTGATGGCCGAGGCGCGGCCTTCGGCAAAATCATTGAGCTGCCCGCGGCTCACGCGGTAGATGCCGCGGTTGCTGCTGATCCAGAAATTGCCGCGGCTGTCTTCCAGGATTTGAAAGGCGCCGTTGTTGAAGAGCCCCTGGCTGGTCGTGTAGGTCGTGATGCGGCCGTCCTTCAACCTACTCAGCCCGCCGTCATACGTGCCGATCCAGAAGATCCCCTCGGCATCTTCGTAAAAGGATCGCACGCGGTTGCTGCCCAGGCTGTCTTCGGTCGTGTAGGTGGTAAACGCCGGGGGCGACGACGAGCCGGGGGCCTCGAGCTTGGCCAAACCGCCGTACGTGGCGAACCAGAGCCCACCGCGCCGGTCTTCGTAGATCAGCTTGATGTCGTTACTCGGCAGACCGTCCGCGGTGGTGTAGCTGGTCACCGCTCCGTCCCTTAGCTTGAACAGCCCGCTCAAGGTGCCGAACCAGACATTGGCCTGGCTGTCCTGGTAGATCGCTGACGCCTGGCCTATCTTCCCCGCGATCTCCGGCGGGAAGGTCGATTTCCCGTCTTTGAAGTAGATGGTGTTGGTGTAGTCGCTCAGCCAAAGTCCGCCGTCGCGGTCCTCCGCGATCGTCTGGATGTACACGACCGGGCCGGCACGAGGGTAGTTGACCTTGTAGTTGGTCACCGTGCCGTTGGCGTAGCGGGTCAACCCGCTCTCCGTTCCCAACCAGATATTGCCGGTGCGGTCCTCCAGAATAGGGTAGATATTCTCTCCGGCCAACCCGTCCCTCATCGACAAAGACGTGATGAATTGCCGGGTCACGCGGTTGAGCCCACGGTTCCACGTGCCGATCCAGAGCGTGCCTTCCCGATCTTCGAAGATGGACTCGACCCAATTGCTCGACAGACCGTCGGCCGTTGTGTACGCAGTAAAGCGACCGTCCCGAAGGCGCACCAGTCCGTCCTCAATCGTGCCTAACCACACACTCCCCAGCCGGTCTTCGAAGATGGTGGTTACCTCGGCGTCCAAACCCTCTTTGGCCGCATAATGGGTCACCGTGCCGTCCTTCACCCGGAAGACTCCGCGGGCGGTGGAGGCGGCCCACAGCGCCCCACTACGGTCCTCGTACAGCGTCCGGTGCGCGGAGGTGCCGCGGCTCAAGGGTATGGGATACGTGATCTCGCGCCCGTCGCGTGCCTGGCGCAGGCCCGCCAGGTCCCAAGTCCAGCGCGTGCCGGAAGGTGAGAAGTAGAACTCGAAAAAGAATGGGTTCACCGGCGAATACAAGCTGAATGCGCCGTCGTGATAACTCACCCATCCCTTGTTCGTGCGCATCCCCAAACCGCCCGCTCCGTCACTTTGAACGCTCCTCACATAATTGTCGGGCAGACCGTCGGCGGTGGTGAAAGACGTGAAGGCTCCGTCGCGGTAGCGGACCAGGCCGCCGTCTTCCGTACCGGCCCACAGCGTGCCCGCCTCGTCCGCGTAGAGCGAGAGGAAGCGGTTGCTGCGGAGCCCCTTGGAATTGCCCTGATCGAAGACCGTGAAGCGCACGCCGTCGTAGCGCACCAGGCCGTCGCTTGTAGCGAACCAGAGATACCCGTCCGGAGTCTGCGTGATGGAGTTGACCCCGTTCTGCGGCAGGCCGTTGTCGGTGGTCCAGTAGTCAAAGCGGTATTGGGCAATAGCCTCGGCCGCGCCGACGCACACGAGGATCAGACCGCACAGCCCGGCACTCAACAGGCGCGTAGGCCTGAGCCACAGAAGTAGACCGTTATAGTAGAGAACAGACTGCTGCATCATTGTGCTGCCAACTGGATAAAAGATTGGGCCAAATGAGACCGCCGCCAGCCAACGGCGGCGGCAAATGATAGAGCGTTAACGGGTGCGAAGCAACCTGGCTGCGGCCTTAATTAACTCTAGACTTGTTATCCTTCACGGGTTACTCTGCACCCAGGTTGCCACACCGTCAGAGAAGATATTGACGACTGCGCGCACTACAAGAGACCGAGATTAGTAAAAGGTCCGGAGCGCGGCTACTGGTTCGAAATCAAAAACAGCACCAACAGACCGAGTTCACCAATTCGGAATCAAGACCGAACCAATAGTCAAAAGCCTTCTTTTGCAGTCAAACCCTCTCCGACATTTAGAATTAAGGAGATCTCATGAAGTGTCCCAAACGACCTGCAACCTTTGTTACGATGCTTACAATATTGCTTGCGGCGGGGTTGATGACTTTGCCTTCGAGCACCCTCAAAACCGTCGCTTCTGCCGCGCAAGCCTCGTCGGTCAACGAGGAGCCCGCAGACGTGGACATCCAGATCTTAGACAGCCAGCCACAGCGCGCGGTGAAGGTCGCCATACTGAGCAGCCTTCACTTTGATTCGACAAGTGTGGATCCGGCCTCCGTCACGTTCGGCGGTATGTCTGCCCTAAGAAAGCAGGGCGGGGGAGTTAAGGTCTCCGTCAAAGACGTTAACGAGGATGGTCATTTGGACTTGATCTTGCAGTTCCCGCCCGATGTCTTAAACATTGGTGCGGGACCGACGAAGGTTTCGCTCGAAGCGTTAACGCACGCAGGGGCAGGCATTCGCGGCGTCAACTGCGTACAGCCGTCGGGCGAACCCTGCGGCGGAACGATCATCCCGGTCATCGAGCGCAACGACGGGGCCCGCCGCTTCAAAACGCAGAGCGTACAGGCAGTCACGTTTAGCGAAAACTTCGACGGCGTGACTCCGCCGGACCTTCCAACAGGTTGGTCTCAAACTACGGCCACTGATTGCGTGAACTCCAACCCTTGGGCGACCTCGAATGCGGGCCTTCCTACGCCTGTCGCTGATACTGCTCCGAACGCGGCATTCGTCAACAGCCCGAACTGCCTATCAGACGAGTATCTTCAATCGCCGGCGATCGCTATTAGCGGCTCCGCTGCGACATTGACGTTCCGCCAGAACCGAAGCATGGAAACAAACTTTGACGGCGGCGTTCTGGAAGTATCGACCGACGGCGGCGCCACGTTCCAGGACATCCTGGCGGCGGGCGGCTCGTTCGCTACAGGCGGCTACAACGGCACAATCAGCACCAACTTCAACAACCCGATCGGCGGCCGCCAGGCATGGACCGGCACCTCCACCGTCTTCTTAACGACGATTGTCAACTTCCCGGCCTCGTTTGCCGGCCACAGCGTCATCCTGCGCTTCCGTCGCGCGACAGACGTCACCACGAGTCGGCAGGGCTGGCGCATAGACACAATCTCAGTCGACGATGTCGTTGCCGATTGCGTCTTAACCTGCCCGGCCAATATCACGGTGTCAAACGATCCGAACCAATGCGGAGCGGTCGTTAACTACCCATCCCCGACAACAACAGGCACCTGTAGTGATGTGAGTTGCTCGCCATCGTCGGGCTCATTCTTCCCCATTGGCTCGACGAGCGTCACCTGCACTGCAGGGTCAACGAACTGCTCGTTCACAGTTTCAATCCAGGATACGCAGCCTCCTACGATCGACTGCCCGGCCAATGTATCGGTTGGGAATGATCCAGGTAACTGCGGCGCTGTGGTGAATTATCCCACCGCAACGGTAAGTGATAACTGCCCAGGTGTTGTTACCAACTGTAATCCACCTTCGGGGTCGTTCTTCCCTGTAGGCACGTCGAGCGTAACCTGCACGGCGACAGACGCGGCGGGCAACAGTTCCTCTTGCACGTTCAGTGTGGCGGTCCAGGATACGCAGCCTCCTACGATCAACTGCCCGGCCAATGTCTTGGTTGGGAATGATCCAGGTAACTGCGGCGCTGTGGTCAATTATTCCCCCGCGACGGCAAGTGATAACTGCCCCGGTGTGGTTGCGAACTGTAATCCGCCTTCGGGGTCGTTCTTTCCCGTTGGTACCACGACCGTCACCTGCACGGCGACAGACGCGGCGGGTAACAGTGCCTCTTGCACGTTCAGTGTTACTGTCAACGACACCGAGGGGCCAGTCATCAGCGGTGCATCGGCTAACCCTTCATCGCTATGGCCTGCGAACCACAAGTTCGTCCAGGTGACGGTGAGCTACACGTCTGCGGACACCTGCGCGGGGGCGACTACCTGCGCGCTGAGCGTCACCAGTAACGAGCCCGTAGATAGTACGGACGACGGTGATACGGCCCCTGACTGGATCGTCGTCAACGACCATATCGTGAAGCTGCGCGCCGAGAGGTCCGGGATGGGATCGGGGCGCATCTATACGATTACAATCACCTGCACAGACGCAAGCGGCAACTCGTCGAGTAGATCCGTTACTGTGACGGTCCCGCTCAACCAATAATAACCGACGCGGATCGAGGTTTCGGTCCTTAGAAGGTAATAAGGGGAGAAGAAGCGTCCCGCTTCTTCTCCCCTTTCTTTGGTTTGATGTGCCGAAGCCTCGTGTGCAAGTCGACCTGTACTATCGAGAGACAAACATGGTCTGCCGCCACTGGTCGCACGCTTGATGACAGCACGCTTGATGACTATGTCGCTTGATGACTATTGAAGCAAACCCCCGTAGGGCTTAAGATACGCGAGCAGCCCCTGCAATCAGGATTGTGCGCCCCAACTCTAAACTTGAGTCGCGATGCATTCTGGCTTTGAAGGCAATCTAGGCCTCCAACGGCTACCCGACCTCCTGCGTGACATAGCTTTCAAAGGGCTGACCGGAGTTCTCCGCCTGTCCCGCGACAAGACTGTCAAAAGCATCGCGTTTGAGTCCGGCCAGCCGATAAACGCCTTCAGCAGCACTTCGTCCGAGCGTCTGGACGTCCGCCTGATTAAGGAGGGCCGCACCACCGCGGGCTTGGTGGCCGCCGCGGCGCGCAGCCAGCCCGATCCTACCATGCTCGGCGCTGCGCTGGTCGATAAAGGTATTGTCAGCCCGGATGTGATGAAGAAAACAGCGAGCGTGCTCGCGGCCCAGATCGCCTGCTCGGTGTTTGAATGGACCGAGGGCGAGTACAAGTTCGAGGAGACCGAACAGATCGCATGCCCTCGCGTAATGGAAATCAGCACCACCGAACTGATCGTAGAAGGCACACGCCAAGCTACCGCTAACGTCGCCATCCTGGATCTGGTTGCGCCGTCCGGTCGGCTGATCACCCGAAGTCAGACCGCCGGCGATGAGGGCGCGCCTTCGGCGAAACTGAACGCGACCGAAGGCTACGTCCTTTCGGTGATAAACGACCTGACCCGCCTCTCAGACATGGAGGTGCTCTCGGGTTTGCCAGATGAACACACCCGACCCGCAGTCTGCGTGTTAATTGCGCTCGGGTTGGTCAACACCGTTGATGAGTCCGATGGTCCACCGTCGCCTGACCAACCTGAACAGGCGGACGACGGGATTATCCGGGGACTGGCCCGCAAACGACGACTCTTCGAGACAGCAAGCTATTACGAAATCCTCGGGGTCGATAAACTGGCGACGATGGCCGCAGTCAACCGAGCTTATCAGCAACTGGAAACAATGTTTGAATCACATCGAGCGGTCTACGCAGACAGCGCTGACGTGCAGCGCCAGCTCGAGGAAGTGTTTAGCAAGATCAAAGCTGCCCATCAAATCCTGGGAGACCCGGCGGCGCGGCGTGAGTATGATCGGCCGCCAGGCACCCCGCCAGCACCTCCGCCTTCTACTGCGGCAGAGCGATCAAACTTGCAAAAGCCGGTTCCGATACCAGTGACAATTCCGCCGGGCCCGCCGAGGCCAGCAAATGACAAGCCGATTAGCGAGCGCGTCCAGACTTCGGACTCGCGCAACAGTGTGACGCAGTTGCCGCCCAGGACACCGATTAAGATTCCTGAGCTCCGGATGCCGGTGACTCCCCCGAATGATAAGGCTCCGCGTCTCGAGCGGGGGCGGCCGGCCGCGAGGCCGGAGTCGCCCGGGCCACCAAGTCCCGAGCCGATCATCGAGCGGGGCCAGGCTTCGGACTTGGGAAACAGCAGCAAGACGCAATTGCCGCCAAGAACACCCATTACTATTCCTGAACTCAAGATGCCGATCGCTCCTCCGAACCACAACACTGCCCGTATCGAGCGGGGTCAGCCGGACACTACACGCCAGACCCCTGCGCCGTCGCGGCCGGCTGCACCAATGACGCGTCCACCTGCCGTTCTTACGCCGGAAGAGAGGGCAAGACTCAAGAAGCCGGACAACAACGATGAGCAGGCGCTCCATTTCTATCGCCAGGGTCTAGTGCGGTTCGAGCGTCGCGAACTGGATGCCGCGACGCACTTGTTCCGCGAGGCGGTGAGGCTTGATCCGTCGCAATCCTTTTATCATTATTACCTTGGCGTGGTCCTTTCGATCCAATCCCACGCGAGGCACGAACACCAGCATCACGAAGGTTGTCACGTCACCTGCAAGATTGGTGGAGCGCTTGCCGGAAACCCCAAAGTGCGTTACGAAGCCGAACAGCACTTCCTTCGCGCCGCCGAGCTGGATCCGACGAACGCGAAAATCCCGCTAAAGCTTGGCGAGCTGTACAAAGAGGCAGGCTTGACCAAGAAGGCGGAGCATTCTTTTGAACTAGCACTGATGCTCGATGGGAACAATCACGTCGTTCAGCGAGAGCTTGAAAGGCTGCGCGCGGGTGTCGAGGAAGTCGACCCGGTTGATGAAGAACTCGAAGTCGAGGTCAAGTGAGGTTTGAATTCAGGTAGTGTCCTAAAACTTCAGGACACCACCATTTGTTGTGCTATACTAGCGCTCTTCGTGACTGCACCACCCGGGCGCCGTTATGAAAGCACTCACCAAAATCGCAGCTGCAAGTCTCTTTATTGGTTCTTACCTTCTCTGCCTACAGCTTTCCGCGCATCCAGTTAGTGCCTTACAGGAACCTTCGCGTGAGGGCATTGAATTCTTCGAGAAGAGAATCCGCCCGGTCCTCCAGTCCAATTGCTTTGGATGCCATAGCTCGCAAAGCAAAAGACTCCAGGGCGGGCTGTTGCTGGATAGCCGCGAGGGAATGCTCAAAGGAGGTAACTCCGGACAGCCGAGCATCAAACCCGGTGATCCCGAGAACAGCTTACTGATAAGAGCCATCCGCTACGTCGATACGAAACTGCAGATGCCGCCGGGCGGTCAGTTGACAGCCGAGCAGATTAGAGACTTTGAAGCCTGGGTCAAGATGGGCGCGCCGGACCCGCGAACACAAACAGCTTCGACACCTGCGGTTGCGCAGTCTTATGACTTTGACGAGGCGCGCAAGTTCTGGTCGTTTCAGCCCGTAACCAACCCGCCAGTTCCTCAGGTAAATGAAAAGACCGCGCAAGCTACCGCTATTGACCGCTTCATCCTGGCCAAGCTCGAGAGTAAGGGGCTCAAACCTGTCGCCGCTGCCGACAAGCGAACTCTGATCCGCCGCGCGACTTTTGATCTGACGGGGTTGCCGCCTACACCAGAAGAGGTCAATGCCTTTGTCAATGACACGTCCGCGAAAGCATTCGAGAAAGTCATCGACCGCTTGCTTGCCTCCCAGCATTATGGCGAGCGATGGGGCCGTCACTGGCTTGATGTTGTTCGATACGCCGATACAGCCGGATGCAATTCGGACTTTCCAATTCCGGCGGCATACAAGTACCGCAACTATGTAATCAAGTCCTTCAACCAGGACAAGCCCTACGATCAATTCATCCGAGAGCAGATCGCCGGCGACCTTCTATCTGCTAAGAGCGAGACCGAGAAACACGAGAACATAATCGCCACCGGGTATCTCGCAATGTCGAGGCGGTTCGGCTCGCGCACAAAAGAGTTCAATCTGACTATTGATGATACGATTGACAACCTGAGCAAGACGTTTCTTGGTCTCAGCGTGAGTTGCGCGCGATGTCACAATCACAAGTTCGATCCGATCCCCGCAAAAGACTACTACGCGCTATACGGCATCTTTAACAGCTCGCGCTACGCGCATCCTGGAGCAGAAATTTACCCGCACCCCGCGGATATGGTGGCCCTGGCTTCGGGCGATCCGGCCGAGAGGTTTTACAAGTGGCAGAGCGAGCTGGCGGCTCTGGATGATAGAAAAGAATTCCTCACTGTAGAAGCCGGTGCGGCGGCTCGCAACAAAGCGAACAAAGAGAAACAGCTAAAAGAGGCGGCAAAGCAGGACCCTGCATCGCAGGGCAAACCCGCCGAAAAGCAGGCAAACAACCAGAGCGGTTCTCCGGCTCAGAATGTCACGCCAAAGAATACGAAAAGAGAATTGCACCCGCCCGGCGAACAGCGGCCGGCTGATTACGACCGGGACGCGGTGAACTCGTCTACTGCTTCAAAATCGACGCGGATGCCCGATGAGGTCTCAACAGAGAGCACTGAGATCAAAGCGCGCGGCGCGGAACTGGCGGAGCACACGCCGAAGATCGAAAAAGCTTATGCGGTGGTCGAGGGTCTACCGGCCAATGCGCGCCTCCATCGTAAAGGCGAACCGAAGGATCTGGGTGAGGAAGTTCCGCGCGGGTTCCTTGCAATTCTGGGAGGTCAAAAGCTGCCTGCAGATCACCGTGGCAGCGGGCGGGATTATCTGGCTAAATGGATCGCCGACCCCAACAATCCCCTTACGGCTCGGGTGATGGTCAATCGCATCTGGCAGTACCACTTCGGCAAAGGTATTGTTCCAACCCCCAACGACTTCGGCTCGCGCGGTCAGCCGCCTTCGCATCCGGAACTGCTTGATTATCTTGCGACGCAGTTTATCAAGAGCGGATGGTCCCTCAAGACCATGCATCGGATGATCATGCTTTCGCGGATCTATCAACTTAGCGCGGCCGATGATTCGCGCAACGCCGGGATCGACCCGACGAACGATCTGCTGTGGCGGTTTAATCGGCGGAGGCTGAGCGCCGAAGAAATTCGGGACGCGATGCTGGAGCTCAGTGGTTCGCTTGACCCAACGATTGGTGGAGCGCATCCGTTTCCCCCAGAGAGTGAGTGGCGTTACACACAGCACGAACAATTCTTCGCGGTTTACGATACCAATCGCCGCAGCGTCTACCTGATGCAACAGCGCCAGAAGAAGCATCCGTTGATGGAGATCTTCGATGGCCCCGACACGAATACCATTACCTCGCCGCGTCCGGTAACGACTACGCCGCTGCAGGCCTTGTTTTTGATGAACAATCCATTTGTGCACCAGCAGGCGGACTCTTTCGCGGTGCGCGTTGGCATGGCTTTCGACTCTTTTCAACAGCGCATCAACTATGCTTTCCTGCTGGCTTATGGGCGGTCGGCGCGACCGATGGAAATACGCGAAGCGCAGTCTTACATTCAGGAAGTTCGTAAAGAGCTGGAAACTACAAGCACGCCGGTAGATCAACGGAATCGCGCGGCGCTCGCGAGCTATTTGCGCGTGCTGCTGGGCAGTGACGAGTTTCTGTATGTAGATTGACTCTGCAAGGGCGGACAGGACGATGGAAAGAGATTGCTGCAACCATTCCAGACGCGAAATGATGAGATCGCTGTTTTGCGGGTCGATCATGTTGCCTGCCGTTTTCTCGCAACTCTTATCGCTGGAAGCGCGCGGGGAGGAGAACTCGCTGGCCCCCAAAGCGCCGCATTTCCCGGGCAAAGCAAAGCGGGTGATATTCATTTATCTGCCCGGCGGCGTCTCGCACGTTGATTCTTTCGATTACAAACCGAGGCTGATTGAGGATGCGAAGAACGGCCGTCTGTACGAAGGGCGCCGAACGCTCCTCACACCAATGTGGGAGTTCAAGCCGCGCGGCAAGAGCGGTATTATGACCAGCGATCTTTTTCCGCACATTGGCGACGCAATCGACGACATTTGCGTAATCAACTCAATGCGCGGCGATCACAACGATCACTTTCAAGCGACGATGGGCATCCACTCGGGTTCGGTCACGTTCAAACGACCGAGCCTCGGCTCCTGGGTGAGTTATGGGCTGGGCACCGAGAATCAAAATCTGCCTTCATTTGTTGTGCTCGCGCCGCAGCTGCCTTATGCCGGCGGCCAGGTGTGGGATTCGGATTTTTTGCCGGGAGTTCACCAGGGCACTCGCGTAGTCGCCGGAGATGAGCCGGTGGGCAACCTCAAGCGCCGCGCACCTTCGAGCAAGATCCAGGAGGCCGAGCTCAGCTTGCTTGAGCGTTTTAACCGCCGGCACAAGCAGACTCGAGCGAGCGACCCGCAGCTGGACGCACGCATAAAAACGTATGAGACCGCTTTCGGTATGCAGCGAGAAATGCCCGACGTGTTGGATCTATCGAAGGAATCGGACGCGACACTAAAACTCTATGGTTTAGAACGAGGTCAGACGACAGGCTTTGGGTGGCAGTGCCTGGTCGCCCGGCGAATGGCCGAGCACGGCGTGAGATTCATCGAGTTGATCGATGTAGGCGCGTCCAAAAACTGGGACGCCCACGGCGATATGAAGACACACGAGCCACTAGCCAGGAACATCGACAAACCAATCGCCGGGTTGATCAAGGATTTGAAATCACGTGGGCTGTTTGAAGATACGCTGGTCGTTTGGACTACTGAATTCGGTCGAAGCCCGACAGCGGAAGGCAGCTACGGGCGCGGCCACTTTTGTTTCGCCTACTCGTCCTGGCTCGCCGGCGCGGGAATCCGCGGCGGCATGGTCCACGGCAAATCTGATGACTTTGGTATGAAGGTCGTAGAGAACGAAGTCCACGTGCATGATCTCCATGCAACAATTCTTCATCTGCTCGGGTTCGATCACACGAGGCTGACTTTCCGATACGGGGGCCGCGACTTCCGTCTGACTGACGTTCACGGAAAAGTAGTCAAAGACATCCTTGCTTGACCGATTGCTCGAACGCGTAGTTGGTAGCGCCTCAGAATCTTTTAGAGACATACATATCGGGAGGAACCTTACCAGAACTCCCTTTCGCGCTGAGCCTGATTCAGGCGAGGCGTCGTGACCGCTACTGAGTGTCCGCGGTAGGCCCGTAGATCCCCGGGACTTTACCTCCCATTGGGCGGAGGTAGGTGCTCAGCTGGCCGCGGTGGTGAACCGAATGCTTGAGCGTCAGCGCAACAAAGTTGACTGCGGGCATTTGGATCATTCCTAACAGGTCGATAACCTCAGCGAGTTTCTCGCCTGGAACAGCGCGCACCCGATCAAGGGCAGCAGGAACCTTTTCTTTGTAACGGGCGACGGCGTCGGCCGGATTCATTATGCCGCAACTGTCAGAGTCGTCAGGCGGCGACGTGAACTCGCCATTCGCGATGCAGTTCAGCAGCCACTCGTCTTCAAGAGTGATGTGCCGCACGAGTCCAAGACCCGTCTTCGATTTCGAGTTCGGCCGGTAGTCGAGATTGTTGTTAGGAACCGCCTCGATGACCCGCACGGTCGTCTGCATTTCGTTTTCGAAATCGGCGATGAGGAAATCCGCTACGGTCTTGGCTTCTTTGGAATCCATAGTGTGCCCCTTTTCTTTATGTATTTGCGTTCTATTGTCTCTGTCGGACCCCGTTGTGTAAACTTGATTCGAGTTTGATAGTGGGATGTGTAACGAACTACTTTCCCGTTACACATAAATAATGTTGATCGAAATTCAACTGAATGATGCTGAGTTGGCGCGGCGAATTGGCTCCGGCGATAGCGAAGCCGAGGCCGAGCTATTTCGCCGGATGGCTCCGCGGATTCGGCTCTATGGTTTGCGACACTTGAGAGACCAGCACGCCGCGGAGGACCTTGCGCATGAAGTTCTTATCACGACGCTGGAAGCTCTAAGGGCGGGTCGTCTGCGGGAGCCAGAGAAGCTCGCCTCTTTTGTGCTGGGGACGTGCCGGATGACGGTGCTCAACCTGCGCCGAGGCGCCCAAAGAAAAGAGCGTCTGCTAGACAAGTTTGGAACGGATTTGCTCGCGCCGGTCCAGCCCTCCATTCCAAATTTGGATCGTGAACAGCTCGCAGGCTGTGTGCAGAAGTTGAAAGAACGCGAACGCGCAGTCGTCGTCATGACGTTCTATGATGAGAAAACCGGTGCGGATGTCGCCAGTTTCCTGGGCGTTTCTGAAGCCAACGTACGGGTGATTCGCCATCGGGCCATTCACCAACTCCGCGAGTGCATGGGGGTCGCGTTATGAGCGCTGGAAACGAGGGTCGCTGTTCGGATGTCATTGACGCGGCGGTCCTGGCCGACTATTGGCTTTCTGCGCTGACAGCCGCCGACGAAGAAGCGGTCGAGCAACATCTGTTCGACTGCGACGTGTGCGGGGCGCGACTTCGCGAAGTGATCGCCCTTGCCGAAGGAGTCCGCAAGCTTGCTGGAGACGGCTCCCTACGTATGGTTGTAAGCGACGCATTTCTTAAGCGTGCCGCAGAGGAAGGCTTGCGTATCCGGCAATACGACCCTCCTCCTGGAGGCAGCGTCCAGTGCACGGTCACAGCCGAAGACGATATTCTCATCGGGCGCCTTGCCGCGAACTTAAGCGGGGCAAAACGAGTCGATCTCTCCCTCTGTGACGAGCGCGGTGTTGAACAGTTGCGCCTGCCAGACATCCCCATAAACCCGACTTCGGGCGGTGTTCTGCTGCAGGAGTCGATTACTTTTGCGAAGTCCGCGCCTAACCACAAGATGATCGCTCGTCTGGTCGCCATCGAGGAAAGCGGAGACGAACGTCTTCTCGGCGAGTATACTTTTAACCACACGCGTTCATTGCCGGGCCCAGGTGCCTGGTAGTCGAGAGGTCTCGCCAATAAGTTACCAATCACCGAAGTTTTAGAAAGCCCTTCCTGATCAGACACTAATTAATTTCTGGACTCGATGTAACGCGAGTGCCGGTTGTTACACATCCACCTCGACAACGGAAGATGAGTAAGCAACCAACAAACACTAGTTCAACCGTCCGGGGTTCAACGAAAATCCCGGCTAACCAGGAGGGAGACTTCATGATTGATTCGTACAAGGCTGCGGCGGATATCGAGGTGTTAACGTCAAACTTCCCGATCCCGGGCTACGGGTTCGTGCCGATCAACTCTTTCGTCATAAAGGGCTCGGAGCCCGTGCTGGTAGATACCGGAGCGGTTGTGCAAAGCGAGGAGTTCATGACAGCTTTGCGATCGGTTATCGATCCAACCGAGCTGAAGTGGATCTGGCTCACGCATACGGACTTTGACCACATCGGTAGCTTGCATCAGTTGCTCGCCGAGAACCCACGGCTCCGAGTGATTACTACGTTTCTCGGCGTGGGGATAATGAGCCTGAGTGCTCCGCTGCCGTTGGACCGGGTCCATCTGGTCAACCCGGGCGAGAAGATCACCGCGGGTGACCGCACACTTACCGCGGTCAAACCTCCGGCCTTCGACAACCCTTCCACGACTGGCTTCTATGACGACAAGTCTGGGGTGTTTTTCAGCTCCGACTGTTTTGGGGCGCTCCTTTCAGCGGTTCCCCAGAACGCAGCCGACCTCTCCGATAAGGAATTGCGTGATGGGCAGGTCTTGTGGGCGACGGTAGACACACCGTGGCTGCACAAAGCGGACAGCGGGGCGTTGGCGAAGCAACTGGACGGCATCCGCAAGATGGAACCGAAGATGATCCTGAGCAGCCACTTGCCGGCCGCCTCTGGAGATATGACAGAACGGTTACTGGCTTCGCTTGCGGCGGCCCCGACTGCTCAGCCGTTCGTCGGACCGGATCAGGCAGGGCTCGAGCAAATGTTGAAGGCGATGACGGCGACGTCTCAGTAATTGGCAGCTGGCCGTGCCGCAAGCTCAAAGGCGGTCAGGGTCAGGCGTGCACCCGCAATGTGAGGTCTCCTTCTTTCGCGCGTTGCTTGTTGGGTTGTATCGCTTTGTGAAACACTGCCAGGCGCATGGCGTTCAATCACCCTGTACAGCGAACCCACGACCCTGGTTGGCGTGCCGTACTCATTCGACTGCGAGCTTTACTGGTCTTCGGTTTTGTCATCACCATAACCGCGGGCGCAGCCGTCCCTGGCAAAATTAGACTGCGCGCTACACCGCAGAAGTTTCGGACTGTCTACGCCGTCGGCGACACGCGGATTCCCAAAAAGATTCGGGATCAACTCGCTCAGCCTGCGCGAACAGCACGCATTGGCAGTGTGCGTTGGACCGTAGAATCAGACGCATTGATTCGAGACTCTGGTGCTAAACTTCGGCTCTCATTTGACGAGGGGTTACCGGTAGGCCGGCTCCGAGCGATAACCATATCGACGGATGGAGCGATCTGGACAGGAGGCGATGACGGATTGGTTAGATACGCAACCGCCACTGATGCATGGGATCGATGGCAATACTTTGGCGGGAAACGTTACTTACCTTCGGATCAGGTGACGTCGTTAGCGCCGGGGGAGGCGGGGTCTGTGTGGGTTCGAACAGCGGACGGCATAAGCCATATAGAGTTTCGTTTGCTGTCGCTTGCTGACAAGGCCGCCCACTTTGAGAAGCGTCTAACGGAGCGGCACGAGAGACATTACCTCGTTGCCGATTCACAGTTGTCTGATGCCGGCAATCCCGCCACAAGCCATCAGTATCCCAACGACAACGACGGACTGTGGACGTCAATCTACGTGGCGTCCCAGGCCTTTCGATATCAGGTGACTAAGGATTCGCGCGCGCTCGAGTCCGCGCGCAAATCCGTGGAGGCAATGCTGCGCTTGGAAGCGATCACCGGACGCTCCGGATTTCCGGCACGATCATTCAGACACAAGGACGAGCCGCGACACAACGATGGCATCTGGCATTTCACATCGGACGGCGAGTGGGAATGGAAAGCGGACACCAGTTCGGATGAGATTGTTGGACACTTTTTCGCGTACTCCGTTGTTTATGACCTCGCCGCGGATGAGAGTCTTAAGAGGCGCCTCCGTGGCGCAGTTTCGCGCATGGCCGATCATTTGATCGATCACGCGTACAACTTGACTGATTTGCACGGTGGGCCAACACGCTGGGGGCGCTACGACGAGGCATACTTTGAAACCGACGATGGTCGAGAAGAGAGGGCGCTACGGTCTCTGGAACTGCTCTCGCATTTGAAGGTCGCTTATCATATGACCGGAAACGTCCGCTACGATCGAGAGTACCGAAAGCTGATAAACGAATCGAAGTACCACAAGAACACAACTACATATTTGAAGCTTCGGCAGGAACTCAACTATTCGGACGAAGAGCTTGCGATGCTGTCGTATTACCCGCTCTTTCGTTACGAGAAGGATCCATCGTTGTTGCGAGTTTACCGCGAAGGGTTGGAGCAATGGTGGGTGAACATACAGCGGGAAGCGAATCCGTTGTGGATGTTTATCTATGCGTTTTGTAATCCGGCTAAGCGAGTTCCATTGGAGGCCGCCGCGCGAACTCTCTATCGAATACCGATGGATTTGATCAAGTGGTCCATCAAGAACTCTCACCGGCGGGATGTGCCGCTCGATAGGTTTCCTGAGAGACACAAGCGGCTGCAAACCACGCGACTCTTACCGCCGGATGAGCGGCGAGTGATGAAGTGGAACAGCAATCCGTTTCAGCTTGATGATCAATCAGATGGACGAGGAGAAGACGACGGCGCGTTCTTTTTGCTGCCGTACTGGCTGGGGCGATTTCACGGTTTCCTTGTGGGGGAGTAAGAGAAAGGGAGAAGGGGAGAGGGGGGAGACGGGGAATTTTGCTAGTGGGTCAGTTCGAGGGTCGGCTACTTGGACCGGGCCTCACTTATTTGGACTGCGCCGCCCATTTTCGCATTTGCCGATTCTGGCATTCGTGGCGGCGCTTTCCCCTTGCATTCGTGTTCCAGTGGTTTCGGTCCACACTACAAAAGCGCCGCCACGCATGCAAAAGTCACCGAATGCGGAAACGGGGCGGCGCAGTCCAAATAGGGGCTCTGAATCCAAGATAACCCACTACCGGAATTTTCAATTTTTAATTTCCCCTCTCCCCGTCTCACCTCTCCCTTCTTGCTTCAACGCGGGCGCTCGACGCGGCTGCGCTGTTTTGTTTCGATTAGGGGGTGCTCGGCCTGCAGGAGCTCATCGAGATTGTTCTGAATCTTCAAAACCGCTTCGGTAATCTGATCCACGTCCTCCTCCGTTCCAAGCAGCAGTTGATGCGGCAGCCAGACGGATTCCAGATACGCTGCGCGTTCGGCTACCGGGCAGGTGGTCTTCGCCCACGGCAACTCCCCACCCGAACTACCGAGCGCGGGAAAATCGCGCGGGTCTACATTAAAAAGCGCGCTCTTGTATACCGGCTCGTAAAACAGTCCATCCGCAGGTATTCCTTCAGCTTCGAGCGCGGCGACGAATCGGTCCCGAGACGCGCCCCTGAATGCTTCGGCGTCATACTTGAAAACGAATTGGTAGATTGCCCGCGTGGTCTGCCGCTCATCCTTCCGGAGAAGTGAAACGCCTGCGATGTTCGACAACCCTTCCGACAATCGTGAGGCTCGCGCCGCCCGGCGTGCGGTCTGTTCGGGCAGCCGCTCGAGCTGAGCCAGTAAAAGCGCCGCTTGAAACTCGGTCATTCGATAGTTGAATCCCAATATCCGGTGACCAAAGCGATCCGTTTGACTCGCTCGCCCACAATTCACGTAAGACTGACAAAGCTCAAACACTTCATCATCGGCGATCGTGACGACTCCGCCTTCGCCGGCGGTCATCAGCTTACTTGTTTGCATGCTGAATGAACCGGCATCGCCAATGGACCCCGCGCCTTTCTCTCGCCACCTGGCCCCGTGCGCGTGCGCGCAATCTTCTACGATTTTCAACCCGTGTCGCGAGGCTACATCGGTTATCGCATCCATGTCGGCCATGTTCATCGCCAGGTGGACCGGGATGATTGCTCGCGTGCGCGGGGTGATGGCTTGCGCGGTGGCCGCCGGGTCTATGCAGTAGTTGTCGGCCAGAACATCGACAAAGACGGGGATCGCCCCGAGTCTGAGTACCGGGGCAGCTGTGGCTTCAAAAGTATACGCGGGAACGATGACCTCGTCCCCAGATCCAATCCCGAGCGCCTTCAGCGCGATCTCGAGAGTGACCGTTCCATTGGCCGCGCATAATGCGTGTCTGGCGTCGTGATACTCGGCGAATCGTTGACTGAAGAGCTGAGCCCGGTGATTCGGAAACGGGTACCCTCCCCAGTTTCGGCTTTCGAGAACCCCGAGGATTGCCAGCTTCTCCGTTTCAGCAAACTGCGGCCACTCGGGGAATGGTTTCGTTCTCACCGGGACGCCGCCCGCGATTGCAAGTTTGGCCATCGTTGTTCCTGTAACTCAATCGGCAACGACTACTTTTGGCTCGGCGAAAGGCCAGCGAGCCGTTCGCCAGGACCAGACAAAAAAGAAGGCAACGCCGAGCGCAAGCGTACCCAACCCGAAAAGAACTATGTACAAATCAGAAGTGGCAAAAATGAACACCCAACCAATCAGCGCAATAACGCTTGGCAGCGGATAAAGCCAGATTCGATATGGACGCGGCATATCCGGTTTGTTTTTTCTGAGCAACATTACGGCAAAGATTTGACCAATGAACTGTATGAGGATTCTTGTGGTGATCAATGCGTCGATAACTATTCCAAGCGAAAAGAAGCTGCACCCTATCGAGATGATTCCGATGATGATAAGAGAAATGTAGGGAAAGTTCTTTTTCGGATGAACCCGGCCAAAGAACTTAAAGAAGTACCCGTCCTTAGCGGCGGCATACGGAATCCGTGAATACCCAAGCAACAGCGCGAAGACTGATCCGAAAGCCGTCCACAACACCATTGCGGTAAACACCGTTGCTACCTTTGAACCGTAGATCTTCTCCATGAAGGTTGAGACGACAAAGTCCGATCCGGGACGCACGTCGTAAGGAACGAACTCGCGCCAGGGGACTACGCCTATGATCGAGAGATTAATGGCAAAATAGATCGCCGCGACCGCCAGCACGCTAATGATGATCGACCGCGGGATCACCCGGCCCGGCTCCTTTACTTCATCGCCGATGTAACAAATATCGTAGTAGCCCAGATAGTCGTAGACACCAACGCGAGATGCCGCGCCCAGACCAAACAAAAAGCCCCAGGAGAAATTGAAGGCGTTCGGTGGAAAATCAAACGCCAGTTTTGAGTCAAAGTTCATTGCTCCGGTAGCGATGACCGCGCCGGTCGTCAACAACGTGCCGATCCACAGACTCACGGTGATTTTCCCGATTGAGGTTATCTGGCGATACAACAACGCGATGTTCACCACTCCGACTGCCGATGCAATCAACGCAGTTTGGATCGGGGTTACCGACGGCCAAACATAGCCGGTGTATTTTGCAAAACCGATGTAGCCGGATGCGATCTCCAGCGGACCGCTAAGTATGAACTGCCAGATGAAGAGAAATGCCATCAGCCTGCCGTAGGTTTCGCGTCCGTAGCCTTCGCGCAGATAAACGTAGGTTCCACCCGATCCGGGCATGCTTGCGCCAAGCTCACTCCAGACCATCCCGTCCGGTATAGCTATCAGAACTGCGATGAACCATCCGAGCATCGCCTGCGGACCGCCAAGCGCCGACATCAGCAAGGGGATCGTAATGAACGGGCCAATGCCGATCATATTCGACATGTTGAGCGCCGTCGCCTGCAACAGTCCGAAGCGCCGGAGTAAATGAGTCGATTGCTCGGTGTTTGTTGGTGTCATGTGACCGGGTTACTCTACTTGAAACTCATAGAGATTTTCCGACAGGCGTTCGCCCGCTTTATTGAGAACTTCGGCCCGAAGCTCATATCGTCCGGCACTCGCAGGCCGCCACCGCAAATCGTCGAGTTTGAGGGATGAGTCTTCGGCTATGTTTACATTCAACTCGCCGCTAGTCGCGGCGCCGCCGGTTGAATCAACAATCTTCCACTTAATCCGCGCTCCGGGGATCGCGTACCAGTGGTCGTTGACGATCCACAGACCACAGCGGAATTCTTCGCCGACGCGCCAAAGATCGCGGTCGTATTCGAGACTCGCCAGCACCATCTGAAAGCTTCGCTGCACGGTGTAGTACGATTTCGTCGGTTGGCGAAAATAATCGAGCGCCGCCATCGTTACCGAGGGCCAAAAATCAATGGCATGAAAGTGGAGGATTCCACCGGCGTCGTATTTGCGCCGCCGCATTCGCTCTATCGCGAGTTGATGAAGTCTCGCAACATAAGCCTGAGTCTGAGGAATGTACTCCTTAAGAGTTTTGCCCGAAGGCAGCCCCCAGGCGCGCATTGCTTCGGTGATTTGCAGCTTGCGAAAAATCCACTGTTCTTTGTGGGCTTCTATTGGCCAATGGTTGGGAAGGAACTGGATCAACGTTTCGTAGTTTGGCAGCGCGGTCGCTCCGAGCTCGGAGATGAATTGTTCGTCGGTAGTGGTGTACTGCCAGATGTTGCCGCCGTACCATCCGTAATAAATGTGACCATCGCCGTACCGTCCCGTAGATCTTACGACGGCTCGACGCTCATGGTCGCCGGCGTATAACCGTCCCGCC
>Ga0075418_10002385_pt1 | contig 21475 bp, 20 predicted proteins | sample SoiMetdeltSBSDD2_FD_81776 | JGI IMG/M metagenome (GOLD analysis project Ga0075418, IMG submission 81776) | Bulk soil microbial communities from a Populus tree surrounding site in Tennessee, USA - Soil MetaG P. deltoides SBSDD2 | ecosystem: Environmental > Terrestrial > Soil > Tree plantation...
GCGAATCCAGATGAATATCGACGGGCGTGGGCGGCGTCACATTCCGTAGCAGGCGAAAAACGCCGTGGTATTTTTCGACGAAATGCAGCAGATACTTTTCGTATTTTTCGTAGTATTTTTGCGCTAAATTCTGGATTGGCTTGAGGCGCGCAATCGCCCCGTATTCTAGCGCCACAAATACGGCGACCAGCACGCCCACCAGCCAGCTAAACGTCACAACACTCAGTAACACGAATACCACCAGCAAAAGCGCCACGATGATTCGTTGCAGGGACAGGACATCGGACAGCAATGTTTCGCGGCGCATCACAGCGGCGGCGTCTTTATCGCCTGCTTCCACCCGGCGCTTTAGCTCAAAATCGCTCAACGCAGTGCGTACTGGTATCACGGCAGTGATCAGCAGCAATGCAACCAGCACAATCAGGCATAAAATGACAAGCAACAACATGTTTCTATTGTAGCGCACTCTCGCTTGCCGGGCTGCCTTTTTTCCACTACAATTACTAGGTAATCATAAGGAGTTTTCGTGAGTAAAAAAGCATGGATTATTTTTGCGGCAGTTTGCGTGGCGGTATTAGGCGGACTGGTGGTTTTGTCCAACAAAGATCGCATCGATGTAAGCGGCGCGGACGCCAGCAAGATTCAAACAGCAAATAAATCATCTGGCGATATTGCCGACCATGTCTTTGGCAAGGCCGACAGCAAGGTTGTACTGATAGAATACGGCGATTTCCAATGCCCCGGCTGCGGCAGCGCCCACCCGAAAGTCAAGGCGGTGGTTGAAAAATATAAAAACCAAGTTGCCTTTGTGTTTCGCAATTTCCCGCTGGTTTCTATTCACCCGAACGCCCGTGCTGCTGCTGCAGCCGCCGAAGCAGCTGGCCTGCAGGGAAAATATTGGGAAATGCACGACAAACTCTACGAATCGCAACAAAGCTGGAACACAGCCAACGCGACTGACCGCGTGGCTATTTTTGCCGGCTATGCAGCCGACCTTGGCTTGGACGCCAATGTGTTTAAAACTGATATTGCCAGCAACCAAGTGAATCAAAAAATCAGCTACGACCAAGCGATTGGCAAGAAAGTCGACATCACCGGCACGCCGACATTTTTCCTAAACGGCAAGACGATTGACCAAGAAACGTGGGTCGACCAACAGAAACTAGATGACGCGTTCGCCGCCGAGCTCAAGGCGCAAGGCGTGTCATTGCCCGCAGAGAACTAAACTTTAAAAAGCAAAACACCCCGGTGCCTGGGGTGTTTCTTTTTGGTTGAACCTCATGGTTCTAATGTGCGATATACAGTTGCCATTCGGCAGGCACCACATCCACTGCAATCTTTTTGCGCCGTGATGGCACAAATTCGATAGCTATTGGCATGTGAGTTTGTACTCCTTGTACTATATGCAGCCCTGTGTGCTTCGACCTTTAAAATGAAATTTTACGTGTTTTGACACAGGACACATAAAGAATAGTAGCAAACGTACATAGACGCGTCAAGCAAATCACCATTAGAACGGCGCTTATGTTCTTACTATAACCAACTTCCATCCCCGTTGCAAGATGTTTACTGTTGGCAAATTTACGACAATAAAAATCAGCCCCCGAAGAGGCTGATTTGGTCTCTTTTCCGATGTTTAGCGGCGGCGGCTACGAATGTAGCTAGCACCAGCAAAGGTAATGACACCGAGGCCAGTGGTCGCACCAACCAGCACTTCAGGACCGGTTTTGGGCAATTCAACTGGAGTTGGTGGCGTCGGTACCGGAGTAGGCGTTACGGGAGGCGTGGGTGGCGTGGGTGTCACCGGAACGTTAACCTTAATAACCGCTACGTCACAACCAGCCTGAGGATTGTCATTGACGGTACTGTTACCGGTGAAACACGCTTTGTTGGTAATCACATCACCTTCGGTCTTGCTCACAACTTTCAGTGTGTATTCTTTGGTGACTTTTTGACCGGGCTTAATCAGGCCAAGATCCTCGGTAATTTGCGTGGCGCCGTTGGCCAACACAACACCAGCAGGCAGTGTGTCAGTCATTTTTGTGGCAGCCATGTCGTTGTAGCCACGACTGTCGGCTGCACCGTCGTTGCGCACGGTAATGACATATTTGATAGAATCACCAGGTTTTGTGGTCACTGCATGTGCCACATCGTTGGCATCTGATAGAACACCGCCAGATGTGATGTTCTGAACATGCTTAGTGATTTTACCCACGGGGTGCCATGCAAACGCTGGCGCAGCCACAGCGAGCGTCAAAACGCTACCAATAACGGCTACTGCAATACCTGTTGTTATTCGATTCATATCTTCTCCTCGTCTTCCACCTCTGAAAGACAAAAGGCCGGCACATGCAGTGCCAGCCCTCGCTTAAGTTACTTTTTACATAATACTAGCAAAAGCGTTTTTTGTCAAGCTGCTATACTGAGGGGAGAAACTGCAGCGAAAGGAAACTATGACAAAACTTACCTTCGAAGAGGCCGCCGCCATAGCGATGAAACACGTGCGCGACAGGAAATGGGACAAGACTAATTCCACCAAAGGTATTGCTATTTCCCTTTCACTAGAAGCCAACGAGTTGTTAGAGTATTTTCAGTGGAAAGACGAGCCATTTGGCAACAAGGAAGATTTGGAAAGCGAACTGGCAGATATTTTCATTTACGCCATTCAATTTGCTGACCGTTACGATATAGACGTGCCAACTGCTATTAAAAAGAAGATTGAGAAGCAGGATAAGAAATATCCTGTGGCAATATTCGAAATTGAAGACGAGGCCGAGCGCAACAAGGCGTGGCTGGCGGCAAAACAGAATTATCAGAAGGAAACGACGCTTTAGATCCTAGGTTAAAGATCGGCAATGATGATCTTTTTCATCTTCATCATGTGCGCAAAAGCGTCGGGTCTTTTCATCAGTTCGCCCATGTTCTCGGGGACGATTTGCCAGCTGACGCCGTATTTGTCCTCGCACCAGCCGCATTGTTCGGATTCGGGCACATCGGATAATTTGCCCCATAACTCATCTATTTCGGCTTGATCTTTACACGCCACGGATAACGATACGGCCTCGTTAAAGCTAAAGTCTTGCTCGACTGGCGAATCCATTACGCCAAACCATTGCCCTTTCAACATGAAATCTGCGAACATCAGCGACCCGGCCGTGGCAAGGGCGGTGTCTTGATCGTAGCGAGCCAAAGCCCCCACCTTGGCGTCCTCGAATGTCGATACGTAGAAGTGAATGGCCTCTTCGGCGTGGTTGGTATTTGCCTGCGAGAACATGAGCGACGGGATAATGAACGGCCGCGGGTCGCCCTGAGGGTTGGTGAGGATAAGCTGCCAGGTGAGGCCATAACGGTCCTTGACCCAGCCATAGTGCTTGCTGTAGGGATATTCATCGAGGGGCATCAGCGCCTCGCCGCCGTCGATTAATTTATTCCACAGCTCGTCCAGGTGCTCGCGCGCCTGCGTATCGCGCGATGGATCAAAGTTCACCATGAAAGATATCGAGGGGTTGAAATGAATTTCTGGGCCGGCGTTGATGGCCATGAATCCTTCCCCGCCCAGCTCGAACTCCACCGTTAACTCCTTGCCGGCCATGTTTAGCTGGAAATCAGCCAAACCTTCTGCGATGCTTTTGGGGTAATAGGAGGTTGCAATAACCTTGCTGTCCGGAAACGCCGACACATAAAAATCGACGGCTTCCTTAGCATTGCCGTCGAACCATAAATTTGGTGTGATTTTTTGCATCGTGCTTGCCCTCCCTTAGTCTGCGCGCTTGCTGTTACTTTTATTCTACCGACTATCGCAGCATTTTACGAGTCCGTGGGCTCCAGTAGCACACCCTTTCTTGACACGGCCGGTTCTGTGCAGAGATTCCTATTCCAGCAACATGGCCGCCGGTCACCCGCTGCCATTTTAGAACACGCTACCTCTATGCGTCGTACTCGCGTTTCCTGCTGGCCAGTTGCGCGTATCCAACGAATCCATTCCCAGCGCGCCATGGGGGTGATGCGCCGCCAGAGGTCGTGCACTTTTGGATGAGCGGTGAGCGCACGCTGCAAATCTTCCGGCACGGTGGGTTCTGGCCATTGCTTGGTCGGCGTCACCACTAGGCTTGCCGTATCGCCCAGCGTCGCGTGCGTGGCGTTTTGCAAGGCTTTATTCACCCGAAACCAATGCCCCCACTTGCCATCTGGCTCCAACGGCGTCTGAAACTGAACACCGTTCATCGTTCCCGTTACCATCACCTGCCCGCGCGAGGGGAGTTTTAGGCTAGCGCTTTCGGGTAGTCGCACTATGGTCCAGGTTTTTATTTTGGAGAGTTTGGCTTTGAAGCTGATTGGTGTGGGTTTTTGTATTGCTGTCATATCAATCACTCCATTCATCAGCAAAAAGTTCAGCCTGTTTGAGCACGCTCTCTGCAGCCAGGGCCTGCTGGTCTGGCGGGTAGCCGTATTGGTTGAGCAGTTTCTTGACTTCAACGCGTAGACGCGCTTGGGCATTTGCGCGGATTGTCCAGTCGACACTAGTGGTTTTGCGAACTTTTTCGACGAGCAGCCGGGCGAGTTCGCGCAGCTGCTCGTCGTGCATGACTTCCCGTGCTGTGCCATGTGCCAGCAGCGCATCGTAAAATGCAACTTCGTCTTCCTCCAGCCCGGCAATGTGTCCTTCTTCCACGGCGCCGCGCATTTTCTTGGCGATTTCTATGAGTTCTTCGATGACTTGGGCGGCCTCGATAGTGCCGTTGCGGTAGCTGGTGAGCGCCGCTTCCAGCAGCCGGGAGAAGTCGTCGGATTTTATGGCGTTGCGGCTAAAGCGTACTTTTACTTCGTCGCGCAGGAGTTTTTGCAGCGCCTCAACGGCCAAATTTCTGCGCGCCATGCCGCGTATTTCCGCCAGGAATTCGTCGGATAGTACAGACACGTTTGGTTTTTCCAGCCCCGCAGCGGCGAACACGTCAACGACGCCCCGCGGCGCGATTGCTTTGTCGACGATTTGTTTTAAGGCCGTGCGGTAATCGGCGTCGGTCGGGCCGCCGCGCAAACGGTCGCTGATTTTATTGAGCCGCGCGTTAATCGCCTGGAAAAACGCCACTTGTTCGCGCAGCTGGATTGCATCGGGGTGCGGCATAGCCAATGCAAACGCCTTGCTTAGTTCGGCTACGTGTTGTTTGAGTCGCTTTTCGCCGTTTTCTATGGACAGTATATGCTCTTGTGCATCGAGGATGGTTTGTAGCTGCACGTTCGTTGCAGCACCAAAATAGCGCATGTAGTTGAATCCATGGAACAGGTCGCGCACAATTTCGTAGCGGCGTTTCATCTCAGCCACAGCCTCACCGATATCTAGCATTGGCTTGCCTGCGCCACCGCTTTGGGTGTAGGTTTCCAGCGCGTCGCGCAGTGCCCCGGCTACGCCCAAGTAATCCACCACCAGCCCGCCGTCTTTGCCGGGGTACACGCGGTTGACGCGCGCAATTGCTTGCATGAGGTTGTGGCCTTTGAGCGGCTTGTCCAGATACATAGTGTGCATGCTGGGCACGTCGAAACCGGTCAGCCACATGTCGCATACAATCACCAGTTTCAACGGGTCGTTGACGTCTTTCATGCGCTCTTCAATCGCCTTGACTCGTTTTTCGCTGCGAATATGCGGCTGCAATTTCAGCTCGTCAGATGCGCTACCGGTGATGACGACTTTTATCGCTCCCTGTTTGTCGTCTTCGCTGTGCCATTCGGGGCGAAGTGCTACGAGCTTGTCGTACAAATCCGCTGCGATACGCCGGCTCATGATCACAATCATGCCTTTGCCTTCGAGCACGCTCAGGCGTTCTTCGAAATGCCGCACGATGTCCTGAGCGATTAATTCTAGGCGTTTTCCATTACCCACGATGGCTTCTTTCTGCGCGTATTCAGCCTTCAACTGGTCTTGGCGGGTCATTTCTTCGCCTTCCAGCAGGTCGTCAACTTCTTTGTCGAGCCACAGTTTGGTCGAATCGTCCATGCCCAGGTCTACCAGCCGGCTTTCGTAGTAAATAGGCACCGTGGCTTTGTCTTCCACTGCCCGCTGCACGTCGTAAATGTCGATGTAGTCGCCAAATACTGCCGGCGTACTCTTGTCGTTTGTTTCTATCGGCGTGCCGGTAAAACCGATGTAACTGGCGCCCGGCAGCGCGTCGCGCATGTATTTGGCGTTACCGTAGACGAGCTTGGCGTCGCTGTCGCGCACCCGCGCTTTCAGTCCGTATTGGCTGCGGTGCGCTTCGTCTGCCATCACAATGATGTTGGTGCGGTCGCTGAGTGTCGGCAGCGTGTCCTCACTGTCTTCTGGCGAGAACTTTTGTATAGTGGTGAATATCACGCCACCGGATTCACAATCCAGCAATTCACGCAGTCGCTTGCGTGTGTCGGCTCGTGTCGGCGTTTGGCGTAAAACCTCGCGGCAGGCACTAAACGTGCCGAACAGTTGGCCATCCAGGTCGTTGCGGTCGGTCACAACAACGATGGTCGGGTTGGCCAAAAACTCATTTTGTACCAGTTTACCTGCGTAAAACAACATGCTGAGTGACTTGCCCGAACCTTGGGTGTGCCACACTACGCCGGCGCGGTGGTCGCCAACACTCGAATCGACAGCCGCGACGGTCTTGCCGACGGCTTTATTTACCGCCCAGTACTGATGGTAGCCGGCAACCTTTTTGTCGAACTTGGTGTCATCTTTGTTTTTGCGCTCGAACACTATAAAGTTTCGCACAATGTCTAGTAACCGGCTTCGATCGAACACGCCGCGCGTCAGGGTTTCCAGTTCGGGCACACCGTCTAGCTCGCGCTCGCCATCAATAGTTTTCCAGGCCATAAAGCGCTCGGTCGGCGCAGTAAATGTACCCATTCGCGCGTCCAACCCGTCGCTAATCACGCAGATTTCATTGAAACGGAACAGCCCGCTAATCTGTTGTCTGTACGTTTGGACTTGGTTGTATGCCGCCTGCAAGTCGGCCTTGGCGTCGGCTGCGTTTTTGAGCTCTATCACCACCAGAGGGAGGCCGTTTACATACAACACTACGTCTGGCCGGCGATTGACCTTGCCCTGAATCACGGTTAGTTGGTTGACAGCCACAAAGTCGTTGTTTTCGGGATTTTCAAAGTCGAACAGCCGTACAGGCACGGTGCGCAAACTGCCATCATCCAGACGACGCTCAATGTCGACGCCCTCTACGAGTAGCTTGTGAAAATCCTGATTGTCCGTCAGCACATCTACCGACGACGCGCGAACAACCCGGCGCATCGCCTCCTGCCGGTTTTCCGGAGATATGTCCGGGTTCAGCCGCGCCAACGCAATATCCAGCCGCCGGTTCAACACCACATCGGCATAGTCCCGCTCCATCGTGCCGTCTGGGCCAATGGTGGGGCCGTTCACAATATCCCAGCCGAGTTGGGCTAGGGTGTCTAGGAGGTTTTGTTCGATTTTGTCTTCGGTCATGTTATCTCCTGTAGTACTCTGCTACAAACCCTCTATTATTAAATCCATCTTCTGCGCTTCCTATCCATACAGAAGTGTTACCGTGGCTCTCTTGATTATATTCTACGAACTTATACTCCTGGATATTACGACTAAACTCTCTATCTTCAAGCAACCCACTATTCGCATAGCGATAGGTGTAAATTGGCTGCCGGGGATTATGAATTGTCATGAGAAGTCCAGTAAATATATCCCTACCCGAAAGCTGAGAACTCACTTGTGCGGTGCGCTCGAACATTGTTGCTCCCGGGGAGCCCGTCACTGCCACATTTATATTCCTCATTGCCTCAAATACGAACACCGCCCTCCAATCAACATTGTCATATCTTTCGCGTAGTGCTTCATATCTCAAGGAGGTTTGTCGAATGATTGCTTTGAGTTTTCGAGTGTTCATCTTGTAGCCACCATTTTCAAACAAGCCAACAATGAACGTTTCAATATTTTCTAGGTACGGATAGCCCTCCCCGCCAAGTGCCGCATCGCTAAAAACCTGTTTCACAAACTGAGTCGCCGAACCAACCTTTGGCGTAAATTCAAAAGCGACATCGACACACTTGTAGTAACTATCTTTTGCCTCCTTGTAATTGGCCGTTGCGATGGGCGCAACAACAATTACTTTCTTGCCAGACTCTTTGATTTGTTCGTTATTCTTGATGAAGAAATTAAGAGTTTCAAGAAAGTTAAGACCATCCGACCCCGACCTATCAACATCTTCGACAATGATGTATATAATCTCGGCTTCAACACTCACGAGCATATCTGCAAGGATGCGCTCAAGTTCATATACGCGCTTTACGGGACTTTTGCCAAAGATTTCCTCCGTCTTTTGCGCGACTTTAGCCACCTTTTGCGCAATTTTGGGGTCTAATTCAATTTTGTCTATCTCTGTTTTCGGCAACAATTCACTGAATTGTGAAAACGTTTCACCTAATATGCCGCCCCACTTACCAAAAAGTGACTTATTGCCATCTACACTCTTTATGGCTCTTTTACTCTTACCAAGCTGCTTGGCAACTTCGATTACCAGACCGTCCCACAGGCCTTTGCGCTCGGGATAACGCCATGCGTCGAACTGCAACCATTTGTGGGATTGATTGTCGTCGGTTTTCTGTACATTGTAAAGCGCAGTACTCTTGCCCGTACCGTAATCACCAACTACTGCAATTACCGCCGACTGTTCAATTCTCTCAATATCATTTTTTAGTGTATCGCTTTCAAATTCGATCAATGCTTCATTGAGTCTGTAATCTTCAGTGACATAAAAAGGATCGCGAATTATACTCATATTTTCACCCTCCCGGAAGTTAAGAGCAAGAAGAAAGTGCCTAGAAAGTTTTGTTTAATTTTATCTTCAGTCATGCTGTCCTATCTCTAGTTTACCTGATTTGACATCTTGCACGGCAAGAAATTCATGAGACCAGACGTACTTTCCGTCCAAATTACCTACTCCAATTCCAAGGACAAAACTCGACAAAATGATTCCGATTACTTCTCGCACATATTCAACGCCAGCCTTCACACACCCGTCCACCAAATCGCCACAATCAACCACCTTGTCACCCATTTGTACTCGTGGATTTTGCACCTCTTTGTCAACTTTCCGTTTGAAGAATCCACTGATTGTCTCTTTATGTTCGGTTAAGCCATGCCCTAAGTTGTCGCGAAGATTGATGTAATCCTCGGTCAGCTTTTGATGATTCTCGATGAACTTTATTAATCTTTCAACCTTTGGCTTATCCTTATCGGGAATATTATTTCGTAGAGCTTTAAGCACACTATCACCGTTTTTACCCCAAGTCTTTAGGTCATTAAAACCATAAATTGCCGCAGTTGCCTGTGCGAGCGAATCGAGTGCTGTTTTGAAATTAATCAAAGCTCCGATAACCTCAACTGTTATGTCTTGGTCATATACGCTTGTTTCAAATGGCGAGCCCCACTCTTCCATCTTCTTAGCGGCTCGCAATTTCGCTGGTTCCAGTTTAGTATGATAGTTACGCTTATGTGTATTGACGCTAACCAATGAAAAGCACATATTGACAATGTGTTTGTGAGCTTTCTCAAAAACACCATCTTTGTAAGTATCTAGGATTACTTTTGCGTTTTTATGGTTATAGATACCGATAATTTCTCGAATAATCACCTCGTCATAATCGTCAATAATCGTAAAAAGTTGCGTTGTCATTAGTTTGTCCGCATCTACACCAAGTACTTGTGCGGCGTTTGCAATAACCCACTTTTCTTCCGGTGCTGTTTCTAACTTGCTCATACTTTCACCTTCCCAGAAATTAGGCGCGGGAGGAGAGTGTCGCGGAGGGTGGTGAGGGTTTGGATTTGCTGGGAGTTGCTTCGGATTTGTGCAAAAGTTCCTTGCATTTTTTCGTGAAATTGAGCGAGTAATTTGGTGTCAGGAGTACATATTTTATATGTTGCAAGTGAATCGTTTTGTACTCGCTGCCGACCTGATGTGCCGACCATGCTTTGTATTGCAAATGCTCGAAACGCCTCACTGCGGGCGAGGAAGTAAGTGTATTCTGTCAGTGTATTTTGCTTTGGCCGCATAACAATATACTCTGTAGAGCCAAAGCCAACTTCGTCATCATTAAGAAAGTCCACAAGCGCTGTCTTGCCATTCTCCAAACACGGGGTAATTCGCGCCAGCAGAGTGTCGCCATTTTTAAACTTCATTCCCGACGTAAATTTACGCCTCGCGGTCGTTTTTACGCTCATGCCTACTTCCGGCATATTTTTCATTTCAAGATATGCTGCTTCTGTACTCTTCGCTATGGACTCACGCGGGTTAAGTTCAATGATATCGACTAGAACTCCATCTTTCCATTTCCCCGCGTCGGGGTTATCGATAAAGTAGTGACGAAAGAGCGCCTGTCCCATCTGCTCGAGTGTTTCGTTCACCTTCCGATTCAGCTCAATTTTTTCATCAATCGTCCCAAGAATGTCTGCAATTTTATCCTGCTTATCACGACCAGGAAGTTGGACATTTAACGCTGAGAGGTGATTCCGATTAAGTGTTGGAACAGCCGCACCCGCGTTGAAGCCCGAGAAGTCGAGGGACCTGAACAGGTAATACATATACTTTTCGTTGTTACCCTTGAAATCCTTAACCCACAAAGTCGTGTTGAGCGGCCAAAAGTCATCCTCGATATATTGCCCACCACCAATACTACCCGAACGCCCGATAACAACGCCAGGGCCCTTCACCTTGAATTCATTATGGGTTGTCGCCATGCCGTTAGATGTAACGACTGGATATTTTCCGCTCCGCCGTTGTGACACAGGGAGGTCAAACCCACGCTGAAGAGTGACCGCATCGGCAAGTGAAACCGTCCGCACTATTCTTGCCCTTTCCGCATCACTTCATCCATCGTCTGGCCTTTAGCATTTTTCCAAGTAACCCACGCGTTGACGTTATGACCGACGGCGAAGCCTCCTGCCGTGTTGGCGCTGCGGAATGCAACATTATCGGTGAGCGTGGCGATGCCGTTTGTTACGGTTGCGCGACTTGAAAATACTTCTTCGCGCCGCTTGAGTGCAGACGGATGCGAATGCGCCCAAGTATCGGTGTGCGAGACATCAATCTGCGAGCCCGCCAAAATAACAAATTGGTCGCCCTTGAACATAGCTTTCGCCTGCGTTTTCTTGGAAGTGCAGTACCAGTAGTCATCGGCGCGCGCTTTAGCCGGCGAAGTTAAAATATCGTATCGCAAAAAAGTAAGGATAAACTGGATGTCCTGGATGTAATTTTGCAATGTATGGACGCGCGCTTCGCGAACCGTATTGGGCGCGGGCGATGTTTTGTTTTCAACCTTGATACTTCCGCCACGCGCCTGGCTGATGGCAAGTGATTCAAGGTATTTTACGTCGCTTTTGTCGAGCCCATCATCGGTCACATGCACAATCAGCACAGCAACATCCCACCACGCTTTATTTTTGATATGACTGTTCAGCCTATCGTACGATCCGTCCGTTTCGCCGATGTACGCCCTGTTGCTGTCAGAACTAATAAGGAAGTAAAGGCCGGGCCTCCTGATTTCCGCCCGGTGTTTGAGCTGCCCCAGTGCGAGGCGCGGGATAACAAATGCCTTGATAGTACTTTCGGTGTCAATCATATGTACGCCTTCGAGCGTACCGTCGAGGAGCAGGATTTCGATGCGGCGGCGATTGCTCATATTAACTGCTTGACTCCTCTCCTTTGAGCTTCCCCTGCACAGCCTCCAACTCAACAAACCTATCAAAATCACTCTCAAACAACCTGTCCTGCACTACACGGTATTTCTCAAACTGGGTCTCGGCACGTAACTTGGCTTGTTCGGCGGATATTTTACCAGCTCCCATCAGAATCTCGTTGCCATTGAACTCGAGGAAGCTATCTAGGCGCTTAGCCCAATCCTCCATAGACATGGGGATTTTGCGCTCAGCTTGGAGCTCAGCAAAGTCAAGATAGAGTGAAACGATGCGTTCAAGATAGCTCATCTCTTCATGGTTGAGGTAATTTTTGGCGATAGATACGTCGGCTTTGATAATCTTGCCGTCTGGGGCAGTCTCCCAGGTCGCCAGGCCCATATGTTCTTTGTCAGCATTAGCTCGCTTGTGAATAATCTCGGCGGCGGTGTGGCGATGAACTGCGTAGTGCAGCTTATTTTGCACCAACTTGAAGAAATCCTGTGTTGTCTTGGCAGTCTTGTCATAGTCAAAAGCTGTCGCATAAATATCGGTAACTTTTTGATAAAACTTGCGCTCACTGAGCCGAACTTCACGTATGAGTTGCAATTGACGGTCAAAATATTCATCCGTAAACATGTGACCTTTTTTGAGTCTATCAACATCCATTGTCCAGCCTTGGATGGTGTAGTCTTTAACGATTTGGCGTGCCCACTTGCGGAATTGGATGGCGCGGTCATTTTCTATCTTAAATCCAATAGAAATGGCGGCCTGGAGGCTGTAGTGATCGACATTGCGTCTCACTGTACGCTCGCCCTCTTGCTGAACTGTCAGGTATTGCCTGACAGTTGCCTGGTCGACTTCGCCGTCTTTCGTAAGGGTTTTGACATGATCACTAATCGTCTGTTTGGTGACAGCATATAGCTCGCCGAGCATTTTTTGTGTAAGCCAAATGTTTTCGTCTTGATAACGCATCTCAACACTCGCTGAACTGTTGCCAGACGATGCAACGAACGTCAAATACTCTGCGGCAGATGAGGCCGCTACACCCTGTTGTCTTGTGTGTTTTTTGCTGTTGCTTTCGGACTTTTTCATGACAGTTCGACTTTCCCGAGATTTTCTTTGATCCTTTGCTCCAGCTCGTGGGATTTGGCGAATTGTTCGTGCAGTTCGGCGGTGAGGCGCTGCATTTTTTCGGCGAAGGCTTCGTCGTCTTCCTCGACTGCTTCACTGCCGACGTAGCGGCCGGGGGTCAGCACGTAATCGTTTTCGGCGATTTCATCGAGCGTGGCGACTTTACAAAAACCCGGTTCGTCCTGATACTTTTCTTGCATTTCTGGGTCTTGCTGGTTTTTGAAGAAGTGGTAAGTGCTTGCAACCTTCATGATATCCTCTGCCGACAGCTCCCGGTTCCGCCGCGTCACCATCCGCCCTAAATTTCGTCCATCAATGAACAGGACTTTGCCGCTACGGTTGGCGCGGTCGCGCGACACAAACCACAGGCACGCCGGAATCCCGGTGTTGAAAAATAACTGGCTCGGCAGCGTCACAATGCAATCCACCAGGTCGGCTTCTAGCAGCTTCTTGCGGATTTCTCCCTCGCCCGAACTTTGGCTGCTCATGCTGCCATTCGCCAAGACGAACCCGGCCGTCCCGCGCGGGCTGAGGTGCTGAATCATGTGCTGCACCCAGGCGTAGTTGGCGTTGCCCTTTGGCGGCATACCGTAGCGCCAGCGAATGTCATGCTGCAAATGTTCTTGCCCCCAGTCGCTGATATTGAACGGCGGGTTGGCGATGATGTAATCTGCCTTGAGGTCGGGGAATTTGTCGTCGTGGAAGGTGTCGCCGCGGCGCAAATCAGCATCGATACCACGAATAGCCATGTTCATTTTGCCCAAGCGCCAGGTGGTTTCGTTCAATTCTTGGCCGTAGATGGCGATGTCGCCGATGCGCCCGGAATGCTCTTCGACGAACTTTTCGCTCCACACAAACATGCCACCACTACCGCAGGCCGGGTCATAAATACGGCCTTTGTATGGCTCCAACATTTCGACCAGCAGCTTCACAATAGAGCGCGGCGTGTAAAATTCGCCGCCGTGTTTGCCCTCGCTGTCGGCAAACATGCCCATGAAATATTCGTACACTTGCCCTAGCAGGTCTTTGGCATTGTCGGACTTAAATGTAGTGTTGGTGAACAGGTCGATCAACTCGCCCAAGCGGCGTTTGTCCAGGGCTTCGCGGGCGTAGTTTTTCGGCAGCACGCCTTTGAGTGTGGGGTTGTCGCGCTCCACGGCGTCCATGGCGTCGTCGATTAGTACGCCGATGTTCGGCTGCTTGGCGCTCGCAACAAGATACCCCCAGCGGGATTCTTTGGGCACCCAAAATACGTTGTCTTGCGTATAATAATCGCGATCTTCCGGGTCGAAGTTTTCCGACTTCGCTTTGTCGTACTGTACATCGAACGCGTCTGAAATGTACTTCAGAAATATCAAGCCCAGGACAACGTATTTGTATTCTGATGGACTAATGTTTCCTCGTAGTTTGTCCGCCGCCTGCCACAATTTCTGTTCTATTTGCTGAATATCCATCACATCCTCTCTGAATCTACTCCTATTCTACTACTTTTACCTCTGTTTTAGAACTGGCACCGGTCGGGGCTAGCGTCAGAGCCACGTAAAAACCCCACACAAGGTGGGGATTTTACGTGGCTCCGGCAGCTGGGCTCGAACCAGCGACCTAATCGTTAACAGCGATCCGCTCTACCACTGAGCTATGCCGGAATACTTGCATATTATACCTTCCCGGCCTCTGTTTGGTCAATATGCCCGGCCGTTTTTTGCAAAATATCCAGCGCTGCCTGCAAAACCACCGCCTCTTTCCTGTCGCGCCCGGCCGTGCCATCTTGTCGCTTTTTCAGCTCGGCTCGCAGCCAGCGCAGGTGGGCGTTTTCCACCACCGGCTCCATCACTACCTCTAGCGAACGCGCTGAATTGGTGGTTTTGCGCAGCAATCCATGCGTTATCAGGCCATCAATATGCACCGCCACGGTAGAAACCGATTTGTAATCCAGCGCGCGCATTATTTCGCGATAACTAGGGCCGTAGCCGTTATTTTTGATAAACCCATCAATGAAATTCAGCAGTTCGTGTTGTTTTTTACTTGCGCGATTTGTCATACACACCCCCTTTCGCCAACGCCACGGCCGCCAGCCCCCACCACACTATCGCCACCGTATCATCCACCCACACGGGCAACAACAGGCCAATCAGCGCCAGGCCGATACCACTGGCGAACATGCCCAAGCTCAGCCAATCCGCCCGTCCATGCCATAGCCGCGCCAGTATCAGCCCAAACAACGCGCCAAACAGCAACAGCCCCAACCATCCGGTTTCATGCGCCACGAACAAATACTGATTTTCAATAATAATAGGCGCATCGGTATACAGCGAGGCCGAGCCGGTACTGCCCACGCCGCCGCCAAACGGCTGGCGAATCAGCAGCTCAACCCCGGTCGCCAGCGAAGTGACATGCCCTTCATTGGAGCTCACGCTACTGCCACCTTCTTGATTTTCGTGCAACAAAACGTTCGATACCAGCTGATTGTCTTGATTCAGCGCCAGTACTCCCACAATCGCTAGGCTAGCAATCGCCGCACCAATCCACGCCTTTCGCGAAATCATCCGCCCCATTGCAGCCACCACCACTATCGCCACTGTCACCATGCCCGCCACCAGCGAACTGCGCGAATAACTTATCCACAACGCCACCACACTACACACGGTCAGGATGGCCATAAAAATCGCCATCTTTTTCCCTTGTAGCCACGCCTTCCGCTGTACGTACACCGCCGCCAGCAGTCCCAGCACCATGCCCGCATATGCTCCCAGCGGATTCGGTCCACGCAACGTACTATTCACCCGAATATAATCAGGGTTCTTATCTACCGTCAAATACGGCGCAATCGTGTCCTTGCTGTAGCCAATATGACTCAAAATATCTGCCGGTAAAAACAGCTGTAACGTTGCAAACCCTACCACAATCACTGCGCCGGCCAGTGCCACCGCCAGCATCTGCCGTCGATACTGGGGTGCGGCCTTCATTGCCACGTATACCAACACAAAAAACAGTACATACCGCAGGTCGATAGCCAGCCCCGCCAATGTCGCCTGCACACCCTGGTACAGCAGCACCACCAGCGCCGCATGCAGCACACCATATACCAATGCCACCCGAATCACCCAGTCATCCAACAGCGAGCGCCACAATCCCCGGCGCGTCGCTATCACCACCGCCACAGGTGTCAGCGCCAGCATTAGCACCTCTTTCCACACCTTTATCCACAGGTTGGCCTCCGGGAAAATCGTCCCCAACCACACACTCAGCGGTGCGTGCAGCACAATCCCCCCCAGTATCACCGACAGCCCTGCCGCATACACCTTTTCCCATATGCCTGGGCGTGAGGGATTCGAACCCCGTAGCTTCAGTTTCCGCAAAGACTCCATATTGCTCCTATTGTACCCGAAAAATGGTATAATAGCACCCACAGATGCCTTCAAAAAATACCAAATTCTACAGCCTCGTTCTGATACTCGCCGATTTTATCGTGCTACTCCTCGCCTTTAGCATCGCCTACATCATTCGCGTCCAATACGACCCGCGACCTCTGGTCAGCCAAGTCTACGCCCAGCAATATTTCACCACGTTCGTCCTTCTCGCACCTCTGTGGATACTCGTATTTGCCTCGCTCGGCCTCTACCAAGCCGCCATCTACAACCGCCGCCTAGTAGAATGGGGTAAAATCGCCGTCGGCGCATTTATCGGCATCCTGCTCGTCATCGGCTGGGAATACATCAGCGGCCAGCACATTTTCCCCGCACGTTTGGTGGCCGCCTACGCCTTGGGCGCGTCGTTCCTGCTCATTTTGCTCGAACGCGAAATATTGCGCGTTGGCCGCAGCCTCCTGTTCTATTTCGGCCGCGGCATCAGCCGAGTGCTAATTGTGGGCAATTCTAGCGCCACCCGCGACATTGCCGACAATCTGTCCAACACCTACAAAAGCGGCTACAAAGTCGTCGCCATCGCCGGCCCCAAACGCGTCATTCCATCCGGCCTGACCGTGCGGCACTTCACTTCGGTCGACGCCGCCCTGCGCAACATCCGCAACCTGCGCATCAATACCATCATCCAAACCGACCTCTCCGAATCCGCCGAGCGCAACCAGCGCATCCTCGGCACTGCCCAGGCGCACCACATTGGCTACAGTTTCATCCCCGGTGAGGCCGAATTTTACGCCGGCAAAAACACCGTCGACGTCTTCCTGGGCTACCCTATGATTTCCGTCAGCCAAACCCCGCTCATCGGCTGGGGCGCCATTGCCAAAAATATCTTCGACGCCATCGCTTCGGCCGTTCTCATCATTATCTTGTCCCCGCTTTTCCTGGTGCTCATCCTCTTGCAACTCATCTTCAACCCCGGCCCCGTCTTTTACGTCAGCAAACGACTCAGCAAATTCTCTGAACCCGTGCGGTTGTACAAATTCCGCAGCATGGGCGCCGCGTACGGTGGGCGCGATGCCGCCGTAGAATTCCGTGAAATGGGCCGCGAAGACCTGGCGCGAGAATACGAGAAAAACCGAAAAGTCGCCGACGACCCGCGCATCACCATGTTCGGCCGCTTCCTGCGCAGCACGTCACTAGACGAACTGCCGCAAATATTCAACGTTCTCAAAGGCGAGCTGAGCCTGGTTGGTCCGCGCCCTATCCTGCCGCAAGAAGCCAGTTTTTCGCCCAGCCGCACCGCCTTGCTGCACAGCGTGAAATCCGGCGTCACCGGCCTATGGCAAGTATCCGGCCGCAGCAACCTTTCCTTCGAAGAGCGCATCGAATTAGAACTATTTTACGCCCAGAATTGGAGTTTCTGGCTGGATATCAAGATTCTATTCAAGACCTTGGCGGTTGTGATTCGGAAGCGGGGCGCCAAATGACCCGGCCACCTAAGATCGCCATCGTCTGCGACTGGCTCACCGTCATGGGTGGCGGCGAACAAGTCGTCCTGGCCATGCACGAGGCCTTCCCGCACGCACCCATCTACACCTCTGTCTACACCCCCGAAACCATGCCAGCCTTCCAGGGCCTCGATATCCGCACCACCTGGATACAAAAACTTCCCCGTTTCATCCGCAAACTCTACCGATGGTTTCCGGTCATTCAAGTCTGGGCCTTCCGCTCGCTCGACCTGTCCGAATACGACATCATCCTGTCCAGCAGCATCATCAACGCCAAGCAAGTCCGCAAAACCCGTCCTGGCCAGGTTCATGTCTGCTACTGTCACACGCCCACTCGCTATTATTGGAGTCACGAACAGGAATACCGCAAAGACCCCGGGTTCGGCAAGCTCAACTGGCTCGTGAAACTCCTTATTCCGTTGTTTATGCCACATCAGAAAAAGCTCGACTATCAGGCAGCGCAAGCCGTCGACGTGTTCATCGCCAACTCAACCGAAGTACAAAAACGCATCAAAAAATACTACCATAAACCATCTACCGTCATCTATCCCCCGGTAGATACCAGCCGCTTCACCCCAGCCCGCCAACGCGGCAACCACTACGTCGTCTTGGGTCGCCAAGTCCCCTACAAACGCGTCGATCTCGCCGTTGCGGCCGCTACCCAGCTGGGCATCAAGCTCAAAGTCTTCGGCAAAGGCAGTGAACACGAAAAACTCGTCGCCATAGCCGGCCCCACCGTCAGTTTCTACGCCGACCGCTACGGCGACGCCTCTGACGCCGAGGTGAACAAGGCCCTCAACAACGCCCGCGGCTTCATCTTCGCCACCGAAGAAGACTTTGGCATCGTCCAGGTCGAAGCCCTCGCCGCCGGCGCGCCAGTCATCGCCTACGACAAAGGCGGCGTCCGCGACATCGTCCAGGACGGCGAAAGTGGCATTTTATTCAGCCAACAAACCGTCGAATCCCTCATAGCCGCCATCCAAAAAGCCGAGAAAGCCACCTTCCTCCCCGGCACCCTACGGCGCAAGGCCACGCGGTTTGATAAGGGGTTGTTTATCAGTAAAATCCGTAAAGTCGTGCAAGACCAGCAGTGAAAAAAATACTCGTCACCGGCGGTGCTGGCTATATCGGCAGCCATACGCTTATCGAACTAGCCGCGGCCAACTACCAAGGCGTCGTCGTAGATGACCTCTCCAATAGCAGCGCCGAGGCAATAAAAAGGGTCGAGAAAATAACCGGCCAGTCTATCCCGCTGCACGTTTTTGACCTACGTAACCAACAGAAGCTGGACCATCTTTTCGCACAGGAAAAATTCGATGCCGTCATTCATTTTGCCGGCCTCAAGGCAGTGGGCGAATCGTCCGAAAAACCGCTCCTCTACTACCAAACCAATATCGGCTCCACGCTCGCACTTCTCGAGGCAATGGACAAGCACGACGTACGTACGCTTGTTTTCAGTTCATCAGCGACCGTCTACGGCTCGGCGCCCATCCCCTACACAGAGACAAGCCCTACCGGCAGTGGCGTTACGAATCCATATGGCCGCACAAAACACATCATTGAAGAGATATTACGGGACGTCTCCGTGGCAAATCCGGCCAACCAATTCACAATCTTGCGCTATTTTAACCCCGTTGGCGCTCATTCCAGCGGACTCATTGGCGAGCACCCACATGGCATTCCAAACAACCTTATGCCATACATCACGCAGGTTGCCACTGGCAGGCGTGCGAAATTATCGGTATTTGGCGACGACTACGATACCCCCGACGGCACATGCGTGCGCGACTATATACACGTGGTCGACCTGGCCAAGGGTCACGTTGCCGCCCTAGCCCGCAGCCAACCAGGCACGGCCGCGTACAACCTCGGCTCCGGCACAGGCACTTCGGTTCTCCAGCTCGTTCGCGCTTTCGAACAGGCCTCCGGCGTCACCGTCCCTTATGAAACTGCGCCACGACGCGCCGGTGACCTACCCGAATTTTACGCCGACACATCCCGAGCACTGCGCGAGTTGCAATGGAAGACAGAGGCAACCATCGAAGATGCCTGTCGAGATAGTTGGAATTGGCAGCGCTTGAATCCTGGCGGGTATACTGGATAGCTCGTTACTTCTTGTGCCCCAACGCCTGATTTATCCGCGTCGACGAGTCGGCTTTTTCAGTGCCACCTACACCAAAAACCATCTCAATACCATACCTGTGGCATACATCCCCTTCTGGTATAGCCTTTTCCGAGTCCCTATCACCGCCATTGGCAAAAATGAGCTCATCGTTTGGATATTTTTTGGCTATTAATTCCAACGTCTCAATAACCGAAGGGTCTTGGTCTATCGAAACGACCACCTCATCTACTGCTCGTAACGCCCCTAGTAATCGCGCTCGATTCTGCTCGTTTAAAATAATCTTGTCTTTCTTTAATACCTGTTGCACGTCGTTATTAACAACAACTATCAACTTGTCACCCATTTTCGCCGCTTCTTCAATCATATCCAGATGTCCACCATGGAGAGGGTTGAAGAAACCACTGACTATACTTATTATCATGCTCCTATTATACCCGGGATTCACGAACAGACGTAGTTGTAATAAATACACTCAATCCCAACTTTGAATTATACAACGCCTGTCACTAGCCTGGTGGTATACAATAAAAGCATGGATAAAAAGAAAATGCTCGTTACAGGTGGCGCAGGGTTTATTGGGGCGAACTTTGTGCATTACACTCTCAAGAATCGTCCCGAATATGATATTACTGTCGTCGACAAACTAACCTACGCCGGCAACCCGGATAATCTCAAGGAAGTCCTAGAAAAAATAGACTTCGTGACTGGCGATATCTGCGACCGCGAACTTATGGACAAACTCGTCGGCAATACCGACATCGTGGTACATTTCGCTGCCGAAAGCCACAACGACAATTCCCTGCGCGACCCGTGGCCATTCATCCACACCAACCTCGTGGGCACCGCAACCATCCTCGAGGCTATTCGCAAACACGACAAACGCTTACACCACATCAGCACCGACGAAGTTTACGGTGACCTAGAAATTGACGACCCTGCCAAATTCACGGAAGACACGCCGTACAATGCCAGTAGCCCGTACTCTAGCACCAAAGCTGGTTCCGACCTATTAGTCAAAGCCTGGATTCGTTCGTTTGGTATCAAAGCCACACTTTCCAACTGCTCCAACAACTACGGCCCCTACCAACACATCGAAAAGTTCATCCCGCGCCAAATTACCAATATCCTCAGCGATATCACACCAAAACTGTATGGTACCGGCGAACAAGTGCGCGACTGGATTCACGTCGACGACCACAACTCGGCCGTTCACGCTATTGTAGACAAAGGCCGTCTAGGCGAGCTCTACCTCATTGGTGCCAACGGCGAAGAAAACAACAAATACATCATCGAGACAATTCTCGAGCTCATGGGCAAAGATAAAACTGCCTACGAACATGTAAACGACCGCCCCGGCCACGACCAACGCTACGCCATCGACTTTTCAAAACTTCGCAACGAACTGGGGTGGACACCCACCTACACTAACCTTCGCGAAGGGCTGAAAGCAACGATAGATTGGTATACCGCCAACGAAGAATGGTGGACAAATGAAAAGGCCAAGGTAGAGGCTGCGTATGCCGAGAAAGGACAGTAGTAGCACTATGTCCACACAGCAACCCGCCAGCTTGGAATTTAGCAAGCAGCTCAAAAAAACCGAAACAAACATCCCCGGCCTGGTCATTTTCGACCTCGCCGTCTTCGGCGACAACCGCGGCTGGTTCAA
>Ga0075418_10002386_pt1 | contig 21468 bp, 12 predicted proteins | sample SoiMetdeltSBSDD2_FD_81776 | JGI IMG/M metagenome (GOLD analysis project Ga0075418, IMG submission 81776) | Bulk soil microbial communities from a Populus tree surrounding site in Tennessee, USA - Soil MetaG P. deltoides SBSDD2 | ecosystem: Environmental > Terrestrial > Soil > Tree plantation...
GTCGATACGACCGGCTGTGTCAACCAACATATTCTTACCAGTAAAAAAAGGATGAGATGTATTAGAGATCTCGAGTTTTACCAGGGGGTACTCGTTACCGTCTTCCCATTTAACGGTCTCTTTCGAAGCGGCGGTTGACCTGCTTAAAAAGCTATGACCATTACTCATATCCTTAAATACTACCAGGCGATAACTTTTTGGATGAATATCCTGTTTCATAAATGTTTGATTTAAAGGCCGTACGGATTTTGCCGTACTAATTAAAAAAATTCAGGTGCAAAAGTAACGGAACTAAGGTTATTCACCAACACCGGGGTAAAAAAAGAGAAAAGCGCCGGATTTTTCTTCCGTTCATTTGCCGAAGCTCCTGAACGTCTTACTAACCCAACGCTTTTCGTGAGGCTTAGTGTCTTTTGAAGGACCTATCACCCCAGGCGATCAAATTCTTCTTTTGACGGATTCCTTTGACCGCAGACCTATAAAATCGTTTGACGGATCTCTTAGGTCTCGGATCGAAATCGCTTTTGACAGCTCATTCAATCTTATGACGCTAAGATGCCTTACAATAAACTACTTTCCAAATTTTTTACCTCTTTGATACCCACTTGTTTTGCACAATTAGAATTTGAGATATGCACAAAAAATCAATAGTTATGAACATCTTATAAGACCCCTAATCCCGCATATTAACAAACTGAAGCGGTATTTGAAGATTGGATGTCTTAAGCCGTTGAATGACCGCCTGGAGGTCATCAATTTTTTTTCCAGTCACTCTTACCAGGTCATCATTTATTGATGCCTGTACTTTTAATCCGGAGTCCTTTATCAGTTTTACTATTCTTTTTGCATCGTCCTGAACAAGCCCGTTTCTTACCTGCACTTCTTTTTTCCATGCTTTACCACTTTGTAAACCCTCTTTACTCAGGTCAAATGCTAATGGATCTATGCCTTGTTTATGTGCCCGGCTGACCAGTACATCACAGAGCTGTCGCATCTTCATATCATCGTCTGTTTCTATATTGATCTTAAAATCCTTTTTATTCAGATCGATCACCACGTGGCTTCCTTTAAAATCAAAGCGGTTAGTTATTTCTTTGGTAGTGACATTAACGGCATTATCCAATGCTTGTGCATCTACTTTTGAAACGATATCAAATGAAGGCATAGATTGATTTTAGATTTGTTTCAAAAGTAAGATTGTTTGAATAAAAAGCCCTTCATGGAAATGAAAGGCTTGCCACATGAGAAAATTTATATTATGTTATTGACTTTGTCCTACCCTGTTTTGTTCATCCTGCGAACTGCTGTTTCTTCTTCTCGCCTGATTTTGTTGTCCATTCTTTCCAAAACGCCAGGTAAAAGTTCCGGTAACCTGTCTTATATCCGGCCGGGCCCGAAAGCCGCCATCAACCATCCCGTAAGTATTTCTTCCCTGGAATTTCTGCCATGCAAACGGATCACGAACATTGAAACGCAGCGTGCCTTTTCCTTTCATTACTTGTTTTTGGAAACCAAAACTCATTTGATAGATAGGTTCCATCCTGGTCAGGCCACCCAGCGCTTTGTGTCGATACATACCGCTCAATTCAGCACTCCAGCCTTTTTTGAAAGTGAAGTTATTGGTAACATTCGCCGTAAATGACGTGTAAGAGATATCAATATTAAATGTGTCATAAACCCCTGTGTACCGATTATTGAACACATTTGTAAAAAAGTTAGCATTCCACCATTTCGCAAAACTGACCGGGGCTGTTATTGAAACCCCGATATTCGTGAACTCAGCGACATTGTCTACAGTTAGATATCTGATCTTGCTATTAGGCTGAGGTCGTACAATTTGAGATATGATATCATCCGTTGTATTGAAATTGAAAGTTGTGATAAGTTTGCCATTAAAGCTATGCGTCAGGTCGATATTATGCGTGTATTGAGGACGCAAATAAATATTTCCCTGGCGGTACGATAACGTATCAAGAAAATATGTAAACGGATTCAGGTCCTGGTAATTTGGACGCTGTATACGGCGGCCGTATGCAATCGTCAATGTATTTTTCTTATCTACTTTATAACTTACAAAAGCGGTAGGGAATAAATTGGTAGTATCTCTTTTAAACTTTTGATTGGTTATCACCTGGTTGCCATGCGCATTTGTATTCTCTAATCTTAAACCAGCCTGGATCGTCCATTTCTTTATCTCACGGCTGTAATTCACATAAGCCGCATTTATGTTTTCATCATAAATAAAATGGTTGGAACGAATATGATCAACTTCCCATTTATTCCCGAGGAAGCGTTCATAATTCACCAGGTTATCATTTTTCACATAACTGAATTTTACACCCGCTTCCAATCTTCCCTTTTTTAACGGGTGCGTATAATCACTCTTGAAAGTATAGATACCGATATTTGCAGGCAAATGACCTTTCAGATACGATGTCCCGGTTTTTTGTAAAACCTCGTTGTAGAAATCTGTGGTTAGTACCATGTCTGATACGTTGCTGTAAACCACATAGTCAAAATCCGCAGTTAACTCTCTTCCTGTTGTATCAAATGTATGTTTCCAGTTAAGATTTAATGTCGCATTTTGAAATTTAAGATCGTTTTCTGTAGAAGAAATAAGCCTTGCTTCAAGCTGTTTATTCTCATCAACCAGATCAGACACCGAGATCGGCGTTGGATGCCCGCTGAACGTGAAGCCACTTGCTACAATTCCAAATACATTCTTTTTATCTGCGTACCAATCCAATCCAAGTTTTAAAGTATGATTGTTATTACCAAACCTGAAACGTGTCTCAGTAAAATTATAGCCGGTGGTATTCATATTATCGTCAAGGAACCTGCTGTCAAGTGTCAGGCGATTCATACCACGGAACATATTTGGATTATAATTTCCAAAGAAATTGATCTTATTTTTTCTCCAGTTAAAATTGATGCTGTTTTGGGATTTAGGATTAAAATAAAATGCCTCCTCAGGTTTAAATAAACTCGTGCTTGCTCCAATCATGACACTACCGTTGAAACCGTTATTTTTCCCTTTTTTCGTTTTAATATTAACGATGCCCGAATTGCCCGAAGCATCATATTTTGATGACGGGTTGGTCATGATCTCGATCTGATCGAGAGCTGATGCCGGCATATTGCGTAAGAGATTTGCAAGATCAGTTGCCGATAAAAAAGTTTGTTTTCCATCCATCATCACTATTACGCCCTGCTTGCCACGAAGGCTGATGTTGCCATCATTATCAACGGTGATACCGGGTGATTTTTCTAAAATATCAAGCGCGGTTGCACCTGCACTTGTTGGCGAAGCATCGACGTTTACAATAGTCTTATCGATCTTTGTTTCAATAAAAGGTTTCTTTGCAGTGACAGTCACCCCTTCCATTGATTTAGCTTCCGCCAGCAATTTTATTGTTTCTGCTGTGAACGAAGAATTGCTGGCAGTAATCTCCACCGATTGCCCAAATCTTTTTTGAAAACCAACAGAAGAAACAGAAAGCAAATATTTTCCTTCGCTGATGTTTTCAAATTCATATTGTCCTTGCTTATCCGTTATTGCAATTTTAACAAGAGAAGAATCGTTTGCACGCAATAGTGATACAGATGCTGATTGCAATGGTTTTTGAGATTCATCAGTTATGGCACCGGAAATTTTCGCGGTTTTGCTTTGAGAGTAGGTAATAACAGATAATAAGATGCCTGTTAAAAGGGTAAATAAATTTCTCATTGTTGGCTATACTTTGGTTTATTAAATTGCGATTATATAAAATTGCTACGAATAAATTCTATTGGGAAATGAATTATGATAAGATTCATAGGTTCGTGTTAAAGGGCAAATAATAATTACCTATACATAAACGGCAAAAATCAGGTTTGATAATTCTGATTTGTGAAAAACTGTTAAAGAAAAAGAAAGCCTCTTTAGAAAAAGAGGCCCGTTCATGAGAAGATAAAAACTGACTGCTTGTATTTTTTATGGCTATACTATATTTGATATGAAAAATCTATTCACCTGTTTTTACACGGCTACTTTCTTCACTGGCACCGCCTGTTCTTCTCTTTTGCCCATTATTCATTTTTCCTTTTGCAAAGCGATACGTAAATCCAAGTGCAACCTGTCTTGAATCACGGCGCTGCTGGAATGCAGCATCAATATTGCTGTACTTGATATCTCCTTTGATCTTTTGCGTGCGGAACACGTCACGGCCAGACAATCTTATAGTGCCTTTTCCTTTGAATATTTGCTTGCTGATCCCCATATTTATCATGCCGAAACTGTGTATTCTGAAAACCCCGTCTACACCACCAGAGTTAAAATATCCACCCAACTCGGCTGTGTATGTTTTTGCAAATTTGAATTGGTTAGAAACATTTCCCTGGAACGTGGTGGCCCCTACCTTGACAAAATCACCGTTCACGATACCTTCAAACTTGTTGTTATAAAGATTTGTCCACAAGTTGCCGCTCCACCATTTTGTTATTTGCCCGTTTGCACTTATTGAAATACCAAACTGGCGTTGCTTTGCTATATTATCTTTTTTAACATAAGTCTGATTACTGTCCACGTTCTGTTCCAGTATTTCATTGATAATATCAGTTGTGTTTGTGTAATTCAATGTTGTGTTTAAAAAACCCCTGTGATTATGCGTGAATTCAATATTGTGAGAAAATTGTGGTTGCAGGTTAGGGTTACCTTGTTCGAATGTGTATTTGTCAAGAAAAAGAATGAACGGGTTCAGGTCTTCATAGTCCGGTCTGTTTATTCTACGACCATAGTTTAATACAAAACTATTCTTATCACTTGGTTTATATTGTATAAAGGCAGTGGGGAATACCTGGGTATAATCTCTTGAGAATTTTTCTTCAAATGACACAAACTTATCCAGAGAGGGACTATACACAAATCCCGTTGAATGCCCTTTTGAATTTGTGTTTTCAAGTCTTAATCCAAGTTGTCCAAACCATTTCTTTGAAAGGGGTTTGCTAAGATTTACATATGCCGCATTTACATTTTCTTTATATATAAAATGATTAGAACGTCCGCTATCAAGAATAACCTGGCTATAATAGACGTTATTATATATGGCATTATTATCTGTTTCAACAAAACTCGTTTTGAGACCAGCCTCAAACTTTGCGCCTTTCTTTAATGGCTTTGTATAATCAATCCTTGCCGTGTAAATATTTATATCCTGTGGCAGGTTTCCAAGGAGCGTATCGGCTTTATCAGTCGGTACTCCATTCGGATCATAATATTTATTGATAAGATCCTGCGTGTTTGTACTACGATAGGTTAAGTAATCGAAATCTGCTGTAAGTTCTTGCCCGGTTGTATCTAATACCTGGCGGAAATTCAGGTTCGTACTAAAATTCTTCCATTTCCTGTCATTGCTTGTATTGGCAATTGTATTGCTTACTGCAGTCATAGCAGGATCGTAGATCCAAACATCACTTTGATTACCAAAATTGCCCGGGTTATAATAACCGGTAAACACCGCACCTAACGTTGTTTTCTTGTTCACAAAATAATCAAACCCCACTTTTGCATTATAGGATTTACCGCCTTCTTTTATTCTTGATTCCTGCTCAAAAAGTGATTTTATTTCTTTGGTTTTTGTAATAAATTTTCTTTGAATATCGAGGTCCTGGAAATTTTTACGATTGCTGTAACCAACTGTTGTAAAGAGATTCAATTTGTTTTTTCTGTAATTAAAATTGAAAGACTCACTCACTTTCGGGTAACGGCCCTGGCTCCATGTAGACGAAAGGCTGCCGCTATAGCCAAATTGTTTTGTCTTTTTTGTCTTGATATTGATAATCCCGGCATTGCCCGCAGCATCATACTTTGCCGGAGGGTTTGTCATTATCTCAATTTGATCAAGCTGGCTACTGTTCAGGTTACGCAAATAATTTGCAAGATCCGTTCCTGACAAATAGGTAGGTCTCCCATCAATGTACACCTGCACGCCCTGCTTTCCTTTTAAACTAATGTTGCCATCCTTATCAACCGAGATGCCAGGAGACTTTTCCAATACTTCCAATGCAGACGTACCTACATTGGTAACTGACGCTTCTACGTTCACAACAGTCCTGTCGATCTTTTGTTCGATCAAAGGCCTTTTAGCGGATACCGTCACCCCGGTAAGGTTTTTAGCCAAAGGAACCAGCTCAATCGTTTTCAGCGTAATATTATTATTGGATGCAGTTACTTCAAAAGTTTCTGAAAAACCCTTAGTATGCCCTATCGCGGTAATGGAAACCAGATATTTTCCTTCAGCTACGTTGTCAAAAACGAAGTTGCCGTCCTTGGTGGCTACGCTGAGCTTTGCCACGCTTGAGTCCTTGGCCCTAAGCAGCGTTATAGTAGCAGATTCGATAGTCTTAGTATTGCCATCGATTACATGGCCAGCAACCCGGCCTCCGCCCTTTTGGGCCTCGGTTGTAAAGGATAAGGTTGTAATGGCTACTAAGAATGTCAAAAACTTTCTCATTGTGAATGGTTTAGTGTTATTAAGTACTTGTTTTTAATGATTACAGTTCAAAGGTAGGTACTTGTTAATGCCAAGTACATTGTTTTAAAATAAACGGCCATATTTCCTGATAAGTGGCCGCTTCTCATGACATGAATATGACGCACCAACCTCCATCTGGTTACAGCTCCATCACGTTTCGGTATCAATGGTATTTAAAATCAATAGATGGCAATTTTCAGCTCCTGCACTTCAATGAACGATAACAACACAAACATAAGATGGCATAAGCCACCGGACAATTGGCTTCCGGTAAAACGCATATTTGAAGAAGCGAACAGGCTTAATTGGTCGCCGAAATTTTGATAATCCCAGTTTCAGGCTGCATTCTTTTTATATTGCAAGAAAATGAGCAATGGTTATTGATTTCAGATCGGATACAGTTACAAAGCCAACTCCGGGAATGCTGAAAGCGATGATGAATGCAAAAGTTGGCGATGATGTTTTTGGCGAGGATCCTTCAATAAATGAACTGGAAGAACTATCAGCTGACATGTTTGGTATGGAAGCCGGTCTCTTCTGCCCTTCCGGAACAATGACAAATCAAGTTGCAATTAAATGCCATACCCAACCGGGCGATGATGTGATCTGCGATGAAAATGCACATGTGTACCAATATGAAGGTGGCGGGATTGCTTTTAATTCATCTGCATCAGTTAAACTGTTACAGGGTGATCGCGGAAGAATTAATGCTGAACAGGTGAAAGCTGCTATAAATCCGGACGATAATCATAAGCCTCTTACAAGCCTTGTATGTTTGGAAAATACCAGTAATCGTGGTGGCGGCAGCTGTTATGAGCTTTCCGAAATAAAAAAGATCAGACAACTTTGCACTGAAAATAAATTAGCACTTCACCTGGATGGAGCAAGATTATGGAATGCGTTGATTGCAAAGAACGAAACCCCAAAACAATACGGTGAAGTATTCGACACCATATCAATTTGCCTGAGCAAAGGACTTGGTTGCCCCGTAGGGAGTGTACTTGTCGCTAAAAAAGAGGTCATAAAAAAAGCCAGAAGAATAAGAAAGGTATTTGGCGGAGGAATGAGACAGGCTGGTTTTGTTGCTGCAGCAGGTATTTATGCTTTGCAAAATCACATTCAACGACTGAAAGAGGACCATGATCATGCAAGGCAAATCGGTGACGCACTTGCCAAGAGTTCCGTAGCAAGATCGGTGCTACCAATTGAAACCAATATCATTATTTTCGAGACACCAGGGAATATTGCAAATGATACAGTTGCTCAGCTGAAGCAACATGGAATTCTTTGTTATGCTATGGCGCCCGACAGAATAAGGTTTGTTCTTCATCTTGATATAACAGGAGAAATGGTAAAAAAAGCAATTGATATAATAAAAAATATGTAAGAGATAATGTTACCAAAGATCAATCCCACAACTACTACTGCATGGCAGGCTTTGAAGGAACATTTTTCAGAAATGAGAAGCGTTCATATCAGGGAGCTGTTTAAAAATGACCCGGGCCGGTTTTCAAAATACTCCATCACCAACCGTGATATTGTTTTTGATTATTCCAAAAATATCATATCAGATAAAACGCTTCAGTTACTCCTTCAGCTCGCAGATGAATGTAAGGTAAAAGATAGTATTGAAGCAATGTTCAATGGCGACAAAATAAATGAAACAGAAAACAGGGCGGTTCTTCATACTGCCCTAAGAAATTTGTCTGCAGAGCCCGCTTATGCCGAAGGCAAAAATGTAATGCCCGATGTAAAAAAGGTCTTGAAGCAAATGAAGAATTTTTGTAATCGTGTACATGATGGACGATGGCGCGGCTATTCGGGTAAGAGGATAAGGTATATTGTCAACATAGGTATTGGCGGCAGTGATCTTGGCCCCTTAATGGTCACAGAAGCATTAAAGCCATACTGGCTGGAAGATATTCAAACTTATTTTGTTTCAAATGTAGATGGCACTCACATCGCCGAGGTATTGAAGAAAATAAAACCCGAAAGAACTCTATTCCTGGTTGCTTCCAAAACTTTTACCACCCAGGAAACGATGACGAATGCTTTTACGGCAAGAGATTGGTTTCTTGAGCATGCAGTAGATGAAAAACATGTTGCCAAGCATTTTGTTGCTTTAAGTACAAATGAACCTGAAGTCGTAAAGTTTGGTATCAATAAAAAAAACATGTTCCAGTTTTGGGATTGGGTTGGTGGCCGCTATTCGCTATGGAGTGCCATTGGATTATCAATAGCGTTGACAATCGGGTATAAAAGTTTTGAAGAACTGCTTGCAGGGGCATATGAATCCGATCAGCATTTTAAGAGAACATCGTTTCATGAAAATATTCCAGTGCTGATGGCGCTTGTTGGTATTTGGTACACGAATTTTTTTGGCGCACAAAGCGAGGCCATTCTACCCTACGATCAATACCTCCACCGGTTTGCGGCCTATTTCCAGCAGGGAAATATGGAAAGCAATGGAAAATCGATTGACCGGAATGGTGAGCAGGTTGAATACTCGACCGGGCCCATTATCTGGGGAGAACCCGGAACAAACGGCCAGCATGCTTTTTACCAGTTAATCCACCAGGGTACTTTGCTAATACCTTGCGATTTTATTGGAGTATCGCAAAGTCATAATCCTATCGGGGATCATCATCAAAAGCTGATGAGCAATTTTTTTGCACAAACCGAAGCGTTGATGAATGGAAAAACAGAAGAGGAAGCAGCAAAAGAATTAGAAAGGGCGGGTTTGGGTAATGAAGCGATCAGCAGGCTTCTGCCCTATAAAGTATTTACCGGCAACAGACCAACCAATTCTTTCCTTATAAAAAAGATCACGCCATTTAGTCTTGGGCAACTGATCGCCTTTTATGAACATAAAATATTTGTACAAGGGGTTATCTGGAATATTTACAGTTTTGATCAATGGGGAGTTGAACTTGGAAAACAGTTAGCCAATAAAATTTTACCCGAGCTAAGAGATGATGAGCGAATATCCTCTCATGATTCATCTACCAACGGGCTTATAAATATTTTCAAAGAAATGAGAAATGATATAACTTAACAGGATAAACCTCTGCTATGAAAAAGATCATTTTGTTACCTGTAATATTTTTGGTGTTACAGGGCTTTTCTCAAGAACCTTATTACAATTTTAAAAAATTTAAAGAAAGTAAAGACAGCAGTGTCTTTTTGCCACTTGATAGACTTAAGTGGAAAGAAGCTATACCGAGAGATTCGTTAGCGAGGCTGCTTAAAAGCCTTCAGCAAGAACAATACGCACATGGTTTTGGTGAATTAAGCCTTGCACTTCAAAATCGCAATAAAGTTTTTTATATTTTGCCGCAGGATAACATGCCTTGTATTGTGCCCGATATGTCACAATTTAATATGCCGGTATTGGGAAAGAAAATTAAAATAGAAGGAATGCCACCCGGCTCGTTTAGACCTCAACCATTGATCCCAAAACCTGATTAAAATAAAAGCCCCTTGACAAGGGGCTTTTTTCTATCAATTGATTTTGGTTTTTACTTCATAGCTTTCAGGCTATATATTTTTCCAGCTGTCTCCACTTTTATGGAGTAAACGCCTTGTGCAAGGCGGCTTCCGATATCGATTTTCAGTGAAGGTTGATTAAAGTTATTATGACCTGCTTCATATATTTTACGGCCTTTCATATCGTAGATCTTTACTGATACCTTACCATTGGGCACCTTAGCAAATTGAATGTTGATATTATTAGTGATCGGGTTGCCCGCAAGGTATACATCCTGTTTGCCAAAAGCATTTTTAACTAACACCACATCACTGTAATCAGATGTATTGTCGATATCCACAAGCTTTAACCTATAGTAATTGAATTCCACTGCACGCTGCGGATCGGTAAAGGTGTAATTTCTTATTGAATTGCTATTGCCCGCTGCTGCTACAAATCCGATCTTACGGAAGTTGATACCATCAAGTGATTTTTCGATGTCAAAGCCCTTGCTGTTTTGTTCAAATGCGGTTGACCAGTCAAGCTTTGCATTCTCGTTTTGCAATCGGCCGCTAAAGCTCAGCAATTCTATCGGTAAGGTACCTGAGGCACCCGGTATACCTGCACCAAAACCTGAGAAGCCATTACCGAATGTATAGGACATTGTATAGGCTGTTCCTAAAGTTCCCAGCGTTGGCGTTACAACCAATACAGTACCGGCACCATCTGGTTCAGGGGTCGATGGAGTTACATTACTGATCTGGCCTGGCAATTTTATCATTTGAATATTTGCCCATGATTGTCCGGTGGCTGTTTGCCAGCCGGTAACTTCTGCGGCGGTCATGTAAAGAGTAACTGTGAATTGACCTGATGCGTTATTGTTTGTGGGCACGATCCTGAAAGTTTTATTCATCAGGTAATTGGCGGTATTCGCATTCCAGAATTGCGAACTACCAGTGCCTGCACGGTCGATCTCTATCGTTGTACAACCATAATCATGCGAACTTAAGTTTTGAATTCTTGCCAGCAATTCGCCATCTGTTGATGAGTATAAATAAACATCTGCATTAGGTCCGAAATAGAATGACTTAGATGAATTCAATACCGTTTCAATTGGTGTTTGCGGAATGGCCTGTGTAAATCTGAATTGAGGACGGGCATCGCTGATCGCGTTTGCTGATAATGCACATCCTGCGGTTGCACCACCGCTTGCCGTGACAAGTGTTGTAGCAGTGGTGCCTGAGCCCAGCGGAGTAGCTGTACCCTGTACCACATCGTTTGAAGATGTTGGAGAACCGTTTCCGTTATCAAAACAAATTTGTACCACAATATTATCAGTACCATTCCATATGAAAGGAGTGGTAAATGCGATTGTCTGCCATCCGGTGCCTGGCACCGTATAGTTTGCACTATATACCTGTGTAAATGTGGGAGAAACAAAACCAGTGGTGAGATTCGTAGCCGTTGTATGGCCAAGTGATACAGTATAACCTGTAAAGGGCTGTGTCGAATTTTTGGTTAATACATTAAAGGCAAGTGCTGTTATTTGCCTGTTGCCCACCAGACCTGCCGTAAATAATTCTGATGCTGAAATTAAGAATTGGTTTCTTGCTCTCCTGCTTCCACTTTGGAATGGTGAAGTAGCACTTGAGTTGATATCGTAACTGGCTACGGTATAGTTTGTACTTGATGCTCCGGTTGGGGCCGCATCATTATCACTTATTGTAAAAGTGTAGGTTTGATTTGAAGAACCTGCCTGTGCATTGGTTGTTCCCGATATCGAATAGGTTAAAGTAAATGACTGGGCGCCTTCAATTTCCTGGTCATCATATATCCTGAGATTTATTGTTTTTGATGCCGTTGATCCGTTTGTAAATACAAGGGTGTTGCTTGGGGAAACAAAATTTCCATTTGTGGTGAATTCATAGTCGATACCCTGCGTTGCGGTTGCGCCGCCCTGTATCGATACTGTTATCGTTGCATCTCCTGTTGGTGCATTAGCAATGTACATATTAACACTGTAATCGGTATAAGAGCGACATCCACTTGTTGTAGTGGTAAGCTCTGTAGATGCGGCAGATGATGCGGCAAAGCTGATATCAGGTGTAGTTGAAATTGGAACGACTGCCGTAAATAATCCACGACCATGTGTTGCTGCAGCTATTGTTCTGTCGCTTGCACGATACTGTAACATATCAACTCTTACATTCGCAAGATCTGTATTTGTTGGCGACCAGTCGGTAGATGCACCATTGATATTATCAGTTGACCAAACTCCAAGCTCAGTCGCTAGTAATGCCCAATCAGAATTTCTCGGGTCGAACATTGCCCAGCGGACCGGCATATTCGGAAAATTTCCGTCAACTGCGGTCCAGGTTGGAGAAGCCTGGTTGGCATTATATGATTCATAAATGTGAGTAACATTATAATTGCTATATGTTACCAAGATATGATCTTCATTTGCGCCATCGATCGCTATACAAGAAACGCTACCCGATCCGGTTCTGATTACTGTTCCAGTCTGTGCTGCTCCTGTATTTGCATTGTCAACCCTGACAACTGAACCATTGCTCAAACCAAAATAAACACGGTTAGAAGTTATAGGAGACACTGCTACATGACGCACACTTGCGCCGGAAAAATTTGTCACCGTTACATTATCGGTATTTGAACCGCCGGCACCCGCATCATTCCATCTAAAATAGCTTCCAGCAGAACTTCCTGCATAGAGAATATTGGCATTATCATCATAGTCGGTTGGATTAATAAATGATCCGGTATTGCCAAATGATCTTGAAATAAAAGTATTACCCCCGGTTAACGAAACGAAGTAATTGTTATAAACGTAGGAAGTAATTTGTACAGCGCCATCTGTTTGATCAATATGACAAAAGGCACCATCACCGCCACTTGCAGTGGAAGTTGTATTGATACCGGCTGTTGTGAATTTTTGTGTACCATTATCCTGTGCTCCGGCAAGAAAATAGTTTGTCGTTGTTGGATGGATAGCACAAGCATAGTATTGAGTCACGTTATATCCTGTCACCCTTGTTGTAAAATTTGTACCACCATCAGTAGTCCGGTAAATACCACCGTCATTGCCCACAAGAAACTCTGTAGTGGAACCCGGCTTGAATGTTATCATATGGACGTCCGCATGGATCTGTGTACCGGTACAACCTCCTGCCCAACGAGTGACTTGCGTCCAGGCACTTCCTCCATTCGTTGTTCTCAAAATGTCAACTCCTCCTATGTATGCAGTATTAGCATCAAAAGGATCAACAGCGGCGATAAGATCATACCAGGCTTGTCCGCGTGTAAAATCTGAGCTGGAAGATCCCTGATCACACCAGGTTGGTGTGCTTAATGTGGCCCATGTTGGTGTACCAGCTGTAGCATCTGAGGTTGACATTACCTTCTTAATGGGCCGGTTACCACCAGAAATCTGTTGTACCAAAGCATATATCCTATTTTGATCTGATGGAGCACACGCTAATTCAATACGTTCTTCGTCTGAATTTGATGTATAGATCTTGGTCCAGTTAACACCTCCATTAGTTGAACGATAAATACCATCTGTTGAAAGAATACCTAAGCTGCAATAGATATTGCCATCGGCACCAATTTCTAAATCTGCACCGCTATCGTTTGAGCCACCACCAGTGCCATTACCTAATACCTTCGTCCATGAAGTACCACCATCTGCTGATCTTTGTACGCCACCGCTTCTTGTAGCTGCAAGTATCACACCTGTACTTGTAACGACAATTTTTTGCACATAATAAAATGTGGAATTATTAGTTGACGCAAGTTGTGCCCATGATGTACCACCGTCCGATGTTTTCCAAATACCAAGTCCGCGAATAGCATCAGAATTATACCAACCTTCACCAGTACCTACGTAAATATTTTGAGCATTTGATGGATCTTGTGCAATTGTTGAAATTGCAAGATTGCCCATAAAGTCATTGATTCTTGCCCATGTTGGTGTTGCCGCAGTTATATCAGTTGTTACCCACAAGCCGCCACCAACGCTACCGGCAAAAACTTTTTTATATCCGTTGCCAGCATCTGCAAGATCGTATAAGAGTGCACGCGTACGACCCCCAACGTTGTTGGGGCCTCTTTCACTCCAGTTAATACCCGAAACAGCTGTAGTGGCGCGGCTGGCAATTGACGCAAGTTTTTGCTTGCGATAATTATCGGCAGCCAACAATTTCTCTCTCGGAACTACATTAAGGATGGGGTCTTTTGTAAGTTCAAATTCCTGTTCCATTGCTTTATCCATACCGTCTTGGGGATGATGAAGCATCAACCTCTTCTTCTTCTCATTTATTTTCTCAAGCTTTGGATCTTTCTTTGAGTCAACGGAAAAATGTTCCCAGGTGTAGTAACCAAAAACAAATAAAAGTGCTGCAAGCACCGATAAGGTAGACTTGTTTCGCATAGAAATTGGATTTATAGTACTTAACCTTATTCAGGTTAAGTAGTTAAACGGAAACAAAATATTAAAATTGTAACAAAAAATAAGCCCTCAAATTACTTGAGGGCTTTACTAAGTATAACTACTTAAATATTGTTTACCATTTATCTACATCTTCATGAGCAGTGTTATCCGCGGGTGCAGGAGTGCTTTCTTTTTTGTCGTTATTATTTACAAATGCTTCAGGAGTTTCGGTCTCTCCATTCTCTGATGGTACAGTATCATGATTGAAGGCATCAAAATCAAAATCGGGCATCAACTCAGTTTTCACATAATCCACTGCTTCCCCAAGTGCTTTGATGAACTTATTAAAATCTTCTTTGTATAAAAAGATTTTGTGACGATCATAGCCATTATCATTGAATCTTTTGCGGCTCTCTGTGATCGTAAGGTAATAGTCATTACCTCTCGTTGTTCTTACGTCAAAAAAATAAGTTCTGCGTTTACCAGCTCTGATCCTTTTGCTGTAAATGCTTTCCATTTTGTTTTCGTTGTTGTTCTCGTACGCCACGGTTTTGTTTTTACTGATTAATAATCACATCCTTATGAAGTAGCAAATATAATTATGTTTTTGAAACAGCCAAATTTGCAACCAATTTGTTTCAGGGTAGACCGGATGGGGTTTTAACGGCTTTGAGAATCCTGTTGCTGTTGACGCGTGTAGAGTTCTGTATAATACCCGTTTAAATTCAATAATTGCTCATGTGTGCCCTGCTCAACAATCTGGCCATCCTCGATCACCACGATCTTATCAAAGTGAAAAAGCGAGAAGATCCGGTGAGTGATAATGATAGCGGTCTTGTTTTCCAGGTAATCATAAAGGTTGCCGATAATTTCATTTTCGGTCTTTGCATCCACCGCGCTAAGGCAATCATCAAATATTACCAGGCCATGGTTTTTGATCAGGGCCCGGGCAATCGAGATTCTTTGCTTTTGCCCACCGCTCAGTGTCACGCCCCTTTCGCCTATCATCGTCTCGTACTTTTCCGAAAAACCCAGGATCTCGTTATGGACGCTGGCCTGCATGGAAGCCTTTTCCGCTTCGGCCTTATTACTGCTGTTTTTTCCAAAAGAGATATTATTGGCGACGGAATCGCTAAAAAGAAAGACATCCTGCGGCACATAAGATATTTGTTCCCGCAAAGACTTCAGATCGACTTCCCTGATATCAGTGCCTTCAATTTCAATATTCCCCTTCGTCACGTCGTACATTCTTAATAATAATTGGGCTACTGTTGATTTCCCGCTGCCGGTTCTGCCAATGATGGCGACCTTCTCTCCTTCCCTAATTGAAAGATTGAAGTATTTCAACGCTTCAATGCCTGTATGAGCGTAAGTGAAGTCGACATCATTAAATCTTATATTCCCATTGATCGTGATCTTTTTTGCTGATGGTGGGCTATAAACCACGGGTTCGGTGTGTAAAAACTCGTTCAATCTTTTTTGTGATGCAGCGGCTCGTTGGATCATGCTTGCTGTCCAACCGATGGCGCTTACCGGGAAAGTGAGCATGTTGATATAAATAACAAATTCGGTGATTGTTCCTAAGGTCATCTCCCCGGGATAGTTGATATAATAATATCCGCCGATCATGATAGTGAGCAACGTGCTTAAGCCAATCAGTAAGGCCATTGCCGGGAAGTACAATGATTCAACTTTTGAAAGACCGATCGCATTTTTTTTGTATTCTTCGCTGTTCTTTTCAAAAAAACCCAGCATGGCCTTTTCTTGCACAAATGATTTAATAACTCTTATCCCAGAATAAGATTCCTGTGCATTTGTTGTAAGGTTCGCAAGCAACGCCTGTATCTTTTCACTTTTTTTATTGATAATACTATTTACGAAATAGATAGTGATAGCAAGTAATGGCAAGGGCGACAAGACGTAAAGTGTCAGCATTTTGTTAGCCTGTATCATAAAAAAGAGGCTGAGGGAGATAAGCGCTACCAGGTTAATAAGGTACATGATCGCGGGACCGGTGAACATTCTCACCCGTGCTACATCTTCGGCCATGCGGCTCATCAGGTCGCCGGTACTATGTGTTTTGTAAAATGTTGTATCGAGTTTCTGGTAATGCTGAAACACTTCGTTCTTCTGATCAAATTCGATATGACGGCTCATAACAATTATCGTCTGACGCATCAGGAACATAAAAAAGCCGCGTAATAAGGCAAGCAGGAGTATGACAATGCCGCAAAGAATAACAACCTTTGCCACCTCGGTATTCCCAGAAAAGCTTGTTTCGATCCAGTTAATGAATTTCAAAACCAGAAGATCATATTGCCGGCCTGATTCATCAACTCCCGGTGAAGCGACATTATTTGCCGCATCGAGGCTTCTCTGCACAAAATCAATGATAAAACTGGTGACCTGCGGAGCAAGAACAGCAAAATAGTTGGAAATAATGATAAATAACGCGCCTATGCCAAGCCTCACTCTATACTTCCAGAAATACTTGTTTAGCGCCCTGAGATGTTTCATTCAATGCAAAAATAAGTTTATGTAACAATCCGGATGTTATTCACTGATTACCGCACATAAAAATATTTGTAAAAAAAAGCGGGATTTGGGACTGAAAATCATTATCAGGCTGTAGAAAAATCATTTCCTGTTAAAATCATCCTGCAAACGAACAATATCATCTTCATCGCTGGGGTTTGATTCATCGGTATGCTGCCATATTTCTGCAACAATGCCCCACCCGTCCATACCAATAAGCCGGTGACGCATGCCGGTAGGAAGCTTTATGATGTCACCATTTTTTAAAACATGGATGTGAGTTTGTTCATCGGTATCACTTGTGGCTACACTTACCTTGTCGCTAATGCACTTCCATATTTCGGCGCGGCGGTCATGATATTGCCAGCTCAATCTTTTATTAGGCGCAACGATCAGTATTTTTGGACTAAGCTTATTGGTGATCTTTATTTCATTTAGGTTTTCTTCAGGAAAAAAATGTTTTGCAAACTGAGTAGCCTGTGCTTCATCAATCACATAAAACCCACCCCAGGGGCGTGATTCCTCTTTATTTACAATTGTAAAATTTGATTCGCCAAGAAGGGAAGCTACTTTCTTAAAAACCTGTTCTTTGTTTTCCATAATATTGAAATGGCAAGATAATAAAAAGAGGGCATCCCTTTTTTACACGAGCAATCTTGGAAGCTATCAGGATTGCTTCATCAATTCAAAGCTGTCATCACTATATGCTTTGGGGTGAATAGGCCTCTCCAAAGTAAAATTCCAAAGTTCTTTTTACCTCAATCTAAATACCATCCCAATTCTTATATCAAGCATTCGCAAAGGGCTGGTATATAATTCTGCCACCTGGTGTTCATGAATCATTTGTGTTGAAATATTCACAAATTGAATGTTCAGTGGTTCCCCCTTTGGTGCCGGCATAGGATTGTTTGGATCAGTTTCCATATATGATTGAATATTTTTTGTATTGATATAATTTATTTTTCCACCTTTTATTTTATTTATTGAAACGTCTATTATGGTCTTTCCCTGCTGTGCTTTTTTGGAAAATAAATTCAGGTCCACCTGGAGACCGCCACCATATGTTCCAAAAAATGTATGATCCTTTATAATGTTTTTCCTTTCGAGTGCTTCACAGCTGGAAGCGTCTTCCGGATCTTCAACGACCACATTACTAAAGAAATTTGTGTACCCGGCCTTTGTAATTATGTAGGGAATTACGTTCCCTTTGTCCAACACGTTAGCCCTTAATATAACACTGCCATTAAAAACATTACTCGTATAAATAACATCGGTTTTAATACCTGATCCGTCAGAAAAGCGCAGATCCTGTTCTTTCGTAATATAGGCGTAATTGCCGATACCAAGTTCAGCCCCAACAATGAACCTGTTACAATTCTTGCTCACAGGGTGTAATATGGAAACATTCAAGCTGTGCACAGCACCAATGTTATCACCCATTTCTCCTTGTGGTATCGATAATGAGTAAGCAGTGCCTAATTTGAATTGTGCATTTAAAACCACGAATGAAAATAATATGACGGTGAGGGCGTAGATTTTTTTCATAAACAGAGTTTTAATGGTGAGGAGTTTCAGATTCTTTTGAGAAGTTAAGAAAAGTAGAGGGCAAAAAGTGCAGCGCCGATGGATTTAAACAAAAATTTATAACAGAAATGGGTCACCGCTAGTGTGGCTGTTATCAATTCGGGGGGGACAATGATCGTGATGATCTTGAACAGCAAACGGTAAGATTGGGAAATTAACTATTCATCTCTTTATAAAGCCCATATTCAAGACCTCTTAATTCAGCAAGCCCTCTTAATCTTCCAATAGCAGAATAACCCGGATAGGTTTTCTTTTTCAGGTCGTCAAGCATTTGATGCCCGTGATCGGGGCGCATAGGGATCGAGATATTTCTTCGCTTTTGTATTTGGACCACTTCTTTTACAACTTCATACATATCTGTATCACCGGCAAGATGATCAGCTTCATAAAAATTTCCTTCGCTATCACGTTTGGTGTTTCTTAAATGAAGGAAATGCACATGATCACCAAAACGTCTTAGCATTTTTGGAATATCGTTGTCAGCTCTTGCACCAAAGCTTCCTGTACAAAAACAAAAACCATTTGCCGGTGATGGAACTGCTTCGATCATATCCGCAGCATCCTGCTCGGTGCTCATAATTCTTGGTAAACCGAGAACCGAGTATGGAGGATCGTCGGGATGAATTGCCATCTTTACACCGCACTCTTCAGCCACTGGCACCACCTGCTTCAAAAAATAAAATAAATGTTCTTTTAATTTTTTTGGATTGATTCCTTCATACTTCTTTAGTTCCCTCAATATTATTTCAGGAGTAAATGAATCGTCACTGCCCGGCAAGCCAAGCATCATATTCGAATACAACTTTTGCTTTTGCGCTGCCGATAATTCTTCATTTCGCTTGTTTGCTTTTGCCAGCTCAGCAGCGGAATAATCTTTTTCAGCCCCCGGTCTTTTTAATAAGTAAAGATCAAAAACCAAATAATCAGCACGGTTAAAATAAAGTGCCGTGCTTTTATCGGGCATTTCGTATTGCGTGTCCGTACGCAGCCAATCGAGTATTGGCATAAAGTTGTAGGTGACCACTTTCAGACCACAGGCTCCCACATTGCGAATGCTCTGGTTATAGTTTTCGATATGTTGCAGGTAATTTCCACTTTGTCTTTTTATATCATCGCTCACAGGAAGACTCTCGATAACTGTCCAGGTCATGCCCGCCGCTTCGATCATCGCTTTGCGTTTTTCAATTTCTTCAATGGTCCACACGTCACCAACCGGAATATGATGCAAAGCGGTAACAACACCTGCACACCCTGCCTGGCGAATATCCCAAAGACTTACCACATCACTGGGACCGAACCATCGCATTGTTTGATGCATTAACATCGCGTACCTTTTTTATAAATGTAAAAATATTATGAACTGAGCATTCTTCATTCTTAAAAAAATAATCAATAATTATTAATTAATAATTATTGATTATTTGCACAAGATAGAGCACTTGCCACTATCCGGTGAAGTATAAATAAATTGCAATGATCGCGAGGATCAGCAATACAGAAAGGATCACATCTTTCGCATTCCAGCTTGCACGATTCTCCATTCTGTCTTCCGGGGTTAATGTCGAGAACGTTAAGCCGCTGATCTTTGCATAATCCGGTGGCTTTGTTGCATAACTTACTACCAGGAATACAATAATGCAAACGATAGTAATTAAAAGGCTATAGTATTGGAAGAAAGTATTATTGATTATCCAAAGGAATGAACCTTCTTCATAAGGCTTGCCTCCCAATTTTACCGGTGTATCTATAATAAGCCTGATCAATCCCATTATAAACCCTGTGATCAGCGTTGCTAAGCAACCCGGACCATTTACGCGTTTCATAAATACGCCAAAGAAGAAAACAACAAATATGGGTGGCGCTAAATAGGCCTGTATACCTTGCAAATAATCATACAATCCTTTTGCTCCCTGTATCACAGGTATCCAAAGTAACCCTATTATTACCATTACAACTGTAGCAATACGACCTATACGTACCAGTTGAGCTTGTGTTGCTTTTGGTCTGAGCTTTGAATAAAAATCCATCGTGAACAAGGATGAAGAAGCATTAAAAACACCAGCTAATGCACTCATTAATGCTGCCAGCAATCCTGCAACCACAATGCCTCTTACACCAACAGGAAGTACATGCGTCACTAACATGGCGAATGCTCCTTGTGCCGCCTCACGGTTCACATTTCCATTTGCATCTATCAAACGCTGTTGTATATCAGCGTTAATTCCGCTTTTGGCCAATGCAAAACAAATCATACCCGGGATAATGAAAAGAAAAACAGGAGTAAGTTTTAGAAAGCCTGCAAAGATGCTACCTCTTCTTGCTTCTTTATCATTCTTTGCTCCTAAAATACGCTGCACGATATACTGATCAGTACACCAATACCACAAACCAATGATCGGAGCACAGAACAACATAGCGGGCCAAGGATATCTGTCATTAAAATACCAAGCTTGTCTTCCAGCCTCTTTTACCGGGGCCCATGTGCTTTCCACGCCTTCCGGAACAACAGGTTTCCATAAATTAAACATTTCGCTGCCACATATTTCTCTCAGTCTATCCCATCCACCTAATGCTTTTAAACCGTAATAGGTGACCAGGAGAGCTCCAATGATTTTTACAAATGTTTGAAGTGTTTCAGTATAAACAACCGCTCTTAATCCGCCAATAATTGTGTAGATACCGGTTAAAATAATAAGCAGAATAGAACCGATCCAGAATGAATCCATGCCCCAGAAGTTTACATCCGGCAATAGTGCACGGAAAACAACACCGCCTGCAAAAATACCAACCGCAATTTTAGTAAGGATATATGCAAACAATGAAATCAGCGACAAAACTGTTCTTGCTTTTGGAGTGAATCTTCTTTCCAAAAACTCCGGCATGGTAAACACTTTTGATCGCATAAAGAAAGGACCCATCACCCA